>ERZ761602.301-NODE-301-length-115131-cov-6.433861_pt1 | contig 115131 bp, 102 predicted proteins | sample MGYA00512165_ERZ761602 | MGnify/ENA primary metagenome ERZ761602 (study PRJEB28899, sample SAMN02445085) | bioreactor sludge metagenome | biome: EBPR sludge; isolation source: Thorneside wastewater treatment plant | place: Australia: Brisbane, Thorneside...
CGCCCGCCGCGCCCTTCTTGTGGCCGGCGGAGTTAGCGCCTGCCTGGCGGGTGCCCTCTGGTTCTTTGGCGGCCGCGCCAGTGACCAGAAGGCGGACTGCATCGTGGTCTTTGGCGCCGCGATACGCAAAGGCCGCACGCCCAGCGACGCGCTGGAGTATCGCCTGGACCATGCACTGACCCTCTATCGACTCGGGCGCGCCCGCCGCATCGTCGTCACAGGCGGAGGGGAGGGCAACTACGATGAGGCCGCAGTCATGAGGCAGTGGCTATGCGAGCGCGGCGTCCCGGCGACTGCCATTCTTGTAGACAGCGATTCCTCGACCACGCGCGAGAGCGGCAAGAACGTGTCAAAGTTGATGCAGCGCCACAAGCTGAAGTCGGCGCTGGTGGTGAGCCAGTGGTTCCACGTTGCCCGTTGCCGACTTGTGCTTGAACAGGAAGGGACTGCTGAAACACTGGCCGCGCCCTGCGGAGGCAACACCCTGAGGCGCGAGCCCTTCTTCGTGGCGCGTGAACTCTTGGGCCTGCCCGCCTATTTCTTCCGGCTCGATGAGCTCAGGAGCTGATCTGCACTGGCGCTCTTATCGGCGACGCTCCAGCGTAATGGTCAGTGGCGTGACGAACGCCCCCGGGCGCGCGGGGTTCAGACGAAACCGTGAGAACTCCCGCGAGGATTCCCGCGAAACAGCGTAGATGGCAATAGCCTTACGCATCAGCTCAGCGCCATCACTCCACTCCTGATTCCGGGCCAGTACGAAACTTGAGGCTTGGGCTAACTCCTGGCGGAACTCGAACTCGCCCGGCTTGTACCACGTGGGCTTCTCGACCGCGACTCCGTCCGTCAAGAACAACCGGGTGTCTTTGCGGCCCCAGGTGTCGACGTCTGAGGGTGGCAGCTTGACGTTGACCGCCGGCTGAACCAAGAAGTGAAAGCGCCAGGGGCCTGCGCGCGGTGTTGCCCCGGGCACAAGGGAGGCCCACTTTTTCGCTTCTTCGTCGGGCTCATCGAGGTCCACTCGACAGTCGATGCCGCCCTGATGCCAGAGTTGCAGCCAGTTGCGCGCCCCGCCAGCGGAGAGAACGGCATAGAACTCAAAGTCGCCACGCTCGTTGGCATAAGTCAGGGAGCGGGAGTCTGTGACGCTCAGTCGTGTGGCGGGCAGGGTCTCCCTGCGGCCGCCCCCCAGCAACGGGCCTCCCGTGAACGTGTAGTCAACTTTGCCCTCGACTCTGCAGGTGCTCTCAGGAATCAGACGCAGGTCGACATGAGCATAGTTGGAAGAAGACGGGTCCGCCTCCCGCACCGCCTCGCAGGCCCACCCCCAGCCTACCGCCCCCACTCTCAGCACGCCTGCCGCGACCATGGGAAAGTGGAACTCGACCCGACCCTTGGCGGGACAGGGCACGCTCATGAAAATGTGGTCATCAAAGAGGGGGCCGCGCAGGTCGCTGCGGAACTCCGCCCAGACGCGCACCTCGCACGAGGCATCCACCGGGTTTTCAACATTGACGCGGACTCTCAGGCCCCTGCTGCGCTGCATGCGAACGGAGTAGAATGCATTTGTGTCGGGCTCGATCTTGCCGGCCTTGGAAGAGGGCTCGTGCAGCTCATAGCCGTCCAGATACACCGCCAGGGGTGCCGCCGACTTCTCGTGCACCAGGCTTGTGTGATCATGCTCCGAAACGGGTAGGGCAAAATGCCCTTCCTCATTGGTCACGGCCCGGGGGGTCTCCAACCGGTCGGGCTTGTCACTCGCCAGCGCCACCACGGCCCCGGCCAGGGGCTTGCGCGTCAGATGGTCAATGACTCTTCCGCGCAGATAGAAGGGGCCGGTCTTTTTCAAATCACTCGGCAGCGCCGGCTTGAACAGGCCCAACTGCTCAAACTGATGAAGTGCATTGGCGCTCAGATAGCCTGGGCGGGCGGAGAGCACCTCGGAGCGAGTGCGTATGATCAGGAAGTCACGGGCCGCCGACGCCGAACCGCGCAGCGTCCTGCCGTCGACCGTAACCGCTGGACCCTCATAGGGTTCGTCGAGTGCCTCTGCCTCAACGTCTGGCGGCGCCGGCACCTCGGACATGCCGCTACCTGCCCCGCCTTGGGACTGCTTGTCATCTCCGGGACTGGGCTCTTCAACGGGTGCACGGCCGGGCTTGACCTCCCGTGCCGCGCGCTCGGCAACACTTTCTTCCGGGGAATCGCAACCGGACTCCAATTCATCTGTGCCTGACGCTCCCGGCGCAGGCCGCCAATAGCGCGCCTGGCTTGCACCGGCGACAAACTCCTCGATTGAACCGTAGCGAATGGTCAAGTACGCCCAGCTACCTAGCAACACACCCACCAGCACCACCAGGGCGATAAGCGAAAATCTGGCAAATGCCTTCATGGCCGCCTCGTGGGGTTGCAACGCGGGGCTATAAATTTTGAACGAACAGCAATCGCAGAAGTTGCGGGCGATTGCTCTTTCTGGGTCAGTGACTGTGGCCGCAGCCGGGCCCGCAGGAATGCGACGGCCCTTTGTCCGGTTTGGCCTCAGACTTTGATTCCGGCTTGGAATCACTGGCAGCGGTACCCTTGCGCGCGTAATCAGTCAGGTAGAAACCGCTGCCCTTGAAAATCAGGCCGGAGCCCGCCGACATGAGGCGCTTGACCTTCTTCTTTCCGCACTTGGGACAGAGCTTCACCGGCGCCGCGCTCATGGCGTGAAAGGCCTCAAACTCATGACCGCAATCGGGACAGGCGTATTCATAGGTAGGCATGGGCGACTCCGGTCAGGCTATTTCTGGTTTACCACGACTTTGGCGGGCCGGAGCACACGATCATGGATCTTCCAGCCCCGCTCAAACACCTGAGCCACGGCGTTGTTCTCGAGCTTATCGTCCTTGGTGAGCATCAGGGCTTCGTGCTCGGCCGGGTCAAAGGGCTTGCCCTGGGCATCAATGGGCCTGAGTCCGCTCTTTTCAAAGGCCGCCAGCATGGATGAGTAAGTCAGCTTGATTCCTTCGTACAGACCCTTGAAGTCGGGCGTCTTTTCAGCCACTGCCAGCGCACGCTCGAGGTTGTCCACCGTGACCAGCAGTTCCTTGGCGAAGGTACCCACCACATAGCGGGCGACCTCAGATGACTCGCGTTCAAGGCGCTTGCGGGTATTCTCGAAATCCGCCTGATTGCGCCTTGCCAAATCGAGCCAATGCTCAGCCTCGCCGGCGCGCTTTGCCAGGGCCAGCAGGTCGGCGTCCGGCAATTGACGCAAGGCCGCCGCCTTGCGCTCCTCGGGAGCTTGAGCGTCGGCGATGGCTTCTCCGGCCAGGGCCTCCCGGGAGACCTTCTCCTCGGCGTCGTTGTGCACTACATCTTCAGCCGGATTGTCCCGCGGCGAAGCATTGCCAACCTTGGCTGGATCGCTTTGCTGGTTCTTGCTCATGGCTTCACTGCTCCTGCACTTTCATGCTCGGGGACTGGCCGCGCCATCAGCGCTTGAGCAACTTCTTCATCATGTCAAGGAAGCTCTGACGCTCCGGCGTCACGTTCTGGTCTTCCGTTTCTGCAAACTGGCGCAGCAGCTTCTCCTGCTCTTTGGTCAATTTGCGCGGCACCTCGACGACAACCTCCACCAACTGGTCCCCTTTGCCATAACCGCCAAGCTTGGGAAAACCTTCCCCCTTGAGCCTGAGCACGGTCTGGCTCTGGGTGCCGCGCGGCACCTTCAGCTCGGCCTTGCCCCGAAGTGTGGGCACCTCAATGCTTGCACCCAGAGCAGCCTGTGCAAAGGAGATGGGAACCACGAGGAACACGTCGGCCTCGGCGCGCTTGAAGACAGGGTGGGGCCGGATGCGCACATCGCACAGCAAATCGCCGGCCTCGGCCCCGGGGTCTCCGCTTTCGCCTTCGCCCGCGACTCGAAGGGTGATGCCGTCCTCGATGCCTGCGGGAATCTTGATCTTGATCTCGCGGGCCTTGACCACGCGCCCGGCCCCGCGGCAGGTGCCGCAGGGATCGGTGATGGTCTCACCGGTACCCCCGCACTGGGGGCAGGTGCTGCGCATCTGGAAAAAGCCGGCCGAACTCATGACAGCGCCGGCGCCGCCACAGGTGCCGCAGGTGGTCGGCTTCGTGCCCTGCTTGGCGCCGCTGCCGTGGCAGGTTTCGCAGAGCTCGCCACGGCGGAGCTCAATGGTCTTTTCGATGGGCTCGATGGGGTCAGAGAAATCCAGTTCCACGCTGCAGCGCAGGGAAGCACCCTTGCGGGCGCGACGGCGGCCCCGCGTCGAGCCGCGTGAGCCACCGCCGAAGAAATCTCCAAACACACTGCCGCCGAAGATGTCGCCAAACGCCGAGAATATGTCTTCGACGTTGGTGAAGCCCGCGCCGCCGCCGGGAAAGCCGCCGTCCACACCGGCATGCCCGAACTGGTCGTAGTTGCGACGCTTGCTTTCGTCGGAGAGCACGCCGTAGGCTTCCGCAGCCTCCTTGAACTTGGACTCGGCTTCCTTGTCGCCCTGGTTGCGGTCCGGGTGGTACTTGAGGGCCAGCTTGTGATAGGCCTTCTTGATCTCGTCTGGAGAAGCATTCTTCTCCACACCGAGAATCTCGTAGTAGTCGCGCTTTGCCATATCACGCTGCCCCTAAATACCGGTAGCCCGGCCTTACCGGACTATCGCGCCCGCCTGACGACGCCGGCCTGTGCGTCCATCAGCTCCCAGCCCTCCTCCGAGAGCTTGTTGATCAGGCGCAACGCGTTGAGGCGCTGGATGTGGATATTCTCGCCCTGGGCATAGGGAAACACGTGGGATGCCAGGTACTTCTTGTCAGCGTCCGTTCCCGCCCAGCGTCCCACCTCAAGCTCGTAGCTCTCCAGGCGCTGCACGGGCACGATGTAACCGTACTCATAGCTCTTGTTAGCTTGGGCCTGCACTTCCGAGCCCGAACTCATGCCCGCCAGAGCCGAAAGTATGAGGGCGGCGCTCAACACCACCACGGCGGTCCATGTCTTCATTTTCATCGTTTTTCTCCAAGGATCAGGCGAATGGCCTTCGACCTGAGACGCAATCGGCAAGCCGGTGGTTCAGCCCGTGGCTCCGGCCTGCTCGTGCCAGGCGCGTTTGAGTGCCACCTCCTCCTCCCGAGTCAGGCTGCGGCTCACGTTGTCCAGCGTCACCACGACACGCCTGACATCAAGGCAGATTTCACCCCTGGCGTCTGTGACGCGGGCCCGAGCATCTGGCCCGGGCCCGAGGCAGAACTGCGCGCGAATGTTGCCGGCCGCGTCGGTGTAGCGGGAGTGAAAACGGATGGTCCGGCCGGCCCGCAACGCCCTAGGCCACCGCGCCCGCGACGGACTTCTTGTCCTTCACATCCGTCACCAGCGTGTTTGTCGTCAGGATCAGCCCCGCCACGGAAGCCGCGTTCTGGATGGCGCAACGGGCCACCTTGGCCGGGTCGATCACACCCATCTTCAGCATGTCGCCGTACTCGCCCTTCAAAGCGTTGTAGCCGAAGCTGAAGACCTTCTTTTCCTTGATGCTCTCCACCACCAGCCTTCCATCCTGACCCGAGTTCTCGGCGATCTGCCGCGTGGGAGCTTCCAGCGCGGCCGCCAGCACCTGGGCGCCGAAACGCTCGTCGCCGGAGAACTTCGCGTCCCGGATGGCCTGTGCCGCGCGCAGGTAAGTTACTCCGCCGCCGGGCACAATGCCCTCCTGCTTGGCCGCGCGCGTGGCGTGCAGGGCGTCATCAACCCTGAATTTGCGCTCCTTCATTTCGGCCTCGGTGTGCCCGCCGACGCGAATCATGGCCACGCCGCCCACCAGCTTGGCAAGGCGCTCTTGGAGCTTTTCGCGGTCGTACTGGCTCTGGCTCTGCTCGATCTGCGTGCGCAACTGCCCGCAACGCGCTTCGATGTCGCGCTTCTTGCCGCCTCCCTCAATGATCGTGGTGTTGTCCTTGTCCACGGTTACGCGCTTGGCGCGGCCGAGCTGCTCAACGGTGACGCTCTCGAGCGTGACGCCGATGTCCTCACTGATGTGCTGCCCGCCGGTCACGATGGCCAAGTCGTCCAGCATGGCCTTACGGCGATCGCCAAAGCCGGGCGCCTTCACCGCACACACCTGCAGGGTGCCGCGCAGACGGTTCACGACCAGCGTGGCCAGCACTTCAGCATCGATGTCCTCAGACACGATCAGCAGGGGCTTGCCACTCTGCGCGACCTTTTCAAGCAGTGGAATCAGTTCGCGTACGCTGGAGATCTTCTTCTCGTAGAGGAGGATCAGCGGGTTGTCGAACTCGCAGGTGAGGTCGTTGGGGTTGGTGATGAAATAGGGGCTCATGTAGCCCTTGTCGAAACTCAAGCCGTCCACGTACTCGAGCTCGGTCTTCAGGCCCTTGCCTTCCTCCACCGTCACAACGCCTTCGTCACCGACCTTCTCGATGGCCTCGGCCATCAGGCCGCCGATCTCGCCGTCCTGATTGGCGGAGATCGTGGCCACGGCCTTCAGCTCGTCGTTGTTCTTGATTTTCTTCGCGTTCTCTTTGATGCAGGCAACGGCAACCTCGACGGCCTTGTCGATGCCGCGCTTGAGGTCCTGGGGGCCAATGCCGGTGGCCAGCATCTTCAGGCCTTCGTCAATCACGGCCTCGGCGATCACGGTCGCCGTGCTGGTGCCATCGCCGGCCTCGTCGTTGGTCTTGCTGGCGACTTCCTGCACGAGCTTGGCGCCCATGTTCTCGAAGGGATCGGCCAGCTCGATTTCCTTGGCCACGGTCACGCCGTCATTGACGGCGGCCGGGCCGCCAAAGCTCTTGTTCATGAGCGCCAGACGGCCCGAAGGGCCCAGCGTCTGCTTCACAGCGCGGGCAAGCTGATGCACGCCGTTGGCGATCTTCTTGCGCGCGTCCAGGTCATACAGGATTTGTTTGGCCATGGTTGGTCTCGTGTTTCGTGTCTCGCAGAAACGTCTTTTGTGCCGCGCTACATGTCTCGCGTCAGAACTCCGTGCCGTCTCGGGCCACGCGACCCGCGACGCCCTTCGCAATTACTCCACCTTCGCCAGCAGCTCGGCCTCGCGCACGATCTTGTGCTCGACTCCGTCGATCTTGACGTCATTGCCGGAGTACTTGCCGAACAGGACGACGTCGCCGATCTTCACCGAAGGCTCAAGGCGCTTGCCGGACTTGAGAAGGCGGCCGGGACCCACAGCTACCACGGTGCCCTTGATCGGCTTTTCCTTGGCCGCGTCGGGAAGCACGATGCCGCCGGCGGTCTTCTCCTCGGCCTCGGCGGGCTTCAGAACAATGTTGTCGTCCAGCGGGCGGAACTTGCTAGGCATATTTCTCTCCACGAATGCGGTGTTCTTTCTTCTGATTTCCGGGTGTCTGTGTTGCTTGGTCTCTCGCCGGCAACTCCGAGTTCAGAGCCATGAACCAGAGTCGCCATCTGTGTTACTTCTCGCGCTGCACGGTGACGTCCTGGTCGCTCTTGTTGTTCTTCACGCGTTTCATGCGCGCTTCATGGGCCTTGGCCACCAGCTCCCTGGCCTTGTCGGCGCTGATCTTGCCTGCCGCCAAGTCCTGGAGCTTGCGAGCCGCCGCATCGCGCGAGCCGCACCACGCGAACTGGCGCGCAATGTCCACCCAGGCGAGGTCTTTGAGTGACTCGGCCAGCGCGGCATCGGCGGCGACGATGTTCTTTACCTCGGCACCCACTTCAATGCGAGTTCCCTCGGCAAACGGCCATTCGGCGGTCGACTTGTTCACGGGCTGCTTCCTTGAGGGTTAGTCTTCGAAGTCGCCGTGATCGTCGTGATCGTGCTCAGGCTGCTCCTTCTCCGGAGCCTTGGTGATGATGGCATCGGTGGTGAGCAACAGCCCCGCGACACTGGCGGACTTCTCGATTGCCGTGCGCGAGACTTTCAGCGGGTCTACGATGCCGAACTCGTACATGTCTCCGTACTCGTCCGTGGCCGCGTTGTAGCCGAAGGTCTTGCTCTTGCTTTCGAGGACCTTCTGCGAGATCAGGGCGCCGTGCTTACCCGCGTTCTCTGCGATCTGCCGGATAGGGCGCTTGAGCGCATCGGCGATGATCTCGATGCCCTGCTGCTCGGCATCGGTGTCGCCCTTGAGCTTGGATACTTCCACGCTGGCACGCAGCATGCCCACGCCGCCGCCGGGCAGAATGCCCTCTTCCATGGCGGCGCGGGTGGCGTGCAACGCGTCCTCCACGCGGGCCTTGAGCTCCTTCATCTCCGGCTCCGTGGGCGCACCTACCTTGATGACCGCGATGCCGCCGGCCAGCTTGGCCAGGCGCTCTTGCAGTTTCTCGCGGTCGTAATCGCTGGTCGTGCGCTCGATCTCGATCTTGATCTCCGAGATTCGGGCCTGGATGTCCTTCGTGCTGCCCGCGCCCTCACGGATCGTCGTGTATTCCGAATCGACGATGACCTTCTTGGCCGTACCCAGCTGCTTGAGCGTTACATCTTCAACCTTACCACCCACATCGGCCATAATGGGCGTGGCACCGGTCAGGATTGCCAGGTCCTGCAGCATGGCCTTGCGGCGGTCACCGTAACCAGGCGCTTTCACCGCGCACACGTTCAGGATGCCGCGCAGCTTGTTTACCACCAGGGTGGCCAGGGCCTCACCCTCGACGCTTTCGGCAATGATCAACAGCGGGCGGTTGCCCGAACTGACCTTTTCCAGTAGCGGCACCAGGGGCTGCGCGCTGCTGAGCTTGTCTTCGTGAATGAGAATCAGTGGATTGTCGAACTCGCAGGTCATGCTCTCCTGCTTGTTGACGAAGTTGGGGCTGATGAAGCCGCGGTCAAACTGCATGCCCTCGACCACTTTCACTTCAGTCTCGGCACCCTTGCCGTCTTCGACGGTGATGACGCCTTCCTTGCCCACCTGCTCCTGGGCCTGAGCGATAATCTTGCCTACCTCCGTGTCGTTGTTGCTTGCCACCGCGGCCACAAAGGTGATGTCCTTCTTGCCCTCAACCTTGCGGGAAAGCTTCTTGAGCTCCGCCGTGGCGCAGGCGACGGCCTTCTTGATGCCGGACAGCAGCGCACCGGGGTCATAGCCCGCCACCACGCGCTTGAGCCCTTCGCTGTAAATGGTGTGAGCCAGCAAGGTGGCCGTGGTCGTGCCGTCTCCGGCCACGTCAGAGGTCTTGGTAGCGACCTCCTTGACCATCTGCGCGCCACAGTTCTCGTAGGGGTCGGTCAGCTCGATTTCCTCTGCTACGCTGACGCCGTCCTTGGTGATGTTAGGTGCACCCCAGCCCTTATCCAAAATGGCCGTCTGGCCTTTGGGGCCCAACGTTGTCACCACGGCGCGGGCGAGCTTCGCAACGCCCTGCGCAATCTTCTCACGTGCTTCGGCATCGAACACAATCTGTTTGGCCGGCATGCTCTAGACCTCCAGCGGAGTCGGAATCAAAGTTGGCGCGGCAAGCCAAGCAAGGTCGGTGCCAACAGGTGCGCCAGACGCAGGGTGCTAACTCATGAGTGCCACTGGCTTTACAGGAGCGGCTCGACGTGACCAAACCCGCCAAGCCAGACTGCCGCCAAAGTGACAGGGGCGCGCAGAGCCAATGAGCCTCTCTGCAATTATGGCAGACGCAGACACGCAGAGGCCTTGGACTATCTCAAACTCTCGAGCAAATTGCGCCTGAGCTTTGGCTGGCACGTAATATCATCGTCAGCCGTCGGGAGGTACCCCATGCTGAGGTATGCCGCGCTTGTTGTTCTGGTCTTCACGTCGCCGCTTTATGCGGGTGCGAGAGTCAACTCCATCTTCAAGCCCCCCATTGAAGGGGACATCACTCGACTCGACAACCTGAATCGCCTGGAAATCAAGATCGCCGGCAGCGAAGTGCCTGAGCGCATTGGCCTGGATGAGGTCGAAGAGATCAGCTTTGGCCAGTCGGCCGTGGAGCGCAAGAAAGACGAAACCCCCTTGCGCGTCCTCCTCACCAATGGGGATCTGCTGTACGGTTCTCCCCTGGACGGTCCCGAGGACAATGAAGACCTCTTCAAGCTGACCTCGCCGCGCCTGGGAGAAATCACCCTCGACATCAATCTGGTCGCACGCATTGAAGTCACGGCCAACGTCAAGCCGGGCAGCCTGCCGGATGTGGACCCCAAGGACAAAGACTCCCGGGATTGCCTGCACTTCGCCCCCGACGGCGCCGACCCCAAAGCTCAACTCATGCGCGTGACCCGCGAGGGGCTGCTGGTCTACAACGAGATTCTGAAACAGGACGACAAGTTCGCGTGGAGCCGCGTGCGCGGCATTGTGTGCAAGCGCAAGCCCGCGGAAGCGGAGAAGGCCCTGCACGGCATATTCACGCTGCGCGACGGCAGTGTGCTGAGCGCCCGCATCAAGAGCTGGGGCGGGGGCAAACTCGAACTCGAGCACCGCGTGGGCGCCTTTGTGATGGAAGAGCGCAACTTGATGAGCGTTACGATGAAAAATGGGCGCTATGCCTACTTGAGCGACATGGAGTTCGCAGCCTCGCCGCAGGAACGCCCCTACTATCTGCCCGCGGACTTCAAGTATGAGAGCTATCTGTTCAAGGTGCGCCGAGACAGGGCCCAGGGAGGCGGTCAACTGACCCTGCGTGGTAAGACCTACGCCAAGGGTCTTGGGGTGCACGCCCTCAGCAAGCTGAGCTACAACCTGCGCAAGGGTTACAGCAAACTCGTCGCGACGTTGGGCATCGACGACAGCGCGGGCGACCTGGCCAGCGTCGAATTCAAGGTCTACGGGGACGGCAAACTGCTCTACGAGTCCGGTGTCGTCAGGCGCAGCTCTCCCGCCATCGAGTTGAACCTTGACGTGCTGAATGTCAATGAGTTGGTTCTGGAGGTAACGGCGGCCGACAACGCCGACATCCAGGACCGCGCCAACTGGGCCAACATCAAAGTGGTGCGCTAGGGTCAAGCTTCGCGGGCCAATGGAGCCCTCGTGTGTCTGAATTGCGGGCGGCGGGCGGCTGATTCATCGGCCGCCCGCCTCACTTTGGGCGTGAGACTGCCGCTTGGCGACGGACAATAAAGACTCATAGACATCGATCAAAGCAGACTTCGGGACATCGCAAACATGAACCGCTCCAAACAGCCGATTCTCGCCGGCATGCTGATCTTCCTGCTGCTGGGCATGGTGGGCCTCTATTTCGTATTCCGCAATGATCCGGGCAAAGGCCGCGAGGCCCGGGGCAATGGAACCAGCCTTGATGTCTCAGATGGGGACAACCGAAAGTCCGGCGATGGCGATTCCCGCGGCGGCAATGAGGCGGCCAAGGAAGGACCCAAACCAGACGCGGCCAAGCAACCCGAAGTCGTGGCGCCCAAGCGCGCCAGCATCGCCGGCAGAATTTCGGGCATCGTGGTGGACTCGGAGGATGAGCCCATTGCATCAAGTCGCGTCCAGCTGCTGGCGGAAAAGGACGCTTCGCTCAACGGACCCAGCGCCACAACCGACGAGAAGGGCGCCTTCACCTTTGAGGTGAGCATCGAAGAAGGCGTTGAGCATTTTGTAGCCAGCATCTCCGAAGATTACGCCATCGCCGCCTCCGGGGTGTTTGCCCTCAGCGCGGCCAAGCCCGCGGTGGAGAATGTCAAGCTGAAGCTGTTCCGCCCGGCGCGAGTTTATGGCGTTGTACTCTCCGGCGACGACCAGTCCCCCCTGCCCGGCGCGGCCATTGAGTTCTCCGCTCCGCGCATGAGCCCGCAGGAAGACCGCATTGCCAGGCTGCTGGGGCGGTTCAGGCCGGTCAAGAGCGACGAACAGGGCCGCTATGACGTCACCCTCATTCCGCCCGGCAACTACACGGTGAAGGCCGTGAAGCAGGGTTGGATCAGCAACGAGTTTAACCCCCTGACTCGCGATTCCCAGACCACGGAGCTTGCTGAGTACGCGCAGGTGGAGTTGCTGCCCTTCATTCTGATTCAGGCTGGCATCGTGGAGGGCCGCGTCATCCGCAAGAGCGACAAGCAGCCCGTGGTGGGCGCCTCGGTCGAATTGACGACGGCGCTGGGCGGCAGCTTTGGAAGCACGGTCACGGACGCTGAAGGCAAGTACCGCTTTGAGAATGCGCCCCCCTCCGCCATTGGCAATCGCCGTCGCGGACAGGGCATGCCCGGCGGTCCCGGAGGACAGGGCGGCCCCGGAGGCATCGAAGTGCGGGCCCTCGCTGAAAACTACGCGGTGGCCAGCGTGGGCGTTGCGCCGGTGGCCGGCGAAGTCGTCAAAGCACGGGACATCGAACTCGAGGACGGATGCACAGTTCGGGGCCGTGTCATTGATACCAAAGGCCAGGGCATCGCGGGCGCGAGGGTTTACTACAACAACAACGACTTCATTCAGGGCGGCGAAATGGTCGTAGGACTCGGATTGCCTCCTCGTGCTGTGTCCACGACCACGGAGTCCGACGGCAGTTTCCTGCTCAGGCACATTCCACCCACTAACGACCGCCGACCCTCGCGCATTATCTGCGCCTCCGCCACGGGTTTCTGCAACGGTGAGGCCGCTGCGCCGATGGTGCCCGGACAAGTGGCTGAAGTGATCATCACGCTGGCGCCCGGCGGCACCATTGCTGGCAAAGTTACAGACGAGTTCGGCGAGCCCCTCGCCGGAGTGCCCATTGCGGCCTATGAGGCAGGCGGGCCGCGTGAACTCAACTTCATCATGAACAGCTTCTTCGGCGAGGAGTTGCCGGACCGCGGCAGCAACAGCATCGTGCCGCCCTCGGTCCGAAGCGCCGAAGACGGCAGTTACCGGCTCGAAGGATTGAAGGCCAAGAAGTACTTCGTTGTCGCCAACAGCCGCAACCATGAGAAACACATCAGCAAGGAGATCGACGTCAAGGCCGGTGAAACCGTCGAGTACAACATCGTTCTGATCAACGGCGGCACGGTCTACGGGCGCGTCTTTGACGCTCAGGAAAAGGGCGTGCCGGGCGTGGCGGTGACGGTGGCCAAGATCGGCGAAGATGGTATTGCCGTGCGCACCACCTACACCGACCGCAACGGCGCCTACGAGATCAGCGGGCTGGCCGAAGGTACCTACACGGTGCGGCGATTCGATGGGGACCTTTCCTCCTTTGCCATTCCCAACCCGGCCACAAGCGTGCCCATCAAGCGCGGCGAGCGCACCCGTTTTGACATTTACGACCAGCGCCCGGGCACCGCGCGCATCTATGGGCGCGTGCGCGTCGATGGCCAGCCTTACAAAGAGAAGGGGCTCGTGCTTTACGGGCAGGGGCGGCGCGGCACGGCCGTCAACCAGACCACCACCGACGACCAGGGCGCCTACGAGTTCCGCAGCGTGCCCCTGGGCAGCTATCAGATCGCGCAGAAGACGGAGGGCGTTCCCTTCCCGCTTCCGAACCTGGTGCGCAAGACCGTGCGCGTGGACAAGGCGGGCGATCTCGAGGTGAACATAGACTTCATCACCGTGACCATCAGCGGAACCGTGACGCTCGACGGCGGCGGCATTCCTGAAGGTACCGTGCGGGTGTGGATCAATCCCGTCAACGCACGTAACGAGGACGGCGAAGAGGGAGACCCCAAGGATGGGCAGATCTCACCCATCGAGGAAATAGTGGGCACCCGTGCCGAGTGCGACAAGAATACCGGCGCGTTCGAAATCAAGGGACTCAGCCCAGGTGCCTACAAGATCACCGTGCGCAGCGACAAGTACGGCATGCTGATCAAACCCTACGTCAACGCGCAGGCGAGCATTACCGGTCTGCAGCTGGTGCTGCCGCGCGAAAACGCGACGCTCAAGGGAACGGTCAAGGGCATCGATGGGGCCAAGCCGACCTTCCCCAACACCCTGCTCGCCGTCGTTACCATCGAGGACAGCAGAGGCAAGCAGATCATGCTGGGCGAAAACGGCGTAGCCAACCTGTTCGACAAGAAGGAGTTCGAGATCAAGAACCTTCCGCCGGGCACCTACAACGTGATTCTTTCGATTACCAACTACGCGCCTTGCCGCGTCAATGGGGTCAGCTTCAAGGCGGGCGAAACCACGGCGCTGGAGTTCAACGTCATCGCGAGCGGCAACGCGAAGATCATCGTTCAGAACAAGGACCTGAATCTCGATGAGGCCTACCAGCTGACCTACGAGATCAAGGACAGTACCGGAGCGCTGTACAAGAAGCCCTTCACGTTCCTGGACTTCTTCAACCCCGACGGCTCCATGGCGCAGAATCCAGACGAAAACTCCTTCATCATCAAGGACCTCCCGCAGGACTCCTACACGATCACGTTCAAGCACCCTGACTATGAGGACGCCACAGCTTCCTTCGTGGTCATCACCGGCCAGACGGTCGATGTGCCGGTGACCTTCAAGAAGAAGTAGGCGCCTGCCGCCATGGGCGCGCTACAATGCGCCTATGGCGAAGGCTCCAATGTCATGCCGCGTTCTGCTGCCGCTCATGGCGTTGTGGGCGACTCTGCTGCTGGGTGCCTGTTCGACTTCTCAGGCTCGCGCGGCGCGGGGCACATCAGCCCCCGACGCACCTGAAGCGAGCGCGCCACAAGCTGAGTCCCTCGATCAATTGTTGTCTCAGGACGACTTTGACCTGCCCCGGTCTTTGCTGCTGTTCAGCCGGGAGTATGCGGCCGAATTCGGCGTCGAGCCCCCTGAGTCCGTCGATGCCTGGCAGGAACGCTTCGCGCGCTACACCAGTGAACTCAAACGCGACCTCAAGCGCGACGCCACGCCCCGGGCCCGCCTGCTGACGCTCATCGAGTTCGTGCACGGCAAACTGGGTCTGCGCTTTGACAGTGCGGACATGCAGGGCCACGACCCGCAGAATCTCTTCTTCGACAACGTCATCACCCGCCGGCAGGGCTATTGCGTGACGCTGAGCCTTGCCTACATCGTGTTTGGCCAGGCGGCGGGGCTTGAGGTTTACGGCGTGCGAATTCCAGGGCACTTCGCGGTGCAGTTCAAGGACTTCAGCGGTGAGGAGAAGTTTACCGCCCTGGTCGAAAGCACCGCCCAGGGAAGCCTCCTGGATGAACTCGAAGTCTCAGCGCGGCATCGTTTCTCGGCCCAATCCGTTGAGGCCGGATGCTATCTCGCCCCCCTGACCGACCGCCAGATTCTCGCTGTGATGTACAACAATCTTGCCGGGCTGACCCATCTCAGGGGCGACTCCGCCAAAGCCCTAGATCGATACAACCGCTCTCTGGAACTGGGACCCAATAACCCCGAGGCGCTCTACAATCGCGCCCTGATTCAGCGCAACCTGAACCTCGCCCAGCCCGCCCTGCGCGATCTGAACGCCGCCATCCGCCTCGATCCCAACTTTACCTTGGCGCTTCTGGCCCGCGCGGGCCTGCTGTTTGAGGCAGGCGAAACCGAAGCCGGCCGCCAGGACCTCGCCTTGGCCCTGCGCCAGAGGCCCGAATGGCCCCAACCCCATCTGCTGGAGGGAACCCTGGCCGCCAGCGAAGGCCGCCTGGAAGACGCCAGGGCCGCCTTTGAGCGCGCACTCCAGCGCGACCCCATGAGCAAGGACGCTCACAAGGCGCTCGCCCAGGTGGAGCGCAAATTGGGCAATCATCAGAAGGCCGCTGAACACGAAGCTGCCGCGCGCTGAGGCAGATGTTACGCTTGTCCCATGACGACGCCCCGTGAAGCCTCCGCCGTTTGCGAGCTGGCCCTTGCAGCCCGCGCCATGAGCGAATTGCCCGAGCTGGCGATGGAGCAGGCCCGCCAGTTCACGGCGCGCGCCGCGGCAGCAGCTTGCGTCGTCCAGCACGGAGCCAACGGAACTCAGGTCTCAGCCCTGCGCTGGATGTTTCCTGACGGCCGCACACCGGTTATTCTGATGCCTACCAGCGTCAAGGACGCCGAGTTTCTGGCCAGTGCCGCCGTGATGCTGGCGCTGGAGGCCGGCCTGCCTTCCGTGTTCGCGGTCGAAGGAGATCTGCTCGCTGAGCTGAAAGCACCACCGCAGGCCGTGACCTTAGCGTCCGCACATCGCTTTCAAAAGCTTGACACGTCAAGTAACGGGCCGGACGCTGAGGTCCAGCGCTGGGAGAGCATCGTGCGTGGCAACGCCGACGCCCTGGCCCTGGCGCAACGTGACCTGCAGCCTGCTGGCGACGGCAAGGTGGACTGGCTCGTGATCAGCTACGGTCTCACGGCCCGTGCCGCTCAGGGGGCGGTCGAGGCCGCGCGACAGAAGGGTATTGGCGTCGATCATCTTGTGCTGCACACGCTGTCACCGCTTCCCGAGCGGCTGATTGCCTCAGCCGCCATGGGCCGGCGCTATGTCGTGGTGGCCGAGCGCAACCTGGGACAGGTGCACCGCGAAATCCAGCGGCTGTGCCCCAGCCACGCCGTGGTTCTGGTCAGCGCCCTGAGCCGGCCCGTGGAATCCGAGGCCGTGTTGGGCGCCTTGCTGAAGTTCCCGCGGTGCTGCTGATGGGCCGCCACTACTACAACGTAACGTTGATGCTTAACCGCGAACACGAGCGGCGCCGCCTGAATTCCGGGCGCCAGGCACCCGCGGTGCGTGAAGTGCTCGAGCACTTCTCCAGAAGGGCGGCCCGGGTCTATGCCTGGGTCGTCATGCCCGATCACATTCACCTGCTGTTTTCGCGCACGCGCCCCCTGAAGGACATCGCCCGTTTTGCTGGCCGGATCAAGCGCCAGGTAAACCAGCGCTTGCGGTCCCATGGCGACAGCGACCTTTCCTGGCGTGACGGCTGCATTGTCTATGAGGTCAGCGAGCAGACACTGGCGGCAGCCCGCGACCATATTCTAGCCAATCCTGTACGGGGCAAGCTGGCTTCCTCGCCGGCCGAGTACGAACTGGCGGCGTCGCCGTCGTCCCTGCCCGCCATCTGACCTGGAGACCGTCAGGTCCTGGTCTCGCCGAGGAAGGGCTTGAAGACCATCAGGTAGCCCAGTGCCGCAATGGTTTTGCCGTCCTTGATGTTGTTGGCCTTGAGCTGAATGCGCAGGTCGCGGAACGACATGGGCCGGTTGCTGATCTGCTCATCTTCGTCGAAATTGGTCTTGCTGGGTGTGAGTTCCCGCGCCATGAAAATGAACATCTTCTCGTCGAGAATGCCGGGGCTGGGAAACATCGTAAACATGTGTTCGAGTTTCCCCGCCCTGTAGCCTGTTTCTTCCTCGAGTTCCCGAGCCGCGCAGGCCATGGGGTCTTCCCCCTCGTCCAGCGTGCCCGCGGGAATCTCCAACAGCGGCTTTCTGGCTCCGATGCGCCACTGCTCCACCATGAGCACTGTGTCATTGTCCAGCAGGGGGACCACGCAGGCAGCACCGGGATGCTCAATAACCTCGCGGGCGAACTCCTTGCCCTCATCGTTCTGCAGCGTGATGCGCGCGACCTTGAAGTTGCGCGCCTTGAGCAGTTCTTCCCGGTTGAGAATGCGCATGTCAGCGTCCGATCGTTATCTCGACGCGCTCAAGGTTCACCTTATTCAGCGAACTACCCTCCAGCGTGCCGTTCACCATGTCCTCGGCGGCCGGCGGCAATTCGCCTCCGGACTCCACAAACACCAGCAGGTCGCGCCGCTCACCCACGGCCAGCGTGAAAACACTCTCGGATTGAGCGAGGGTCATGCGCCCGAGCGCCGTGGCGCGTTCGGCTTGGGCGACGCTGGCCAACCACAGCGCGGTGTAGTCCCGGCCAGACTTGTCACGCAGCCGCAGCGTTCCCCCGCTGAAGACCAGGGGCTCACTCTTGCTCAGGTTGCGCACCGTCAACTGGTACAGGCGGCCAGGGCGTTCGATGCCCAGGGCCTCGCGCAGCTTCTCGGAATACTTGTCGCGGTAGCCAGGCGCCTCGTCCACGTCGCGCAGTTCAAAGGCCACTTCACGTGTGCTCTCCGTGCTCTGTCCCCGCAGCACTCCCACCTTGGCCTGGGCCACGCTGGTGGGCACGTCAACGTTGGCGGCGTCGCCGCCGTTTCGGGGCAGCACCCGCGTCAGCACGTAAACCAGAAACACACTGGAGGCCGCCGCGCTCAAGATGACAAGAAAGTTGAGCATCAGGCGGGCGCGGGAAGCATCCCGTGCCGCCTCTTCGTAGGCAACATCGTTGGCCGAAGCCGGCTCAGATTCCTGCGCCTTTGGCTCTTGCTGCATGGCGGCATCATAGGGCCAAGGCTGACGCAGCGAAAGCTCACGCCGTCGCTGAGCCCGGACGCAGCGCCAGCCAGAGTTCGACCTCGCCCACCGCCAGGCCAAGCCGCCGGGCAATTTCTCTCGCGTCGTGGCCCGCGCCTGCAAGCTCAGCCGCCTGCGGCCGCCAGTCGCCTTTCTCGCGGGGCAAGACCTTCAACACCTGCGCTCCGGCATCGAGAGCGCAGCGCAACTCCTCTTCCCGCTGCGCGGCGTGCCTCAGCACGCGTTCCAGGGCCAGCAGCTTGTCGTCGGCCCGCTGCGCGGCTTCCTCCACCACGGCCGACAGGTCCCGCATGACGGAGTCCAGGCTGTAGTAGGCGGCTTCCTCACGCTGCGCCTGTTCACGCAGCAGGGCCGCTTTGCGGCGCACCTGCAGCCAGTGGCGAACGCCGGTCATGACAAGCAGCAGGGCTCCCGTCGCGGCGAGTCCCTGGGTCAGCACATCGAGGTAATCAGCCATGGGGAGACTCCTTGCGAGAGAGTGTCCGCAGGCGCACGTCGGCGTCTTCAATCAGGCGATTCAGAAGGCACATTTTCGCATCGAGGCGGGAGAACGATCGCCGCGACAACTCATCGAGGTGCTCCAGCAGCTCGCGGGCCGCCGCCAGTTGCCGCTCCTGACCGACCGTGGGCACAAAGGCCACCGTGCCCCCCGCCCGGGGCTTGTGGCGATTTACCCGCCTCAAGAGGCGCGGCAGCACTAAAGAGGCCAGAATGAGAAAGAGCCCGGCCACAACAAGGGCAAGCTGGAGGGGATGACTGCTCATCGGTATCTCCATAATAACCTCAAAACAGATAATAGAACAAATTTGCGAGCTTGCAAAACAAAAGGAGCCGCTTGTGCGGCTCCTTTTGAGAATCGGTCATGGACTACTTGGAAGCGCGAAGCTGGTCGAGCAGGTCAGCCACCGACTTATGTACGTCGCGCGGCGCGGAAACGATCAATTGCCCCTGCGCGATCGTGATCTTGGCGGTGCTGCCCCAATCTGCTTTCACGGTGCTCTCGATCATCTCCACGATATCTTCGGTCGTCGGGGGATCTTCCTTGGGGATGTCAACCTGCGGGCCACGTTGCTCGTCCTGGGCCTTGAGGCGAATCTCCGGCGCCGGGAAATCCTGGACCTTCATGGTGATGTCACGGACATCATAGGTCTTGGTGCTGACGGCCCCCTGAGCCTTCTCCTGCGTTGTGATGTACAGAACACCGTTCTTGTAACTTTTCACCAGCCCGATCTGGTCAAGCACGATGTTGAGGGCGTTGCCCAGCTTGATGTCCGCCAGTTCGAGCGTGACCTTACGATCGGCTTCCGCCACGCCCTCCAGGGCCTTCTTGTCAATGACGATCGTAATCTGGCCCTTCTTGGCGAAGTCTTTGATGACCTCGTTTACGTCCGTGTCGTCGTAATTGACGACGCTCAACGTCGTGCTCTCCAACTTGGCTTCAATCTTCTTGTAAGTGGCTTCTTCTTTCTTGACGTCGTCGGCGTACACGCCACCTGCCGAGCCAAGAAGCCCCGCGCAGAGCGCGGCCAACAGGGCAATCTTCTTCATGGAAGACTTCCTCCAAGGGGAGGAAACATCGGGGTCGCCGAACCTTCGTCCGGCCCGCCAAGTGTATCCGGCCGAGCCATGGCCGTCAAATGCCCAGCTGCGTCGAAACCGAGAAGCGCGAGCCAACTGAATCCGCGCCGCGCACGCTGCGACTTGCGGCCAATGCTCGGGACATCGGAGGCGGGGGCTATGCGATCTGTGCATTATATTGTGCGTTCAGTGCAACACTGATAACTGTTTTATAAAAGCTGTTGCTTCAGGTAACCTTGTCCGCTATGAGTGCGCTGGATACCCACAGGCGAAGAAGCAATGAAAGGAACAGTCATGCGCACGCTAGCTTGGGCTTTGATGCTTGGCTGTCTCACCGCTGCTGTCCCGGCCAATTTGTACGCCGACGAGGCGCGGATAGCCTTCTATGCAATTCCGTCGCGAGTCTATTTCGGGGAGCCGATGCTCCTGGAATTCTGGGCACAAGACCCCGACGCGCCCGGACGTCCGCTGCCAGGCTTCAGCGGAAGCGATGTGTTGATCTCCGGTTTCCGGCATGACGGCGCCGCGTGGGTTCCTGCCTTTGTGCCCTTTGGAGTGGTCGTTTCGGAAAGCCTTACTACCGAGTTCGCGGTGGCATTCGAGCACCAGTCCCTGGTAAAGATCGTGGTTTCTTCGTCGATGGCCGATTCTGCGGAGCTCATCGCGGAGTGCGTCATGCCGGAGGCCGTTGCGACAAAATGCGCCGTACTTGCCACCGAGTTGAGTGACAATGTCTGCATTGTGGCGGGCAGTTCACTTTGTTTCAGCGCCCAAGTTGGGAACTACGACTTCACAGCAGGCCAGATGGTGGAGTGGCTCGACTACTCGGGTCCGGTCTACTTGCAGTACTTCGCTCCGTCCGGGCTGGGTGCATGGCAGACAACCAGTGTAGGCTTGGAGGCAGTGGCTGGACAGATAACGGTCAATGTGCACATGACCAGTGTGGCGCACGCTGGATTGCGCCTTTGGATCGATCCTCAGGATTGGGCTGATCGCAATTTCGCTGGCGCACCCCCCAGTGCTGAGAAGTGGGTTCATGTGATCGCTTCCAGTCCGGCCTATGTGTCCGTCTTGCTGAGCGATATGCAGGCAGCGGCGTCCGGGCAGAACTGGAGCATGGAGCAGCTTGCCCATGTGGCGATACTCGACATCTGGGGCAATCACTGCAACGTCGAAGATGACTCCAGCCTTACATTACAGATGGCCTGCGAGGAATCCCAGATAGACGCGATCACGGCCGCGCCGGATTTCTCGCGGCTCCCGCTGCCCGACTCAGATCCGCCAGAAGGCACCTTCCCAGAACCCCAGGGATGTGGGTCTCGTTGCAGGGACGCCAGGCAACGCCGCGAAACTCATCGCACTGGTGCAGTGAACGCGGGCCTTTGCTCCATGCTTACCCCGGCGCTCGTGACCTTCGCGTTCCGCTGGCCGGCCCGGTCAAGCTATTACACGTCGTTGGGGCTGCCCGTCCATCTCAGCCTGACGCTGTCGGCCCCTGCTTCAGGTGTGGCTCACATATCCGTTTTGGGAGGCGTACTTATTCAGCCTTCGAGTGGTATCTTGGCGCTTGCGCCCGCCAGTCCTGCGCTGCTTCCGCAAGCTGGTACCGCGATCGCTGTCACGAACACGATTGACGCCAAGGCTGTGCGCACGAGCGCCAGCGTTGCCATCTATGAAGACTTGGGGAAATACGTCTCGTACAAGCCGGCGGCTGTAACTACCTGGCACCATGGCGGCGCCGTTTACAGCTACAGTGCCATACCCGACTGGTACTACCCTTCAGAACTGCCACATCGCGGCTCTCCCTCCACCGCACATAACACATACCGGGATTCCACCCACACTGGAAGCGTCCACAACGGAGAGTTGATCGATCATCTCCTTTATCAGGGAGTAAGGGAGAGAGCCTCACGGGCAGTCCGCGCCGAGGTAACGTACGACGCCACCAAACTCGGTGCCCAGCCGCTGCAAGTGACGTGGGACGTCAGTTTGGAGTATCATGTTCTGCAGTACGGCTTTCACAATTCTTTGGAGGGTGGCTACTCCCACAGCGGCGGCGCCATCGAGATGTTCATTTCGGGAAATCTGGCCAACAAGCGGATTGAGGCCAAGGCTGGAGTGGATAAAAACAATGCCCTTGCGGCAAGTTCCGTTACGGTGGGGGTGGGACCGCTCTCCATTCCTATTCCCATTCCGCAGACCACCGGCAACGACTCCGATGGAAGCAGGTCTGCACAGCCCGGCACGTTGATTTACACAGACACCGGGGCCAACACATTGTTCACTGTAGGCGTCATTTCCGGCCAGGTTCATCGTGCCAAATCCAATGGAGGCTGGTTTCAGTATGAAACCGACCATGGCATAGGATCGAACCTCACTTCCAGCCGGATTGACGTAACCATTAAGATTGGCGGAGCCCCCTCCTTCGTGTTGGGCACTATCAAGTTTGCGCCGTGAGGTCTCCCCAATGGCGATGTTGGATGCCAGCCGCGCGATAGGTCAACGGAGTTCGTGAGAATGAATGAGTCGCTTACACGCAATAAAGGCGTGCACCGCATATTCACATAACAAAGGGGGCTGACTCCGCTTGCGCTTCCTGGCCCCTTTGCTGTCACTTCTGTCGTTGGTGGCGAACCCCTAAGCAGTTTGCACGGTCCCTGAATGTTCTCCCGTTACGCTGCCGTGGAAACCGGAATGTCCCTAAGACTCATCGCACTTTCGACATGCGCCATACTGGCGATCGCTGTATGCCTTTGGTGGGCGCTGCGACCGAGCATGACACACCCCCACAACGGGAACGCGTCAAACCCGGGACACGACGCCGCGTCAAATGGCGCCTTCCGGCCCATGGCGCGGCCGCCATTCAGGCCGGAGAGTCCGAGGCGAAGTATCCTGGTATCGGGGCCTTCGAAGTGGCCTGCCGAAACAAGGTGCAGGGCGTTCCTGGTCGGCTTGGTATCGCAGGCGCGCTCACCTGCTTTGCAACTCGTTCCCGCCGAAGGGGCCTGGCTCCTCGCAGAGCGTGCGGATTGGCCAGCCGATTCTGGCATGTTGCTGATCGTGGAGCACCTGGCCGCAAGCGCTGAAACTCAGGCCGGGAGTTCCTTCTTCGAGTGCTTCCTTGTCAATTTCAAGCGCGAGCCAGCTCCTAGGTTCACACTGCGGCCACCTGCGAAGTCCAGTGAACTGAGTGTGGCGGCTCTGGATGCGGAAACCCGGCAACCCATTTCCGCCGAGGTGACCCTATTTGGGGACAGGCGCCTGGCCTGTACGAATCTCGCTGAGTCACTGCTCAGCGCGACAGACATGAGTGTTGTCCAATCGAAACTGAGCGCCATTCAGGTAGCGATGCTTTCCGCATCGCCCATGATAAAGATTGCCAAAGGTCCGGCGCCGCTTGTGCTGCATGGTTGTGAAACGGGATCTTCTGTAATGGTCCATGGCACGGCCGACGGCTACTCGTCAGCCAGCACAAGTTTCGAAATCACCACTGACACCGCATTCATTGCCTTGAAGGCCACCACCAGCGTGCTGCTGACCGTGGTGGACCCGCTCGACAGTCCGATCCAGCGACCCGGAACCTGCTCATTTGGTCTTTCACTTCTGACACCTGCGAGCACGACTTCACTCAAGTGGCAATCCAAGGGCGCACGCGAGTTCCTATTTGAGGACGTTCCTCAAGGTGTTGTATCGGTCGCGGCGTCCATAGGCAACCGCGCTGCCACTCGAGAGCTCACCGTGCGCCCCGGTTTCAATAAGGTCACCCTGGAATTGCCGCTGGCCGCAAGCCCGCCCTTGTTTCAGGTTTCATTCATTGACCAGCATGGAAAGCCCGTAGAAGGCTTGCGCGTCTCCGCCCAGTCCGCAGCAACAGGTCAGGGCGAGTCCCTCCGGCTCAAGGCCGGGGCCACGCAGAGCTGGTCTGCCTCGCTACTACCACCGGTACGGGTTTTCGTTTCTGATCCATGGGGCAGATTCGCTCAAAGTCCGCCCGAAGAAGGCTTGGTGCTTGTGCACGCAGAAAACACTGTGACACTGAAGTTGATGGAGACCGACATACGCCGATTTGGCTCCGTGACTCTGGAAGTCGATCCACGCTTGACCCGTGAAGTGATGATCTCGTACTGGCCTCAATGTGAGTCCTTGGTAGACACACAATCTGTCCCCCTCTTCCATGCAGGATCACAGACCCTTGCTGTTCCGAGCAACGGACTGATTGAACTTACAGAGGTTCCTTACGGCATGCTGGTGGCAAGGTCGATCGGCAAGCGTGGTGAACTGGCCCCGGCCGCAAGAATCGAAATCTGTGAGCAGGCTCTGGCACGTGAGAATCAGTCCATTCATGTCCGGTTGCAGGATGCAGACCACGCCGGAGTGGACAGGGTGATACGCCTCGTGGACGCGTCCACAGGTCAACCTCTGCCTTCCGGCTTGGAATTCATGCTTGACGATCTCGCCTATTCGCCCGCTCTGCTGCGCTTGCGTGAGGGCGGCATGCTCATCCTTTCGGGCCTAGTGCCGGGCAGGTACACGCTTTCATGTGTCACCGAGGAGTACACCGCTGAAGGAGGCAGCAGCCACTTCGAACTCGACGCGACGGGACCGGCTCAGGAGATTGCCCTGAGGGCCGTCAAGGGTGGTCTCGTTCGGGCCACGCTTCAGTTCGCTGACAACGATGTAGAATGGCTGCAGGTCGAGCCCATGGACCGGGAGTTGGGCCTGAAGCCAGTGCGATTTGAGGTAGACTCAACAGGTGCCGCATACATCACCAACATCCGCTCAGGAACCTACCAGATCGGCGTTGTTCGCCGAGACGGGCAACCCGTCATGAGTTCCCTGAAGCTGCACTTCCCGCGCGGAGCATCACGATTCTCGGTGCAATACCGCGATGCCCAGTGGTCAGTTCGACAGTAGGGGATTCAGTGGATTCGGCCGAGTTTCATTGGCCGCCCAGGTAGGCCGCGCGCACGGCCGGGTCATCGCGCAGGGCCTCACTGCTCCCCTCCTGGCAGATCTCCCCGCTCTGCAACACGTAAGCGCGGCGGCTGTGCTTGAGGGCTGCATTGGCATTCTGCTCCACCAGCAGGATACTGACACCCTCGCGGTTGATACGGTCAATCGTCTCGAAGATGGTCTTCACCAGCAACGGGGCCAGACCCAGTGACGGCTCATCCAGCAACAACAGGCGGGGCCTGGCCATGAGAGCCCTGGCAATGGCCAGCATCTGCTGCTCGCCCCCCGAGAGCGTCCCGGCCTTCTGATTGATTCGCTCTCGCAGGCGGGGAAACAGCGCATAGCCGCGCTCGAGGTCCGCCGCGATGTTGGCCCTGTCCGATCGCGTGAACGCGCCGAGGTCCATGTTCTCGGCCACGGTAAGGTTGGGGAAGATGCCGCGTCCCTCGGGCGCCATGACCAGTCCCTGCCGCACCAGTTCGTGCGCGGGCCTGCGGGAGATGTCGTGGCCCTGGTACAGCACCCGGCCCGAGCGGGGCCGCAGCAGGCCGCAGATGGTGTTGAGTGTGGTCGTCTTGCCGGCGCCGTTGCAGCCAATGAGGGTCACGACTTCGCCAGCTTGGACCTGAAGGGATACACCGCGCAGGGCCTGCACCGCACCGTAGCAGACGTCGATGTTCTCCACGACCAGAAGGGGATCAGGCATCGGCCACCCCCAAGTAGGCTTCGATGACGCGGGCATCGGACTGAATCTCGCGCGGCTTGCCGCAGGCAATGGTCTCACCGTGATCCAGCACCTGGATGCGCTCGCACAAGCCCATGACCAACTGCATGTCGTGCTCGATGAGCAGCACCGTGACGTGCAACTGATCACGGATGCGGCGGATAAGCTGTGCGAGCCCCTGCTTCTCGCTGGGGTTCATGCCCGCGGCGGGCTCATCAAGGCAGATCAGTTTGGGCTCGGTCGCCAGCGCGCGGGCGATCTCGAGCTTGCGCCGGTCGCCATAGGGCAGGTGCTTGGCGGCCAGCCCGGCGCGTTCTTCGAGGCCCATGAACGCCAACAGCTTGTAGGCCCAGTCACGCTGGCGCTTTTCTTCACGAGCATTGCGCCCGGTGCGCAACAGCGCATCAAACAGGTTGATGTGGCCCCGCAGATGCGCGCCCGCCATGACGTTCTCGAGTGCGCTGAGTTCATCGAACAGGCGGATGTTCTGAAACGTGCGCGACATGCCGCGCGCGGCAATAACCGGCGGGGGCTGGCCTGTGATGTCGGACTGGGCAAAAGTGACCGTACCGGAACTGGGGCGGTAAACACCAGTAAGCAGGTTGAACACCGTGGTCTTGCCCGCGCCGTTGGGGCCGATGAGGCCGAACAGTTCGCCGCTCTCGATAGCGCAGGAAAACTCCTTCACGGCTGTCAGGCCGCCAAAGCGCATGGTGAGTTGCTCGGCCTGAAGAAGCGCGCTCATGGCCCGCTCTCCCTGCCGGCACCCGGCACGAGACGGCGCAGCAGCTTGAGTGAAAGCTCGCGCTGCCCGAAGATACCCTGGGGCCTGAACAGCATCATGAGCAGCAGAAGGGCTGCATAGACCACCATGCTGAGCCCCGAAAGATTCAAAAACTCTTCAAGGGGCCTGAGGAACTGGGGCATAAGGGTAACGATCACCGCGCCGACCACGGCCCCGGTCAGACTGCCCAGCCCCCCCAGCACCAGCATGACCACGACCTCAATGGAGCGGACTGTCGTGAAGTCGTCGGGCCTCACTGAGTGCTGATAGTGCGCATAGAGGCAACCGGCAATGCCCGCAAAGAAAGCGCCATAGACAAAGGCCATGACCTTCATGCGCGCAGCCCTGACACCCATGGTTTCTGCCGCCAGTTCATTCTCGCGAACGCAGATCAGGGCACGTCCGAACGTACTGCGCTGCAGGTTCAGGGATAGCAGAATCACCAGGCAAACAAAGGCGTAGATCCAGAAGGTCGAGGTGCCCCCATCCCACTTCTCGGCACCGGGCAAGAGAGGCATTTTTGGAATGCGCTTGAGGCCCGTAGGGCCGCCAATGGCGTCCTGAGCCGTAAGCACGATGCGCGTAATCTCCGCGAAACCGAGCGTTGCTATCGCCAGGTAGTCGCCCTTGAGCCGCAGCGTCGGTGCCCCCACCAGCGCACCCACGGCCGCCGCGCTCAGGCCTGACAGCGCGAGGCAGAGGAGGAAGGACCCCATGGAGGCAAAGCTGAGAGGGCCAGACTCGATGACACCGTAAGTCAGCATGATCGAGGCATAAGCCCCGGCAAAGGCGCCCACGGACATGAAGCCAGCGTGCCCAAGGCTGAACTGCCCGGCCAGCCCGTTGATTACGTTGAGACCCACGGCAAGGATGATGGCCAGGCCGCAGAGGTTGATGTAATCGACGTACACCACCTCGATGAACTCCGCCAACACGAAGTTGAAGCCGTAACACCCGGCCAGCAGCCCTAACATGACGAGGAAATTGCGCGCCATGTCAGACCTTCTCTCTGGCCGAGCTGCCCAGAATTCCGGCCGGACGAACGAGCAGCACGCCAATCAGGATGAGGAAGGCGACGGCCTCGGAGTACGTGGTGGACCAGTAGGCCACGACGCTTTCGCTGACGCCCAGCAGCAGGCCGCCCAGGGCCGCGCCGGGAATGGAGCCAATGCCGCCCAGCACTGCCGCCACAAAGGCCTTGAGCCCCATGCGCAGGCCCATGAGCGGCGTGATTGTGGGTTGGTCCATGGCAACCAGAATGCCTCCTACCGCCGCCAGGCTGCTACCCAGCATGAAGGTCATGGTGATGGTGGCATTGACGTTGATGCCCATGAGGCGGGCGTTGTTGAAGCTGTGGCTCACGGCGCGCAAGGCGCGCCCCTGCCGCGTGTGATTGACGAAAAGCGTCAGGGCCCCCATCAGCACGGCTGCCGTCACCACGATGATGATGCTGGTGTTGGCGAACTTCACGCCCCCGACGTCATAGGATTGGGCCTCCACGAAGGTCGGAAACAGACGTGGCTCCGTGCCGAACACCATCTGACCTCCGTACTCGAGGAGCAGGGAAACACCAATGGCCGTGATCAGGGGCGCAAGCCGACCGCTGTTGCGCAGCGGGCGGTAGGCCGCCCGCTCAATCAGGGCGCCCACGGCCGCGCAAGCCACCATGCTGCCCACGACGAACAAGCCCACGAGCGCCAGGGGAACATCCTGGGCGCGGCCGCCCTTTTCGTCCGGCAGGTAGCCCATCCACTTGGCGGGCCAGTAGGCGAAGTAGGCGCCCAGCATGTAAACGTCGGAGTGGGCGAAGTTGATAAGCTGCAGCACGCCGTAAACCATGGTGTAGCCGACCGCCACCAGGGCGTAGCAGCTGCCCTTGGCGACACCATTGGTCATGTTCTGGAGCAGCTGGGTGAAATCCACGGCGCACCCTGAACAAAGAGGCGGGGCCACTTGCGGCCCCGCCCACGGAATCGTGCCGGCTACTTGATATCACCCGGCTGGATGACCTTGACCTTCTTGAGATCAGTACCGCCGATCTTGAGCATGGTGATGGGCTTGCGCGCGTTGCGATTCTCGTCGATGTCGAAGGTTCCCGTCACGCCCTTGAACCCCTTGATCTTGCGCAGGCCTTCCGTGATCTGGTCGCGGCTGGCGCCGCCCCCCAGTTCGATGGCCTGCTTGATGGCATAAACAGCGTCATAGCCCAACGCTGAGAGGCTGTTGGGCTCCTTCTTGAACTTCTCACGATAGCCCTTGATGTAGCCCTGCACCTTGGAGTCGGAATCCTCGGGATCGTAGTGGTAGCCGAAGTAGCAGCCTTCCAGGGTTTCGCCGGCCAGCTGTACGAGTTGCTCGCTCTCCCAGCCGTCTCCTCCGAGAAGGGAGCCCTTGAAGCCCTGCTTGCGGAACTCGCGGGCGATCAGACCAATCTTGCTGTAGTAGACCGGTACAAAGACCACGGCAGGCGCCTTGGCGGCCACGGCACTGACCTGGTCCTTGAACTCGCTGACATCCCCCTGAAAGGTCGCTTCGGCCACAATCTCGCCGCCCAGCTTCCTGAAGTGGTCGCGGAAGAAGCCCGCCAACCCCTTGCTGTAGTCGTCGTCCGCTGCATAGAGCAGTCCGGCCTTCGTCGCCTTCATGTCCTTGAATGCAAAGTCCGCGCAGGCCTGGCCCTGGAAATCATCGAGATAGCAGACACGGAAGATGCGATCGCCCTGCTTGGTCACGTCCGGGTTGGTGCTTGACGGACTGACCATGGGAATGCCAGCCTCCTGGAATACCGGCGCGGCCTTGATGCTCTGGCCCGACTCCACGGAGCCAATGGCGGCCACCACTTTGTCCTGTGTCGCGAGCTGCTTTGCAACGGTCTGGGCTTCTTCGGGTTTGCTGCGGGTGTCCTTGGCGATAACACGGATCTTCTTTCCGCCAATGCCACCGGCAGCGTTGATTTCATCAACCGCAAGGTCGATGCCGTTCTTGGTGGTTACGCCGAAATCAGCATTGGCGCCGCTCAGGCTCAGGTACACGCCGATGGGAATGTCCTCGGAAGCGGCCGGGTCGCTGCTTTGCTTGCAGGCCGTAAGGTGAACCCCGAGCAGGACCAGAGCCATCGCAGAAACCGCCATCCACAGCCTGTTCATTGCCGTCTCCCCGGAACCCATGCAAGTGTGATGGCCGGCAAGAATAGCCTTGAGCCGCCCCGTCACAAGTGCTTTGGCCCTTACTTTGCCGTCCCGGCTGCCTAGAATCCCGCCGCGCATTTGAGGACACCGCCATGACCGACATCGAAGCCGTGCTCAAAACACCCCTGGCGGGGGACTACAAGACCTGCGGCCTGCACAAGCCCTTCCACGTTGAAGAACGCGACGGCGACATCCACTGCTTCGTCGGCTTCCGCAACAAAATGGCCAACTTCGAAGAAGAAGCCAACGTGATCTTCTGGGAGCGCGACCGCGTGCTGCGCGAAGCCTTCAACTTCATCCAGTCAAAGGGCGAAGTGAAGCTTGGCCCTTGCCGTGCGGAGAGCTTTCCAGAGCCCGACACACTGGAAGAGTTCCTCCGCACGTTCTCCACTCACGGGAATCTCGCCAGCTACTTCCCGCCTCTGCTTGAGAAACTCGGTCTTTGCGAGGTCTATAAGAAGAGCCGGACGTTGTATATTAAGCCCAGAGAGTAGCCGCGCAGGCCGCGCCACCTGCGCAGGAGGTGAGCATGGCCGACAAGTCCGCCCGTCTACCCGACATTTCGCGCGCGTTGCCGGTGTTTCCGCTGCCAGAAGTGGTGCTGTTCCCCCACGCCCACCTGCCCCTGCACATTTTTGAGCCGCGCTACCGCCAGATGGTGGATGACCTCCAGCAACGCGACGAACCCGACCGGCTGCTGGCCATGGGTACCATCATGAACGGGCACAACGACGACACCCTGGGCGACCCGCCCGTGTTTCGCATTGTCGGGGTGGGCCGGCTCGTGGAAAGCACCCGCCTGCCTGACGGCCGCTATATCGTCATCCTGCGCGGCATCGGGCGCGCGCGGCTGGTCAACGAAGTCAGCGGGGCCCACCCCTACCGCGAGTTCTGCGCGACCTGGGTGGAAGAGACCATTGCCAGCCTGGCCAGCTGGCGCAATGGCCTGGCCACGGAGCTGAAGGCCCTGGCGCTGGCCGCCGTGCGGGAGTCAGGCGAGAAGTTCCGGGAGTTGATTCAGCGCGAAAACGACCTGAGCGTCCTGGTGGATCTGATCAGCGCCTACATGCCGTTTTCCATCGACTTCAAGCTCGTCCAGCTGGCCAACCCCAACGTGCTGGGCCGAACGGCCCACGTGATCTCAGAGCTCGAGGGGCGCATGGCACCCCAGCGCGGCAAGCGCATCAAAATCGACGACGACCCGACAGCGAACTGAGCCGCCCGCGGCGCAAAGGCACTAACACAGCCTGGCCTGCTTGTTGCGCCACTCCAGCAGCCAGGCATCGACCTGCTCAAACTGATCCAGGCGCTGGAAGTGTTCGCGAGCCTTGGCCGCTTCGCCGAGCCTGCGGTAGAGTTCGCCGAGCAGATAATGCACTACGGGTGTGTCGGCCTCGCTGAACTCTTCCGCAGCCAGGGCCAGTTCGAAGTACTTCACGGCCTTTTTGCGCGCGCCCGTTTCTTCTTCTTCGGGTTCGCCGTCCATACGCGAACACCAGGTGGCCTGCAGATAGAGGTCGGCGATCTGCGCGCTCTTCTTGCCGGAGTACATGCCGATGAGAGCCGCGCGACGATAGCGCTCAGGGCCGCTCAACTTCTGACCTTCACTCCAGGTCAATCCGGCCAGAACCCGCTTGATACTTTCGATGCGCTCCGGCCCATAGACTGCGCGGTAATCGGCCTCGTAGCCCACAAAGCCGCAGCCGGGGCAGACGTGCAGAAAGCTGGGCAGGGGATTGGCCCCAAGGTAGCGCGGGCAGAAGTCGCTGTCTTTCTCCGCCACGGAATAGCTCAACACCAGCTGGGACTCGAACTGGCGCGAGCACACCGGGCACTTCAGAGGTTTGCTGGCGAGTGTCGTCATGCGCCGGGCTATTTGCCTCGCTCGATCATGCGCGTCACATAGCGCATCAGTTCATCGCTGCGCACATCGTAACGGTACACGCGGCCCTGAGAATCTACCAGCACGTTGAAAGGAATGGCGGTGACGTCCAGGCGCTTGATCAGCGTGCCCTCCGCCGCGCGGTCCATCCAGGTATTGGCAAAGCCCGTGGGCGCGCGCTTGAGGTACTGCTCCAGCGCGGGGCGGCTCTCGTTGACGCTGATGCCCAGAATGTTCAGGCCGAGATCCTTGTACTTGTCCCAGGCGGCCTTTACGAAACCCAACTCCTCCAGGCACACGCTGCTGTTGGAATCCCAGATGAAGATGAGCATGGGCTTGCCCTTGAAGTCTTCGTTGGAAAGGGCCTTGTTATCCAGAGTGCTGAGCGTGAATTTGGGCAACTCACGGCCAATCCAGTCCATGTCGTCCAACTGGCGGTCAATGAACTGCTGGGCTTCGGCGCTTTTCTTCACCTTGTCCAGTTTCAGCATCTGGCGCAGGGCTTCCTCTGCTTCCTGGGTGCGATCCATGAACAACAGCACGCGCACGCGCATCGTTCGCGCGAAGTCCGATTCTTCGGCGCCGGGCCAGGCGCTAATGAAGGAGTCTAGCGCCTTGAGCGCCTCTTCTTCACGGCCAGGCGTGCGTGTGAGACTTTGCGCGCGCGCGAACTGAACATCCTTGGCTCGCTCGCTGCCGGCATGTTCCTTGAGGTAGTCGTCAGCAGCGCGCACGGCGTCGCTGAGGCGGTCTTCGTGCCGAGAAAGCGTGATCACGATTTCATAGCGCGCCGGCTCGAGGTCTTTGGCATTGGGGAAGCGCTGTATGTAGCGCTGCAACGCCGCCACGTACTCGATGTCAATCTTGCGGATTTCATCGAAGACGGCCTGGCGCTCCTGGGGCGAGGCGTTTTCGTCCTTGGCCAGCCGGTCCAGCTTGGTCTGCTGGACCTCGTACCGCTTTCCGAACTCCTCGAAGACGGCCTCATAGGAGTCCAGCTCGCGGGCGGCCTCGCCCTTGGGCGCATCCTGGGCTCGCATGGAAAGGCTGCCTGGCGCAGCCAGCATCAGAACCGCCATCATCGTCAGGGACGCACGCATCCACATGGCTGCCTCCAGTCGCTCGGGCCCGGCCTGGACCGCTTAAAGAGTCGCATAGGACGCGGCAGGGTCAAGCTCAAGGCGCGACAATAAGGGAGGTGCAAGAAAACGGGCAGCTCACACCTTCTTGTGGATGCGTGTCTGGCCCTTCTTTACGCGCTGCGTACGGCGCACCGTTTTGGCGTCACCGTCGGACGCAAGAGGCGGATCTTCCTTGGGTAACTCGGGTTCCACGGCCAGTTCCGGGTGCAGCGTTTCAGCGCTGGTCGTCGCGTCAGCTTGCGCCTCTGACTCCGGCTTTACAATCGTCGCCGTGCCCGACGGCGCCAGTTCCGGCGCCTCGGCGGGCGCGGCGGGCTTGGGCGCGAGGTCGGTGGGCTCGTCGCCGCCCGCTTCCACGGACATGGCCTCGGCCATCAAGGCCTGCACTTCGCTGAAGTTCAGGCCGGTCATGGTGGAGTCGTCCAGCACTTCGATGGTTTCGTCCGGCCGTTTGGCCTCGCGCCGGGCCACCTTGCCCGTGCCCTTGCCGGTGACCTTGTCGCGCGCGATCTTGAAGGCATTGACCAGCCGGTAGATGTCGTCGTCAGTGTGGGCGGCACTGACGGAAACGCGCAACATGGCCTGGCCCCGGGGCACGGTGGGAAAGCGCATGGGGTGTACCAGCATGCCCTGGTTTTCGAGGGCTTCCGAATAGGCCAGAGCTTTCTGTTCATCGCCCACGACGATGGGAATAATCTGGTGCTCTCCCTTGGCCTCAAAACCGGCGGCCTGAAGCTTGGTGCGCAGAGTACGCACCAGCCCGGCCAGTTTCTGGCGCAGGTTCTCGCCTTCTGCCGCGACAATGCGCAGCGCCTCAATGTTCGCGGCCGCGAGCGTAATGGGCATCGCGGACGAAAAAATGAAGGGCCGCGAGGAGTTGACCAGGAAGTCCCTGACCTCCCTCGAGCAGGCCACGAACCCGCCAAAACTGCCAAGGGCCTTGGAAAAGGAGGCCGTCACAAGATCGATGCGTGCCGACACATTCTGGACTTCGGCCACGCCTCGGCCGCGCTTGCCCAGCACCGCGTTAGCGTGAGCGTCGTCCAGCACGAGGAGGGCCTCAAACCGCTCGCTCAGCTTCAGAAGCCGCGCGCAGTCAATGGAGTCACCTTCGATGGAGAAGAGGCTGTCGGTGATGATCAGACGCTTGCCCTTGGCCGAAGAACCGGAGAGCAAACGTTCGAGTTCGTCATAGTCACGGTGCTTGTACACCCGGACGTCGCCACCGGAGAGCCTGCAGGCCGCAATGATCGAAGCGTGGTTCAGCGCGTCGGAGAACAGTGTGTCTCCCGCGCCTGCCAGGGCTGACACGAGGCCAAGGTTGGCATGATACCCCGAGCCAAACACCAGCGCCGCTTCCGTGCCGCGGAACTTGGCGACCGCGCCCTCGAGTTCGTGGTGTACAACGGAGGTACCGGTCACAAGGCGCGAGCCGCCCGCTCCCCAGCCATAACGGCCGGCGGCGCGGGCCGCAGCCTCGGCAATGCGCAAGTCGCTGGCCAGCCCGAGGTAGTCGTTGCTGGAGAAATTGACAAGTTCCTGCGAGCCCAGAAGCACCCGGCCCGCCGGCTGGTGGCGCAGAATGCGTATCTTGCGAGCCAGATTCTGCTCGGTGCGCTGCCGGCGCTGCTCGTTGAGAAACTCCTGCCAGCGTTGCGGTATCAAGCGGTGGTCCCCCGGGTCTGTCAGAAATCCAAGGCAGTGACAGGCCAACAGTTTACGTCATTGCGGCATCTTGCAAAGGGACTTGAATGTGCCCCGGGACAGGGGCCATACTTCGTGCCTTGCCACGGGGAGCGAGCCATGCCAACCGTTGAATGCGTGCCGAACTTCAGTGAGGGCCGGCGCCAGGAAGTCGTGGATGCCATCGCCGACTGCGCGCGCCAGACCCCCGGCGTGCGCCTGCTGGGTGCTGAGCGGGACGCCGACCACAACCGCTGTGTGATCACGTTTGCCGGCGAACCCGACGCTGTGGTGGAGGCCGCCGTCAGTTGCGCACGCAGGGCCATGGAACTCATCGACCTGCGCCAGCACCAGGGGGAGCACCCCCGCATGGGCGCGGCCGACGTCATTCCCTTTGTCCCCATCGAGGGCATCGACATGGCCGGTTGCGTTGAACTGGCGCGTCGCTGCGCCCGCCGCATCGGCGATGAACTCGAGATTCCCGTCTATCTCTACGGTGAAGCGGCCTCGCGCGAGGAGCGGAAGATCCTGTCGAACGTACGCGAGGGCGAGTTCGAGGGCCTGCGCGAGAAAATTGGTGTCGATTCAGCCAAGGATCCCGATTTTGGCCCCCGCCGCATCCACCCGACGGCGGGCGCCACCGCCGTGGGTGCGCGCTTCTTCCTCATCGCCTACAACGTGAATCTGCAGTCGCAGGACCTCAAGCTGGCCAAGCGCATTGCAAAGGCCATCCGCGAAAAGGACGGCGGAATGCCTGCTGTCAGGGCCCTGGGCCTTGAACTCAAGGACAAGGGCTGCGTCCAGGTCAGCATGAACCTGGTGGATTACCGCCAGACGTCGCCCGCGCAGGCCTACGCCCGCATCGCAGAACTGGCCGCCGCTGAAGGCGTCGAAATCCGCGAAAGCGAAATCATCGGCCTGGTGCCACAGGAAGCCCTTGAACTTTGTGCGCGCCAGACCATGGAAATGAAGAAGCTGCGCGGACCGGACAACGCCAGTCAGGTCTGGCTCAATCAGTTCGCGATGGAAACCCTCAAACTTCAGGAATTCGCACCGCAGGAGCAGATCATCGAACTCAAACTCTCGGACTTTTCGCCGGAGCCGCCGGCGCGTTTTTCCTATCTCAAGGAAGTCGGGAGCTTTCTCGATGACCTGGCCTCTGCCGCGCCGACTCCGGGCGGCGGCGCCGCCGCGGCCGTGCTGGGGGCCACGGGTTGCGCGCTGGGAGAAATGGTGGCCAACCTGACGGTGGGCAAGAAGAAGTACGCCGAGGTGCAGGTGCAGGTCAAGGCGGACCTGAAGGCCTTGGAGGATCTGCGCCCGCGCGTGCTTCAGCTCTTCATCGAAGATGCCCAGGCCTTCGATGCCTTCGGCAAGGCGGGCGCGATGCCCAAGGAAACGGACATCCAGAAGGCAGAGCGGAAGCTTGCCATGCAGGCAGCGCTCAAGGGTGCGACGGAATCGCCTGAAAAGACGGCCCGGCTCTGCCTTGAAGCTCTCAAGCACGTCGCGGCCATTGCCAGGATTGGCAACAAGCATGCAATTTCAGATTGCGGGGTGGGCGCGCTGTCACTCTTCGCCGGCATCAACGCCGCCGTGCTCAATATGCGCATCAACCTGCCGGGCATCGACGATGGGGACTTCAAGGCACGCTTTGGCAAGCTCGCAGACACCTATGAGTCCGAAGCCAAAGCGCTGCTGGAGAGCACTCTGGCGGTGGTGCGCGCGGCCATCGGAAACTAGGACGCCTACTTGACCGGGGGCCAGATGCGGTCGAAGGGGTAGATGCGAAGGACGACACGCCCCTCAATACTGCTCATGTGCAACCATAGCAGGTTGTGGCCCGGCAGGCGTTGATTGGCGCCCGCGTAGCTGGTTTCCGACTTGCCCACTTCGATCTCGAGCCAGCGGCGGCTGTCGTTGCTGTGGCGGCGGTTGTCGCCCATCACGAAGATGCGCTTGTCCGGCACCGTGACCTCTTTTCCATCTGCGAGCACATCGGGAAGAGATCCCGCCTCGTACGAAAGGCGCATCTTGCCGTCTTGAGACACGAGTTCAGGGTCGAGGTAACTCTCATCCACCTCCTGCCACTCACCCTGGCCCCCGTACTTCAGGAACAACTTGTCCTTGTCAAACTTGATCACGTCTCCGGGCAGGGCGATCAGGCGTTTGACCAGTTCGCTTCCCGGATTCTCGGGGCTGCGCACGACAATGATGTCGCCGCGGCGAAAGCGCGGATGGAGGAACTCCGGCAGCCAATTGGTGTACTTCTCGTCGATGTTGGCCAGATGGGCAGTCACGCGCTCGACCACCAGCCGGTCCGCCGCCGCGCCCTTGCCGTCGCCGCCGCTGAGTGTCGGGTCCATGCTCGGGCCATTAACCTCGCTGACCTGCAGCACATAAGCCCTCAACAGCAGCACGAGAAGAATCAGCTTGAACACCTCGACGACGAACCCGCGCACAATGCGTGCGGGAGAGGCCTTTCGTTTGGACTTCGCGTTCTTGAGGCTTCCCGAGGGAGCAAATCCCTTGGTCTCTTCGTCGAGCTGACCCTCGGTCCACTCATCAATTTTAGCGTCCTCGTCCTTGATGCGGCCAAACAGTCCGCGCCTGACGGAGTCGCTCATGCGCCCCATCCAGGAGCGCGGAGCGTCTTTCTTCTTCTCCGCGGCTTTGGCCGGCCTGGGCGCGCGGCCGGCCTTGGCGCCGACGGACTTGCCCTTGAGCGCTTCATCCGTCAGGTCAGCCCGCAATGCAACGGGGACAACACGGCCGCTGTCGGTCACTTTGGTCTTTACGCCGAGATCTTCGCTGGGCAGTGCGGGAAAATCCGTTGCTGCGTACTCCTCCCAACCCACTTCGCCTTCCTCGACGGAAACCTTGGCATGGGGCACCGGAGCTTCATCGTGAACTGGAGGCTGGAGCTCTTCAGCCTCGACGGCCGGCTGCGAGGGCGATTCCTCTTCGACGCGCTGGATTCCCTGAGGCGTCAGCATCACGCCGCTGCGGGGCCTCAAGGCGGGGTTCTCACCCGTCACGGGGCGCTCGAGCACCGGCATTCCGGGGCTCAGGCCAGGTCCCCTTGAGTTATCGGTGCGAGCCGTAGGCTGCTTGGTGCGAGGCTGGGCCGGGGCCACGGGGCCCGGGGCTTCATTGGGAGACTTCAAGCGCCGCTGGGTGGGCGGCGACGCCGGCTGCTCCAGGTGCTTGAAATAATCGTTGCTGCGATCGTCCTTGGGCATGCCTCGGCTTTCCTGCGTTACGGCTGCCTGCCCTTCGCGCCACAATCAGAATGCGCCAGGGAAGGTCAATCACGGCCCCACCAAGAAACAACGACCAGGGGGGTCGGGTTAGTCCCCAAAGGGGTCCAGGTCCTCGGGCCCCGTTTCGATCCGGGGTTTGTCCTTCTCCTTGCTCTTGGAGTCCGCTGATTTGGCAGAGTCTTCCCCCAGCTTGAGCTCGTCGTCTCCCAAGGGGTCAGCGCCGCCGCCCAACACGCTCTCGTCGAGATCGTCTGCGCCGGCCACTTCGCTGCCGCGCGCACCTTCCGCACTTTCCGTTGCGCCGCCAGCAGCCCCGCCCGCGGACTCGCCCGAAACCTCGTCCGCGCTTTCCATGGCCACGCCCTCGGGCCCCGTTGTGGCCGGGGCCTGCGCCACGTAAAGCCCGGAATCCTCACCGCTGACCGTGGGATCGTATCCCTCCGCCAGTTTTTCGCCGGGTGCCGCGGGCTTGGGCACCTCGCCTGTTGACGTTTCAACAGCCGGCTGCCGATCGGACTTGCCGCGCGGCCCACCGGGGTAAAACTTGCGCAGGGCCGCGTCGATGTCTTCAGGGCTGGTCACGAACACTTTGACCTTGCGGCCCGTCAGACTGCGAAGCTCAAGCAGGCGCTCTGGGTCAAAGGGCATCGCTGCCGCCACCAGCAGAATCTTGCCCAGAACAGCCACGGGTACCACGCGATAGGCACGAGCCACGGCAGGCCGCAGAGTCGCCAGCGCGGCGTCTGAGGGCGTCGTGGTATTGAGATCAACAGGGGCCAGGCTTTCGTGCCGGGCCAGAAAACGGTAAAGCGACTGCTGCCCCGTGAAGCCCGAGTTGTTCAGCAGGTCCATGATCTCCTGGCGCGCCTCGCTGGGCTCCGCTGCCCTGATCGCGTCCTCGACTTCCTCCACCGTGATCACACCCTGCAGCCACAGCAGGTAACCCACCTTCTGTTCCATCTCCTCGTGGGCCGCCGATTCGCGCGCCTCGCCTGCCTCGTCCTGCAGGTCGGCGTCGCTGACTTCCTCTTCCTCATAAACGACTTCACCCGACTCCGTGGCCACACCTGACGCCGCGTCGCCCCCGAAATCCACGGGTTTCTCGTAGCCCAAGTCATCGGAGGGCGGCGAGTCGTCGCCGGACTCAGAGAAGGCCAGGCGGCTTGAATCCTGAGCGCGGGGAGCCAACTCGGCCGAAGGCTGCACCGGCCGCGGGGGGGCCGTCGGAGGAGTGTAGGCCTGGGGATGAACCGGGATTGGAGACACGGGAATGGGCGAAACCGGCCCCAAGGGAACCGGCGGCACGGGGGCCACAGGAATGGGCGCCACGGGCACGCGCGAGACCGGAGCCACGGGCGGCACGGGGGCCTGGGCCCCGGAGTAGAGGCCAGCCTGCCGGACCTTTCGCGTGTCGGTGTCCTGCGGGCGGGCTGCCTCGCGGCGCTTGACCTGTTCCATCAGCGCCTTGCCCTCTGCACCTAGCAGTTCCTCGGCACTCACTCCCGCGAGCGTGCTAGTGCGAACCGCAGGCGGTGGCGGAGGAGCATCAGGCTTCTTGGCCGCCACATTACCCTTGGCCAGCGACGAAACCGGCGGCATAGGCTGCCCACCCGTAGATGCCACGGCGGGACGACGGCCGGACTCGTTCAAGCGGTCCAATGCTGCGTTATCGGCGCCCATGACGCCACCGCCGGGCTTGGGCACGCGCACGGTGTGCTTCTTTCGCGCCATGTGGGCCGCAGGGTCATAACCCTCCGAGGAAGCAGGCTTGGGCGGCGGCTCCATGGCCTGGCGCTTAGCCAGTTCTTCCGTCTTCTTGCGGCCGAAAAGGTCCTGTTTGTCGTCCTTGCCCTTGATCAGGCGGGTCTGGCTGAAGGTCGGCCCCTTGTTCATCCGAACACCGATTGCGTCCATGCGGGCGCCGGGCGCCAGCTTGGGGCCGCGCCGGGGAGGGTCCATGGACATCATCGCGTCACGGCGCGGGGCGGGGGCCTTGTTTTCTCCCGTAGGCGGGCGCTTGGGCGCGGGGGCCGCCGATGCGGCCGGAGGCGTGGCTCCCTCCTCGCCCGGGATGTCCACCTTGCGCGGCGGCGCAGCCGGAGCCTTGGGCTGCGGACCGGACTTCTGGCCGGGCTTGGGGTTGGGCTGACTTCCGTCTGGTCGGCGGGGAGCAAGAGCCATTGGAGCCTGTCTTTTCGATCGGACTAACGAAGTAAAGGGTGAAACAAGTTCAGCAAACCACCCGAATCGGCGGATGCTAATTGCAAAAAGCAATAGCTCAAGAAAATCAAACGGCCACGCGCGACAACAAGTCTCCCTAACCTGTGTTTGCGCTTGACGCTAGAACGATGCTGTTGTATCACCAATCGACCATTAGTTCTACTCTGCACTGGAAACTAACATACTTCATGCGAAGGCCTGTCGTTGGGGGTTTTGGCCTTTGCAGCGTCTCGACTTGTCGGAGGAGGGGACTTGACCGACCTGCGCTTTGACATCACGCCCATCGATGCACTGGCCAATACCGCCCGCGTAGTCGTTGAAGGCGCCATTGACGCCACGACCGTCATCTCCTTTGAGACTCAGCTCAAGCAACTCCAGGAAGACGGCTACTGCAACTTCGTCCTCGACATGCAGGGCATCAAGTACGTCAACTCGACGGGCCTGGGCAGCCTGGTAGCCACGGCTGACAACCTCGAGAAAGTTGGCGGCGGGCTTGCCCTCATCCGGGTGCACCCCAAGGTCAAGGTCGTCTTTGACATGCTTGGCCTCAATTCCTTCTTCCGCATTTTCACAAACGAAGACGAGGCGGTTGGCTTCCTTGCATCCCGCGGCGGCGGAGCGGCCGAGGCACCGGCCCCGCAGCGTGCGCCCCAGCCCCAGGCACCGCAGCCCGCGGCGCCGCAGCGCGCGCCTCAGCAGCCTGCCGCACCGCGCCAGACCAGCACTGTGGCAAAGCAGCCGGCGGCCCAGCCCGGCTGGGGCCAACCCGCTCCGGCTCAGCGTCAGCCAACGGGACAGTTCCAGCAGCCCGGGCGCCCGGCGGCACCGCAGCCGCAGTATGCGCCCCAGCAGCCTGCCCAGCCGCAGTACGCACCTCAGCGCCCCGCGACTGGCCAGTTCCGCCAACCCACTTACGGCCCGCCACCCGGCTGGGTTCCTCCGTCGCGCGAGAACCCGCAGGTTGTCAGCTGCCCCAACTGCGGCGCATCATTCAAAGTCAGCCAGACGGGCCGTTACAAGTGCCCGAGCTGCACTACCGCCTTTGTGGTCGATCCGCAGCACGGCGTGGAACTGGCTCCGGCCACCAGCCAGCTCACGCTCGCGTTTACGCCTGAGTGCAAGGACGGCTTCTATCACTATCTCGGCGCCATGATGCGCCGTTCCGGCTACAACGACCAGGACCTCAACCAGGCCCGCCAGGCGTTGGAACAGGTGCTGATGGGCGTGCTCCAGAACTGCTATCAGGGGCGCATCTATGAGTCCTTTGCTGTCGCGTTCCTGCCGGCTCGCCGCAATCTGCAGATCAAGTTCATCGTTAACGGGCCGACGCTGCAGGGCGATCCGCGTCCTTACTTCCCGCTGGCCGCGCAGATCATGCCAGACCTCGCCATGCGTCCCCATCCCAAGGGCGGCACGGTCATCGTCATGAGCCTGAGACGCTAGCAGCCAGCCACACGGGGCGAGCGGCGGGGTCTCCCGCCGCTCGTTTCATTTGCGGGCCGGTTTGACCAAATCGCGAAATGGCATTGCCACCCCTGCGCAAGAACAGCTAACACATCGGGTCTGGCATGTTGCACTGGTTCTCCAATCCCGGCTTTCTCTGGCTTGGCCTCCTCGCGGGTCCCGTCGTGCTGTTGTTCATGCTGCGGCACAAGCCAGTGGTGCGCCGCGTTTCCAGCACGCTGCTCTGGGCGGGTGCGGCACAACTCAATATCGCCACGTCGCCCATTTCAAAGCTGCAGAAGTCGCTGTCCCTGCTGCTGAACCTGCTGCTGCTGGCCTGCCTTGTGCTCGCGCTCAGCGGCCTGAGAATCCCCGATGCGCGCAAGCGCGGCTTGCCGCTGGTGTTGATCATTGACACGACGGCCAGCATGCAGACTCGAACACTCGACGGCTCCCGTCTCGATCTGGCCCTGGCTCGTGCGCGCGAGGTCATTGATGCCGCAGGCGATAGCCCGATCACCTTGATGACATGGAACGGATCGCTGTTGCTGGCAGCCCCCGCCGACTGTGAACCCTCGCTGGCCAAGGCCGCCCTGGGCCGCATAGAAGCCACGGACATGGGCGCCGGAGACGAAGCCTTGCTGCTGGCACTGCGCCCTCACTTCGAGGCCAAGCGCGCCCAGCGCATCGCCTTGATCTCTGACCACCGCCCCGGCTCTGTGACCGCTGATTACCTGTTCGTTCCCGCAGGGCCCGCCGCCGTGAACGTCGGCCTCGTGGCCGCCGACGTTCACGACGCAGGCAAAGGCCAGGCCGACCTCTTTTTTGGCCTTGAACTCTTTGGAGACGAGCGAAGCCTGGTATCGGTGAAGCTCGAACGTCTGACGGCCGGTGAGGATCAGCCCCAGGTTGAAGTCGCGGACGTGCGCGAACTGACCCTCGCGCGCGGGCCGCGCACACCTGTGAGCTTCAGGGTAAGCCAGCCGGGGCTTTATCGCGCCCGTATCGAGTCCGAGGATGCACTGGCCATCGACAGCCAGGCCTATCTGCGATATGCGCCTCCACGGAGTCTGGCAGTGGCCTGCGCCGGCCCCATGCCGCGCTCGCTGGGAACTCTGTTGTCAGCGCTGGAGTTCGTCGCGGTGGTGGATGCCGCCAGCGCCGACGAGTCCACCACCGCCTTCATCTTCTCGGACGGCACATCGGCCCGTCGCACGCGCCTGCCGGCGGCCTATCTCGGCCCCCAGTCCAAGGCCCCGGGAGTCCAGTTTTCAGCCGTGAGCGATGCCTCGGAGTTCGCGGCCAGGCCGGCGCGCAGCTTCCTGTGGCGCGGAGCGGGCGTTCCTGACCTGAGATTGGGCGCCGTGAGCGACATCCAGAGTGCCGGCTTCTTTCAGCCAGTGCTGGAGGCTGGCACCGGTGTTTCCATCTGCCTCTTGGCACGGGACAACGAGGCCCTGTCCGACCTGATTGTCGGCTTTGACCTCGACCACGAAGCCAACAACTTTCGCAGCAAGTACGCCTTCGTCATTTTCTGGAGCAACTGGTTCGAGCATGTGCGCGGCTTGCTAGAGCCTCTGCCCCGCGGTGCTGTGCGAACCGTTGACACCCTGGAGGTGCGCAAACTCGATGGGCGCAGCGAGTTCAGTTACCGGCGCGCAGGCGCGCAGGAAAGCTGGCAAACTTCCCTGCCCGGAGACGTCCTGGCCGCCGACCGAGTCGGGGTGCTGCACTTTCAGGGCCTGCGCGAAACAGCCGAGCCGCTGCTGGGCATTAGCCTGCTTGATCCCGGCGAAAGCAACACGGCCGCCGTCAGTGACGCCACCTGGGACGCAGCCGCCGCCCGAGAATTTCTAACCGCCGCCAACCCCAATGACGGAGACCAGGCCGACTACGACCTGCGGCCCTGGCTGGCACTGGCGGCGCTGGCCCTGTTGATGTTCGACTGGTTTTACTTCAGGCGACGCTTTGCTCTCCAGCAGGGCCGGCCGCCCGTCCGGAAATCGGCGCGCGGCGCAACTGCGATTCGAAGGCGCCAAGCAGGCGCTTGAAACCATCCTCGGCTTCCGCGTGATCCGACGGCGGCCCGTAGCGCAACCGGTAGAACTGTTCAGTCAGTTCATGCACGGCTTCGAAGGTCCGGCCGCCACGACGGACCACGCGCCAGGCAAACTCGCGGGGTGTCTCAAAGGGCCTCTTGTGAAATCCGGCGCGCGCCAGCGCCAGCAGCAGTCTTACATAGAGCCCCTGCTGGCGGCGGTTCATGCCGCGCAAGCCGGAGTCCGCGCCCATCTCATTCAGCACGCGCTTCTTGAGCTTGCGCCGCCCGCGCTGACGCCAAAACACCCCCACCACCAGGACGGACAGGGGCACCAGCACCATCGCCGTCCGTGCCCAGGGAGATTCGGGCAGGAAGTCGGGCATCCAGTCCGTCGCCGCAGCCAGGGCCTCGCGCAACTGTTCCACGCCGCGATCGAAGCCCTCCTCAATGTTCCTGGCCATTTGCTCACGCGCCTCGTTGCCGTACTCAATGAGGGGATCCCTCGTCTGGCCGCCGGTTGGCGTCTGCGAGTCCGTGGCCGGGGCGGCCGGGGCGGGCTGTGGGCCCGGATCCACGGTGGGCTCCGGTTCGGGCGATGGCTCGGGGTCGCCGGCCGAGTTGTCGGGAGGGGTTGGGTCAAAGGTGATCCAGCCATAGCCCTGCACAAAGACCTCGACCCACGCATGGGCATTGGAGCCGTAGACCTCAAAGACTCCGCGCTCTTCGTTGTAAGTGGTGGCGTGAAACCCGATGGCGAGGCGGCATGGCACACCCGAGGCGCGCAACACGGCGCACATGGCCGACGCAAAATACTCGCAGTGGCCGTAAGTTTCCGTCGTGAGGAAGCGATAAATGCAGTCCGCCCCGGGGCGGGGACGGCGCTGCAGCGAGTAGCTGAACAGGTTTTCGCCGGTGCGCTGCACCTTGGCCTCTGCGAAATAGCGCACCAGCCAGCGGGCTGCCGCCACCGAGCTGAACGCAGGATTGCCATCGCTGACGCGTCTGGCGGCGCGATGGCGAACCTCCGCCACCACCGGCAGCGAGTTGAGCTTGTCGGCCAGACTCTTGGGCAGCAGCCAATAGGCTCGCTCCGGCATACCCTGCACCGGTGTGCCGTTCTCAGGCGGGGCGCGCGGCGGTGCCTTGCCCGCCAGCCTTGATTCAAGATCGCCATAATCCATGATGAACTCGACGCTCTCAAATCCGTAGCTGGAACTGAGCTTCACGCCGGGAGCCCTCAGAATGCCCGCCTCCGGCGTCCAGATTGCCTCCGCATCGAAACCGGTCAGCGCCACGGGTTCCGCGGTCAGGGGCAACTCTCCCAGCTCGCCCAAGCCTCCGCGCAGGACGTTGACCTTGTAGCCCGCCAGCCGGAAACCCTCGCTCAGACTGCGCGCGCCCGGCAACCGCCTCTTTCCGCGCTGGGGCTCGCCCAGCAGCGTGCCGCTGGTCGAGGAAGGCGAAGAGCTCCAACGTTCTCCGTCAAAGGCTGCGTGTGTGAAGGCACGGAGGTAGAGCGGAGTGGCAATGTATCGAGGCGTCTGAACGGTCAACGGCCTGACCTCCAGCACCTTTTCCATCGACTGCTGAATTTCGCCAAACTCGCCCAGCTCGACGCCGCGTGACAGCGAGGAGATGCCGGAGAGTGACTTGTCGCCCCCCGATCCGCCGGACTTCTTGCCGCTGCCCGATTTGGTGGACTCGCCGCCCTGGGTCACGGGTTGAGTGCCCTCTTTCAGCCCTTCCTCGGAGCTGAATTCGATGCGCGGCATGGCAAAGAAGAGCACGAAGGTGGCCGCAAGCATTGAAACCACGGCACCCCAGAGCATGGCAAAGAAAGAACCACGCATCAGGCTGCCGGGCTGAGAAGCGGCAATGCCTTGGACCCTTCCCTCCTGCGGGAAGAGCTGCAACTGGACGCGAGCCGGATAAGACAGCGCCACGTAAAGTGCAGCCAGAGTGCCCAGGCCCAGAAGCCAGGGCCAGATGACGTCATCCAGCGGGCGTCTCAGCCCCGCCACCACGAAGAAGAGCGTCAAAACCAGCACCAGACTCGAAAGCCTTGCGGCTTCTCGTGTGTAGAGCACCATGAGCTGTACAGGCAGCATCAGCACCGGCAAGGGCGTGTTCAGAGCAAGACTGATAGCGTCGCCGCGATAGGGCTCAATCCGGTCCAGAGTTGAAAGCACAAACATGGCCGGCAGCATCAGGTAAAGCGCCAGCAGATAGGGGCGAAAGCGCCTCAACGCAGGCAGCACCAGAAAAGCTTCCTGCAGACCGAGACAGACGAGAATGAAGACCGGCTCACGCCAGTCCATGAGGCCGCGCCGGTGAAACAGCACACCCGTCACTGAAAGCGCGATGCCCAGCACGCGGGTTACATGGCGGTACAGGGCTCCCGACGAAAGGACGTTCATGCTTCACCCTGCCCCTCGCCCCGCGCCAGCTCGCGGCTGGTGATACTGCGACGACCCAGCACATCAAAGGAGAGATTCGAACGGAAATCGGCGTCAGCCGCGCCAATCACTATGGCGCCCGAGGTGCTCGGCAAACGGGCCTCGGCGTGCTCCTTGGGCCCCAACGTGAGAAGAATCGGTGTTTCGTGGGCATCTCCGAGCCCCACCTGGTCAATCCATTGGGCCAGGGGCGCCTCTGACAGCCCGACGTGTGCCAGACGCTCCATGATGGCGTGATACTGCGAGTCTCCCCGGCCGTGCTGGCTCACCAGCAGCGTCTGGCCGAGATGGGCAAATCTGAAGTTCACGCTCTGGCGCGTCAGGAAGAACGTAATGCCTGCGCAGAGGCCAACCAGGGCCTCCAACCGCTCCCGCAACGTGTTGGGGTCACCGACGGGCGCGGTGTTCAGGATGATCACGAAGCTCGCGTCGCGCCGCCCCTCCAGCTCGAGAATCATCGGCTTGCCCGTGCGCGCCGTTGTTCGCCAGTGAATGCGCTTGAGGTTCTCGCCCTGGCGGTACTCGCGCACGCCAAACACCTCTTCATCGCCGCGATGGGAGGAAGACGACTCGCCAAAGTAGCGTGCCGAATCGAGCAGGCGCTCCTCCAGCTCGCGGGATAGCCGCAGCGGTCGCGGGTAGGCCACGATATCGCTGCGGAAACTCATTGATCTCGACGCAGCCACGAGCCCGAACGGAAAGGCTGACGTCACGCTCATGTCGCGCAGCCGGTGATTGCCGCGCCGCCGCAGGGAAGCAGCCACCGGCAGCCTCAGAACGAAGCGCGGCGAAACGGCCATGGCAAGCTGGCGCGGGAAGTCCCGTTGCAGGTCCGGCAGCTGTGTGTCTTCAAGAACCAGCGAGAAGCTCGGAAGCCAGCGCTTGCGGTTATGCACCAGCAACTCGATCTCGAAACTCTCGCCGACGTGGGCCGCGCCAGGATGCCTGCGCTTGACCTCCAGGCCCCTGAGGTTGAACCACACCCAGACAGCGTTGACGGCAGCCATGGCCACGGGCAGGCAGCCGAGCAGCAGGAAGGCGTTTTCCCTGGTGTGGGCGCCGGCGACGAACAGCCCGACGCCAGACAGGATGAAGTAAGCTCCCCAGCGCGTGGGGCGAGGCAGCACGCGCAACCACGCCCACAGTCGCTCCTTGCGGCGCCGCAGCTGCCTGGTGGACTGGGTTGCCGCTTCGCCGCTCATGTTGGCTCGCGCTGGCTACTCGGACGGGGCAGACGTCTCGATGTCGGACTTCTCGCCACGGCCACCCAGGTAGCCCCACAGCATCAGCGCCGTGGCAAACAACCCCAGGCCCAGGCACACAGCCGCCAGCAACGTGAGCCACCCGCGATGCAGGCCCTGTTCTGCCACTATTGAAACGAAAAACCGGCCCTGGAGTTCTGTCTGCTTCAACGCTTGAGCCGCAAGGTCGCGCTGGGTTCCACGACCGGGAAGCACCACCACCAGCTCTTCGCGCCGGGCAAAGACATTCTCGTAGCGGACGCCGGCGAGGTCCAAGGCGCGCCGCAGGGCCGACACGGGGTCCATGGAGGCGGCAGGAGACGGGGGTCGATCCATATGTTCGATCATGGGCAGGGGAACCAGGAAATGGCGCCGGAACGCAAGCCTTGCACGTAGATGCGGCCCTGGGAGGGAGCGCCTGCCAGTTCCAGCGGATCCACCGTCATGGGATGCTGGGCCAGCACTCGCCGCTGTGCGGCATCGATCTCAAGAACATCACCCTGAAGCGGCCGCGCCAGCAACACCCTTGTTTGGGCCCGATTGAAGGTCACGCCGCCCAGAAAGCCGCGAACACGCTCGCCGCGGTGCCAGCGCAAAGTGTCGTCCACCACGATCTCCCCCGCCAGCTTCAGAGTAACCGTGTCGTAAATGAAAACGCTGCCCTGGGCCGAGACCCAGGCCTCGCGGCGCGAGGCGCAAAAAGCCACCCGTGCCAGGCCCTTCTGCTCCGAGGGCCAGAACACGTCGCCCACCAGCTCCATGTTTTCATTGAGCACAAACAGATGGCTGGAGTCGCTCACTGTCAGCCAGAAGCGCCGGCCGTCGGGCTGGGCGTAAAGCGAAGCAGGGATCGTCGTGGGCGGCAGGAAAGAGAGCGCCTGCACATGGGCCGTGGCGGCCTGGCCGTCTATCACATACATCGCGGGTACGGGGGGCAGGTCCGGCTCCATCTGCGCAAACCCAGGCACGCGGCACACGCTGCCGCGCAGGCCGTCAAAAAGAGCGGGCGCGAGGGCCGCATGCTCCCGCGTCACGGAAGTGAGCCGCGGAACGTCGGTCAGAAGTTCATGGAACTGGCGCGGCTGCTTCTCAAGCAGCGCAGCAATGCGCTGCGAATCCAGCACACTGAAGCTGAGATTGCCATCTGGCAGACGCGGCCAGCCGTCACACACCAACACGCAGCGGCCAAAGGGCCAAGCCATGAGCCGGCCCGGCGATGAGGCCAAAGCGGCATGGAACTCGCCCCGGGGGTGGTCCGGCTGCCAGGCAAACAGCGTCTCCAGCCCGTCCACACGCCGGATGTAGTAGAGGGTGTTGCCCGCAGCATCCAGAAACACGTCAACCCTTCTTGTGGGACTTCACGTCGTCAATGGCGCGGCCGATTCGGGCCAGGCCCTCGCGCACTTCGGCGGCGTTGCTCTTGTACCCGACGCGCAGGAACCCCGGCGACTGAAAGTACTCGCCAGCCACCACCAGCACGCCGTATTCATTGCGCAGCACGGTGGCCAGATTGCCGGTTTCCTCAAGGCCGCTGATGCGCATCCAGCACACCAGGCCGCCCGGCGGCGTGAAGGCCTCGATGTCGTTGCGCGTCTTGAGCCACTCGGCGACAATGGGCCAGTTGCGCTCGTGCAGCCCGCGGGTGATGGCCCGGAGCCGCGAAAGATTGCCCAGCGCCTTCGCCGCCATGTTCTGGCACACCGGCGAAATCTCCGGATCGACCACGTCGGCCAGGTCGCACATGCGCGAGGCAATGCGCGCCGGCGCCAGCGCCCAGCCAAAGCGCAGGGCGGACAGCCCGTAAACCTTGGTCAGACTGCTGGTCACGATCACATTGTCGCCATAGCCAAAACAGGTGTCGTCTGCGGCGCCGATCTTCAGGTGATCAAGGTAGACCTCATCCACCAGCACGGTGGTTCCGTTGCTGGCCGCCGCTGCGATGATGTCTTTGAGCAGGTCCCGGGGCAGCTTGGCCATGCTGGGGTTGTGGAGATCCGTGAACACAGCCAGGCGCGTCTTATCGTCCAGCAGGCGCTTGAACTCGCCGAGGTCGGGGGCAAAGCCGTTTTCAAACCGGCGCTTGAGCTGCACGGGGCGGCAACCCGCCAGCGTGGTGAGGCTGTTGAACTGGCCGTAGCCGGGCATCTCAATGATGACCTTGTCACCTGGCTGCAGCACCGCCGAGAAAGCAAAGAAGTTCGCCTCGCTGCTGCCCGCGGTCAGCACTACATTCTGGCCGCTGCACCGGTAGCGTGTGGCCAGCCAGTCCACGTTGCGCGGGTCGCCGTAGCTGTTGCACAGCGCATCAAGGTCGTAATCGTCGGCGCTGAAATTGAGTTCACCGGGCTTGGGCGGAAACATACCGCTGCCGGCCATGTAAATGCCGTCGGCGTACTCCAGCCGTTTGGCATGGCGCATGTACGAAAACGGTTCGAAGTCCATGGGCACCCCCTTGCCTGCGTTTGTAGCGGAGGCATTGCACTGAGGCAAGGCAAGTGTTTGTAGGCGTCAGGCCCCCGGCCGCCTCGACGCTGCCTGGTCGGCGCGACACTGATCCAGCCAGGCGTACAGGGCTGCCATCTGCTGGGCGAAGTCGTGCGTATGCCCGTCCAGCGGGTTCTTGAAGAATGGCGCCAGCTGGGCCAGCAGTCCGCTTTCGCCCCGCTGCCACGCCAACGAGGTCAGACGCACAAGGTCCAGCACCAGCGGGGCCGCCAGGGCGCTATCGCAGCCCTGCCAGGTGAACGAGAACGTCATCTCCGTGCCCAGAAAGCCGCGGAAGTGAACGAGGTCCCAGGCCGTCTTCCAGTCTCCAAGGCTCGGCACATACTTGATGTCCGTCTGGACCCAGGCCTCGCCCCCGAGCATCTCGCGCAGTGCAACGTCCTTCTGGCGCAGCTTGCTGTCCTTGGCGGCCGGGGCATCGAGCGTGCGGCCGTCGGAGTTGCCCAGAAAGTTATTGCCCACCCAGCTCATCACCCGCAGATTGCGCGCGATAAACATGGGGCCCAGCACAGTCTTGAGCAGGGTTTCGCCAGTCTTGCCGTCCTTTCCGCCGTGAGGCAGGGGCCCTTCGCGGGCAATGCGCCGCAGTGCAGGAAGCTCGCTCGCCTGCGACGGCGTGAAATTGATGTACGCGCAACCCTGCCGCAGCGCGGCCAGGGCGTTGATCAGCGTCGACGTGCAGAACCCGGGTCCCGCCTTGGCCAGGGCTTCGAGCAGCGCGGCAGGCGCGTCAAAGTCAGCCGTTTCAGCGAAGTGCGGCTCAGTGCTGCTGACGTTCACGACAATCAGCCGGTCCAGTCCCTGTTCCGAGCGGAAGCGGGAAAGCCGCTCCTCGACCCGCGCCAGCTCAGCCAGGTAGCCGCCACGCGGAAGCTTGCCGAACTCAAAGGACTCGATCCGGGCAATGCGCGCATCGGTTTCATCGAGCTGGCTCGTGAGGGCCTCCACCAGGTGAAGCGGCAGAATGCGCGCTTCGCCTGCTTCGCGCGCCCGCTGCGAAAGCGCCACACGCGAAACGTCACAGCCGCCCAGCACCAGATCATTCAGCAGGGGCAGGGCCAGGCCGCGAAACTCCGGACCTTCCGTCACCAGGCCCGTGCCGTCCGCCAGGCCTCGCGCGATGGCAAGCGCGCCCACGATGCTCGTGACGCCGACGTTGCCGCAGGCGCCAATGAAATAAACTCCGACCTTGCTCATACGCTGTTTCCTTTGGCCCTACTTCCCCTGCCGGATTCTTGCCAGTGCGTCCACGGCCGACTGGGCCAAGGCCCTGCGCTCTGCCGCCTGACCTGACAGCGCGCCGCCCTCTCCCTCAAAACTGCGGGGGTTGTAGCTCGGCGCAGCCTCCATGGCGCCCGCGGGCCGCGAAGGCTCGCCCGCCACACCGCCCGAACCATCCACGGCAGCCCCGGCATGACCTTCCTCCACGGCCTGGGCCCTCGCCCCCGCCGCCATGGCCGCTTGCTCGGCACGGCGGGCCAGGTCTTCCTGCGCCGCAGCTTCCGCCGGAACTTGATCCGGCAGGGACGGCCCGGAGGACTCTGCGCGGCTTGCTTGTGATGCCCGCGCCTTGTCCAGCGCCGCCTGCTTTTGCTCCGCCGTAGCCTTGTCGTCACGCAGCACCGAGGCCAGTTCCTTCATGCTTGTTTGCTCGCGGCGAAGGCCCATGGCCTGCTCGAAGGCCTTGAGGTCAGTCGCGCTCGCGCTGCTGCTCGTCCCCGCCCCGGACGAAGCGGTAGCCATGGGCAGTTCATCTCGCGGTTGCACCGCCACTTCCAACGGCAGCCGCGCCGCCGCAAGCCATGCCACCAGGGCCAGGAGTACCGCCACGGGGCCCGCCACGAGCCACCGACTCGCCACAGCCGGAGGCAACTCCAGCGGGGCGCCATCACCGGCGCGAGCCTGCGCGAGGTCCAACAGCTTGGGACCAAAGGCCCCCTGCCCTCCGGCCGTCAATGCCGTAGAGATTACAGCATCGGCGTCCTTGCGGCCCATTTCCAGCGCCAGCGCGCAATCCGTGACGTCGGGCAGATGCCACCGGCTCAACGCATGTCCGAACGACGCCAGGGCTCCCCCGGCCGCGCCCGCGAGGGCCAATGGCTGCCACAGCGGCCAGGCCGAGCCAAAAGCCAGCCAGGGCAGCCATGCCACAAAGGCCACAGAAGCCAGAACACCGACTGCGCCGCCAACCAGCAGGCGTGGCGTGATGCGGGCGAGCTGACGCAAGACAAGTCGGACTCGCATTTTGGCCAGCGCGCCCTTCAGCGCGGGGCTCAGTGCATGGCCGCTGGCCCGTGCCGCGCTCATGGCTTCTCCGCCTCGAAAATCAGGACCACGTCAGCGCCGGCGCGCGGCATTCCCGGCGCGTCGGGATTGGGCGAGTAGACGTCGCTCACCGCCCCGTGCTTAGCGCGGTTGTCGAGGATACAGCTTGCATCGTGCCAGATCGCGACCATGTTTCCCAATTGGTCGGCGGCCACAATGCTGCGGTTGGCTTCGGGCATGTACTGCTCGATACCGCCCGTGAACACAAACATGCCGTACTCGGGCGTACGCTTCTCCACGGCGTCCCACAGCCAGTCCTCGACGCGGGCCAGCGTCAGGTTGCCCGTGTCACGGTGTGTGAAACGCACCGAGATCTTGACGCCATCTCCCTGGGGCACTTCCGGATAGCCGCGCCCCTGGGCTTTGACTTTGGCTTCGGTCAGACCGATGATCTCAAGCCCGCGTTTGACATGCTCGCTGCGCGCCGTGACCGTGAACAGGGCCTCGTGAGCCGCTCCGCCGGGGCCCACAATCAGGAACTCCAGAGGCCGACGCTGGCCGCCCAAGAGCTTGGCTTCCAGTTCCACGCGTTTGAGGGTGGGGTAAACCTTCAACCCGCCCTCAAACGAGATGAACTCTTCACTCTGCGAAGGCAGCGACACCTTGACGGGATCAGCCGGTGCGGCACTGTTCACCGCAGGGCCGTTCTGCGGCTTGCGCGGCGGCGGAGGCGCATCGGCGGCGCGACAACCCTGAAACAGGCAGGCAGCCGCAACGACCGCAATCACTGCTTTGAGTCTTCTTGCCATGGCACCACCTGCATAGGAGTCCCCCAAGCCGCAGATTTCTGACGAGTTTAGCGGAGATTAGTTCGCCGGAAACGCTGATTTAGCATCGACTTAGGTCCCCAGTGCATATCAAGGCTTTCGGGGAAGCCGCCCCAGGGCGTCCACGAACTTGAACGTCAGCTCATAGCGGGGCAGATCAGCCTTCTCGCGCTCCAGATTGATGGCATTGACGGCGTCAATGCCCAACACGACAAAGGCCCAGGGTGCCGTCTGACTTGAGGCACCCTCGCGGGCACTGCCGGCAAAGCTGATCTCGATTTTCTCGATGACCGCCCCGCTCTGCTTGATGACGCTTTCGATGGCCTCCTTGACCGCGCCAAACACCCGCTGGTAGGGCTCCCGAGTTGCAGCGACTGAGGCCATGTGGGCATTGCGTGGCAGCAGGTCGGCGAGTGCGACACGGGAGTTCTCGACCGCGCGCTTGCCCCTGGACCCCAGCGCCACCACAAATTGGCCCTGTCCGCTCGCAGCGTCCCACTCGCAGTAGAGCGTTACCTGCTCGCGCAAGAGGGGAGGCGAGTCGGTGAGCCCGTCCTTCGAACTCAGGTTCGGCCTCAAGACAAACTCTTCGGGTTTGAAGTGAGTGCAGACGATGAAAAAGATGAGCAACTGGAACACACAGTCGATCATCGGAGTCATGTCAAAGGTTGGATGGTTTTCGCTGCGTCGTCTCCTGCGATTGAGCATGGGAAGTCTCCATGTGGAAGGCCTCCCCGGGAAATGCTGCAAACGGAACCACCGCCAGCCCGTTCAGAAAAAGCAGCACGGGCGCGATGCTCTCGCGCCCGTGCCATCCCTGACTGCATGACCTACTTGGCCGCGCCGCCACCACCTGGCTTCATGCCAGCGGTGCGCCCGTAGGCGTCAGCGAACTTGAAGGTCACACTGAGTTCCGGCTTGTTGGCCGCCTTGCGCTTGGTGTTGATCTCGGAGGAGGCATCAATGGCCATGGAAACGAACATCCAGGGCGCCGTGCCCGAAGAGACGCCCGCCACGGCGTTCTTGGCGAAGCTGATTTCCAGCTTCTCAATCTTGGCGCCACTGCGCTCGATGTAGTTCTCGACGGCATCCACGAGGGCCTTGTGTACCGTGCGATAACGGTTCTTCTTTTCGGCGATGCTCCCCATACCATCGCCGTCCATCACCACGATATCCAGCAGGCTCATGCGGGTGCCTTCAACCACCTTGCGGCCGCGGGCGCCGATGGCGACGACGTACTGGTTTGTGGCCGTGGCCTCATCCCAGTCGCAGTACACCGTGATCTGCTCTTTGGGCAAAGCCGCTGCCGCGCTGAGACCTTCATCGGTGGGCAGGTCGGCGCGCATGGAGCGCTCCTCCTGTTTGAAGCGGGTACACACGATGAAGAAGATGAGCAACTGGAACACGCAGTCGATCATGGGCGTCATGTCGAACGTGGGTGTCTTGTCGTCGCGCTTTCTGCGTTTGAGTGCCATGTTCTGCTCCGGGTCTGAGGGACGTGAACTACTCGTTCATATCCTTCAGGACGTAAACTTTGATCTTGTACATGCGCACTTCCACCATCAGCTCGATCAGCTTGGCGAACTCCCCAGCCGGTGCGCGGGCGTCCACGCGCACGGCAATGAGGTTTTCGCTGCGATTGTCGGCCTCGCTCCAGCCGGGAAGCTTGCGCGTCGTATCCACCCGGCGGGCTTCCTGGTTGAGAATCGCCTTCATTTCGTCAGGCGACTTGGGTGTGGGTGCGCCGTAGCAGAACCAGCCAAAATCCTTGGGCAGTGCTTCGTACGACCCCTGATTCACCGGCGCCACGTGGATTGTGAAGAGCTTCGGCGCAGCCTTCTCTTCGGCCACAGCCGACAGCGCATCCGGCAGACGCAACTGAACGTTTTCCTGCTGCGTGATCTGCGTGCAGACGATGAAGAAGATGAGCAGCTGGAACACGCAGTCGATCATCGGCGTCATGTCAAAGCCGATGGGCGGGTTCTCGTTCTTCTTGCGATTCAGAGCCATGGGTTACTCCGCTTTCTGTGAGCTGTTGAATTAGCCCTGCTGCTGGGCCGCGTAACCCGAGATCGTGGTCAGCATCTCGTCCACCACCAGCGCCACGGAGTTCACGATGTCGTTGGCCTTGTTCTTGAAGTACCAGTAGGCCACAATCCCCGGAATCGCGATGCAGAGGCCGACGACCGTTGAAAGCAGCGCCAGCGCGATACCGCCGGACACCATTTTCGGGTTCACCTGGCCGCCAGGCGCGTTCTCAATCGTCGCAAACGTATCCACCATGCCCGTCACCGTGCCGAACAGACCCATCATGGGGCCAATGGCCACACACACCGAGATGGGACCCAGGTGGCGGTCCAGCTTTTCAGCCTCAATGCCGAACTGGAACGAAGCGGCGTCCTTGGCGGCGTCCGGGCCGGCCGAAACCTTGTTCAGGGCGGCAGCGATGGAGCGCGTCAGCATGTTCGGGGTCGCCTCGCAGTACTGCAGCGCGCCCTCGAGGTCGCCTTCGTCAATGTAGTTCTGCAGCGCCGCAATGCACTCCGGCGCCACCAGCTTGTCGCGGCGCACGTTCACGAAGCACTCGATGATCCAGCCGAACAGAAAAATTGACGTCAGAAGAATCATGCTCTGCGTCAAAATGCCGAACCAGCCCGACGGAATGCCGAGCAGCTTCTCGCCCAGTGAGTAGCTGGGCATCTCTTCCGCGAGCAGGGCGGGCGCAAAGGCCGACGCCAGGCCAAACGCGGCAATGACGAACAACGCGTGCTTGTGCTTCTGGAACATGTGAACCTCTCAGGCAGGGTTGAAACTCGCCCGAATACGGACGCCGTAGCCGGGCAGAATCAGGGATTGAGATGACAAACGGCCCTGGCCACACGCGGTTCAAAAAAACTGCCTTGAACTGCCATAGCCAGGGCCGCACCGGGCCCTAGGACTTGTAGCGGTCGACCGCTTTCGTGATTTCCGCCACTTTCGGGTCATTGGCGGCGTTGCTGTTGCCCAACGTCGTTCGCAGCTCAAACATGTAGCGCTCCGCCGATTCGGCATGGCGCTTGGCTACTTCTTTGTCCTTCGTCAGCTTGGCCATTTCCACGCAGGCGTTGGCCGCGCCCAGCAAGGCCAGGCTGCGGAAGTCCGCATCACCCGCAAACACGGACAGAGAGTTCGAATAACTCTGCAGCGCCAGCGCCCAGTCTTCGGACGTCTTGGCATTGGCTGAGCGCACCATGCCCATGCCGAGGTACGATCCGCAGACCTGATAGGCCGCATCCTGGGTAATCCAGTTGGCCTTGGGCGGGCTCTTGACAGACTTCTGCTCGGCTTCCCATTCACGAATGGGAGCCGAGAAGCGCGACTGGGCACCCGAGGGGTTGCCCTCCTGCACCAGAAGAAAGCCCACCTTCAGGCCCGCCTGAATGGAGTCACGACTGGGGCGGCCGCCGTTGCGCTTGAGCGCGGCCGAAGAGAGCTTCTCGTAGATTTCACGGGCGCGCTTGACGCCATCCTTGCTCGACTCGGCCAGCGCGCCGGCCGCGCGCAGGGCGCGGATTGACCAGTCGATGTACTCCGCACGGGCTGACTTGGCATTGAGCGCCAACGTCAACTCCTCGAGCTTGCCGTAACCCTTTGAGAAAGCTTCGTCGTTCTTGCCGTCACGGGCCAGGGCATCGCCCAGACCTTCCAGTGCATCCAGATAGAGCCGGTGCAGCGCCCCGGCTTCCTTGACCGCGGCGCCCGTGGGCGAGGCAAAGGCCACGCCGCGCACCGCATTCGAAGGGATGTTGGGCTTGTTGGGCCCCAACGCCGCCGCCGCCTCGGCCTCCTTCAGGTAGGCCAGAAACGAAACTGCCGCGTCCGCGAACATGCCCTGCAGCAGCTTGCCGCGGGCCACGAAGTAAAGGGAGCAAAGCTTGACGCGAAGCTTGTCGCCTTCGTCTGTCAAGCCCTTGGGCGGGTTGTCAAGGTAGCCCTGGGCGTCCTTCTCGAGGGCATCGCCGCGGCCAGCCTGCAGTTTCTTGGTAAGACCGTTGAACTGGTCCATGCCGTTGAGCGTGTAGCGCACCTGTTCGACATCCCAGATGTCGATACGCGAACCCGGCTGCCTGTTGGCGTCTTTCCACTCAATGCCGGATAGCGTCTCCGCTTCGATGGAACGAAATGGCGTGGTGCTGCCGTCCTTGCGCAAAACTGTGCCTTCAGCCGCCCAGAGGGCAGGAGCCAGGGCAATCGCGCAAATTGCGGTGAGTGCAAACCTGTTCATGTGTCTCTCCCGTTTTGGTTCCCGCGTTACCCCGATCAACGCATCTTGAGCTTCTTGGCCTCGGCCTCGAGCGCATCGGCGGCCTTGGTCAATTCGCCTTTGAACTTCTTGGTTTCAGCGTCCTCAAAGCCGATATTCGGCAAGGCCTTGTTGCGAAGCAGCGTCAACGTGTCGTCGACCTCGCGCTTGACCTGGGCCTCGCTGGCGATCTCTTCGATGCCCATGGCCTGCTTGCCGTACTTGCGCAGCCAGTCGGTGGTGAGTTGTCCCCAGGCCAGCAGACTCTTGCGGTACTCGGGACGATACGGATGGTCGTCAAGCTGGGCAAAACTCGTCCACTGGTCGAGGTGAATGCGGCGCGCGCGCCACAGATAGTCGGCCTCGGTCTTGGGCAGAGCCTGAACCTTCTTGGGATCCGCTTCGAGCCACACGTTGAACTGGTCGACAAAGGGCGGATACTCGACGGCAGGGCCCTTGAGGGCATGCAGTTCAAGGAAAATGGCGATCAGCGTGTCGATCGTGTCAAGGTAATACAGCTCAATCTGCGACTTGAAAGTCAGGTCGAACAAAACGCCGCCGCGCTGGCTCTTGGCCATTTCGTTGACGTTGCGAACGATGACGAAGCAGTAGGCGCGCCTCATCAGCACGGCCGCCTTCTTCAAGTCTTCCACATTGCGGCTCTCCCTGTACTGCTCAAAGTAGGCGCGCCCGAGCTGGTACTTCAGTTCCAGTTCCTCGCCGCTCTTGGTGCCGCCGCACACCGGAGGCTTGGCCTGTCGGTTGGTGGGAATCAGCAGTTCGTTGCCGAAGTACTTGCTCTTCTGGTGCAGGTCGAGGCACTGCTGCAAGTACTGGATAGCGCGCTTCCAGTCGCGGACGCGGAAGTAGTTCTTGCCGAGGATGAGCAGGTCCGCGGCCGGCAGATCGGTGTTGCCGGTACCGCGCGTTTCACGCCAGCGCTCGTAGTAGGTGAGAACCTTGGTGAGCATGGGGCGCATGCGCTCATCGAGGCTGGCCGAAGTCTCCTCAAGAAACCCGCCGAAGTCATAGATGAAGGTCGTACCCACGAAATAAGCCAGGTGCGCCGTGTTCAGGCTGACCTGGGTGTTCAGCGTGGCATAGAGGCCGGCCTTGTCCGCAGGCAGCTTGGTGTCGCGGGCCTGAGCATCCAGCCGGTCAAGGAGTTCCGTGCTGCTACCCGTCGTGAGCTTCTGGGCATCGGAACGGATGGAATCGTAAGCCTTGTCCTTGATCAGCGCGTCAAATTCGGCGCGCACGGCGTCGCCCCAACGCTTGGGATATGACTCCGCATACTCGTTCCAGCGCTTCTCCAGAATGGGCAGAAGTTCAGGGGTCACCAGCGTCGTTACGTTCTTGTCGGTGCCCAGGGCCACCTTGACCAGCCACTCATCCCAGAAGTGCTGGGCGAGCAGACGATGCTTTTCAAGCGTGGTCTTGGCCGCGTTGTACTTGTCGAGCTTTTCCTTGTTGGAACCAAAGCTTCCCTCGGCCTTGAACAGGCCGATCTTGAGCTGATTGAAAAGTGAGCGCAGATTGGTGGAAGCATTGGTCAGCGCCTGCGTGCGCGGGTTGAGGGTGTCGATGAAGATGGTGTAGATGCGGGCGATCATGTCCGCGATCTTCTTCTTCTGGTCGGGGAAGGCCGCCTCATAGGCGCGCAGCAGCGCCTCCGCACCGTCGCCGTCCTGCTCTTCAGCGAGGCCCCAGAAGGAGAGCTCGATCACCGCGCGCTGCACTTCCGCCGCCGACGCGAAGTGGGAGCCAAAGAGGTCCCAGTGGCGCTTGAGGATGGTGAGCGCCGTGGCGCGGTTGGCGTTGCGCAACTCGTCGCGCTTGACGTCTGACTTGGCCGGATTGCGCATCAGAAAGGCGTACCAGTAGGCCGCACGGCCCATCATTTCCATCTCATCGCTGGGCTGACGCGAGCGCTCCGGCTGCTGCTTCCAGCGCTCCTGCATGATTTCCGCGACGGCCAGGAAGCACTGTACAAGGTTGTCCTTGTCCGGGTTGACGCGCTCCTTGATGTCGTCCCAGTTGCGCAGCACCACCACCAGCATGTACTTCTTGAAGTAGTAGATCGCCTTGTGCCACATGGCGACATCCACCTTGAGCGAAGTGTCTGCCATCGCGGCGAAGTGGGCCTCCTCCTGCTTCTCCCAGATCTGCTTGGGCAGACCCTCGAAGTCACGGGCGTGGCGGGCCTTCTGCTCCGCAAAGAACTCCGACGTTTCCTGCTCGTTGGCCTCGCCGGAGCGGCTGGGGTGGCGGGCCGCCGGGTCCTCAATCTGGTTGGCGTAGGCCGTGGCCGCGAAATACATGGCGATGCGGAACTTCTTGTAGCGCACCGGCAGCGAGGCATAGCGCACGGCAGCCTGGGAGAACTTCTTGGCGTTGTAGAGCTTGCCGGCGTTGGCAAATGCGAGATCGTTGATGGCATCCTCGCCGCCAAGCTTGGCCTTATAGTCGTCAGCTTCCGTCTTGAGACCTTCGAAGGTCTTGTTGCCCGGTTCACCAAACTTGCTGCTTACCAGCCAGCCGGCCACCTTCGAGTAGGCCTTGGCCATTTCGCCGGGGAAGTCGTAGGCCGACTTGGTGTCGGTGATCAGGTCGCACATGTTTTTCATGTGGTCTGGCACGGGCTGGCCGGCTTCAGGTGCAGTATCGCCGTTGTCCTTGCCAAACTTGTAGATGAAGTACCAGGTGCGCAGGCAGGCCTCGCGGTAGGCCATGGCGCCGTCGACATAGCGGTGCAGCAGGTCGGAGTAGATGGAGGCAATCTTCGAGAAACACTCGGGCGCGTACATTTCAAAGGTCTGCACACTGGTGCACTCCGCCAGCAGCAGCTGGTAGGCACGCAGCACCTTCAGGATCGGGCCGTATCCCACAATCACCGCGTCCTTGATCACGGCCTTGCCGCAACGCAGGCGCAGCTCCGGCGAGACGCCATCACCCGCGCCGATGTCCGCCAGCACGGAAAGCGCCTGGCGCTTGAAGATCAGGTCGTTGTCCGCCGCCAGCTTGAACAGTTCATCCAGCGCCTGGTTGACATTGGCCCCCAGACGAATCTGGGCGCTGATGCGGAACAGGTTGAAGCGCTTGAACTCCGTCGCCAGCTCGCGAATGGCCCCGTACTGGGTGAAGGCCTTCTGGTACTGGTCGATGCACTGCTGCAGAAAGCGCTTCTCATAACCCAGGTCACCCGTCTGGAGTTCAGCCGCGCGCAGCCAGCCGCGCAGGGCCTGGGAACCGACGTCAGGCCCCGCCGGGTAGTCTGCCAGCAAGCTCGGAATCTCGAGGTACTTGGCGACCGCGCCTTCAGGGTTGCGCAGGGCCAGTTCAATGTCGCCCAGCAGCAGCACGGCATCAATCCACTCCACGCTGATGTCGAAGCTGAACTGCAGCTCGCTGACTTCATTGGATGCCTGGCGGAAGAAGCCCGCGCGCTCACTGCTGCCTTCGGAATAGGTCAAACCCTTCACGTAAAGAGCGATGCAGATGTTCAGGAATGCCTGGCGATAGTTGTGAGCCAGCTTGTTGTTGTCCCAGAAGGCCGTGCCCAGTTCGTTGCGCTTGGTCTCAAGCGCGGCACGTTCCTCCTTCAGCGTGCCCAGGGCCTTGTCGGCCAGCGCACGCGCGCCTTCGGCGTTGAGGCGAGCCTTGGCCCTGGCCAGTTCAATGCGCAGGATGGCCAGCTCAATGCGGCCATCCTGGTCCTCCGGATTGCCGTAGACTTCCTCCGCGCTTTCGTAGCCCTTGCTGCGAGCGTCGAGGTCGCCGCTACGCGAGAAATCGTCGTCTGCCTTGGCTTTGAAAACGCGAGCAAGCGCGGAGCGGGCACGGGCCTTTTCGTCGTCGCTGCCGCGGTCCATCTGACGACGTAAGAGCCTCTCAGCCTCATCGTACATCTTGAGGCGCACGCCCAGGTAATAGCCGTAGTCAGAAAGATCCCGAGCCTTGGCCTGGCCCGCGCATGCGCCAAGCGCCAGAATCAGGGCCAGCGTGGAGAAGAACAGCCGGTAATTGCCGCGTGTGAACATGGAAACGTCTCCGTGTTGCCTCGGAGTTGTGCGAGGTAGCTAACCTCGGTAGGGCCCAGTCGAACGCCTTGGGGGGCGTTCGGTATAGCATCCCAAACGGCTGAAACAACCCAAGGTTCAGGGGCCCTGACGAATTGGTGACCAAGGCGGAAAGCAGACAGGCCGGGCAAAAGCCCGGCCTGTGCGTCTGTTATGGAAAATCAGCGATCGCGGGGCGCGTTCTCGCCCGAGGGACGGTCCCGCTCAATCTCCTCTTCGAGGTCGATGATTCGGGCCGTCACGACGATGATGATGTCCTGACGGACGGTGCTCTTGCCCTTACGCTTGAAGAGCGAGCCAATCAGCGGCAAGTCAGAAAGAATCGGAATGCCGCTTTCCACATCGGTCTCGCTCATGGTGCGCATGCCGCCGATGACGAAGCTGCCGCCATCGGGCACGGTGACCGTGGTGCGGATGCGCTGCAGGGTGAGCTGCGGCGTCTGGATGGCGACGGGCGAACCGACGCCCAGCGAAGTCACAAAGGTCGGAATCGGGCGCAGCAGCAGCGCCAGAGTCGGCCTCAGTTCCAGAGTGATGTAGCGGCGGTCAGCGCTGACGGTGGGCCGGACGTCCAGCACGATACCGTCGCGGATGATGCTGACGACGGGATCCGCCACGGCGATACCAGTGGCCTGGCTGGTGTTGAAGTCCGAGATGTAGGCCACCTCGTTGAGCACGCTGACGTGAGCACGCTGGGTGTTGTGCACCGTGATGCGCGGAGCCGTAAGCAGCGTAGCACGCTCGCGCTTGCGCACGGCGCGAATGATGGCGTTGATCTCAGGGTTGTCCACGAAGGCAAGCTGGAACGAAGCGCCGCCCGAGTTGGTCAGGCCAAAGCCGCCGCGGGTGCCGCCCAGGGCTTTGTCGAACAGGTTCTCGACGCGGGCGCGCTGGTCAATGCGCACGTTGCCCGAGGGTGGCATGTCCTGAAAGAAAAAGCCGGCGTCATTGCCCGTACCACCGGGACCGGCGGGGTTGGCGTTGTTGCCGAACTGGATGTCGTCCAGCGCGGCGGGAACCGGCGGGTTGCCCGGCGCGGGAATCTGCGGGCTGCCGCCCACGCCGCGGAAGTCGAGGCCGATGTCCTCGAGGAAATCGTCGCGGATCGTGATGAAGCGCGATTCCACGCTGACGGTCAAACCCTGCGAGCGGCGCAGGTCGTTTAGCAACTGGGCCACCTTCTCGATGTTGTCGGGGTTGTTCAGGATGATCAGTTCCTGCTGGCGCGTGGAGATGCCGTGGCCTTCTTTGCTCCAGCTGTCGGGGTCGATCGACTCTTCAATCACGCCCTGCAGGTCCTCGATCGTCAGGGGGTCGGCCTCGGGCCGGTCCTGGTCCTGGGTGAAGCGATCCGTGTCGTTGGCGTCCGTGCGCAGGCGGGGCTCGTCGCCCTTGAAGGTACGCAGGTTCACCAGCAAGTCGGCCACATTGAACACGCGGCGCGCCACGTTACGGCCTTCGTCTGAACCCTTGGCGCCGATGATGACCGCGCCGTTTTCCACGCGCCACGAAAGCTCAATGGAGTCACAGATCAGGTTCAGGGCCTGGCGCAGCTTCACGCGACCCACATCAATGGTCACCGGAGTTTCGCCCGGCACGTCGCGGGCGCGAAGAATGTTGATCTTGCCGTCCGCCTTCAGCTTCTTGATGACGTCATCAAGCGTCTGCTCTTCAAAGCTCAGCAGCAGGTCCACGGTTTCCAGGGCGCTGCGAACGGCCAAGTCTTCCTTCGACAGCGGTGTCTTGCGCGAACGCTCCAGACGGTCCGCACGCTGCTCCGTGCGCTGCCAATCCTCATAGTCGGGCAGTTCCACCGTGCTCTTGGGGAACACGTTGGTGTGCACGATCTGGGCCATCACCTGCTTCCAGTTCTGGTTGAAGGCCTCCCAGGTGTCGCGATCCGCCTTGCCGCGCTCGAGGTCGCGGGCGATGTTCTTCAAGCGGGCGACCTCGGCGTTGTAGGGGTCTTCACGCAGGATCTGGTTGAGCACCAGAATGGTCTCGCCGTATTCGCGGCGGTCAAAGAATTCCTTGGCCTTGGAATACAGGTTGCGAATCTGCTCGCGGTAACGGTCGAGCTCTTCCTGCATCTCGAGCTCGCGGATGCGGCGCTCCTGCTCCTGCGTCGTGACGTAATCCTTGACGCGGGCCTCTTCGCGCTTCTGCCGCGCCTCTTCGATCATCAGGCGGGCCTCGCGCTCCTTGGCCTCGGTATCAAGCATGTAGCCGGTCCAACGGATGACATCGAGGACCTTCTCCAGCTCCGCAATCGCCTTGTTGTACTCGCCGTCAAGCATGAGACGGTCCGCGCGATCAAGGCCGGCGTCAATCTCGTAGATGGCCTCGGCGCGCAGTGCCTGGTCTTCGCTGCTGCGGGCGCGCGCCACGTTCGAGGACTCGCCACGCGAAAGGCCCAGCACGCGCTCGACGTCGTCACGCACCTGAGCGGCCTTTGCGTTGCCCGGATCCATGTCCAGAGCATCGTTGGCCAGCGCACGCGCCTTGTCGTAGTTCGCCTCGCGGTAGTACGTGTAGGCTTCCTGAGCGTAGTGGTCGGCCAGGGCTTTGAGTTCACCCTCGTTGAACTTGCCGCTGCTCGCCCGGCTGCCGCGGCCGCCCTGAACTTCGCGGGCCTCGCCTTCGCCTGACGCGGCAGGCTTGGACGCCTCTTCGCGGGCTTCCTTGCGACCCGCGCGATCGGCACCGTTTTCCTTGCCATCGTCGAACTTCGCGACGTAGTCGTCCGTCGTCGGATTCACCGAGACGTTGTCGACCGGCTTGGTCGAGGAGGCACAGGCGGCAATGAAGCCAAATGACGCGGCTACGGCAACGTACGCCAAGCGCTTCTGAAGCCTAAGCTTCTTCATAATTGCTCCACAGCGTCGGGGAACCCGGGGACGCAGCGTGAGGGGATAGAGTTTCTCTGGGGGCCTTCAATGTAGCTGCGGGGGATGGCATGTCAACAACCTGCATGGCATTGCGCGTCATTGATGCGTCATGGGGCGAAACGGAAGGGGCCCCGGCTAACCGGGGCCCCCAATCCTCATACAAGGGCCATGGCAATCAACGGTCGACGTAGTGGACGCCAAAGATGTCCATCTGAGCAGAACCCAGCTTGATGACGCGCTTGTCCACCCCGTCAAACGTGAGACCTGTCTCGCTGGAAATGTCCAGCAAAGCCAGCCGGGTGACATCGGCCGATCTCACGGCCACACCGCCGTCGGTGAAGCACTGGACCATGCCGGCCGTGCCCGCCAGTTTCTTGATGCCTGCGGCATCCAGGCCGATGGCCTCGCCTTTCTTGACGTCGTGCATGACCACGATGCGATACCAGCGGTTATCAACCTGCTTCCAGATTGTCAGCTCAAAGCGGGCGTTGCCAGCCTTGCCGTTGGCGGCATAGGTGCGGATGGCGATGGGGTTGTTCATGCCCGCAGGATCGGTGTTCTCGATGGTGGGCGCATCCTTGGTATCGCGGGGCAGCACAAAGCGCATACCGGAACGATCGGACAGTTCAAGGTCTGAACCCGAGAAGCCCGACAAAGCCCAGGGCGTCGTGAAGTCCAGTGTGTCCTTCATGGAGGAAAGGGTCTTGAGCAGGTCGGCTCCGGGCTTGCCCTCGGCGTCGAGGACCCTCACTTCACGTTCCTTGAGAGCCGCAAAGTTGTAGCGGCCGCCCAACTGGTTGGCTCCGTCCAGCACCAGGGACTCGACAATTTCAACGCGACGCCACTCCCCCCCCACCTGGGCAAAGCGCGAGAGGCGAACCTTGGCGTCCTGCGTGCCCTTGGACTGCCAGGAAAGGTAAACGCGGTTGTAGATCACTACCGGGCGGTGTGCCTGCTCGGCGCGATCGGAGGTCTTGCTGCCTTCCACGAACTTTTCGTCCGACTTCACGCCGGCCTTCAGCTTCTCCTTAGTCGTGGCGCGCACCGCGTAGCGATAGGTCGTTTCCGTATTGAATGTGGTGTCCACAAAGCTGGTCTCCGTCACGGGCGAAAGCGTGATCAGCTCCCAGTCCGAGGGTTCAGGCGGACGCGTGGGCCTGGTGTCCTTCGTTTCGAGTTCGTAGTCCCGCTCCGACTTGCTCTTGTTGCCTTCGGTCTTCTGCCAGGCCGTGAAGCGCGCACGCCACTTGCCTTCAGCGTCGCGGTAGCGGGGCAAATCCTCGCGGTTGTAGCGCGTCTTGCGGGCATCTGCGTCCGTGGGACTGTAGCGCTCGACCCAGTAGGCGAGGTCCGACGGGGCATCCTTGAGGCTGGGCGCGTTCCAGGTAATCGTGATCTTGAAGTTCCTGGCGTCCGCCACCGCCACAACGTTGTCCGGCGCCCCGAGGTCAAACTCCGTCACGGTGGGCGCGGCGCCTGCGATGAACTCCTCGTAACTCAGGAAGCCGTCGCCGTTAGCATCCTTGGACTTGAAATCGCTCTTGCCCGAGGCGGCATACTCGGACTCGGTCAGCTTCCCATCCTTGTTGCGGTCGAGATCGTCAAACTGCTTGCGGCGGGGGTCCACCTCGCGTTCGCTGTATTCATCTTCATCGAGCGAACCAATGGGCGCGCGCTTGTCCAACTCGTCGAAGGTCCGCCCCTGGCGTGCCTTTCTCGTCTTGTCAAACTCATCACGTGAGAGTTTGCCATCGCGGTTTTCATCGGCGTCGGCAAAATCCAGCCCTTCCGTAGCGCCAAGCACCACGCGGAACTGCAGGGGCAAATCCAGAGCCTTGCGCTCGCTCGCAACAGGACCAGGCACCGGCAATTTGCCCGCAGGTCCCAAACCCGCCGCCGCGCCGTCGATGCCCTGGGCGTTGAACTTGACATTACCGGTCACTTTGGGGTCATTGAGCTTGCTGTTGACCTGGGCGACGGTGTCGGCGATGGTCCGGGCGGGCTTGTCGGTGTCTCCGACCAGGAAGACCGCCACGATGAAGATAACCATGAGTACGGCGCCCAGAATCGGAGCACCCATGGGACCGTGCTTGATAAGGGCGCTGCTCTTGTTGAGTTCTGCCATGTCCGGCCCTCCTGCGGGGCTTGATGTTGCGTTAGTTCTTGCGGGCTGCGTCGGGCCTATTGGGCGGCCGCTGCGGCTTCGGCCTTGATGCCTGGCACCCAGCGCGGATTGGAGCGCAGCGCCGACAACTTGAGCTCAAAACGCATGGACACGCCGTAAACCGTGTCGGATTCGAGTTTGCGGGCCACCTCGGTGCGCTTGCTGTTGTCCCACTGCTCATCGGTTACGTCCGGCGGAATTTCCCACTTGGCACGCTCTTGAGCCAGAATCTCGTAGCCGGTGTCATGGGCCCGCTGCGACTGGAAACCGGTCAGGGACACCAACTCCAGCGGCAGTCCGTCGCGCTTGCCGGAGCGCGAAGCCAGCGTGGCGTCTGAAGGCACCAGCAGACTGTTCGTTATGGCCAGGGCCAGGCTCGGCGAGGCGTTGAACACAAACTGGAACTCATGCCGCAGCCACGGCTCCTTGTCATCGGCCTGGGGTTCGTTGTTGAAGCTTCCGAACTCGAACTTCTTGAAGCTGAAGGGTGCCGAGGCGTACTCAGGCATGCTCTTGAGGCACTCGCATGCCACCAGCACTTCGGACATCACTCGCAGGCGCGCCTGCATCATCACGATTTCCTGCTGCTGGATACGGCGCATGTCCGAGGCTGTCTGCTCCCAGAAACGCGCGGCCTCGTTTTCCTCGGCCTGCATCCTGCGACCCAGATTGACGAGGATCTCGGGCAGGGGCCACTCGGTCTCCAGCGCCTGAAAGCGCATCTGAAGCGCGGAAATGGTCCGCGAGGCGTCGTTGTTGAAATCGTCGGGCGTGGCGTAGGTTTTCTCGGAGCGCAGCAATTCCTTGCCCTGCTTGCTTTCCCATTCTGTGCGGAAGTCCTCCACGTCCTTGACGAAGCGGGCCTGGCGGGCCTGGATGTCCTTGACGTCTCCGGCTGTGGGAACACTCTGCTTGGCCGCAGCCTGGAGCTTGTTGGCTGCCGTCGTCAGGTCGCTTTCGGCGCCGGACTTGACCATGACTCCGACCCCCGTCATGACGAGGCCCAGAAAGCCGAGCACGCCGAAGATGATGAAATGCAGTGAGTCCTTCATGAGTCCAACTCCTGTTTGCCGCTTCAGGAAAAGTCCGGATTACTGCTTCGTTGCTTCCGCCGGCGGAGGCTCGATGGAGTCCAGCCTCAGCGTGACCTGCACCCGGAAGGGAGCAAAGAACCGCTTGTCCAGCTTGGTGCGATCGCCCAGAGTATCCTGGAGGAAAGGCTTGCCGGGAATGCCGGCGCCCACCATCAGCGCAGTGTTGCCCGGAGTCACGTCGGAGAGCACCTTGATGGTCAGGTTCTCCCACTTGATGTCCTTGATCGTCTGCTCGCTCAAACCCTCAAGCTGGTTGCTCGCCTTGAGCTCAGCCAGCAGTGCCGCCGCCAGCTTCTGGGCCACGAGACCGCCGTTGCCGTCGCGGCCGCCCACCAGCACTTCCGCCGCCCGATCCACTGCGGCCGCCTGCTGCGAGGCCAGCTGAACGATGGCGCCCAGGGAGGCCTCGTAGCGCAACTCGCGCTTGGCGGTGAAGTAGCGCGGCGCATCCGGACTGGCAGTCTCGCCGGCGGCGGGAGCCTCCAGGGGCACCAGCGCCGTTTCATAGAGCGTCGGCCTGAGCACCATGGACGCGTTGCCGCTTCCTTCTCCGGGATTGTTGATGCGCAGGACCTTGTCTTCCTTGCTGGAGTCGCAGTACTCAGCAATGGCAGTATCCACGGCACGGGCCACCAGGCCCGGCAGCATGCGCACTGGCAACTCGAAACAGCGTGTCTCCTCCCGCGCGGCCTCGCCGTCCTTGCCCGGCACCGTGTATTTGACTGCACCGACACGGCCCAGCGCCAGATTCTTGAAGCTGCGCGCCCTCAGCTCGTTTTCCTCGTTCTGCTGAGCCAGGGCGACCTTTCCCGAGGCCTCGGCCACGGCCGCCTCCGCGTTGGTGGCTGTGGCAATCTTTTGTTCCTTGCCGCCCGCTGAACCCACCCCCAGCACCAGGGCCACCAGGCCGCCCACGAACATCATGGCGCCCGCGGCAATCATCGGCACCTTGAGCTTGGCCTTCTCGCGGGCCTCCAGGCGCTCACGCGGCATCAGGTTGATGGTGTTCAGGCCCGCCACGCCAAGGGCCTCGAGACCCAGGCCAATGGCCACGGTCAGGCTCTGGATGTTGTCCTGAACTTCCGCCGGGTCCACACTGCGCGAAAGCTGGAGGCGTGCCGGGGTTTCAACCTTGTGAACCTTGTACTGAAGCTGCTGCTCGAAGAACTTCTGGATGTTGATGAGCTTGGATCCATTGCCCATCATCACGAGCTGGTTGATGTTCGCGCTCTCGTTCTGGCTCTTGTAAAAGCCAACGGCGCGGTAGATTTCGCCCACCATTTCCTTCAACGGCGGCTTCATGGCCTCGAACACCGCCGCAGCATCCTTACTCTTGGCGGCGCGACGCTTCAGCTTTTCGGCATCGTCGTCGGACAGCTTGAAGCGCGCCTTCAGCGCCTTGGTGATGTCGTTGCCGGCCACCGGCACCACGCGTACGTAAGTCTTCTGGCCGTCAATCACCACGAGGTCGGTGTTCTCCGCGCCGATATCAATGGCGACGCAGCAGGAACTCACGCTCTCGTCGAGTTCAAACTTGATGTAGTTGTAGATGCCCAGCGGGGCCACCTGGATGCCCGTTATCTCCAGGCCGGCCGCCTCGCAGGCGTCCACAATCTCCTCGACAGCCTGCTTCTTGGCCGCGTAAAGATTGACCTTGCGCTCATCGACGGCGGTGGGATCGTCAATGGTCTGGTAGTCCCACACTGCCTGGTCGAGCGGAATCGGCACCTGAGACTTGGCTTCGTTCTCGATGGTTTCGCGGACCTTTTCGTCACTGACGGGCGGCAGGCTGATGATGCGCCCCAGCGTATTCTGGCCCTTGATCGATACGTAAACGGGCTCGCCGCGCTTGATACCATTGGCGACGCGGAACGCCGCCAAGGCGGCCGAGGTGGCATCAGCCACGCTGGTGCCGCCGCTCAGCCCGTAGTCGTTGAGGCTGACGATGCTGATGGTATCGAGGGTAACTGTGCCGCGGTCCTCCGTGAGCCGAACCGCCTTGATGCTCGATGTGCCGAGCTCAATGCCCCAAGCTGTCTTCGCCATGGATACCCCTGTGATGCCGTACAACGGTCAGAACTGGCCCTGCGACTCCCGACAAACGGCGCAGCACTGCCCGGAAAAACAGGCAGCACGCCGCACGATCGCAGGAAACCTGGGGGAGCCCACAGCATGGCCAAGCGCGCGCTCAACGTCAAGCGTGCATTGCCGTTCCATCGGCAGCAGGGTCTGCTCAGGTTCTCGTGATCGCGCTGCGGTTATACAAGACCCCCGCCTGCTGCCTACCCCGAATTCTCTGCGCGAACATCACGGGTTTTTCACGGCTTGACGAAACCGCCGCCGGAACTTTGCGTCCAAGGCCTGCCAGAATCAAACCACGGAAACTTGCCGAAAATGCATTCTGACGGGTTATCTTCAATGGATGCCCGGTTTTGACACCACACTTATCACAAGGCGGCTCACCATGCTTCGACTCCGCATTGCCCTGTCACTGCTTGCAGTCCTCAGCCTCTCCTTCGGCGTGCGGGCCCAGGAAGAAGGAGAAGAAGCCCAGCCGGCCCCCGGTCGCGCCGTCCGGGAGCGCGCCGCCGCGGATGCCCGCCTGCTTCTGCCGCAGATCGGACTGGGCGGCTCAGAGAAGATGCCCCTGAACCCCGAGCTGGGCGAGATCAAGCAGATCAAGGTGGCCTTCGAGGGCGAAGGGGCGGACAAGCTGAAAGCCTGGGTGGCCCTGCCCCAGAACGTCGACAAGTCCCGCAGGCACGCCCTGGTGTTCGCCTTCATGGGCGCCGGCGACGAGGATACCAAGGAAGACATCAAGCAGGCCGCGGCCATCAATCAGGCCCGCGACCCCGTGGTGGTTTGCGCCCTGGAGTATCGCTTCACGCGCCCGGTGGACGAGCGCACAGCCGTGATCGAGTACTGCGCGCCCGAAGAAGTCCGCCAGGCCGCCTGCCTCAAGTTGCTGCAAACCATGCTGAAGGAACACAACATCGACCCTCAGCGCGTCTTTCTGCTCGAGGACTGGGCGGGACAGGAGGCATTGGACTGGTCGCGTCAGCTCTGGGAGACAGACCCGGACGCCTTTCCCTTCCGGGCCATCATCATCAACGGCACCGTGACCGCCAAGGCTGAAGAGTTGCCGCCCGTGCCCTACGTGTTCGGCATCGAGGAAGAGATGCTCAAGAGGCTCAAGGGCGACCAGGCCGACTACAATCCCCGGAACCTCGCCAACGCCCTGATGGCGCGCGGCTCGCCCTGCCAGTTCCACGCCTACAAGAGCGCGCTGATCGGGGCGACGCCGCGCTGGCAGATGATCATGCGCGATGCCGTCAATCGCCTCGGCGGCCCGGGCGCGGTGGTCTACCCCGAGCAGCTCACCGGGGCCAACGTCGTAACGGAAGCCGACGCCGTGCCCTTTGGCGAATCCAAAGACCCCCACGTTTCGAAGGTCGTTGAACTGGCCAAGCAGGAACTCTGGTCAGAAGCCTGGAGGTACATGAAGGACACCCTGGCCGACAAGAACCTGAAGCCTAAAGACAAGAAGCCCCTGCAGGACTTCCAGAAAGAATGGGACAAGTACCTGACAGGCGAACTGGACCGCCTCAACAAGTCCATCGAGGCCAGCATCAAGGCCAACATGTGGTCCCACAACCTGCACCGGGCAAGGCTCACGGCCATGGTGGAAGCCTTCAAGGACGAAAAGTGGTGCAAGGGCAAACCCTACGCCGCCAACATCGAAAAGCTGAAGACCTATCCGCCGGCCGAGCGCGAAAAGGTGCGGCGCGAGAAACTGACCCAGGCGATTGACCTCGAAATCACCGGTGAGCGGGACAAGGCCAAGGCGCTTTACACGGAAGTGGCCAAGGGCCTCAGCGAAGACGGCGGCCACAGTGAAAGCGCCAAGGCCGCCAAGTACCGGCTCGACTGGTGGACGGACGTAAAGTAGTCAGGGCCGCACAACAGGTTCAGACCCCAGAAGCTCCAGGGCCAGCATGACATCGGCGTGGACCTTCTTGCGCGTGTCCAGCGTGTAATTGCGCAGCAGGTAGGCCGGATGGTACGTGCAGACCACGTGGCGGCCCTTGTACTCAAAACGCTTGCCGCGCAACTGTCCAATGGGCTCTTGACTGTTGCATAGCCACTGGGCCGGAAAGCGCCCCACGGCCAGCAGCACACTGGGGTTGATGATCTCAATCTGGCGCTCGAGATAGGGCCGGCACTGCGTGATTTCGTCCGGCTCGGGGTTGCGGTTGTCCGGTGGCCGGCACTTCAGCACGTTGCAGATGTAGACATCCTCGCGCCTGAGCTTCATGCCCTTTTCAATGATGTCCGTCAACAGCGCGCCGGCCCGCCCCACAAAGGGCCGACCCTGCTGGTCTTCGTCCGCACCCGGAGCCTCGCCGATAATCATCAGGCGCGAGTCCGGGTTGCCCGTACCGAAGACCGTCTGCTTACGGGTGGCGCAGAGGCGGCAAGCCTCGCACACACGCACGGCCTCCGCCAACGGGGAGAGAAGGCCCGCGCGCTCACCGCCAAAGCGCTTCAGTTCCTCCAATGCCACGCTGGCCGCCATCACGCCGCGCGCAGCCGGGGCAGGCGCCTTCGCAGGCCCTGCAGGCCCCCTGAGTGCGGGCGGCGCGGGCGCAGCCGCCGCTGGCGTCTTGCGGGCTGCGGGTCCGGACTTTCTCTTGAGGCGGACATGACTCAACCCGCCCGCCTGAAGCAACTCCAGGTGGCCGCGAATCTGCCTTGCCAGTTCAGAGCGGGTAGGACGCGCCATGCTTAGTGAACGAGCTTGGGGCCCCCGCCTTCCTTGCCCGGGCCCTTGCCGGGCTCTTCTTCGTGATCGTGGGGCATGGCCTGCAGCAGCCCCGACTGCTGGCCAAGCTGAACGGCCACGTCCAACGTCTGCGACGCGATGGCCAAGATGGCGTCGCAGGGCGTGGCCTGGCCGCCGGGCATGGTCAGGCGCGAGCGATAGGGCGAAACAGCTACGGCTGCGAGCCTCAGGTTGTTGATGGCGGACAGGAAAAGCTCAAGCGCAATGGAAGCTGCGTGGTCTTGAGGAGTGATTTTCTGTTCTTCGGCCATGATCCTCTTTCGTTCAGCAGATAATGGCGCCGCCCGTGCGCCCAAGGGTTTGCACCAACGCGACTTCGCAGGCTTCAATGATGGCCCGCTCCACCTCAGCTACCGGGCGTCCGGCCACCTGCAGGCCGGCCGCTCGCTTGTGGCCGCCGCCTCCAAACTTTGCGGCGACCTCATTGACCGGCATCTGGCCCTCGCTGCGCAGCGAGCACTTGAGCAGTTGGGCCTCGATTTCGTGAAACATCAGGCAAAGCATGCCCCCGCCCAGGGACTTGGGAATGGTCACCATTTCCGCAGCATCCATGGCGTCGCAACCCGTCTTGAGCAGCATCTCGGTGCTGACGCGGGCAACCACGATCTTGCCGTCCAGGCGCGTTTCGAGGGTTTCAGCCACCATGGCCTCAAGGCGGATGCGGCCCAGGCTCTTGCTGCGATAGAGCCGCTGCGTGAGCTCCGAAACCTGCAACCCGAAGTCCTCAATGAGCGAGGCCACGATGCGAAAACTCTCGGGCGTGCTGTTGCTGTGGTTGAACCGGCCTGTGTCGGTCACGACCGCAACGAACAGCGCCACGGCGGCCGCATGATTGAGCGCCAGCCCGGCCTCCTTCAGCACGTGGTACACGACTTCACCCGTGCTGCTGGCATCGGGCAGCACCACACTGGCGTCGCCAAAGCCGGGGTTGTCGACGTGGTGGTCCAGATTCACCACGCGCGTACCCGGGGCCAGGCGCTCCAGCACGCGCCGGGCGCGGGACTGCGCCCCGACATCAAGAATGACGGCCGTGTCGTAGCCCGACAGCGCGGGGGGCAGTTTCTCCAGGGCGCAGAGTTCAATGCCGTCCTGCAGGAACTCATACTTGCCCGAGCCGCCGTCCTGAGTCACGGCCAGCACTTCCTTGCCCGCGGCCCGCAGCGCATGCACCAGCGTGAACATGCTTCCGACTGCGTCACCATCCATCAGCGGATGGGCGCCCAGCACCACACGCCTGGATTGCCGCAGCAATGCCGCGGCCGCCCGCACCTGGGCGTCCACGGTCTTCTCATGATAGAGGTCTTGCAAGCCGCGCCTTTCCCGCCCCGGTGCCCCACGAAGGTTATCGCTTCACCACGCGGTTGCGCAACAGGCCCACACCCTCGATTTCACACTCCACAACATCGCCGTCCACGAGCTTGCCCACGCCGGCGGGGGTACCTGTCGCGATCACGTCGCCGGCCTCCAGCGTCATGTAGCGCGAAAGCACCGCAATCAGCTTGTTTACGGGGTGAATCATCTGCCGGGTATTGCCGTTCTGCCGCAGTTCACCGTTGACGCGGCAGGCGATGCTCAGGGCCTGGGGATCAGCCACCGCGTCAGCGGCCACCAGCCAGGGACCCAGGGGCGTGAAGGTGTCAAAGTTCTTGCAACGCAGCCAGGGGTGTTTGTTCTCGCGGTCGGCCTTCTGGAGGTGCCGCGCGCTCACGTCGTTGAGCACCGAATAACCCGCCACGTAGCCTGGAGCCTTCTCCACCGGAATGTCCTTGCCGCTGCGCCCCAGGATCACCGCCAGCTCCACCTCGTGATCGACGCGGCTTTCCAGCCAGGCCGGCAGCACAATTTCGCTTTCGTGGGCTGTCAACGAACTGGAGATCTTGCCAAACCACACGGGCTCGGGCGGAGCCGTGGCGCCGAACTCGGCGGCGTGATCCTGGTAGTTCTGCACCAGGGCAATGATCTTCGGCGGACGCTTCAGGGGCAGGCACCAGGTGAAGCCCGCGGGAATATCCTTGAGGCGCCCGGCCTGGTCCGCGACCGCTTTGGCGGCATCGGAGAGGCGGCCGGTTTCAACCAGCGTCATGAGCGACTGAGCCCGGTAGCGCTCAGCGAGAAACACGGTGACGTCGAGGAGCCGGCCGTCCACTTCGGCCCCAAGGCCAGGCTGTGCGCCACGCTCGAACGAAAAAAGCCTGGCGAAAGTCAAGAATCACCCCCGCCTTCTGCAGCGCTCTTGGAGGCACGGCGGACCGCCACGCGGGGCTTGGGCGCGAAACATTGAATCAGTTCGGGTTCCTTGCCGCCCAGCACGTTACTCAGCAGTGTCAGGAGGTGTTCAGCCAATTCGGCCTTGGTTGAAGGCGGAACTTCGTGAATGACACCCTTGGCGTTGATTACGCGCACGGCCTCGCGGCTATCACCGAAATGGGCGGGAGTGGTCACCACCATGATGTCACAGTTCTTGCGTTCGAGCTTCTCACGCGCGTAATCCAGGGCGTTGTCGACCTCGAGTGAAAACCCGATTACATACTGGCCAGGCTGGCGCCGCTTGCCCATACGCTTGAGCACGTCGGGGTTACGGGTCAGACGCAGCGCCAGCTTGTCCTTCTTCTTCTTGATCTTCCCGCGCTCGCGCTTCTCCGGCCGATAGTCGCTCACGGCGGCCGTCGCAATGAACACGTCGCAGTCACCAAAGCGCTCATCGACGGCCGCGAGCATGTCTTCGGCGCTGATCACCGGCACGAATCGGACGCCGGCCGGCGGCGCCAGGTGCGTGGGACCGCACACCACCGTGACCTGTGCGCCCATGCGCTGGGCCACGCGGGCCACCTCCAGCCCCATGCGTCCGGTGCTGGGGTTGCCGATGAAGCGCACGTCGTCGATGTACTCGTGGGTCGGGCCCGCCGTCACCAGCAGTCTCACTCCCGCAAGCGACTGGCGTGGCATCAAGGTTCGTGTCTGGCGAGCCATGTCGATATCTCTTCCTTGTTCATTCCCGCGCCCAGAGCCGCCATCAGCAACAGCCTGACCTTGTGTCCCGGCAGGCCCGGTGCGAACAGCAAGCCCGCCTCCTTGAGCCGGGCACCGCCGCCGTCATAGCCGTAGGTGCCGGATACGCGGCCGCCCCAGCAGCGGGTGGTCAGCGCCACGAGCAGGCCCCGCTCGACGGCCGCGGCGGCAGAGCGCGCCATGGCAGGCGGCAGATTGCCGCGCCCCAGAGCCTCGATCACTATGGCCTTTTCGCCTCGTTCCACCAGATAGTCAATCATCCGCCCGTCCATGCCGGCCGCGGCAATCACTAGCGCGACATCATGTTCGAGGCGCGCCGTCTCGATGCGCCGGTAAGAAACGGGCCCGCGATAAAACAGCACTTCGCCGCCGTCAATAATGCCAAGGGGCCCGGTGTCCGGCGACTGGAAGGTGTCCAGCGCCTCGGTATAGGTCTTGGTGACTTCCCAGGCGGCGTTGATGGTTGAGTTCATCACCACCATCACGCCCTTGCCCCGGCACTTGGGATGAGCGGCTACCCGGCAGGCCTGGAACAGGTTGATGGGCCCGTCCCAGGACAGCATGGAACTGGTGCGCATGGCGCCCACGAAAACCACGGGCTGCTCGTGGCGATGCAGCAGGTCCACGAGAAAGGCGCTTTCCTCCAGCGTGTCCGTGCCGTGTGTGATCACGACGCCGTCAAAGCCGTCGCAGCAGGTTTTGTCCACAAGCCGCGCCAGCTCAAACATGCGCGCCGGGGTCATGTGCGGGCCGGGCAGCTGGCCGAAGTCATGCACTTTGGGCTGGCAGAAGTCCTCCAGGCCGGGCACGTCGCGGAGAATGTCAGCGCCCGCAAGCTTGGGCACCGCGCCGCGGCCACCGTCGTCCAGCATGGAGATGGTGCCGCCCGTGAATATCAGCTTGAGCCTGGGGAGATGGGCCATGGGATGCCGCGCCTTGAGGGTGCCGCGGGCACTTTAGCGAAGGAAAAGGTAAAAGCTAACGCTGCACTCACGCATCGTTCAAGGTCCATCATGACACGCGTCTCCGACTTCCGCTCCGACACCGTGACCCGGCCCACAGCCGAAATGTACGAAGCCATGGCCAAGGCCGAACTGGGCGACGACGTGCTGGGCGACGACCCGACGGTCAACCGCCTGGAAGCCATGGCCGCGGAGTTGCTGGGCAAAGAGGCGGGTCTTTTTGTCACCAGCGGAACCCAGGGCAACCAGATCGGCATTGCCCTGCACTGCAAACGCGGCGACGAGCTGGTCTGCGAGTTCGGGGCCCACACCTACAACAATGAAAGCGGTGCCATGGTGGTCATCGCCGGCGCCCAGCCACGCCCCGTCAAGGGCAAGGCGGGCGTCATGGATCCCGCGGAAGTCGAAAGCCTGATCCGCCCCACCAACATCCACAATCCGCGCACAGCGCTGATCACGGTAGAGAACACGCACAACGGCGCGGGCGGCACCATCGTTCCGCTGGAGAACATTCGTGCCCTGGGTGATGTCGCCCGCCGCCACAAGCTCAAGTTCCACCTCGACGGCGCGCGCCTCTGGAACGCCCATGTGGCCACGGGCATCTCGCTCAAGGACTGGTGCCGGGACTTCGATACGGTATCTGTCTGCCTGAGCAAGGGCCTGTGCAGCCCCGCGGGAAGCATTCTCGTGGGCAGCAGGGCCGACATCGAGCGGGGTCGCTACCTGCGCAAGCAGCTGGGCGGCGGCATGCGGCAGGCCGGCATTCTGGCCGCCTGCGGCCTTGTGAGCCTGACGAAAATGGTCAGCCGCCTCGCAGAAGACCACCGCAACGCCCGGACCCTGGCGCAAGGCCTGGCCAAGCTGCCGGGCGTGGCCCTGGACCTTGCGACGGTACAGACCAACATCGTGTTCTTCGCCCTGCCCGGCCGGGAGAAAGAGCTGCCTCAGCTTCTGGCGCGGCTGTCGGACAAGGGCGTGCTGGCTCTGGCCCTGGGCGGGCGCGTACGCATGGTCACTCACCACGACGTCAGCCACGAGGATGTCGCTTTGGCGCTCGACGCCTGGAAGTCCGTGATCGGTTGACGGGACCCGGAAACTATTCGAGGGCCAGGGAAACGGCCTGCATGCCTTCTCCGCAGACCACGCGCCCGACGTGGCGCTCGCGCAACGCCTGTTCAAGGGCGGCCACGTAGGTCAGGCCGTAGCCCTCGGGGCCTGCCGCAAGCGTCCGGCCGGCCGCGTCGCCGTAGCGCACATCACCCATTCTCGCAAGGCCTCCATCTTCGGCTGAGAGCAGCCAGGCGCTGGCACCAGATGTGCCGCGCACTTGGAGGTCGAGCTCGCCGGCAAAGGCCCCCACCGCCTCCACGCCCACGGCCAGGGCGCGAGGGGCCCGGCCGCGCTCCACGAGTCGCACGGCGTTGGCCAGGGCGGCCAACGCGCTTGTGACGCCGGTGCCGATCAGAGACGTACGCCCACGCAGTCCAAATCGTATGGCAATCTCGCCCAGAAACATGCTGGGCAAGGTGTACACAAAAAGAGCAGGTGAGGCACCCTGGGGGCCGCCCTTGAGCAACGTGTCGTGGTACTGGCCGTCCACTTCAAGGCAGCCCAGCATCGAGCCCCCCACGAGCGCCACTTCGTCGGGCCGGGGCAGCCCAACACCCGCCAGACACAGTTCAGCCGCCGCCAGGGCCAGCTTGCAGAGTTCATCCATGCGGCCAAAGCGCGGCGACGGCGTGGCCGAAAAATAGCGGCCCTTGAGCGCGGGAAGCCCTTCGCCTGCCGGCGCCCCGAGTTCAGGCCAGGAGGCCTCGCGCCAAAGCGAAGCGCCGACGCTTGCGCCCCCCTGCACGATGCCCCGGGCCGAGATGCGCGCATAGCTTACGAGGCCCGCAGTCATGCAACCTCCGGCGGGCCCACCAGCAGGGCCGTGTTCATGCCGCCAAATCCGGAGTTCGTGCTCAGCACCAGGCCCGGGCCCACCTCGCGCGGGCCCCCATGCACGACATCGAGCGACGGCTCATCGGCCGCCTGGCCCGTGAATCCCGCCGTAGGCGGAATGACGCCGCGGCCGGCCACCAGGGCGGACACCAGCAGCTCGACCACGCCGGCGGCCCCCAGCGTGTGCCCGATATTGCCTTTGATTGAGAACACAGGCGGAATGCGGCGGCCGAACACCCGGTGAAAGGCATGCGCCTCCATGGCGTCGTTGTAGCGCGTGGCCGTGCCGTGCGCGCAGATGGCCCTGATTCGGCCAGCGTCCTGCCCCTTCAGGCAACGTTGAATGGCAAGCGCCAGCCCCAGACCATCGCGGGATGGGCCGCTGATGTGGTTGGCATCGTTGCTCGCCCCAAAGGACACCAGGCGGCCCAGCATGCCGCCATGGGCCCGCAAGCTCAGGCGCACGGCGGCCCCGGCCTCTCCCAGCGTCAGGCCGTCGCGGGAGGCGTCAAAGGGCCTCGCCCCGGCAAGGGACACAGCCTTGAGCGAACCAAAGCCATGCTCGATGAACAGCGAAAGCGCATCCGCCCCCACGACCAGGGCTTCCTCCACATCGCCATCTTCGAGCAGTTCGGCGGCCTCGATGACCGCGAAGGAGCCTGAAGCGCAGGCAGTGCTGGTGGCCAGCACGCGGCCCGCAATGCCCAGTCGCCGCGCGAGCTCCGATGCCATTTCGCTCAGTACGATGCCGGTCTCCAGCGGCTTGACGCGCAAGGCGCGCTGAAGTTCCCACTGGTCGACCTCGCCCTTGGTGCTGGCAAACACCAAAGCGCAGCGATCAGACCTGGCACTCCCGGGACCAAGTTCGCGGGTGCTTTCCAGGGCCAGCGCCATGCAGCGCCTCATGGAAAGCTCAGGGTCGCGCGCGGGAAATTCGCAGTGGGCGGCGACATAGGGCCGGCTGCGTCCCGCAGGCTTGAAGGCCACGCGCCCCTGAAGCAGGCCGCGCCATAGATCCTCAAGGTCGCCCAGAGGCGTAATGGCACCGCCTTTCACCAGGAAGATGGCGCTCGACGGTTTCATGCAAAAGGAGAAGGCTGTGCCGCGCCGCCCTTGATTTCCCCGCGCAGCCAGGCCTGGCGCACCTTGTCAAAGAAGGGCGGGAAGTTGAGCACGAGTTCGCCCTGCCGGGTGGTCAGCACCTGGGTGGTCTCGGCCGTGGCCAGCAACATGCCGTCTCGGGCGCGCCGCAGTTCATAGCTGGTGACGAGTTTGGGCACGTCGGCGTAGTGCATGGTGGCCGTAACGTCCAGCTTGTCGCCGTAGCGCGCGGGGGCCTTGTACTGGATCTTCAGGTCCACGAGCGGGGCGAAGTAGCCCTGATCCAGGAAATCCTCATAGGAAAGGCCGATGCGCACACCCAGTTCCTGTCTTGCGTCCTCGAGGTAGGTCACGTAGTTGCCGTGCCAGACAATGCCCAGGGCGTCAGCCTCCTTGAAGCGAACGGTCACGCGCGTCGTGTGAGTCAGCGGGGCCGGATGGCCCTCTGCGGATTTCTTGGCAGTCATGGCGGGAATCTAGCGAAGGTGCCGCGCTCCGGCAGGGGGTAGTCGCGGGCTACTTCGTGGCTGGCTTGTCAAAGTCGTAGCGCCGCGCGTTTTCTTCGCGCACTTCCTCTTTGCCCGCCAGCTTGTAGGCGTCGATCCAGGGTGAAAGGTTGTTCACAAGGGCGCGCGAAGTGCGCCCCCCACCGTGACTATCGCCCGGCTCGTCATACTGAAAGAACAGGTAGCGGGCGCTGGTGCCTACTTCATTCACCGTGGCATCGACGGGAACCCATTGCCCCAACCAGACTTCGCTCCAGGCGTGATAGCCCCAGAACCCCTCGCTTCCGCCGCTGACATAAACCACGCCGCTGACGTTGCGGGCGGGCAGGCCTGCTGCCCGCGCCAGGGCCACAAACAGGGCCGAGTGTTCCGTACAGTCCCCCTTCTTCTCGTCGAAGGCCTGGCGCGCCGTAGCCGAGCCGGAGTTTCCGGATTCCTTCTTTAGGTAGCGGTAAACGAACTTGCACAAAGCCTCGGCAGCGGCGCGGCTGTCCTTGGCGCCCTTGACCAGTTCCTGGGCCTTCTTGACCAGGACATCGTCGTGGCTCTCGCATTGCGGTGTGGGTTCAAGCAGGGCTTTGACGGTGTCATCCACCTGGGTTAATGGATAGGCCGGAGCCTTGAAGTCAGCCCCCAGACGGCGGGACTTGAGACGGGCCGCATAGCCGGTTTCCTTGCCCTTTTCGTAGCGCACGACGTCGTGGTACCCGTTGGTCTCGATGAGCGGGAGAATTCCGTCGCCGTCGTCCACGGGGAAGCGGAAGTGGATCTCCATGCGCTCGATGTTCTCGTTCTTGCCGGGGACAACGATGTTGGCTTCCATCGAAGTTTTCAGCGCCGGGACATCTTCCACGGTGAAGGGCTCGGGGATGGCGTCCACCTTCTCCACGAGAATCAGGCCGCCGGACTGAATCCACAGCGGGTTGGCTTCGAGGTCAAAGAGGGCCTCGCTGCGCTCGCCGCCCTCGATCAGGTTGATAACCATGCCCGTCAGCTTGGCGCCGGTGCGGGTCTTGCGGGTACCTTCCCCCTGAATCATCCAGGTCGACTGCTCCAGCGCCATGTCGCTGAGGTCAAAGCGGGTGAAGGTAAAGCGCTCACCGGCCTTGAGCTTTCCCTGCGCCTTGAGCTTCATGAACGCCTGCCGGTCCGAGAGGATGTTGCCGTCGTGCTTGACTTCGAGGCTGGTCTTCTTGCCGCCATTGCTGACAACGACCGCCACACGCTTTTCCTCGAACGTGTACTCGCATTCGAGCGTCTGGGCGCCGTCGGTCTTGGACACCTTGGCGGAAATCTGGCGGAAGTCGCTGTCGAAGATCTCTTCGCTGCGGCTGCCGATCTCGAACGTCGATTTGTCCCAGCTGCGCTTGATGATCAGGTGCTGGACATCCGTGGTGCGGATGCGCTCGGCCTCACCTTCTTTGAATCGCTCGACTGTGGACTTCATGTACCCCACGCGGGCATTGCTCATGTAGGCGAGATAGAGAAACGTACTGGGCTCGGGGGCCTTGGGGGTCTCCTGCGCCGCGGCAGACGCATAGGCCAGCAAAAGCAGCATCAAAGCAGAGTAGAGTCGGCGCATCGTCCAAGCCCTCCGGTTTCACCCGCAGCATGCTAGCGAATCAGGCGCCGGGCACAGCGGCAAATCAGCGGATGCGCAGGATGCCGCGCGCGTGCAGGCCCCGTTCTTCAAAGGCCGTGAAGACCGTGAGGTCCTTGAAGAAGGAGAGACCGCGCGCGTCGCTGATCAGGCTGTTGACGTACTTGTCGCCCTCGACGCGGCAGGTTTCGACCCAGGCGTTCTTGCGGCGGTCATACTCGGCGCTGACGCGGGGGTCGGAGAGGGACTTGACGTCCTGGGGGTTGAGGCCGAAGGACTGGGCAATCTCGCGGCGCAAGGCGCCTGGGTCGCGACCCTCCACAAGGTTGACGTTGAACTTCGCGTCGCGCAGGGTCTTGAGCAGGTTGCCCTCGGTGATGAAGGCGCCCACACGCTCGAACTCGGCGTAAATCGTGGCGTTGGCCGCGTGCGGCAAGTCGGCCACGGGCAGGGCGCCGGGCCGCCCGATGCTGCCCTGGGGACGGTTCTTGGCTGTCACGGCAAACTCAAGCAACCGGCGCGAGTTCGTGATCACCAGCCACTCCCCGACCAGGGCCGAAACTGTCTGCAGGGTCAGGCGCGTGGAGTTGCTATGACGCTCCGCTTCGTCGCCTGTGAAGTCCAAGCCGTAAACGGTCTGGCCCGCCAGCGTCTCGGTGCGGACGCTGCGCGTGGTCTTGCGCGGAGGATCGCCGGGGTTCTGGGGCTTGCGGCCAAAGAGGTTGTCCAGAAAGCCGTTGAGCAGTGTGCCCGCGGACTCGGGCGCGGCGCCGGGCGTGCGGAAGGCAAACACGAAAGCGGGCAGGGGCACGCCCGAAATCTCGGTGACATCGGGCTGATAGCTGCGCGGCGCCACACCCATCACGACTTCTTCGGCTTTGATGGTCTGCAAGACGCGCGTGAAGTCGCCGATGAAACTCATGCGCGAGGCGTCGTCGAGCACCTGGTTGTTGATGACTTCAAGGGACTGCCGGTAGCTGACCTGCATCACCAGGTCGTCCGGCAGAATCTGGAGCTGCGTGGGCCTGGCCCCTGGCTGGGCCCAGGTCTGGCGCAGGTGAGCGTACTGCGGCGAGCGAAGTCGCTCTTCATCGGCCAGCAGGTACTGGTCAAAGGTGATTGCACTCGTATCCGAAAGGTCCACGCCATAATAGGCCGCCGCGAAAGGCCGTGTGTCCAGGTCCTTTTCGACAATGCGGTTGATCGGCCCCAAGACGTCGTAATTGAGCTTGACCACGTTTTGCGGCAGGCCGTTGTAGGCATCCACGGGGCTGACCATCTGGCCATTGCGCTCGATGGGCTTGAGGCGGGAGCGCAGCCGATCCAGGTCAAGGTAGACGCTCAACGAATGGCGGGCGCGGGCGTCGTCGTCTGCCATGTCGCGGGCCGCCTTGAAGCGCGTCCCCTTACCCAGGCCCTGGGCCTCGCCGCGGTGGGCCAGAATACAGGCATTGAGCAGGCGCGGGCTGTCGCTGATGACGAGCACGTCATCCAGCAGCGTCACCAGCAGGTCCCTCGGCTTGGGCGCTGCCTCGCCTTCAGAGGATGGCGAAGCCGGCAGCTTCACACGCATCACGCCGCCGTCGAACTCCATCTGCGGGCTCGCCGGGCCGCCGGGCGCAAAGACCGGCGCGAAGCCCGCAAATTGCCAGTAGAAGCGGACTTTGCGGCTCACGCGCGACAGGGCAACGAAGTGCGAGGCATCTCCCTCAATGTCCGTGCACAGCAGAAGCTCGCCGCCCAGAACGTCGCGAAACAGGGCCAGATTGCCCGCATCGCGCAGCTGCGCTTCGCCGCGCTTGAGCCCGCCGTCGATCTTCTTGTCCTTGAAGTCCGCCAGACTGGGCCCCACGGTCTTGCCGAGGTTGTCGCGCCAGACCGAGGCCTGCTCCAACTGGCCAAAGCGAGGGCGCGACAGGAAGCCGTCATCCAGGAACTCGCGGATTTCCTTCTGGCGCTTCCCCAAGTCGTCAATGCGAACCACCGAGCAAAGCTCGGCCGGGGCCAGATCTTCCAGCTTGCCCTCGAACTCGCTGCCCGAAGACGCATATCGGGTGCCGACAAAACCCGCCAGCGCGGCCAACACCACGCCTGCCGCCAGGCCCGTCCACTTTGCAACCTTGACCACCTGCATGCTTCACTCCGTTGCCGCCTGGCCCGCAAAACCGGGTCTGATGGGGCGCGCCTATAAGCGCGCTCCTGATTTTATACGCCCAAGCGGAGCGGGAAGCGGGTAATTAGCCAGCCGGACTTGCACTAAATCAGTAAAACTATATAATTCATAAAAGACGTGAGTGGGCCGAGGCTGGCGGGAACATGGCAAGCATAAGAGAGAAGTGGTGGCTGCACGCCGGCGTCCTGGGCGCCCTGCTGGGGGGGCTGTTGCTGGCCTGGGTGGCCCTGGGCGCCCATGAAGTGGAGCACGCCGCCCTGCTCAATGACCTGAAGCGGGCCAAGGCCGCAGCGACCCATGAGACTCCCTTGCAGGCCAGCCGGCGCTTTGGCGGTTTGGCGGCAGAGATTGAACACCGCCTGGAAGGGGGCGGGCTCGACGAGCGCAACATTCCGACGGCTCGCTTTCTTGCGGCACTCTTCAGGTATTGGCAAGCCGAGCGCGAGCTGGACCACCATGCTGTAACCTCGGACTCCAACTCACACGGGCAGGCGCGGGCCTACGAGCGATTGCTCTCGGCCCTGGGCAATGCCGCGCTGACGCCCAGTACTGAATCACTCGGGCAAGGGCACGCGGCGGCCTTGCGTCAGGCCTTGGGCGAAGAGTTGCCCTCACGCGAACAGCTTTCGCAGCGCCTGGAGTCCCTCCACTGGAGGCTTGCGGCGCGCTGCCTGCGAGAGAGCGACCATTTAGCTGCCTGGCAGTATCTGCGCCTGCTGCACAGCCCGTTGAGCATCCGCACCGAGCAGGGCGAAGAACTCTGGGTCTTGCCCTCCCTGGGTGCCCGCGCAGCCGAAAGCCTGCAGGCGTTCATGCAGTCGCTGGCGCAGAGCGCCGCCGGTGGCCCGGCCCTGGGCTTGACCGAGCAACAGACAAACTGCGCATCCATGCTCGACCGCTTCGCCTCTCTGTGCCGCATGGCCGCGGGCAGCGCGAGGCCGGCAGGCGCGGAACTTGACCGCAAGTCCGAGGAGTTGGCCAAACGACAAAGCACCCTGGAGGCCGACATCGCCGCCCTGAGCCGGCCGGCGCTGACGGCGGCGCAGGAGCGCGAGCACCTGTCCCGCTATTACCCCGACTCGGCCTCCCTCGAGGCCGCCTTGAAGGACACGGCGCAGCGCCGCCTCGACCGCCTGGCCGAGCGCCGCCTGGCGCTCAAGGTCGAGGTTGAGCGCTACAAAGCGGCCCAGGAAGCGCTGGCAGCCTTCCTTCAGTTCCCGGCCAGGCTATTGAACGAAGTCGTCAACGCGCCGCGGCCGCGGGAGGCCCTGCGGCAATCCATCACCGCCGCCCTGGCTGGGCGCAGACCCTGGCTGCTGCCCCTGGTGGGCGCGGCACGCCAGCCCCTGCCGGATGCTGCACAATTGGCGCAATTGGCGCAAAACGCCCTGGCGGCCGATCTGTACCTGTGCGCCGCCCAGTGTGCCCGGCTTGCTGGGCGCAAGGACGAATCTCCGCCGTTGCTGCGGGAAATGCAGTCGCATTTCGAAGCCTGGGCCGATCTGGTTCAGTTCGAGCCCCCCGCGACCAACGCCGATTCCCCAAACGCACACCTGGGCTTGAGCCTGCTGACGGCTGCCAAGGCCCAGAACCATGTCCTGGGAGATTCGGACGAGGCAGCACGCGTACAATTGGCCTGGCTGCGGCGCATGGAAGCCGCCCTGCTGACCGGAAGCTCCGAGCACACGGCCCTGGCGCTTGACGAGGCGCTTACGGTGCTGCACACCCTCAGCGGACCACGACGACCCGACGCCAGCCAGATGGACGAACAAGGCCGGCCGGAACTGTCTCAGCTTGAGGCCCACTATGGCGCTTTGCGGGACGCGGCCCTGCGCATGCTCACCAAGGATGCAAACTCGGACCAGCCGGAGATGCGCGACCTCGGCGCCCTGGGCCTGGCGCAACTGCTGCTCGCGGACGCCGGCTACCGCTACGACTTCCTGTTCTGGCAGGACCCCGAGAGCCTCTGCGCCTTTGTGCGTCCGGGAGAAAGCACGCAAGAGGCCCGCGCGCGCTGGCTGGAGGGGCCCCCTCGTGAAATCCGGCGCCAGGTCGCGGAAATACTGGCACGCCTTGAGCAACGCACCCGGTTCTCTGAGCATCCCCGCCTTTACATTGAAACAAGGCTGCTCAAGGGCCGCCTGCGGGAGCTTTCGCCCGCACCCTCGGCCTCATCGGGCCTCCTGGGGGACTGGGCGGGGGCCCTGCGCGAGATCTATCTTCCCCTGTGCCAAGGCTCGGAACTGCGCTCCCTGGACCCCTCCGAACAGGGCGCGCTGGACAGCCTGTCCGCGTTTGCTGCGCGCTACCTGCAAAGGCTCGACCGCGTGCTGGCCCTGGCGCCCCAGCCTGACGCCCTGCAGGCGGCTCGCTGGACCGCCGCCGAGGCCTGCCGGCGCGTACTGGCCGAACTGGGGAACGTCACGGATCACGTGGCTATGCTGGACCAGTTGGCGGCGCTGCGGGTGCTGCCCCCGGCGGCGCACCGCCGCGCCTACGAATTGCTGGCCCACGTCGCGGGCCTTGAGCAGCATCTGGCGCAGGTCGCCCGGGCAGCACGCCAGACCGAGGAGGAGCGGACCTACGCGGGCGGGGCACGCAGGCACTACCGCCTGGCGGCGTCGCGCCTGATGGACGACCTCAAACAGCTTCCGCCGGGCGCCTCGGAAGCCGCCCTGATGTGCGCGCTGGGGCTTTGCTTTGAACAGGGGGGAGAACCTCTGCTGGCGGTGGCCGCCCTGCGCCGGTACTTCGCCGCCCGCGACGCCCTTGACCGCGCAGAAGGCAAGGGCAACCACTTCGAGGCTGCCAACGCGATGGCACGCTCCTTTGAGACGCTGGAGAATTTCAGCGACGCCGGAGACGGCTGCGACTTCGGGGGAGCAGTGGCCGCCTGGCGCTGGTCCGTCATGCAGGCCCGTCGCGTGATTGAACAAAGCGGCAAGATGCCCCCCCACTCGCTTGAGGCCTTCATCGGCCTGGCGCGTTCGCGCAGGCAACTGGCGCTGGTGCGACAGGATGCGACCCAGCTTTCCCTGGCCATTGAGGAGCTGGAAGACCACATTCTGCTGGCTCGCATCTTCAAAGTCCCGCCGCGCGACCTTGACCAAACCTCCGCCTGGCGCGACGCCCAGTTCGAGCGGGGGCTCTGCGCCCTGGAGCTCGCCCGTCTCGAGCGCGCTGAGGACGGGTTTGTCCCGCACCGCGCCCGCCGCTGGCTGGACCTGGCCCGACGCTCGTTTGACGACGTTGTTCAGCGCTTCCATGAAGAAGAAAGCGACACCGTGCTGCGCGCGCAGCTTGAACTCGCCCGCGCCGAATGGATGGACGGCGTCTACGTGCCCTCGCCCCTGTCCGATGCCAGCCTCGAGCCCCTCAAGCGAGCCGCCGCGCGCATGCAGGCCCTGACCGCACAACTCGCTGACCTGCGCACCCGCAGCGACTCTGAACAAGTCCCCTTTGAACACGAAGCCCTGGAACGCGACGCGCTGTGCCTCAAGGGTGACGTTCTCGAGCTTCTGGGCCGCCGACTCGAATCCATTGCCGCCGCCCCGCTGGGGCAGCCCTCGGACTGGCTGGAGGCCCGCAAGCGGTTGGAGGACGCGCTTGTGGCCTATGAGCGCCTGGAGCGCCTCTACGGCCTGTCCTACCTGTGCGCCTGGGGCCTGGCCCAGCGTATCGAGATCCTGCGCCTGCTGGGGGTTCGCGCTGCCGTCGACCGCCAGCGCGCGCAGGAGCTTCTGGACGGCGCCGAGCGTACCCTGGAGCGCATTCCTCAGAGCCAGTGGGCTCAAGCCCCGCGCAGCATGGGCAAGACTTACTGGGAGCAATGGTTTCGCTGGTATCGCCAAAGCCGCGCACTGGAGCGCTGAATGAGCCTCACGGACCTCGATGTCGCCGCCTTCCTTGAATTGCTGGCGCAACAACGTCGGCAGTACGAACACATGCGCGAACAAGCATTGAGCGACGCCGAGTTCTTCCGGAGCATGCCCCAACCTCATGAGCTGGCTGCCCTGCTTGAGCGCAAGCGCGCGGCCATGGAAGCTCTTGCGGCTCTTGATGCCGAGCTGGCACCGCTGGTCTCAAGCTGGGCCGCCCGGCGCCAAGGCGCAGCCACTGAAAGCGCCCACCCCGTGGATGAAGCGCTGAAGGCGGTGCGGGAGTCGCTTAAGTCTCTGATTACGGCGGAAGATGCGGCGAACAAAGTGGCGGAGGAAACTATGCTAGGCGCGCGAAGGCGGTTGCGCGCGCTGGCCTCCACCGGCCAGGCCGCCCGGGCCTATGGGGCCAGGGCGCCTTCACAGGCACACTTCGTTGATGAGCGCCCATGAGCCCTGCCCGAGTTTCGCAAGTCGCTGTTATCATCCTGTTCGATGGCGAGAAGATGCTGATCAACCTGCGGCCCAAACAGACCTACTTCGGCGGCTGGTGGGAGTGGCCGGGAGGCAAGGTGGAAGCCGGCGAAAGTCCTGAACAGTGCGCGCGCCGCGAACTCCGCGAGGAAATCGGCCTGGAGGCCGGCCCTCTCACAGAACTGGAAAAACGCGTGGTGCAGCATCCTGACCGCGAGGTCCAGCTTACGTTCTTCATGGGGCGTCTGCTGCCCGGGCAACAGGCCCGCGAAGGCGCGTTGCTGCACCGTTGGGTGCTTCCCGCTGAGGCACTGGAGTACAAGTTCCTCGAGGGGAGCCTGCCTACACTCAAGCGCATCATCGAGGAAAAGCTCTCGCCCCCCGCTTAGAACCAAGCGGCCGCGGCAGCGCAAAAGTCCGGGTTTGCTTGACACCCCCCACTTCAGTCATACCATCTTGCGGCACTTCGGGAGCCGTCGGCCTCTGACGGGCCTTTCAGGCTGCTCCTACAGCGGGAGAGCATCATGGCAAAGAGTCCTTCAAGCAAGAAGAAGGTCGTCAAGAAGGCCGGCGCGAAGGCGGACAAGCCCGCCAAGGCCAAGAAGTCGGATAAGCTCGACAAGAAGGCCGCCAAGGCGGTGGCCGTGGCCGAGAAGCCCCTGAAGGCGCGGGAGTTTGAAGAGAAGTCCAAGGGTGCCACGCCGGTTACGCTGCACCACCGCAAGCTCAAGAAGGAAGAACTCGATGAGTTCCGGCAGATTCTGCTGGCCCGCCGCCGCCAGCTTCAGGGTGACGTCGAGGAAATGGAGAAGGAGGCCTTCTCCGACGAAACCAAGACACTGTCCATGAACCACATAGCGGACAGCAGCTCGGAGCAGTACGAGCAGGACTTCACCCTGCACCAGATCGAGAACGAAACCGAGGAACTGCGCGAGATCAACCGCGCACTCGACAAGATCGAAGCCGGCACTTATGGCATCTGCGAGGCCACGGGCGAGTACATCAGCATCGAGCGTCTGCGCGCCATGCCCTACACCCGCATCACCATGGCTGCGCGCCGCAAGTTCGAAGAACAGGGCGGAGGCGAAGAGTTCGGCGTTTACCCCGAGCATCGCTTCTAGACTGCAGTTTGCCGCATTTCGGGCACGGCCTTGGCCGTGCCCTTTTGCTTGGGCGGGCGGGCAGGGCCGCCTGTACAATCGTGGGGCCTGGGCCGGCACCGCTATGCGCATCGTGATGCTCAGCCTTCTGTTGGTTACACCGGCCCTGCTGGCTCAGTCGCCGGCGCCAGTCGATTTTTTCGGCCCTGAGCACTTCGCGGCAATCAAAGACGAACCGCGCCAGGGCGCCCTCACCGTAAGTTTCGTCAGCGAGATTCCGCCCTTCCTTGATTTGAACAATTCAGACCCTCTGCCGGCCTCCAGCCGCTTTGAAGTCACCCAGACGGGCCTCGTGCTCACGGCCGCGGGCAAAGGCCAGAGCTGCGAGGCAGAACTGGATGCCGGTTTCGTGCGGGCCCTTGGCACCCTTAGCATCGTCGAGCTGGACTTGGGCGCTTCCGTCGCGTTCCATCTTCGCGCCCTCGGCACCGAAGCCACGGCTACAACGTCCGAGTACCTCCTGCTCGTCGCGCGCGAGGGGGCAGACTCAGGGCGACTGCGCATGCTGACCCGCACGCGAAACGGATTTTCCGAGACGGCGTCAGCCCGCCTGGAAGACCACGACTTCAGTGTCGCCACCAACTTCAGCCTGACGGCAGGAGCCGACAAGATTGAGGCCTCCTTTGGAAGCGCTTCAGTCCACGGTGCCGCCCGCCTGAAGGCCGGCTTCACGCTCGCGCTGGCAGCCAGCGACGGACGCTGCCGCATCCGCGACCTGCAGCTTCAGTGTGAGCTCCACCCGCTGTGGTGGCAAGACGCTCTGGCGCGACTCGAGGCCCGGCGTGCCCTGGCGCGGCTGAAGGAGTACACGACCCAGGCATTGCTGTCCGGCGTGTGCCGGGGAACCCTCAAGGATGAAGCCGAGGACCTGCGCGCCTACCAGGCGGCCCAGCAGCAGGCCCGGCGCGAGGCACTGCAAAGCCAGGACTTTGCCCGCCGTTTCAGCTTGCTGCGCGAGATTGCCGCGGCACACCCCAAACTCGCCCTGGCTCAGCACGAGGCAGGCGTGGCCGCGCTGCTGGCGGGCTTTTCGCGGCCCGCCCGTGAGGCCCTCAGCACGGCGCTGGCCCTGCGCGCCGACCCCCTCACACGGCTGGCACTCGCGGAAGCCTGCCTGCGCCAGCGGGACTTTGACGCCGCGGGCCGCCACCTTGAACTTGTCCGCAACGGCCTTGATGAGGCTCTCCTCGCCGACCTGGCCCTGCTGAACGCGCGGCTGGCCGCGGCTCGCGGCCACATGGCCCAGGCTGCGCGGGACCTGGCGGCAGCGCACTCGCGCTGGCCCGAGCACGGAGCCTTGGGAGCCTTTGCCGCATCGGCGGAGGAACTGGCCTCCCCGGCGGACATGACGCGCTTGAGCCGGCCGGGCCCCCTGGGCCTGACCGTGGTCAGCGACCTGCACGAAGCCGCGCTGGACAAGCTGCTCTCACGTCTGGGGCCTTACATGGACCGCATCCGCCACTGGCTGCCGGGGCTCGCCAAAGAGCTGGAGGGAACCATCGCCGTGTATGCCACGCCGACGGGCTACCTGCGCGCAGCCCTGCTTGTAGCAGGCGAAAGTCTCGACAACGTGGCAGGCATGTTTTTGCCCCTGGGTATCGGGGGCGGCCCCAGCGTGGTGGCCTGCCGCGCCTTTGGCGAAGATGAACTGGTGCGGACCCTGGTCCATGAACTGTGGCATCTCGCGGTGCACTCGCTCAAGGGCAACTCCATGGCGCCCTGGCTCAACGAGGGCATGGCCGTCTATCTTTCTGCGGGGCAGATTGACAAAGACGGGACTTTGCGGTTTGGCCGTCTGCCCAGCGAGTTCTCGCGCATGGCTGAAGAACTGATGGATGCGCTCAAAGACCCGCAGGCCGCGCGGCGCGCGCTTGGCGCGGGCCTGGACTCCTTCTACAGCCCCGACGTGCAGCGCATGAACTACGCACTGGCCTGGGCCCTGGTCTGGTATCATGGCGAGCACTCGGTGGCGCAGGAGAAATTCCTGCGCGGCCTGCTGGCCGGGGATGCCGCCACCTTGGGCCAACTGCAGGAAGGCCTGCACGAACTGCTCACGGCCGCGGCCAAGGCGCTAAAGGAACGCAAGCTCGCATGAATGACCTTCCGCCCCTGCCCCCTGTATCGCCCCAGAGCACGGCCGAGGTGGCCGGGGCCAGGCGGGTGCAGGACCCGCTGGCGCGTATTGGCGCGGTCCCGGGCGAGATCAAGGACGCCGACGCGACTTCACCGGACCGTGACGCCGACGGCCACGGCCCGGCCGGCCGGGACTCCGGCCAGGCCGCGCCGGAAGACAAGGCCCGGCTGGACGAAGAAGGCGAACCGGCGCAGGGACGGCAGCCTGGTCTGGGCATCGTGATTGACGTGGAGGCTTGATGCGGATTCTGGTGACCAACGACGACGGTATGAACGCCAGCGGGCTGGTGACGCTGGAACGGGCAGTGCAGCGCCTGGGCGGCGAAGTCTATGTAGTCGCCCCGGAGCAGGAACACAGCGCGCAAAGCCACGCCATCACGGTGCGGCAACCCGTGTTTGCGCGGTCGCTGCCCCTGACACACGGCGAGAAGCAGCGCATCGCCATCAGCGGAACGCCCTGCGACTGCGTGCGCCTGGCCTGCATCAAGCTTCTGGAGCACAAACCCGATCTCTGCGTCACCGGCATCAACCACGGAGCCAACCTGGGCTGGGACGTGTTCTTTTCGGGCACCGTTTCAGCGGCGGCCGAGGCGCACAGCTTTGGCATTCCGTCCATTGCCTTCTCACTGGCCACCTGGAGCAAACCGGACTGGACCCACCTGGACCTGCTCGTGGCGGACCTGCTGCGCTCGCTGCTGGCGGCGCGGCACACCCAGCGCAACTTCCTTTACAGCGTGAACATTCCGCCCATTGCTCCGGCGAAGATGCAGGGCGCAAAAATCACCCGGCTCGAACCCCTGGTCAAGGGCGACAACTTTGAAGAGCGCGAAGCTCCCGACGGGCGCCACTACTACTGGCCCACCTGGGATGAACGCAAGGCGGCGCGCGACAAAATCACGGATGAGCACTACGACAGCGCCGCCGTGCGCGCGGGCTACATCAGCATTACGCCGCTTCGCTATGACGTCAGCGCGATCGAGGACACTGCGCTGACGCCCGTGTTCTCGGATTACAAGCCGGGACGCGCCCTGGAGGCTTGAAAGCAGGCCATTGCCCTTCAGGCCCGCTTGAACTTCGTGCAGCTGTAGGGCTGATCTTTCAGCGCGGCGCAGAGCGTCTCTTCGCTCAGTTCGCTGCCTGCCTTCATGATGATGGTCAGTGTCTGGTTCTCCTCGTCCACGCTCACTTCGGCCACACCGTCGAGCGCGAGCACAAGCTTCCTGAGCGCGGCGGCTCCTTCGGCGTCTTTCACTCCACTGACAGAGGCTTCATACTTCGCTGCCTTCACGGGCAGGTTGCGGGGCCCTCAGCCCGCTCACAGAAAGTCGGGTTTCGCGGCCGTTGGAGCCAGGGGCGCGGCCGTCAGCACGCCGCAGGACATGGTGGTGAGCAAAACCAGCGTGAGCATCCTGTTCATGGCGTTCTCCTCAGGCCCGAACTAAGACGCCGCCGGGCCTGCCGAGGTTCCGCCAATTCAGGGACCGGCCGGCGCCAAGGGGCTCAATTGGCGCAGCGTGGCCCCCTGCTCGCGGGCCAGCCTCTCGAGCGCGGCGCGCAACGCCTGATCGCTGCCGCGCCAGGTGATGTGAAACTCGCCCTGGGGATCTTCGTATACGTTTTGGACGCCATCCAGGCGCGCGATCATCAGATCGAAACCGGGTCAGTCTTCGCCTCATTGCCCGTATTCGAGCCAGGCGAGATAGTCCCGGGCCGGGGGCGCTTGTGGTCTTGGCGGAGCCGCGCAGGCGGTGAGCAGCAGCAGGGCTGTAAGCAGCATCACGCGCATGCCATAACATAGAAAACCGGGCGACTGGCGTCGCCCGGTTCTCGATTTGCGGCGGAGGATGCTACTTGCCGGAGCCCTTGTTTCCGTCAGTTCCGTCCTTCTTCTCTTCCTTCTTTTCTTCCTTGGTCTCTTCGCCCTCCTTGGCGAAAGAGCGGACGCTGAACCTGCTGTCCTCGAAGGCCTTGACGACTGCATCCTTCTCAATCGTCTTGCCTTCCTTCATCGTGACGGTGGCTTCCTGCTTCTTCTTGTCCCACGTTGCTTTTTCCACGCCTTCCAGGCTGGAGAGGGTCTTGACGACCGCGGGTCCTCACGTCGCTCACGTCGCGCCGTCGATGCCAACCTTGTAAACCGTGGGTGCGACCTTGGCCGGCTGCTCGGCCTTCTTTTCTTCGCCCTTGCTCTCTTGTGCCTGGCAGGCCGCGCCCGCCACACTGACTGAGAGCAGGAGCGCGGCAGCGATGAATCCCATCTGACGCATGTGCATCCTCCTGTAAGAGAAATGGAAACAACCCTTCCATATGGAACTACGCGGGGCAGCCTAACATTCCGTAAAAAAAGAGGGAGCGGCGCAGGCCGCTCCCCCTGAATTGCGGGCGCCAAAGACTAGCCCTTGGACTTCTCTTCCGTCTTCTCTTCCTTCTTGGGCTCGGCCTTGGCGACGGACTTGGTCTTGAACTCCGTCTCCTTGAGGGCCGTCTCGATGGCGGCCTTGTCAAGCGTCTTGCCTTCCTTCATGGTGACGAGCGCCTTGCCGGACTTGTCACAGACCTTGACGGACTCAACGCCGTCAATGGCGGCAATGGCCTTCTCGACGGCCTTGGCGCACTTGACGCAGGTCATGCCCTCAATCGTCACGACAAAGCTGTTGGCCTTGACCTCGCCGCAGCCGCCGCAATCCTTGGCATCGCCCTTGTCACAGCAGCCCTTGCCTTCTTCTTCACAGCACTTCTCGCTCTCCTTCTTCTCGGTCTTCTTGTCGCCGCAGCTGTCACAGCCCTTGCACTGGGCCATCAGCGGTGTGCCGGCGAAAGCCAGGCCGAGGAACAGCATCAATGCAGTCACGAACTTCGTCATGTCGTCTCCGTTCAATAGTGCGGGGCGAGGCCCCATCGTGTTTGTTGTACGCAGCCCATTATAGACGAACGGGCCTGACTAATCCTTACATCAAAATGGTCATTTCACCTTGTATCGCGCTTTGAGCGCCTTCCAGTCTCCCTGCAGGTCCTCCTTGAAGCTGAAGACTTCGTAGCCGAAATCCTTGTAGATGAAGTCAGTGATGGTCTTTTCGTCGAGCCGGATCTGCGGCTTGGCCAGGACGAAGAGCGTGAATTCCTCGATAACGGTGAAGCTGTCCAGCAACCCATACTGGGTGGTGAGGGCGTCCACGACGCCCGTGGTTCAGCCGCCTCAGTCAATGCCTTTGAGGCCGATGGCGTATATGACCTCCTTGACCTCCGGCTTGGCCTCGGGTTTTGCCTTGGGTTCGACTTTTGGCTCGGGCTGGGTGCCGCACCTGGAGTCGACGGCCGCAGGCTCGCCGCCGCCCTTGCGCAGATGCACGGGCTGGAAGTCTTCTTTGGTGAGCTGGCAGCCGGCCGCCAGGGCCAGCAGCAACAGCGCCAGGAGTCCGCGGGTCATGTTCTTCTCCTCAGATCAGGTAGCTGAACATCAGCATGAACTCGCCTTCATGGTAGAACTGCTTGCCGAACAGGTAACGGTACACGGGCAGGTTCAGCCCCAGTTTGCACTCGATGCGGTTGGTGATGTTCATCTGCATGCCAAGCGCCAGATGCACAAAGTAACCGCCACTGTTGTCATCGCGGTCACCGTGCATACGGCCACGGTGCTCAAAGCGCGCGTCGGCCTCCACCAGCAGAATCAGGTCAAAGTCGCGGTAATCCGTCAGCTGGAACACGCGATAGGCATAGGCCAGGTGGGCCTGAGCCTCGGGGCCCGCGCCGCTGCCGTCAATCTGCGTGCTGCCGCGCCCCGCCAGATCAAACCATAGATAGTGGCGCGTGGTGCTGGTGGAGGCTGAGAGGCCAAACGTGAACGTCCAGTTGTCGTCAAACTCGTCGCCCATGGGCTCGCCGTGGCGCCGAGTCGCCGTTGGCAACTCGATGTTGGCAAACCACGATGCCTTGGTGGAGCCTCCCTCAAAGACGTTGTTGAGGAAGCGGTACGTGCCAGCCACGGAGAACTTGCGCGCGCCGGCATAGACCTCGCTGCCATCCTTGGTGTGTTCGCGCATGTAGAAGTGGGGCGTCTTGACCCGCATGGCGAAGTCGCGCGAGAACCCGTAGGTGATGCCGGGCTCAATGGTGTGCATGAACATGCGGCGGTCGCGCGGGTTGGAATCGGGGTTGTCTCCGCTGAAATAGCGGAAAGCCCAGTCGAACTCCTGTTCGAGTTCGAGTTCCAGGCCCTTGTTCCAGATGGTTCTGGGTCCCAGTCCGAACATGGTTTCGTGGGCGCTCACGGCGCCAGCGCCAAGGACTCAGACCAGTGCCAGCAGTGCCAGGTGCTTCAGTGTCACGCCGAACTCCTTTTCTTGCCTTTGGCGGCCTTGGCTGAACCGCCTTCGATACCCTGCAGGATGCTGCAGCATTGGGTGCTCTTGTCGCCACCGGGGCAGCGCTCGATCAGATCCGCGAGGTGCTCGCGCATCTCGGTCAAAAGCTCGATCTTGTGGGTAATTTCGTTGAGTTTGCGCGTCGCAAGCTCACTGACATCTCCGCAGGTGGCAAGGTCGGAGGTGCGCAAGAACAGCAGGTCCTGGATCTCCTTGAGCGTAAAGCCGACGTCCTTGGCCCGCTGAATGAAGCGCAGGCGCGCGACATCGTCGTCGTCATAGAGACGGTGACCGCCAGCGCTGCGCTCGGGCTTGGGCAGAAGCCCCTCGCGTTCATAAAAGCGCACGGTCTCGATGTTGATGCCCGTGGACTCGGCGAGCTTGCCTACAGTCATGGTGGTCATATGGCACCTCCCAAGAAAACAGTACTTCCGTAGCTTACTACGGGTTCAAGGCAATTTCGCGGCAGTACTTTTGTCGGTACATGGGGGTGCCCCACCCTGATGCCGGCTGGAACTGGCTGCCGCCATTTGAAACAATCAGTTCGCGTCACCCCGGACCGACCTCGCGCCTGCGGAATCCTTGGATGCTCATTTCAAGAAAGTGCGCAACTTGTGGGTCCTCGGACTTCAGCGAGACCGCACTGCCAGGCGTTGTGCGCTGCACCTATTGCGACGCGGAATACAAAGATGTCTCGATAGCACCAACTCCAGAGCCACCAATTGCAACGGTCACAACTCAGGCCGCAGCCGGCAGCTCTGGCCGCGGTGCTCACGCCCCCAGAGCGAGAGCCGGCGTCATTGTGCTGGCCGTTCTGGTCATGGCGCTTGTCATTGTCGGCGCAGGTCTTGCTTTGCATGAGTACAGTCGCAAGCAGAGTCTGCATGAAACCGAGCAAACAAAGAGACTTGAACAGACGGCAAGTCTCCGGGCAGAGCTTTCGCGTGCCGCGGGCCTGGACGAAAAGGGAATGTCGGAAGAAGCGCACGACATCTTGCAGGGCGCACTGGAAGCCTCCCCCTTGGCGGCAGAGGAGACGCGAGGCAGGGCCGCTGAACTGCTTGGCAGAATCACGGCCAAGCTCAACGCCAGCCACCAGACACTGCTGGACGCTGCCATTCAAGACTTGAGGAAGCTGCTCAAGTCCAACGAACGCGAGGCTGCTGCAAAGCAGGCGACGCGCTGCCAGTCGCTTCGATTCGCTCCGGGCCTCGACAAGGTCCAGAAATTTCTGTGGGAGGTCCAGCGGGCTTGCAGCGACAGTCTGCTGGTGGAAATCATTGGAACCTTGACCAGCGATGAGGTCGAAGTGCTGGCGCGCGACGGCATTGCCAAGGACTTCACAGAGCTTTTCGTCGACGTTGACGTCGCGAGTTTCTTTCAACATCGCGTGCTGGCTTGCCAGGCTTCAGTGCGCGACATGTGGGAGCGTGAAATTGAACGACGGGACCAGGAGAGACTGCGCCACTCATCCTCCCCTGACGGGCGAGCGGGCACGGGCTGCACGTTGACCCGACTTGCCACCAATATTCCGGAGCTTACAGGCAAGCACTATCGCACGACTTCTTCCTCCAACGCCATGTCCGCTTATTCGTGGCAGTGCACCCCAACGGCTGTGCTGACGGTAACGGGTCCACGAAGCGACCTGACACGCATCACCCTGGAGATCGAACTGCCCGAGGACGACCATCGGCCGGCGCCCAAGAACGTCAACGTGATCGAGCATGTTCTTGCATTGTTCTTCAGCGAACAGGACTGCGCGGCCATGGTGGCTGACGTGCTCAAGAAGGGAGAAGCTTCACTTTACACCGAGATGCGCGGCAGACTGAAGTTTCGCGCATCGACAACGAAGTCGGGCGACAAGCGCATCATGACCATCGTGATCTGGCGCTGACGCCCCGGTTCTTGAGTACCAGCCCTTCTTTGCATCGTTCCGCTGCGCCCGGCTCTCGTGATTCAGACTCTCCGGGCCCCGTGCGAACGACGCAGGCCGGCAGTTGTGCACAGCCTCTTTCAAGCCCTGCGCCCCCTGAGTTTTCGCCGCGAAGCAGCCCGGCCCACAGGCCGGGCGTAAGCCTGGCGGCGGCGAGCGCAGCGAGACGAAAACCTCACGAAATGACCCCGGCAGATCGCCCGGGGTCACTCTTCAGGAAGCTGGTGGTCAGGGCCGGACTTCGAGCAGCCGCTGCGCGGCTGCGAGACAGCGAAGCAGCCCGGCCCACAGGCCGGGCGTAAGCCTGGCGGCGGCGAGCGCAGCGAGACGAAAACCTCACGAAATGACCCCGGCAGATCGCCCGGGGTCACTCTTCAGGAAGCTGGTGGTCAGGGCCGGACTTGAACCGGCGACCCATGCATTTTCAGTGCATTGCTCTACCAACTGAGCTACCTGACCCTGTGCCGCGTCTTGCCGCGGCAGGCGCGAAAAGGTAGCAGCAAACAAGACTACGTCAACCCGCTGGCGGCGTTTAGTATGTTGCCGGCAAATCGCACGCGGAGGCACCTTGAAAATCACGGACATCGTCATCACCCACGCTCAGCGCACCCCCATTGGCAAGTACTCCGGGGCGCTTGCGCCCCTCAACGCCGTCCAGCTTGGCACCCACGCCGTAAGCGCCGTGCTCAGGAAAAGCGCCATTGACCCCCGTCTCGTGGGCCAGGTGATCATGGGCCACGGACGGCAGGCGGGCAACGGACCCAATACGGCGCGCCAGGTGGCCATTCGCGCCGGTCTGCCTGAAACCTGCGTCGCGTATACCATCAACATGGCCTGCGCTTCGGGCCTCAAGGCCATCGTTAACGCCGCTTTGGCCATCACCAGCGGCGAATGCGACGTGGCTGTTGCCGGCGGCATGGAAAGCATGACCAACGTGCCCTTCATGCTCACCGCAGACGCCCGCAACGGCTGGCGCATGGGGCACCACGAAGTCACCGACCTCATGTACCGTGACGGATTCCTCTGCCCCCTGGCCGACCAGCTCATGGGCCGCACGGCCGAGACTTTGCGCATGCAGTACAACATCAGCCGCGCCGAGCAGGATGAGTTCGCGGCAGCCTCCCATAACAAGGCAGAATCGGCGCTCAAGGCGGGCCGCTTCAAGGATGAAATCGCGCCCGTGACCCTCCGCGACAAGAAGGGCGAAAGCGTGCTGGACCGCGACGAAGGCGTACGCGAGGGCTGTACGCCTGACCAGATGGCCAAGCTCAAGCCCGTGTTCATAGACGACGGCACCGTCCACCCCGGCAACGCCTCGGGCATCACAGACGGCGGCAGCGCACTCCTGCTCATGAGCGCGGAAAAGGCCTCAAAGCTCGGCTTCAAGCCCCTCGCGCGGCTGGAAGGCTACGCTTTTGCCGGCGTGGACCCCAAGGTCATGGGCCTGGGGCCGGTGCCGGCCACGGCAGCCCTCAACCAGAAACTGGGCCTGAAGATCGACCAGTTCGACCTCATTGAACTCAATGAGGCCTTTGCGGCCCAGGTGCTGGCCTGCGACCGCGAGATGAAGATCCCGCGCGACCGCCTCAACGTCAATGGCGGCGCCATTGCCCTGGGTCACCCCATCGGCAACACGGGGGCCCGCATCGTGACCACTCTGGCCCACGAGCTGCGCCGGCGCGGCGGCAAACGGGGCCTGGCCACGCTTTGCGTCAGTGGCGGCCTGGGTGCTTCCCTGGCCATCGCTGCGGTGTGACAGTCCGCTGTGTCGGGAAAAGCCTGTGACGAAGTCGGCCCGTGCTGTCATGCGGGCCGACGGATTTTGAGGCCCGCCCGGCAAGGCAAGATGCCCCGCGGGCCTGGTCCTGCTAACATGTCAGGGCGCGCCGAATCAGGAACCTCAAGCCATGGCCGTCAAACTCAGCCGCGAGCCCGGGCTCTTCTCCGTTCTGCTGGACAAGCCGGCAGCCCCCGACGTGGGCCTGCTGGCCCCCCTTCTGGCGCAGAGAGTCTCCATCACCCGCTCAGATGCCGTGCGCGCCCTGCGCCAGCAGCGCGGCATCATCCTGGAGGGCTTGAGCGCCGAGAGAGCGGAAGCCGCCCGCGAGCTTCTATCGGGCGAAGGCATGGAGCCTCGTGTCGTGGCCGATGCCGTGGTGCCGGCCCAGAGCAAAGCGCTGGAAATCGCTTTGGCGCGGCTGGACGAACATTGTTTTGAGACGCCTTCGCTGCAGGGCGCGGGGCTGCCGCAGTTGTGGCCGTGGGAGCATCTGGTGGTGGCTGTGGGAGGCCTTATCATCGACGCCAGAGCCCAGGCCGAACGCCTGACCAGCGGCCTTGAAAACGGGCTGATCCACGAAGCGGAAGTGCGCAAGGCCCAGGCCCAGCGCATGCTGGAGAAATCGCGCCTGCGGGTGTTTCCCCTCTCCACGGAGCTGGGCCGCGACGAGCCTCAACTGGCCGAGGCCCTGGCCAGCGCGCAGCGCGCCCGCCTGGCGCGTGCCAAGGGCGAAAAGCCCGCCGAGCCCGCGCTTGAAGGTGAATTCGGCCGCATTTCGACACGCCTGGACCTGTTCTTCACCCGGCCCTTTGAGCGCCTGCGGGTCACAGAGAAATCCCACGTGCAGGAGTTGCAGCGCAGCGCCCTGCCCGCCAAACAGCTTCACACTCTGGCGGCCACCCTGGCGCAAAAGGTGCCGGCTGAAAAGCTGGCCCCTTCGACCTGGATGCTGGCCGCGGGCAGTGACTCCGGCGAGTATCTGTTTGACGACGGGCCGCAGTTTGACGACTACTGCCGCTGGTGCCTTTGGCGCGCGCAGCAATAAGCCGCAACGCGCAAGCCGTTCGTTCGTTACATTGCAGGCAATGGCGCCGTGTTGCGCGACATGCCGGACCTGAGCGGGGACCTTAGATGAACGCCGCAGCGTTTCGCTTTCTGTTGTTGGGCTTGTTTGCGCTTTGCGCCGCCTGCAGTTCGACCCAGCCGCCGCCGGACGACCTTTTGCCTCCGCAGGCCGACCGGCAGGCTGAATTGACGCGCCTGTTTGACCGTTTCGCCGGGCCGGAACTGCCGGCCCGCGCTGCCGCGGCCGAGGCGGCCAAAGCCAACGATAAGGACCGCCGCTTTCTGGCCAGCCTCTGGGGCACGCGCTCCAGCGCCCCGCTCTGCGCCCGGCGCTATGCCGACGCCCTGTCATCCGCCGCAAAGCACACAGAAGCCTTCGACTGGTACCAGCGGGCCTTCATGCAGACGGCGGCGCGCGACGCCTCGCGCCACGAGCTGCGCTACGAAATGGCCGAGGAATACTATGCCCTGGGCCGCCATCAGGACTGCATTGCCCTGCTGGCCAACCGCCTTTCCCTTGAACCGTTGCCTGCCGCGCTGCGCGTCAAGTACGATGCCCTGCAGGAAGCCGCCGCCAAAGCCGCCCGCTGAACGGGCCGCATGAGCGGCCGCACAGAGACGGGCCGGGTCATGAGACACAGGATGGATGACACGCTGCTGATGCTCGCGCGTCAGCTTGCCAAGGTCGCGTTGCAGGAAGACATCGGGCCCGGCGACGTCACCGGCCAGGCGTTGCTCAGCGCTACGGCTCCGGCCACGGCCAGCATTAAATTCAAGCAGGACGGCGTGCTGGCCGGCATTCAGTGGGCGCAGCTCGTGCTCAACGAACTCGACCCCAAGGCCGGCGTTGAACTCCTGGCCCAGGACGGCGACCGCATCCGCGAAGGCACCGTAGTGGCCCGCGCGCGCTCCAACCAGCAGGCGCTGGTCGCTGCGGAGCGCACCATCCTCAACCTGATGCAGCGCCTGTGCGGCATTGCCACCCTGACGGCGCGCATGGCCGAGCTGTGTACCGGAACCAGGGCCATGGTGCTGGACACCCGCAAGACCACACCGGGGCTTCGTGCCTTCGAGAAGTACGCCGTGCGCTGCGGCGGCGGCGTGAACCACCGCATGGGTCTTTACGACGAGGCCATGATCAAGGACAACCACCTCTACATCAGCGGGCTGGACCTCAGGGAAGCCGTGGCACGTATCCGCAGGCACAAGCCCGAAATCTACCTGACGGCCGAGGCCGAAAGCGTGGAGCAGGCGCGGCAGGCCATGGAAGCCGGGGCCAACGTGGTAATGCTTGACGACTTCTCCATGGAGGAAATCCGGCAGGCCGTGGAAATGCGCAATCAGGAGAAGCGCTTTGCCCGGGTGCAACTTGAGATTTCCGGCGGGGTCAATCTTTCCAATATTGAGCAATACGCCCAGACCGGCGTTGAACGCATCAGCATTGGCGCGCTCACCCATAGCGCCGCCGCACTGGACATATCCATGAAAGTCGACCGCCCTTAGCCGGCCGCCGGAAGAGTCGAACTGCCGACTCTTCCAGCGGAAAGCAAAGGCCGGATTGCCGAGCAAAGCCCGTCACTGCGCCGGCCCGTGCAGTCGCGTGGGCCGGGCTGAATGCTGAATGCCCTCTTTGAGCAGTCCGCTGATGCAGGATGCCTGTCTGCCGGGGCACATTTTGAACCATCGTCCAACGATGTTCGATTCGCCATCGCCAGGTGGCGAGGCGAAGGTCTCAGGTCGGTCCCCTGCGCAGAAATTATATTACACTTGGAATCGCGATTAAGTGATATGCATCTCTAGCTCATCGTACATGCCGGTTCTAATGGTTTATCCATGACAAAACAAAGCCAAAACGTACTAATTTTATTGACACTTTGCGTTTGCTGTTGTAACGTCTATGCAGTTCATCAATTCATCCAGATCTCCGGCCTGTAGCTCGAAATCGTGGCCGGGAGGCAATCAGCGGCGCCTACCGTCACCGCCGTTGTTGCTTCCCGGCCCGAGTTTGTTGACGACCCGGAAGAAAACGTTATCGTGCGCCTAAACTGCTGACAGTTCTAACTTTCGAAAGACGGAGGCCGTTATGCGCGCTCCCAGATTGCTCCTGTTGGGTGTCGTCCTTGGCTCGGTGGTCATGCTCAGTGCTTCCTGTGACGACAACGACGAGGACGAGCGCCCCCTTCCCCAGCGCGCCCCTGCGGCCACGCCCCTGCTGCGCACCTACTACCTCACCCAAACCACGCCCAAGGACATGCGGGCCATCAAGATCCCGGAAGGCGACGCCTTTGACAAGGACGAGCTGACCCTCGAGTTCCAGATGGCCGGCAACGAACTTGTCACGGACGTCGAAGTCGGCGTCACGGTGGGCGGCGGACGCAGCCCCGTCGATTATGACCTCTACATGCGGCTCATCTCGCCGCTTGGCACCGCCTCAGCCTGGAAGCCGGTGGACCTCGCCACGGGCGACATTTACTACCCCAAGCAGATTGTGCCCTTCCTTTATGAGTTTGACGGCGAAAACAGCACGGGCACGTGGAAGGTTCAGTTGCGCGATCCGATCAAGGATGACGACGGTCGCCTCCTGTTCCGCAACGCGACACTGCGCATCAACGACGGTGAGATTTCCACCGTGCGCGGTCTGGCCAGCAACGCCAACGAGACTGTCTCGCGCGACGCCACGCAGGGCCGCTATGACGTGTTGCCCGAAGTGTGGACAACACAGTTCACCGGCGACTTCGGCTACTTCGGCGTCAACGCCATGCTGCTCAACCAGTTCACTTTCACGCAGAGCTTCTCCGTGCGCTCCCTGACGCTCAGCTTCAGCCTTCTGCAGCGCGAGGAGGCCAAGGACGAGGACATGATCTTCCTGGTCATGTCGCCCTCGGGCAACTACTCCTTCTACCAGCTGGGCGACAGCGGCCTCTCGGTCGATGTCGGCGTCGGCAAGCTGCGCTCTGTCAGCTATGCGCTGCCGGAATTCCTTGGCGAACCCTCCCAGGGCACGTGGACAGTCGCCCTGGTCGACAAGAAAATCGACTCCAACACCTTTGAGCTGCGCGTCAACGGCCCCGTGGATATCGGCGGCGGCACGATTGTCGTCCAGAGCAACCCCATCACGCTCACGCTCAACGGCCGCACCTACTAAGGATTGACCCGCACTGAAAACGGCCCGCTTCGGCGGGCCGTTCTCGTGGGTGTGGAAATTTTGCAATTGCGACCAATTCTCATTTGCTATTGCGAGCGAGTCTCATTATACAACCCATATACAGCCCCGTTTGTCCGGAGAAACCATGAGACCTCTTGCTTTGACACTGCTCGCCGCTACGCTCGCCGCACCCCTGGCCTGCCAGGACCGTACTGAAGAAATCCGCCGCGCCATGGAACCCGCCCAAGCCGCCTCACCCGCCAGGCCCGACGCCGCGGAAGCGGACAGCGGACCCGGCGAGAACTTCATCCGCCGCTGGGAACGTGGCGCCGGCGAGATCGACAGCCCCGTGGGCAAGTTCCGCCTCGGCGGCTATGCCTCGCTGCACCACAAGACCATCGAGAAGTACAACGGCGGCAACTCGACCAACTTCTTTGACTCCATTCGCGTCGTTCCGCAGATGGACTGGGAGGTGACCGACTGGCTCGAGTTCGCCATCGAGATCGAGTTCGAGGGCGGCGGCGCGGGCGCGCCCTACCTTTCCAACAACTACATCGTGCTTGAGTACGCCGAGGCCCGCGCTACGCCCCTGGATGAACTCAACTTCAAGGCCGGCATCCTGCTCGTGAACTGGGGCCGCTACAACCGCAACCACGATGACATCCTGTGGGACCTCGCCGACCGCCCCTTCGCCACGCGCCTGATCGTGCCCGGCACCTTCATGCAGCCCGGCGCGGGCGTCTATGGCAGCTTCAATCAGGTCCCCTTCATCAGCTTCAATTACGACATCGCCGTCACCCAGGGCCTCAACAGCAACTTCAGCAGTAACGACGGCTCACGCAACGCGCGGACCTCCTTCCGCGTCGACAACAACGACAACAAGGCGCTCTGGTTCCACCTGGGGTTGGTGCCGGACTTCGGCACTGACATCGTGACTGCCGATATCGGCGCCTCCTTCACTTATCAGCAGATTGCCGTGGGCAACCGGGAGTCCCTGCGCGGCGTCGGTGTGGACGGCGGCCTGAAGTTCAAGGTCGTCGAGCGCTTCGGCATTGACGTCACCGGCGAGTTCAGCCGCTTGTGGATCAACCGCTCCTCCTCACCCACCGTTCCCAACGGCCTCTGGGGCTGGTTCGCTGACGTGCTCTTCAAGTTCGATCCCTTCCCCGCCGCCTGGCGCGAGAAGGTTTTCGGCGCCAATCCCTACATCGGACTCATCTTCCGGCTCGAACAGAACGACCTCAACGACGACTACAAGGGCGCGGCCGCCAGCGACGACCGCTTCGCCGTGACCATCGGCCTCAGCTTCCGCCCCATCTCCAAGCTCGTGCTGCGCCTGGAGTGGAAGAACACCCAGGCCCGCAACCGGGACGACGGCGACGAAAACACCTACGTCATCAGCACCTCCATCGGCTTCTGACACCAAACCGCGGGGACGCCATGAAACCAACCTCGAACGTGGGCCTCTCTCTCCCCCACCAGCCGCGCGTCTGGACTTTCGTGGCGTCCCTGCTTCTTCTCTGTCTGTTGGGCTTCACCGCCGCCTGCTCGGCCACAGGCCAGACCAAAGCGAACGTCGAACCTGCCTCCGCCCAGCCGGCCCCCGCTTTGGAGCCCGCGGCCCTGTCGCCCGAATACGACGAAGGGCGCAGCCTTTACAATCGCAAGTGCGGCACCTGCCACGAACTCTACGCCCCCAAGGAGTTCGCACCCCACGAGTGGCCGCGCTACGTCAAGCGCTACGGCCCGCGCAGCGGGTTGAGGCCTGCCGACCGCGAGAAGGTCACGGCCTACCTGCAATGGGCGGCCGCCCAGCCCTGACTTCTGCCCGCGCCCAAACGAGCTACACTCGCGGCCTGACAGACTGCGGAAAGAATCCAGTTCAGCAGCCTGCCCGGCCTGCGCGGCTGCACGGGCCGGTTTCATCACAGGCTTTGGCCGCCACTGCGGCCTTGGCCCGGGGCTGGAAGAGTCGCAATCTCGGCTTTTCAGCGGCCTGCCAAGAGGGCCCATGCGTTTTGCCGACGTCACCGGCCAGGTCATCGAGCTCGCCGCGCCGCCGAAGCGGGTCATCAGCCTTGTGCCCAGCGTGACCGAGACACTGTTTGCCATCGGCGCGGGGGCATCGCTTGTGGGCCGCACCCGCTATTGCATCTCCCCCGACCCTGATGTCCGTGCCATCGAGCGCGTCGGCGGCACCAAGGATCCCGACCTCGAACGCATTCAAGCCCTGCGCCCGGACCTCGTGCTTGCCAATCGCGAGGAGAACCGCAAACCCGACATCGAGGCCCTGCGCGCGCGCGGCATCCCGGTGTACGTCGAGGAGCCCGTCACGGTGACCGAGGGGCTGGAAACTGTCAGCCGTCTGGGCCAGATGCTTGCGGCCGAAGAGGCAGCCGACGCCATCGTGCGCAGGGGCGTGCAGGTCCTGTCCGACGTCAATGCGCGGCTGGCGGACCTCGAGGCGCAGAACGCGCTGAGGTTGACGCCCCGAAAGAGCGTGCGGCCGCGCGTCGTGGCCTTCATCTGGAAAGATCCGTGGATGGTGGTGGGCTCGCGCACTTTCATGGGCGACATGATTGAGACCTTGGGCGGCGAGCACCTGTACAAGACCCATGCTCAGCGATATTTCGCCGTCGAACCCGGCGAGGTTGCTGCCGCCAACCCCGACATCCTGCTCTTCCCAGACGAGCCCTACAGTTTTTCGGAGCCGGACCTGATTTGGTGGCAGGAGCACTTTGCGGCCATGGGTGCCGTACGGCACTCGCGCCTGCGCCCATGCAGCGGCCAGGACCTTGCCTGGTACGGCGCGCGCATTCCAGGCGCACTGGCGCGACTGCAACCTGCTTTGGCTTGGTGATTTGGGTTGAACTAGGATAGTTCGCTCCCTAACCTTCGCGCCCGATTCGGGGGCGGGACCTTGTAAGGAGAGAGCATGAAGAGTCTGGCGACAGTGATGCTGTCGGCCCTGCTGGCGCTTTGCGCCGGCGCGCTGGGGGCCCAGGACGCAGACAAGCTGATCACCACGGGCGGAGACGTCCTCATTGGCAAGTTCGTCAAGCTGGAAGGCGGTAAGGTCCACTTCGAAGCCGCCAAGGTGGGCACGGTGCAGGTGGCCCCCGCGGACATCAAGGAGATCAGCCTGGCCTCGGCGCGCGAGGTGAAGTGGCGCACGGGCGATGACGTCCAGCGCCAGGAAAGCGGCACGCTCTCCTCGCGTGAAGGAAAGCTGGTGCTCAAGGATGCCTCAGGCGAACGCGAGATCGACCTTTCCAAGTTCAAGGGTATCAACGAAGCGGTGCCCGATGAGCGGCCTCAGTGGGACGTTAGCGCGCGCTTCTTCTTCGGCTGGACCGAGGGCAACACCGAAACCTACTCCATGGGTTTCCGCTTTGACATCAAGCGCACGACCAAGCACAACCAGAACATCCTCTACGGCGAGGGCAACTACCTGCAGGACCGCCTGCTGGATGAAGACCAGGTGCGCCGCCGCGACTTCGCCTTTGGCTACGCCTACCGCTACATCTTTGACTTCAACCTGACCATCGACGTCACGGAAGACCTCTACTTCAACGAGCTGGCGGGCTTCCACTGGCGCAGCATCACGGGCGTGGGCCCCGGTTACTTCATCGTGCGCCAGCCCAAGACCACGCTGCACGTCGGCGCCCACCTGACCTACACCTATGAAGACCAGATGAACGGCGCCGAAGACCGCGGCTACATCGGAGCGCGCGCCCGCGGCGAGTTCGAGACCTTCCAGCTCGAGGATAATCTGCACATCAAGCTGATCAGCGAAATCCTGTTCGACTTCGACGAAACGAAGAACCTCGTCGTGAACAACTCGCTGCTCGTGGAGTACAAGTTCGCCAGCTATTTCACCGCGGGCATGCTGCTCCGTCACACCTGGGACAACATCCCGCCTGAGGGTTTCCGCCACCACGACTTCAATTTCCTGTTCACCCTGGGATTCTCCTGGGGCGGGCGCTGGTACTAACCCTCATTGGAGATCCCCCATGCTCAAGGGCATGCTCAAGGAGTTCAAAGACTTTGCCCTGCGCGGCAACGTCATTGACCTTGCCGTAGGCGTCATCATCGGCGCCGCGTTTGGCAAGATCGTCAGTTCCGCCGTGTCCGACCTGATCATGCCGCCCATCGGCATGCTGGTCGGCAAGATGGATTTTTCGAACCTCTATCTGAACCTGCAGGACTTGGCGGACACCGAACGCTCGCTGCAGGCCGTGCGGGACGCCAAGGTTCCCGTTGTGGCCTACGGCTTGTTCCTGAACAACCTCATCGACTTCACCATCATCGCCTTCGTCATCTTCATCACCATCAAGCAGATCAACCGCCTGAAGAAAGCGCCCCCGCCCGCAGCGCCGGACAAGAAGGATTGCCCCCGCTGCTTCACCAGCATCCCCATCAAGGCCTCGCGCTGCCCGCACTGCACCAGCGAGCTCGAGCCGGCCAAGGCCTGAACGCGCCAAAGAGCCACTAAGGCCGGCCCCCCCGGGGGCCGGCCTCTTTGCTTGAACAAAAGTTGGGAAATCGTTGCCCTTCGGCGCGCCAAGGGCCGTTTAACCACGCACCTCCAAACCCCACCGACCCCACGCGCCCGCATGAAGCCCGCGACCTGCCTGCTTTTCCTGCTGATCCTGCTTCTTGCGCCCGGCCTGCGTGCCGGCGACGGCGCCAAGGCCGACACCCTGCGCACGGGTTCGGGCGAGTTCCTGCGCGGCAAGTTCCTGAAGCTCGAAGGCGGCAAGGTCCACTTTCAGACCACGGACCTTGGCACGGTGCAGGTGCCCGTTGAACGCATCGAAGAACTGGCCCTGGGTGCGGCACGCAAGGTTCGCATCCGTCTGGGCATTGACGTGCGCGGCCAGGAAGAAGTCACGCTCTCGACGCGCCAGGGCCTGCTGGTTGTGCGGGGTGAGAGTGGCGAAAGGGAGATCCGCCTGAGCGAGGTCAAAGGCATCGACGAAACGGTGCCCGCGGGCGAGGCCACCTGGAGTGTCAGCGGCCGCGCCTTTGTCAGCTACACGGACGGCAACACCAAGAACTTCGCGTTGGGCTATCGCTTCGATGTGCGGCGCAACACGCCGCTGAACGAAATCAAGCTCTTCGCCGAGGGCAACATCCTGCAGGACCGCAAGCTGGAGGAAGATCAGGTGCGTCGCCGTGACTACGGCATGGGCCTCTTCTACCGCTACCTGGCGCCGTTTCGCATGACCTGCGACCTGAGCCAGGACCTGTTTATCAACGAGTTCGCGGGCTTCCATTACCGCAGCGTGACAGCCACGGGCCTGAGCTACTTTCCCGTGCGCGAAGCTGACGCCAGCTGGAGCCTCTCGGTCGCGGCCACCTACACTGTGGAAGACCTGATCCGGAAGGCGGAAGACCGCGAATTCTTCGGTGCCCGCGCCGGCACGGAGATTGACGTCTGGGCCGAAAAGCGCGCCCTGCACCTGCGTCTCAAAGCCGAGGTCAACTTCGACTTCGAGGAACTCAAGAACGTCACGGCGCTGTATGAGGCCCTGCTGGAAATCCGCGCCTTTGAAATCTTCACCCTCGGCATCAGCTTCCGCGACGTCTACGACAACCTGCCGCCGCCCAAACGCTTCCACCACGACGTGACCATAAGCGCCGTGCTGGGCATTTCCTGGGGCGGCAAGGGACCCTGAGCAGCACGGCCTGGCGTCAGACCGCGCTCTTGCCCTGCAGGCAGTAGCCGGCAATGAAGGCGATGATGCGGCCCATGAGCCGCGCGGCCGCAAACTCCGTCTGGTGCGAGCCCTTCACGGGCGCGACCTCGACGATGTCAAAGCCCACAACGTTGCGGGCCTTGCAGGCGCGCTCGATCAGGTCCAGGCCCGTGTACCAGCTCAGGCCGCCCGGCTCTGGTGTTCCGGTCGCGGGGAACACGCTGGGGTCAAAGCCGTCCACGTCCACGGTGAGGTAGACGTTGCGCGACAGGCGTGAGACGGCCTCGTCCTGCCAGGGGCCGCTGTCGCGGTACTGGAAGGCGTGATAGCAGTGCACGGGCCGCTCGGGGTGGCCGGGCTCGAAGGCTTCACGCGAGCGGATGCCGGCCTGCACGATGGGGCAAAGCTCGTTGATGCGCGCCGCCGCCGTGGCATGGTTGAACTTCTGGCCGTGGTACTCGTCGCGCATGTCGCTGTGGGCGTCGATGTGCAGTACCGAAAGCTCGGGGTACTTTTCCCAGCAGGCTTTGACCGCACCAAAGCTCACGGTGTGCTCACCGCCCACGAGAATCGGAATCTTCCCGGCCTCCACCACCTGTCGCGCCACTTCGTGGATGCGGCGGTTGATCTCGGCGCCGTCGCACTTGCAATCCAGCGGTTTGAGCGTGCAGACGCCGTGATCGAGAATGGGCTGCTGGCCGGTGATCTCGTCGAACAGCTCGACCTGCTGGCTGGCGTTCCAGATGGCCTTGGGACCGCCGCCGGTGCCGCCGCCGTAAGTGACGGTCTTGTCAAACGGGGCCTGGATCACCACGAAGCGGGCGCGCTCGAAGGTGGCGAGCTTGGGGTCGATGGCAAAGTAGTTGTTCTCGCCGTGCACGACGAGGGAGCTGACATTGAGGCTGGGCCCCTTGGCCTTTGCCTTGGGAGAAGCGGCTTTGCGGGTGCTCTTCTTCATGTCGCGAATCCTGTTGGATGGCGGTCTGCAAAATCTCCGGGGCGAGGCCTAGCCTCGCCCCGGCCTCGGACAATGCCAGCGACTACTCGTTGTTTTCCGACTTCTTGCGCGGGCGATCCAGCTTCGTGATGGGCGCGGGCAGCAACAGGCCGCCGGGGTGGTGCTTGGCGGCCGCCAGGCGCGCGTCCTCGGGGCTGAGGCCCCAGTTGTCGAAGATGAAGACGCAGGCCGCAATCACCGTGGCCCAGTGCCCGTCCTTGGGCCCCTCCGCGGACTGGGTGATGTTGCGCGTGGCCACCATGTGCCCGCCGATTTTCCACTCCTGCTCGCGTTCCTTCCACGCCTTGGAGGAGTCGAAGGGAGCGCCCAGCACCGTCGCCAGCATGGAGGCCGCCAGATCTTCGGCCTTCTCGCCCAACTGCTCGTCGTTCTGGCCGTAGTCGTGCAGCTCGCTCAGGTAGCCAAAGCGCGTGGGGTCCTTGGGGACGGCCACACCCACCGAGGCGGCGATCATGCGGCGGTATTCGTTGGTGCTCTGGCGGCTCATCACGCAAAAGCCGATCTGGCCGTCATGCAACTCCTTGACGCCCTTCTCCTTGCTGATGAGTTTGCAGTGCGGAGGGAAGATCGAGCTGATGGTGACGATGTTCAGCGCCGCAATGCCCGCGTCGCGCAGAGCGTCTTCGAAGCTCGCCAGGTAGTCCTTCGAGATACCCACGCCCTTGGTCAGGAAACACCGGGTGGGAACAAGTTGGTACATGCTCGCCGTCCTTGATGAATGAGTGAGTTGACCGCCGCACCTTTGCAGCGGCGCGGCATTGTAAACACGCGGGCCCGCGACGCAAAAAAACGCTGACTTTTTTGCGGGGCGCCGCGCCTTGACAGTTTCTTGTGGAAAGGCGGCCGATCTTACTTCCAGAAGTGACCCAGTTCCGCCGCCTTCGCCTTCACGAACTCCGGCTCCAGCCGGTAGTAGATTTCCAGGCTCAGCACGTTTATGGCTGTGGCATAGAGACGGCCGCCGCCATGCTGGGCCCAGAACTCGAGGGGGTCGAAGCTGCCGCGCCGTCCCCCGCTCTTGACCTGGTTGTTCAGGAGGGCGTGCTTGAGCCCGATGTTCCACTCGCGCCAGCGGTCCTGGCCCTTGGGCTCTTCACGGGCCAGCAGCATCGCCACCGAGCCATAGTACCAGTAGTAAAATGAGCTATTCGTCGCATCCTTCACGCGCGACCAGTCCGGCACGTTCCTGGCCAGTTTGGTCAGTTGCCGGTCCTGCATGGGCGACGCCGCGGGCTCGCCCAGCAGGCGGCGGCACACGTTGCTCACCGCCGTCATGCCCAGGCCGCCCTGACCACTGCGGGGCGAGGCATCGGCGTAGATACCCTCACCATCCTCGCGCGTGGCCTTGCGCAGGAAGGCCGTCAGCAGACGCAGGCTGTCTTCAGGCAGGTCAAAGCCCGCCTCGCGCCCGGCCACGAGGGCCAGCACGCACCAGCCCGTGATCGAGAGGTCGTTGCGTTCCTCCGCGCGGGGCTTTCGGGCCCCCTGCGAGTAATCCCAGCCGCCGCCGGGCCCCTGCTGCGACAACGTGAACAACAGGGCGCGCTTCACGGGCTGGCGCAGGGCCTTGTCGCCGTTGGAAAGATAGAGGTCCGCCAGGGCAAGGCTGGCCAGGGCATGGTCGTACATGTCGGAGCCGGCCGTGAGGCCAAAGCCCCCGTCCTGTGGCCGCTGCTGCAGCAGCAGCCAGTCACGCGCGCCCTTCACGACACGGCCGTAGCGCCGGTCATCCTCCGTGTAGCCGGCCCCCGTGAAGGCCAGCAGGCAAAGACCCGTGATGCCAATGTCGCGGTACGTGCCGCCCGGCCCCTCGGCCATCTTGTCGTCAAACGTGGGATTCTTGAGGTAATGGACCATGAAGCCGTCGCTGTCCCAGCGGCCGTCGCTGTCCTGCACTGAAGCCAGCCATTGCAGCCCCAGCTCGACGGCGTTTTCCGTCTGGGCTGAGCCTCCGTTGCGCCTGAGGCCCGTACCGTGCCTCCCCTGCCCGCGCAGACCGTGAGATCCGCCGCCGGGCTGCACGCTTCCTGCTTCGCCCGCCTGGCCGCCGCCCGCGGAATCGACCGAGCCCGCAAGTCGCTCGGCGAGGCTGCGCTTGTCCTGCACGGGTTGCTCGGCGGGCTGCTCCGGCGCGGCATCCGGGCGCGGCTCAGGGGCCGCCTCGCGCCGGGCAACGACGGGGGCCGCCGTTTCCTTCAGGGCATCATTGACGCTGCGCGGCTGGCCGCTTTGGGCGGCGGGTGCTCCCGCCGCCGCGCCGGCCTCTTCGGCGGAGGCTTCGTCGTCGGCGCCCTTGTCCATGCCGACGCTGAGCACATACTCGCCCGCCCCCCGCACCTCACCCGCCATCTGCAGCAGGCGCTGGTTGATCAGCAGGGTAAAGAACATCAGGTGCAGGCTGAGCGTCAGCAGTAGCGGCGAAAGCCAGTCGCGGCGGCGCCTGGCCCTCTGCGGCATGAACTGGCCCTGGCCGTCAGTCACGCTTGCCTCCGGCCTTCTGGCGCTTGATTTCTTCTTCAATCTGCCGGCGCAGGGCCTCCAGCTCGTCGGGCTTCATGTCAGCCAGCTCGCGCGTGGCCTTGCCCAGCAGCCGCGCCCGTGCCAGGTGGGCGGCGTCGCGCACATCCGGCGAAGGGTCGGTTTCGGCCAGCTTGTCGATGTCGCCCAGCGCCGTGGCATCCTCCAGCAGCGAACTGACGCGACAGGCCAGAGCCCTCGTACGGGTGTCGCTGTCACGCAGCAGCGCCCTGACCCAGGGCCGCGTGGCTATCAGTCGCCTCGAGCCCGCCTCAATCAGCCCCTCCCACACAACGGCCAAGTCGCGGCTTTCCAGCTTCCGGATGGTGGGTGCGGCGGCCTCCCGCTCAATGGAGGCCAGTTCTTCCAGCACCGGCGGGGGCACCGAGGGGCGCGGCGGCGCAGGCGTCTCCGCGGGCGCCTTGGGCTGCTCCTGTGCCGGGGGCGTGGGCTTGGGGGGCAATGCCTCCTCGGGCGTCAGGGCTTCGCGCGGGCGCTGCCGCGCCGTTTCCTGTGGCTCATTGGAGCGTTGGCTGCTGACTTCGTACAGCTTCTGCTGGGTGGAAATCGCGTACCAGACGGAGAGCGCGAACATGGGCAGCACAATGGCGATCAGCACGATGGGAAGCACCGGCCGTCGCTCTTCTTTGCGGGCCTCCGCCAGATAGGCGGCGCTGCGCGAAGCCGCCCTGGGCGCCTGGGGCCTCCGCGCCGAAGGCAGAGTCGGGGCCGCCGGCGCGGCCGGAAGCACCATGGAGGGCGCGGCGTTGACGGGCACGGCGTTAACCGGTGCGGATGCGGGCGCGGGCTGGCGGCAGCGCACACACTCGACATCGTCGCCCAGGCGCGAGGCCCGGCCCTCAATCAGGTCCAGGGCCGTGATGGGAATGCCGCAGCCGCGGCACTTCCAGACTTTCTCGGCGTAGCGGTCCAGGGGGCCGGAGGTCTGGCGCGCAGCACTCTCGCGCGCCGACTTGGCTTTGGTTTCGCAGGCCCGGCAGATGGTCTCGCCGTCGCGCTCGGAGGCTTCGCCTCTAGCCAGCGCGCCCTCAGAAAGTGGACGGCCACAGGAATCGCAGAACAGGAGCTGCATAGCGAGCCTTGGGGTCGGCTCAGGGAGACTTCCATAATTGTATGAACGAGCAGCGGGCTAGGGAAGTTCAAGCTTCAGGCAGAACACGCTGCCGCCCGACTTCAGAAACTCCCCCGTTTCAACCTCCATGACCTCAAATCCCCTGCGCTTCAGTTCGGATACCGTGGCGGCGCTGCCGCGCTGCAGCAGGACGTGGCGGCCATCGGGGCAATGGGCGTTGCACGCGAAGTTGGCGGCGTCGGCCGCGCTGATGTCAATGAGCGCAGGAAATGCCGCCTTGAGGCGCTGGCGCGAGGGGGCGTCAAAGGCGGCCTCAATCCACAGGGCGCTTTCGGCGTTGAGGCAGGCCAGGCAGGTGTCGAGGTGGTAGAAGGCCAAGTCCTCCAGCCGCAGGGGAATCACGGGCACATCGGCGATGCGGCTGACTTCGGGCCAGGCGGCTTCGCTGGTGCGCGGGCCAACACCCCCGAACAGCACGCGCTTCGCCGGATGCCAGATGGCGTCTCCCATACCCTCGAAGCTGGAGACGGCCGGCGAAAGTGTGTGCAGGCGCCAGCCGCGCCGCGAGTACCAGCGCTCGTAGTAGGCGACTTCGGGAGCGCGGGTCTGGCTCTTCATGCGCGAGAGAATGACGCCGGGGCGGCCGTGGCTGTCATGAAAGGGAAAGCTCTGGTTGGCGCAGAAGCAGAAGTCGGGAAGGCCGTCGCCCGCCTCAATGACTTCGACGCCGAGGCCGATGGACTCGTAGGCCGCCTTCAGGGCCGCCCACTGAGCCTGGGCCAGGTCGCGGTCGACGCGATTGAGGTTGCCTGACGCGTCCTTCATCCAGGGGTTGATGACCGACTCGACGGTGAAGAAGTCGGGACGGGCCATGAGCACCCGTGACACCGCGCCGCGCGCGGGGGCGGCGGCCAGAGCGGCTTTGACTTCAGGAGCGGTAAGAGCCAGTGCCATGGGACTAATCACACCAAAGGCCAAGCCGCGTGCAAGCCTTGGGATTGGAAAGGGTCGGCGCTATAACTCCGCCATGCTCAGCGCCATCAACGCGGCAATCTTTCTCTGGCTATGCGCCGGCATCGCCCTCAAGCGCCGACGCACCCTGCACGGGGCGATGATGAGCATGGGCTTTGCGTTTGACCTCTCGCTGCTGCTCTATGTGGAACTGAGCGCGCGGGCCATTGAGCAGACTGTGGGCAAGCCGCCGGGGGCGATACTGGTGGTGCATGTAGCCCTGGCGACCATCATGCTGTTGCTCTACCCTGTGGTGCTTTACAGCGGAGGCAAGGTGTATGCGGGGGGCGAAGCGCGGCGGCACAAGCGGGTGGCGCTTCCTTTTATGGTAACGCGCCTGCTGGTGGTGATCACGGCATGGATGGTTGCCCACTGAGCCCGGATGGGCCCTTCAAGACCGGTGATGCTCTTGAACCCGCTACAGCCAGCGCTTGAGGAACTCGCGGGCGCGTTGGGCCACCTCAATGGCCCGGTGCTCAAACGTGTAAAGCTCCACGGTGATCCAGCCGTTGTCGTAGTCCGCACCGCTGAGCGCCTTGAAGAACGCATCGAAATCAATGGCGCCGTCGCCCGGCACGAGGTGAAAGTGCACCCGGTCTGAGGAGATGTCTTCGATCTGAATGTGGTGGATTCGGCCGGCAAAGCGGCTGGCGTTTTCCGCGGGATCCTCGCCCACGCAATAGAAGTGGCCCACGTCGAAGTTCAGCCCCAGCCACTTCTCAGCAACCTTGTCGCCCTTGAAGCGCTTCATGAATTCGTCGTACTCGCCGGCTTTCTCAATCAGAAGGCCGGGCTCGGGCTCGATGCACAGGCGCACGCCCGCCTTCTCAGCGTCGGGCAGCAC
>ERZ761602.304-NODE-304-length-114628-cov-6.313695_pt1 | contig 114628 bp, 85 predicted proteins | sample MGYA00512165_ERZ761602 | MGnify/ENA primary metagenome ERZ761602 (study PRJEB28899, sample SAMN02445085) | bioreactor sludge metagenome | biome: EBPR sludge; isolation source: Thorneside wastewater treatment plant | place: Australia: Brisbane, Thorneside...
TATCCGTGGGGCGAGGACATCGCGCGCAACCAAGCCAACTTCTACAGCAGCCACGATCTGTTTGAGAGCCTGGCCGGCATTGGCGGCGACACCACGCCGGTGGGCTTCTACAACGGCGGGACGCACGCCGGCTATGCCACGCTGAGCAACGCCAGCCCCTACGGCCTGTACGACATGGCCGGCAACGTCTGGCAGTGGACGGGCAGCGTCTACGAGGGCGTGCACTACCGCTCGCTGCGCGGCGGCAGCAAGGACACCTACGCCTACAACCTGCGGGCCTACACCATTAACAACGCCACCCCCACGTACTTCAGCCCGGCGGTGGGTTTCCGCTGCGCGAGGTGAGCATGGCCCGGCTGCGCCGCTATCTCTCGCTGATCAAGAGCCTGCAGACCGGGCTGCTGTTGGTGACCGGCCTGGCCGGCTACCTGAGCGGCGCGGCCCTGAATCAGCCCGGCACCTGGGCAACCTTGGGCGCGCTGGCTGGCAGCCTGGGCCTGGCCATCGCCGGCAGCACGCTGCTGAACATGGTCTACGACCGCGATATCGACGCCAAAATGAAGCGGACCTGTGCGCGCCCGTTGCCGGCCGGCCAGGTGGATGCGCGCGGTGTGTTGGGCCTGGGCCTGGCGGCCTCGGCGGCCGGCGTGGGCTGGGCTTTTGCCCTGGGCTCGGGGTTTGGGTCCGTGGTCTTGGCCGGCTGGTTTCTGGATTCCGTGATCTATACGGTCTGGCTCAAGCGCCGCACCCCTTACTCGGTGATCATCGGCGGGCTCTCCGGCGGAATGCCGGCGCTGGCCGGCCGCGTCCTGGCCACGGGCCAGTTCGACCTGGCGGGCGGGCTGTTAACGGCCGCGGTGCTGGCCTGGATCCCCACCCACATCCTCACTTACAGCTTGAAGTATGCCGATGATTACCGCGCCGCCGGTGTGCCGACCTTCCCGGCGGCCTATGGCGCCGCCGTCACGCGCGGCCTGATTGCTGGCGCCAGCCTGGCCGCGGCCGGACTGATGCTGGCGGCGGCGGTGACGGTGGGCCTGGCGCAGGGACCGCTGCAAGTGTTGGCGGGCCTGGGGGCTGGGCTAGCGGGGCTGGCGGCCGTCAGCGTCTGGCGGCCCTCGCCGCGCGTCAACTTCGGGCTCTTCAAGTTCGCGTCCCTTTACATGCTGGCGTCCATGCTGTTGCTGGGCGCCGCGTGATCGTTCAGGAGGCGAAGCCATGACTCAGACGAACCGATCCGGGGGGGCGGCGCGCATCGTCGCCATCGTGCTGATGGCGGCCACTGCCCTGGTCACCCTGGTCAGCGGGGCCGGCACCTACTGCGCGGCTTTCAACCCGGAGGCCTACGCCTCCATGGCCGCCCTCATCCCGTTCAAGTGGCTGTACCAGATCTTCGTGGTTGTCACCGTGGGTCTGGGCCTGGCCGGCGCCGGGGTGGTCTATGGCCTGATCCGCGGGCGGGCCTGGTCTTACCGGGCGGCGCTGATCACGCTGGCCGCCATCATCGTGGCTGCCGGCATCCACATCGGCACCTCGCGGCTGCTGCGCGGGAAGAGCATGCCCAACGACTTGCGCCTGTACGCAGCGGCGCTGACGCTGCTGGCCTTTGTGATCATGCCCCGGCTGTGGAAAGGGGTGTTCAGGGATGCGGCTTCGGGCCGGGGCAACGCGCGGCCGGCCGCTGGCCTGTCACTGTGCGTGGCTGGCCTTTTGGCCGTCACGGCGCCAGCCTGGGCCAGCGCCGGCCACTGGCTGCATGGCGAGAACCTGGTACTGGAGTGGCTCGGCCCGCTGCTGGCGGGTGGGGGGCTGTGCCTGGTGATCGGTCTTGGCCTGCTGGCCTGGGCGCGGCCGGCCGCGGCTGGGGTGTGCCCGGCGGACAGTGCCGCCTGACCACCGAGCTCATCGATGATCTCAGCCTGCGCGCCCGCGCCCACTGAATGTCTTGACAAGGTCTTGAAACACGCTATCATACGGGCCGGTCGCTGTCTGGAAGCCGCAGGCGCCCAGAGCATTTTTCCGGACAGACGATGAGCTGTTTGAAACCTGAAGTGAAACAGAGCCGCCGCCGCGATTGTTCTCGTAGGTCGCTGCTCTTCTCTCCGGGCCAGCAGCTTAACTGGCCGAGCCGCTGACTCTTCAGCAGTTGGCGAGTGGCCAAAGACCCCGGAAAACAAGGGGATTAACAACAGAATAACCAAGCGGTACATCAAAAGTACTGCGAGCATGGGCCATTAGCTCAACTGGCAGAGCAGCTGACTCTCAATGGGAGCCCGCTCGGGAAACCGGGCGGTGGAATGGTGTCAAAGTCGGGGAACCCTGGAATGGCAACCCCGAGCCAAGCCCAGTGCGGCGCGCAAGCGCGGCGCCGGGAAGGTGTAGAGACTAGACGGCACCCACCTAAGTCGCGAGATAAGGCGAAGGGATAGTCCAGACCACGAACCGTATGGGCGGCTAAAGCCGAAGTGGTACGTAATCAGTTGGTTGGGGGTTCGAGTCCCTCATGGCCCACAGCTAAAAAGTCCCCACAGGCCGGGGACTTTTTGTTTTGGTTGGGATGGGAAGGCTGGGGAATGACAGCTTTTAGAGCTGTTTCTCTTGTGACTTAAGCTGGTCAGCGGGTAGACTTTGGGCAGGCCTTACTCCACCGCTTTGCGTAAGCGCGTGATTGCCGCGGTAAAAGCCGGCGGCCAAAGTCTGACGGCCTAGGAGACCGGGATGCAGACAAAGCCGTACATCATTGCCCTGGTGCTGGTCAGCTGCATCCTGCAGGCCCTTCTCCCGATCGGCCCCGTTTCGGTGGCAGCCCACGATCAAGCCCAACCGGAGAGCTGGCCCGCGCACCTCTACCTGCCGTTCGCCTCAGGCTTCCGTCCGCCCCCCGTTTACCCGCCCATGCAGCCCATCTGGGCCGAGCACGGCGGCTATTCCAGCCGGGAGCTGGCCCTGTTTCGCAAATCGGTGAGTCTGCAGACCGCCCGGTCTGACCTCGCCCTGCACGTCTTCGCCGACACTCGCTTCGAAATCTACCTGGACGGTGTGCTGATTGGGCGCGGTCCGGCGGTGTTCTCGCATGAGACCCAGGAGTACGACGTTTACGATCTGCCTCTGTTGGGAAGCGGCGACCATGAGATTGCCGCCTTGGTGCAGTATGCGCCGATTGCCCGGCGTTCCGAGTCCACCCGCCCGGCGTTGTATGCCCGCCTGGTGGACCAGACGGGTGGGGTGCTGGCCACCACCGACGAGACCTGGAAAGCCACGCGCTCCAGCGCCTGGGCCTCCGACTCAACCCTGGTCCACAGCTTCGGTTTGATTGGCCCCACCGAATTGCTCGACCTGAGTTATCTCCCTGTTGGCTGGCAGCGGCCTGGTTTTGACGATCAGAACTGGCCCGCCGCGGTGGTGGTCGACCGCTACCTGCCGGCCAGGGGCTTGCGGCCTCGCTCCATCCCTCTGCTCACAGAATACCCGATGCCGCTGGCGGTGTTCGCCTCGGGGCGCCTGTCGCCGGGGTTTGCCATCGGCGAGCTGCATCCAACCACCCAGCTCCCCTACCGCATCACCCTGCAGGTGGCAGCGCCCACCCGGCTGAATGTCGAGGTGGCCTCACCAGAGGGTGCGCCGGCACCCGACATGATGACGCTGGACGGCGAGCGATTGTCCTGGACAGCGCTCGGCCCGGAGCGGGTGGATATCTATGCAGCCTCCTGGGACCTGCCGGCAGGCGAATTCTCGCTCGACGTCCAGAGCCTGCCAGCCAGCGGCCTGACCTTCGGGCTGCAGGGCGACAAAATCACAATCCCGGCTTTGCCTATGAGTCTGGGGATTCAGCCCGGCCGCCGGCAGTTGCTCGGCCGGGCTGTGACCGATGGCAGCGCCGTCCAGATCGCTGAGACCGGTGAGACCCTGGCGGTCACTTTGCGGGGCCCGAGTGCATACCTGGTGCTGGACGCGGGCCGCAGCGTGCACGGCCGGCTGCTGGCGGAGGTCCACGGCCCAGCGGGTACGGTCTTAGACATTGGGTGGGCCGATCGCCTGTATCAGGGCCAGCGCCCGCTCCCTTACCCAGGTTCAGTGGCCGGGGGCCTGTGGGATCAAACCGACTCTTGGAAGTTGGACGGCGGCCAGCGCCTGCTCACCACGGTGGACACCCGCGCCGGCCGGTACATCGTCATCTCCGCCTGGGGCGAGGGGACAGTGCGCTTGAGCAACCTGCGAGTTGTGGAGACCCGCTACCCAGCCCAGTTGACCGGCTCATTTGTATCGGACGACGAACGAATCAACCGCATTTGGCAAATCGGCGTGGATACCTTGTACAGCAATATGACCGATTTCTACGGCGAGACCTGGCGCGAGCGCGGCCAGTGGTGGGGCGACGCCTCGGTCACTCATGAGATCAACCAGGTTTCCATGGGGGATTATCGGCTGCTGGCGCGCGGGTTGCGGCTGATGGCCGAGCCGCTGGCGCTCACCGGCGTGCCGGAGGCCGTCGCCCCCTATGGCGGCGGCGGTCACCTCATGGACTATGCCATGCTGTGGGTGCATGATGCCGCCGAGTATGTCCGTCACACCGATGACCTCCAACTGGTGCGGGAAATTTACCCACAGGTGTTGCAGCTCCTGACCTACCTGGGCCGTTACACTCGGGCCGACGGCCTGCTGGACATTCCCCAGGCGCACTGGTCGGAGACCGATTACCTGGATACCTGCGCCTGGTGGGATCGGTGGGGGGTGTCAACCGCCATGAACAGTCTGTACGCCCACACCCTGCAGGCAACCGCTTACCTAGCTGAGCGGTTGGGGCAGACTGGTGACGCACAGCGGTTCACCGCCGAGGCTGGGCGGGTGGTCACCGGCATTAACGCCCTGCTGTACGATGCCGAGAACGGCGTCTATTACGCTACCCTGCTCAACGGCGAGTACAAGCCGGCGACGGCTTTGACCCAGGGGTACGCGATGAACTTTGGCGTCGTCCCAGCCGAGAAAGCTCCGGTTGTGGCGGCCAACTTGGCGAGAATGGCGAAAGAGGCCTTCGATCATCGGCTAACTGGCACCTATGCCTTCCGCTGGATTCTGGGCGGGTTGGGGCAATATGGGTACGTGGCTGAGGGCATCGAGTTACTCCGCCACTGCTATGGCTATATGCTCGATCGAGGCGCGACCACCTGGTGGGAGAACTTTTTTGCCGACGAGAACTTCAACTCCGGGCTGCTTCACGCCTGGAGTGGAAGCCCGACCTGGTTCTTGACCACCTATGTCCTGGGGACGCAATCGGTAGACGGCCTCAACTGGACGATCAAACCGGCCCTGGCCGGCGTTGGCTCGGCCAACGGCGCTCTCCCCTTGCGCAACGGGGCGCTGGCGGTTTCCTGGGAGGTCACCGGTCCGGGCCAGGCGTCCCTCTCCATCCACGCGCCCCAGGGCTTATCCGGCCGGCTGATCTTGTCGGAAGCCTACGCCCAGTCCACCATCACCCTGGACGGTCAGATCGTCTGGCAAGGTGGACCGGTGGGCGGCCCAGACGATCTGGGTGGCCAGGTCGAAATCGCGGTCGCGGGCGGGGAGCATCGCGTCGAGATCGTCCAGCCGTAGCAGTACCCTCCGCCTGTCTGGCAGACCACCGGGTCGGGCAGCGGGCGACCGCCAGCGGCCCTCGCTGTGGGTTGCGCCAATCTGTCAGACTCGCGCATGGTCAAGCGCCATGACCAATCCAGCCCCGCTACTTGACTCTGGTCTTGCATTGACTGCCGGATACTCCGGACGACTGGGCCGAGCTGACGGAGTCGGGCAAGGTGACGGACACCAGTCGCAGGCAGCGGGGCGACTGAGCCAGCGAACGCCAGGCACACCTGCAGCCGCTCTTGCTTCCGGCACAACCCAAGCCCCAACGCCCGGCGTTATCACCCCGCTAGGTGCTCTGCGGCGTCCTTCATCGCGCTTACTGGGCCAGGCGCAGCCCGGTCAGCCTGGGTTGAGGCGCGTGCTACAATCCACCTGAACAGGTGCTGCCCAAACAACGATCCTAATGGCCTCCCCGTCCGACCGGCCCGAGCCGCCCAACTCTCAAGAGCCGCCCGCCAGCGGTGCGAGCATCCGCGCCGAGGGCGATGTGTTCATCGCGGGCAGCGTCGCCGGCCGTGACATCATCATCCACAACTACTACCAGCAGGTGGTCTCGCCCGGCCCGGCTGAGGACGACCGCGAGCCGCCCGCCCCCGGCGACCCGCCCTTTAAGGGCCTGCAATACTTCGACGAAGCCGACGCCGACCGCTTCTTCGGCCGCGAGGCCCTGACGGCCCGGATCGTCGGCCGCCTGGCTCAGACCCGCTTCCTGGCCGTGATCGGCGCCTCCGGCAGCGGCAAGTCCTCGCTGATCCGCGCCGGCGTCATTCCGGCCCTGCGCCGCGGCCAACGCCTGGCCGACGATAGTCTGCCTCCCACCGATAGCGGCCACTGGGACATCCTCACGGTGACCCCCACGGCCCACCCGCTGGAGTCGTTGGCGGCAGCCCTCAGCGGCGAGGGGGAGGGCGTGTCGGCGGTCAGCGCGCTGCAAACCGAGCTGGCCCAGGCGCCGCGGACGCTGGCGCTGGCCGCCCGCCAGCGCTTGGCCCGGACCGGCCGGCGTCACGGGCTGCTGTTCGTGGATCAGTTTGAGGAGGTCTTCACGCTCTGCCGCTCGACGGCCGAACGCGACGCTTTCATTGACAACCTGGTCGGCGCCGCCGAGCCGGGCGGGCCGCTGACAGTGCTCGTCGCCCTGCGCGCGGACTTCTACGCCCAATGCGCTCAGCACGCCGGCCTGCGCGAGGTGGTCTCGCAGCAGCAGGAGTATATCGGCGCGATGAGCCGCCAGGAGCTGCTCAGCGCGATCGTGCAGCCGGCCGCCCTGGGCGAGTGGAAAATCCAAGACGGCCTGGTGGAGCTGATGCTGGATGAGGTCGGCGGCGAGCCCGGCGCGCTGCCCCTGCTCTCCCACGCGCTGCTGGAGACCTGGGCCCGGCGCCGCGGGCGGAAGCTGACGCTCTCCGGCTACACGGAGGCCGGCGGCCTGCAGGGCGCCATCGCCCGCACGGCCGAAAGCGTCTTCGAGCAGCGGCTGAGTTCCGCCCAGCGGCCGATCGCGCGCATGATCTTCCTGCGCCTGACCGAGTTAGGGGAGGCCGACTCGCCCGACACGCGCCGGCGCGTGCCTTTCTCGGAGCTGATCACGCGCGCGACGGATGCCCTGACCGTGGATGCGGTGCTCGGCGTCCTGGCCGATGCGCGCCTGGTCACAACCGGCACCGCCCCGCCGAACGACAGCCGCGTAGTGGAGGTGGCGCACGAGGCCATCATCCGCGCCTGGCCCACGCTGCGGACCTGGCTCAATGAGAACCGCGAGGGCCTGCGCCGTCAGCGCCAGCTCACCGAGGACGCCGCCGAGTGGCAGAAATTGGCCCGTGACCCCGGCGCGCTCTATCGCGGGGCCCGGCTGAAGAACGCCCTGGAGGCGGCCGCGCACTTCCCGGAGCCTCTCAGCCTGCTGGAGCAGGAGTTCCTGGATCTCAGCCGCGCCGACGCCGAACGCGAATCTGCCGAGGCTCGCCGCCTGGCCGGGGCCGCCCGTTCCCAAAGAATTCTGGGCGCTGTCGCGGGCCTGGCCGTATTGGCGCTGGTCGGCCTGATCGCGTTCCAGTGGTTCCTTCAATCCAGCCGGGAACAGGCGCGCATGACCGGGGGCTTCAACATCGCCATCGCCCGGTTCGCAGCGCTGGCTCCGCAGGCAGGCGTGGCCGGGTCAGCGGGCGACGAGCAATTCAGCCTGTGGGCTTACGAGTCGCTGGCTTCTTTGTTCGCGACTAAGGCTGGGCTCCCCGTTCAGCTCTGGCATGACAGCGTCGCGCCCAGCCCGCTGGGCGTCGTGGTGGACGAGGGTCAGACGGGCGGGCAGACCCCGGATCAGCTGGCCGAGCGCATCGGGGCCGACCTTGTCATCTATGGCCTGATCACGCCTACCGGCAACGGCTTCGGCCAGCTGGAGCTGAAGTTCTACATCGCGCCAGAGCTGGAGCAGGACCTGGGCGGGCTGGTGGGCGACTATACCTTCGGGGCGCCGCTCACCGTCAACGTGGCCGACCCCGGCCTTGAGTCTCAAGCCGAAGTTTTCAAGCACGTCAATGGCCTGGCGCTGGTCACGCTGGGCCTGGTCTATGGGCGCGGGGGCCTCAGCGAATCGGCGCTGGAGTACCTCACGCAGGCGCAAAGCTGGCAGCCGGACTCGCCTGTCGTGCGTTTCCTCATCGGGCAGGAGCACTTGTTCCTGGCTCAGCAGCCCGCGGCCGCGGCCGACATCGATGCCAGCCTGGATCAGGCTCAGGCGGCCTTTGCCCAGGCTCTGGCCCTGGACCCTGGTTATTCACGCGCCTCCATCGGCCTGGGCAGCGTCCTGTTCTATCGGGCGCAGCGGGACTTGGCCGCCAACCCGGCCACGGATTGCACCGGCGCACAGGCTGACCTCTATCGCTTGTTGTTGGAGACCGTGGACGGCGCCAGCGCGAACTATCAAAAGGCATTGGAGCAAGAGCAGGCTCGCCCAGGCACAGATCAGACGCTGGCACGGGCGGCTCAGATCTCGCTGGCGCTGGCCTATCGCCTGAAGGCCGAGGTCACGTGCGGCCTGGGGGAGCCGGTCCAGGCCCTGAAGTGGATCGATCAGGGCCTCGCCCTGATGGGGCAGGCCCTGGCCTCGCTGCCGGAGGACGGGCAGCGCGATTACCGGCTGAAGGCCCAGGCCTTCCAGGGGCTCGGCACCCTCTACGAGTGGAAGGCCTATCTCAAGGATGATGACCCGGCTCTCTATCGGGAAGCCATCGCCGCCTACGAGCAGTGCATTGAGCAGGGCCGCTTGTTTCCGGTGGATCTGTTCCTTAAGGACGAGATCGTCGCCAAACGGTGTGTGCCCTACCGCGACCGGCTGCAGGCCGACTATGGAGGCGGCAGCGGATGAACACCTGGCGCCCGCCCCTCGCCTCCCTGGCGGCAGCCCTGCTGGCCGCGCTGGCCTGCGGCCTCTTTAGCCCGGCACCCCCACCCACTGCGACGCTGCCGGCCGCGACCCGCCCGCCCACAGCTCAACCCACGACGGCCGTTTCCCCGACTTCGACGGACGCGCCACCCACGGCCACGGACACACCCGCGCTGGTCGTGATCTTCGAGGCTGACCCCACAACCGTGGACGGGCCCGGCCAGTGTGCGACTCTGCGCTGGGTGGTCACCCGGCCGGCTGAAGTGCGCCTGTACGGGGGCGAGTATGGCCCGGAGCCCGGCGAAGCCGTGACCGGGGACGACTCGCGGCCGGCCTGCCCCGCGCCCGGCACGACGGCCGTCTACGCCCTCCGGGTCGTGGACTTGAGCGGCGCCGTCGTCGAGCGGACTGTCAGCGTGGAGAATGTGGCCGCCGCCCGCCGCCCGCCCCAGGTGCAGAACACGGCTGTCTTTGGCGCGTCGGCGGGTCTGATCTGGAACTTCGTTGCCCTGGACGACGGCATCCTGCAGTTCCAGGTCCAGGCGGACCCGGAGGCCTTCACCGAGGCGCCCACGCCGGTGGACGCCGATGGGCAGGGGATCCAGCAAGTGGACTTCAGCGTCTTCTACAACGGCGAGCAGGTCTATCAGCACACCGAGCTGCGCGCTCCGTACTGCCTCCTGGGCGGCGACGGCCCCTGCAGCGGCCTGCCTCTCGACGGCGAAGTGTACCGCTGGGAGCCTGGCGGCCGGGCTGTGGACGCGGGCGATTACACCCTCCTCATCACCATCACCCTCGCAGACGGCTCGACGCGTGAGCTGAACGCCTTCTTCACGGTGGCCGCGCAGTGAGCGCGCCAGGCTGTTCAGCCCATCCCCCAACTGGCGCTGGACTCAGCGGGCCACGAACTCATCCACAACCCGAACCGCACTAAGCGGCAGCTCCCAAAAAGTGGCCTGGATGGAGCGCTTCGCGCGTGACGGGCGCCCGCCCAGCTCGAAGATCCGCGTCCAACTCTGTTCCCTGGCCCGGCGTAAGTCGGAATTGGGGAGGTGTCCGCCGACGAAACCCGCCAGGCCTGCCCGGGCCAGCTTGCGCTCGAACTCCGCCGCCTCTGCTCGGGAGCGTGCCAGATAAAGGCCGTTCGACACGAAGTGCCACAAAAGAAAGTCGGACAACAACACCTGGTCGGCTGGAAGCACAAATTGAAGGCGGACTCCCCGGGCGCCAGTCGGGAGGTGCGTCCGGCTCCGCAGATCGGGGCGGGCCGCAGCCGCGCCACGCCACTGGGCCCAGGCCCAGAGGGGCAGGGCGCCGCGCTGGGGGCGGGCTCGCAATCGGAGGCGCATCTGCGCGGCCATCCACCGGTAGGCAGTTTCCAGGCCTTCCATGGCGTGTTCCCGGCTGGCGCGGAGGACGCCCAACTGCTGCAACGTCGTCCACGCTGGCAGCGTCTGGATCGTCCAGAGCTCGAGCATCGCTGGCCTGGTTTTCGATCTCATCTTCTGTTCGTGGCGAAATCGCCTGGATTCCGGCCCCTCACTTCGCGGGCGGCGTCCGGTTTAGGGGCGCCTGCCAACCCGCGGGCGGCCTCTGCGGAAGCAGCGGTCGCAGAGACCGTAGGGGTGGTCGGGCGGCAGGCTGCGCCCGCACTGGCGGCAGCGCCGCGCGGTGTTGACCCGGCGCCGCAGCGCGTCGTCCAGCAGCAGCGCCCAGCGCGCCCGCGCCTCCCGGACCAGGTCCGCGTCCGGCCCCGCGCTGGCGAATTCCGGCCTCTGGCTGAGCCAGAGATAAACGTCGGCGGCGCGGATAGCCGTCTCCGCTGCCTCCATCTCCGCGGCGCTGCGCAGGTCCCGGCTGCCGTGGACTGGCCGCGGCATGGGGCGGCCGCGCACGATCGCGGCCGCACACCGCTGCCAGTAAGCCTGGGTGCTCTCGGTGGCCGGCGCCCGGATCAGGCGCAGGGCGGCCTCCTCGCCGAGGGCAGCGACATCGTCGGGGGTCAGCAGATCGGCCAGAGCGATCGCGTCGGATAGGTCGGTGGGCTTGAGAAGCCGCCGCCATTCCTCTGGGATCGAGTTCAGCTCCATCCAGCGCCGGAGTTTCTCGGCCAGGGTGCCCGGCAGCAGGGCCAGCGCCTCCGGCGTGGGGGCCACGCGCGCCTGCGCCACCGGCTCGATCGGCAGCGAACAGGCGTCGGCTACCAGCTCCAGGTCCTCCCGGCTGAGCGCGCCGACCCGGCCGGCGTCCATCAGGCCGTAGCGGCCGGCCCGGCCCGCGATCTGGCGGATCTCACCGGGCAAGAGCGAGCGCCGCAGCCGGCCGTCGAACTTGGCCGTGGCGAAGAAGCACACGTTGCGGGCCGGCAGGTTGAGGCCCATGCCGATCGCGTCGGTGGCGACGCAGATCTCGGTCTCGCCCGCGGCGAAGCGCGCCGCCTGGCGGTGGCGCACCTCGGGCGGCAGGGCGCCGTACACCACGGACACCGGCCGACGGAAACGCTGCTCGAGCTCGTGCTTCAGCCCCAGCACGACCTCCCGCGAGAACGCGACCAGAATCGTCTGGGGCGGCAGCGTCGCGAGTGCCCAGGGGCGGTCGTGGACCTCCAGCGGGGCCAGCCGCCGGTGCTGTTCGATCCGCATTTCGAGGCCGGCCGCCTCGGCCAGGCGCGTGACCAGCAGCTCCGACTCGGGCGCCCCGATGACGCGGATATCCGGTGAGCGCGTCTCCATGAGCGCCTGCGTCCAGGCCCAGCCGCGCTGCTCGTCGCCGAGCATGTGGGCCTCGTCGATCACGGTGCAGGCACCGCTGAACTGGGGCGCGAACATCTCGATCGTGCTGGCCGTGATCCGGGCGCCGGGCACATCGATGCGCTCCTCGCCGGTCAGCAGGTTACAGCGCACGCCGCGCTGGTTGAGGGTCTGGTAGACCTCGTACGCCAGCAGACGCAGGGGCGCCAGATAGCTGCCGCTGCCGGCGGCCTCCAGGTGGCGCAGGGCGTCGAAGGTCTTGCCGCTGTTGGTCGGCCCGACGTGGAGGGTGAGGCGCTGGCCCGGTCGGCCGCCGGCGGTCCAGGCCGGGAAGACCTCCAGCAGACGCCGGCGCAGCTCTGCATTCTGGCGGCGGTGGCCGGCCAGGGCCGCGTTGTGTGCAGCCTCCAGGGCGTTGCGGGCGACGGCCGGCACGCGCCGGGTTTCGCGGATACCGGCCAGCCAGGCCTCCCGCCGGGTGACGGCCAGCGTCTGAAACGCCCGCAGGGTGGGGGGCAGGCCCCACTGACCGCGCACCTGGCCCCACAGCGGCGCAGCCCGGCTCAGGCCCGCCTTGGCCAGCCGGCCGCGCACGGCGCCCAGGGCCAGGCCGCTCACCAGGGCGAGGTCGCGGACTCTCACTGGCTGGAAAGCGGCCACAACCTCACGCTGGTCCTCATCATCGGCGGCGGCTTCCACGGCGGCGGCCGGCAGGCGCAGCCGGCCCTCCGGATCGTGAAAGGCCGGGATGGCCCGGGCGTCCACGGCGGCCTCCAGTGTGCTTTCGGGCAGACTCAGGCGGGCAGCGGCTGCCGCCAGCAGATAACTGCGGGCCGCGACGCGGAGGTGGGCCGTGTGTCCATCGCGGGCGCCGGGTCGAAGCACAGCGCCGCACAGTTCCAGGCAAGCCTCCCAGGGCACGCCCAGTTCTCCGGCGGCGGCCTGGCGCGCGGCGTCTTCGGCGGCGACCACATCGGCTCGGGCCGGCCGGACCCAGTGCGTGGGCTCGCCGGTCATGGCCGGACTGCTGAACTCGACGAAACCGCCGCCCGGCCGCAGCAGCAGTTCAGCCGTGGGCAGGCTGCCCACGAGATTCAGGAACGCCTCCCGGCGCAGAATGTGGCCGGGGGCGTGGTCAAAGTGGATCTTCAGGCTGGTGCGCAACGGGCGGAGCGCAGCGCGCTCGGCGGCGGTTAGCGGCGTTTGGTCGTTCGCTGGAATGGTCGCGCTCCTCGGTCGTTTGGCGGCAGTGTCCGCGGGCATGCTAGCGGATAAGCGCCCCGCAGCTGTCCTGGTCGCACGGCTGCAGCGTGCATTGCTCGGTGTGCGGTCCGTGGCGGCTGGCCCGCTTTCCCACCGTATCAGAGCCGGCCGCTGATGGGCTCGCTGTGCCCGCCTTCTGTGAGCGTCGGCTCAGTGTGGTCGCCGCACAACCTGAGCAGAAGCAATTCCAGGGAGGGCCGACTGATAGCATACCTCAAATGCCAGGCGGGCAGAACGCGCTGGAGCAGCCAGCTACCGTGGTCCACCAGAGAAGAAAGAACCTGAGCGCTTCGAGCGCCACCGGCGCCAATGCTGTTGGAGCGCGGAGCCTCAGGGCTCACGGCCCTTCGCCCGTGTGACTATGCCGTCAGCAGCGGCTAGCCGGCGTATCCCAGCCCGGCCCACCGGTTGGCGGCCTCGCAGGTAGCGGCCGTTTGCGCGTCCATGGCCTTTACTGGTTTCGCACCCAGCCCAGCGCAATCCGGCCGCGCTCGGCTTCCACACTCAGGACTTCAAGGTCGAGCACAGCGCCCACGCTCAGGTGCGTGCCGGCGGGCACCTGGCTCCGGTGCAACAGGCCATCTTGCTTGACGCCGATGTCCACAAACGCGCCGAAGTCGACCACGTTGCGGACAGTGCCTTTCAGGCGCATCCCGACCTGCAAGTCCGCCAGGGAGAGCACATCGCTGCGCAGGAGTGGGGCCGGCAGGTCCGCGCGCGGGTCCCGGCCGGGCCGGAGGAGCTGCTCGAAGATGTCGCGCAGAGTGGGGAGGCCGGCGCCCAGGTCGGCGGCCAGGGCAGCCGGCGGCCGGCGCTGCTCAAGGGCCTTCAAGGCGGCCGCTCGTTCTGCCAGCGGCGTGCGCGGCGTCACCGCGGCCTCGGTGAGCACGGCCTCAGCCAGGGCATAGCTCTCCGGATGGATCGCGCTGGCATCCAGCGGGTTCCGGCCGTTCAGGATACGCAGGAACCCGGCGGCCTGTTCAAAGGACCTGGGCCCCAGCCCGGCTACCTTTTTGAGCGCCGCCCGGCTGGCGAACGGCCCGTGTTCATCCCGGTGCGCCACCACGCGGGCCGCGAGCTTGGGGCCAATCCCGGCCACATACGTGAGCAGGGACGGCGAGGCCGTGTTGACGTCCACCCCGACCTGATTGACCACGCTCTCGACCACGCCCTCCAGCGCGCCCTGCAATTGCGCCTGATCGACATCGTGCTGATACAGCCCCACGCCTATCGAGCGGGGATCGATCTTGACGAGTTCGGCCAGCGGATCCTGCACGCGCCGGGCCAGCGAGACCGCGCCGCGCAGGGTCACGTCCAGCTCAAGCAGCTCCGCCCGCGCCAGCGGGCTGGCGCTGTAGACGCTGGCGCCGGCCTCGTTGACGACCAGGTACTTCAGACCGGGCCGGCCCCGGATGAGTTCCGCCGCCAGCTGTTCGGTCTCGCGCGAAGCCGTGCCGTTTCCGAGGGCGATCAGCGTGACCGCGTGCTGGCTCACCAGCGCGCCCAGTTCCCTGAGCGCGGCCGCCCACTGTTTCTGCGGTTCATGCGGGTAGACCGTGGCGGTGGCCAGGACTTTGCCGGTGGGATCGACGACGGCCGTCTTGCAGCCGGTGCGGAAGCCCGGGTCGAGCGCGAGCACCGTGTGGCCGGCCAGCGGCGGCTGACTGAGCAGCCCGCGCAGGTTCTGGCCGAAGACCTCAATGGCGTGCGCCTCGGCCTGCTCGGTCAGCGTGCGGCGGACATCCCGCTCCATGGCGGGCAGCAGCAGCCGCTCGGCGCAATCCTGGATGGCCAGTTCCAGCTGAGAGGCCAGTGGCGAGCGCGCGTCGGGGCGGAAGGTTGTGGCGACAGCGGCCCGCCAGTCCCGTTCGGGGATCTCGAGTGTCACGCGCAGGACTTTCTCGGCCTCGCCCCGGTTGAGGGCCAGCACCTGGTGGGGGCGCAGCCGACTGACCGCACTGCTGAAGGCGGAGTAGGTCTGGTAAACGCCGCGGGCATCCTCGGCGTCCGGGATCCGGGCGGCGGTGAGGGTGGCCCACTGCTGGGCCTTGACGCGCGCCGCCTGCCGCACGGCGGCGTGGTCGCTGATGGTCTCGGCCACGATGTCGCGGGCACCGGCCAGGGCCTCGGCTTCGGTGGGCGCGGCCGGCGACAAGTGCGGGGCCACGAGTTGAGCCAGGGTGTGCCGGGTCACCGGCTGCTGCAAGATCAGGTCGGCCAGCGCCTGCAGGCCTTTCTCCCGGGCGCTGCTCGCGCGGGTGCGGCGTTTGGGCCGGTAGGGCAGGTACAGGTCTTCCAGTTCGGTCAACGTCTCAGCCGCCAGGATCTGGGCGTGCAGCGCCTGGGTCAGCTGGCCGTGCTCTTCCAGCGAAGCCTGGATGGCGCTGCGGCGTGCCTCCAGGGCGCGCAGGGCGGCCAACCGGGCCTGCAGCCGGCGGAGCTGGTCTTCGTCCAGGGCGCCGGTGGCTTCCTTGCGATACCGGGCGATGAAGGGCAAGGTGTTGCCGGCGTCCAGCAGCGCGACTGTGGCCTCGACCTGCCCTGGCCGGATATTGAGTTCAGCGGCAATCTGCTGGACGTGGGTCATAGGCTGGTCAGGAGCACGCGCACTTCTGGCTGGCAGTTGGCGGGATGGGCGTGATGGTCGCAGCCCAACAGCCCTTTCGCTTCTTCATGAAACTTCTCGACCCAGGCGCGGCGATGCGTTCAGTTGCGCGAGACCTCAGCAGGCCGGGCGGCGCGCCGGCTGGGATTGAGTGCCGGCGCCGTCGATCCGCCAGCAACGGATGGCCGCAAACTTGCCGCTGCGTGTTGGGCGCACTTCATCCCGCTGTTCTGCCCTGCCATTGCTTGACCCATCCCGCATCCATCCGAGCCAGCCGTGTCTTCTTCATATTCTCGCGCATAATCCACTGTACATCCGAGTCGATATTTACCAGCCACTTCTCCATCAGCGCTTTACCTTCGTCGGGCAGGGCGGCCACCGCGACACTCCAGCAGTATCCCAGCCCCTTTCGCAGGGCCAGGAAATCTGCGCCGCGTCGATTATCGGCCCGCGCAAGCCTGGCCGTGATCTTGTCCAAGAGGCGCAAGACCTCCCGGGCGTGTTTCGCCTGAATCAGCAGCCGTGGCTCACAGAGCGCTGCGGCGGCGGCTCGTTGCTCCAACGGACTGCCTGTGCTCCACGCCTGCATCGCCCTGAGTAAATGTTCCATGTCTGCGTCGCCGAGCCGTTGGAGCGCCAGCGCCACCGCTTCGCGGACCCGCCAGCGTGGATCAGATGCGTGGGTTCGCAGTGTCTCCAGCAGGTTGCGATTGCCTTCGGCGAGCAAGCGCCCCAGGCCGACGACTCCGCAGAAGGCCAAGAACTCATGGGGCGAGTTCACCGGGGCCTGCTCGGCGGTGTAGGCAGCGTAGCGCTGAAAGAGTTTGAGATCGCCTTCGTCGGCAACGACCTGGGCCAGCTCGAGATTGCCCCGGGGTCCAGGCAGTCCGGACTTTTCCAGTAAATACGAATCCCACTTGGCGAGAGTTCTCAGTCTGGCTCGGTATTCATCCGTTTTCGACACAAGGCGCTCTCGATCTTGTCTCAAAACTTACGCTGTCCGGAAGGCGGGGTTCCCAACCGCGAGCATGCCTGGCCAGTCGCGCTGGACAGCCTGCGTAAATCGCTGCTCAGTAAACAACCGGTGACCCACGATGAAGCAAGACGGCAGAAAGCGAAGTCTGCCCAGTCGGGCGACGAAGGCCTGCGCCCGCGATCTGGAAGGCCAAAAGCTGGTCACCGGCCAGCGCTCGTTAGCCTGGGTCTGCCCGCAGCCCTGGTCTTCTTGCTGCCCAGAGCGTTGCCTCACCAGAAATCTCCAGGGCCAAATCCAATGGCGATACCATCCGAATAGCTATGATTGACGATCAGCCAAAGGCGATGACGCTGCCCCTCCCACTCTGCTTCGAACCAGCTGCGCCAAGCATGCTGGGCAATGACTTTAGCAGCCAGGGCCTCTCTAGCGGCTTTGAGCACCAGGCTGGCTTTGTCGTGATAGGCCGTCTGACCTGGGCCCGAACCGCCCAATTCTTCCCATAGCCGGCGGGTGAAATAGACCGACACGGGTTGACCACGGGCGGGTGTCCATGACTCCAACCAAGACGTGATACCGGTTTCCGGCTGGGTGATTGGCAGGCCCGCCTCTTGGGCGAGAGCCGTCACGTCGACAAGCATCACGGGTATTTTCACAACTTCACCGCAGGGCACATTATCGCATCAAGCTTGGCCCAGCGCGCCTGAAGGGGCGGTTCGAGCGCCGGCCGAGTGTCCCCGTGCGCGGCGGCCAGTCCGTTCCCGCGCCTTCGCTCCCCGTGAAACAGGGGCTGAGATCCAGGCCCGGTCGATGACAATTGTTGAGCGGTCCCGGCCGTATCTGGGCGCGAGGGGCCAAGCCGCTGTGAGGGTCCAGGCTTGACCGGCGATCTGGGTCGCGGCTCAGGTGATTGGCGCACGGGCAGCCAACGGCGGGCTATCGCTCTTGGGCGGACCCCGATCAGCGCGCCTCGGGCCAGTTTAGGGTGTTCGGCTCGAGAACCAGTTCAACACGCGCAGGGCGCGCAGGGTTATCCACCGGCTCGGCTGGCCCTCGCCCGCCTCAAGTTCGAGCGGCATCCGGCCGGGGTGCCGGACCTCCAGCGGCCAACGCCCCTCAGCGTCGCGTTTAGACTCGACCAGGACGACGGCCTCGGTCAGGCGCTCGTCAGGCGTGACGCCGGCGCGGCGCAGGTATTCCAGGCCGCGCAGGACATCGTAGTGCCACCAGGTCGGGAACGCGAACCGGGTCCAGGCGACGCCGCGCGCTTTGCGGTCTTCGATGACCTCGCCGGTCGACCGCCGGCGGAAGAGGCGCCGCTCGAGGAGGTAGGCCTCCCCGCGGCGACGGGCCGCGGCCACCTCAGGCCGACCCCCGCTGCCCAGTTCGTACTCGAGCAGGGCCTCCAGCACGCAGATTGTGGTGTTGAACGATGACCGCCGTGACCCGTTTTCGGCCTCACAGTTCCAGCCGCCATCGGGCAACTGCTCGCCCAGAAGCCGGTCGACCAAGCCGCGGACGTCCTGGCCGAAGTAGGCGCCGACGGCTCCCACCTGGCCGTTGATACAGGGCTCCAGCTCACCGGCGAAGAAAGGGTTGTCGTCGCATTCCTGTGGTCCGCAGCCTTTCCAGGTCACGTGCTCCCGGACGTGGCCGACCGCGCGGCGCGCCTCGTCGCCCGCCGGGTCGAGCCCCAGGTCTCGCAGCAGCATGAGCACATGCAGCGTGGAGTCCCATCCGCGGTTCCAGGCCGCGCCGCCCCAGCGGCCATCGGCTTGTTGCAGGGCGAGCAGCCGGGCACCGGCGCCCTCCCTGGCGACTCGCGCGCGTTCGGCCGCCACCGCCGGCGCGGGCGCGCCGAGCAGGTCTTGCTTTACCTGCCAGCGGATGGCGGGATCCGCGTCCAGCAGCCACCGCACCACTGCATCGGATGGCTGTTGAGCGTGGGGCGGATTGGCTTTCATCGGCGGGACCTCCCTTCGCAGGCTGGCGGCGCACCTGTCCCTGGCCTGACTCGGCGGGGACGTCTCGGATCGGCGCCCAGGCTCAGGTCAGAACAGAAATAGGTCAGGCGGCGCGGCCGTGGCTCGTTTTCGGTTGGGTGTGGGCAGCAGTCCGGGGCGGCCGGCCAGGTGCGGTCGGTGTTTGGCGGCAGCGTTATTTGCTCAACCGGGACTCGACGGTCTTGGCCAGCTGGACGAGCGTGTCGACAACGACTTCCTGATCAACCGGGCGAAACTGCATCAGGCGCACGACCGCTTCTTTGTGGCGCCAGACGATGGCCACGACGTTTACGCCCAGCATATAATTTGTGTCCCGGATCACATGGGATTCGTCGCCGATCGCCGCGGCCTCAACCGCCTCGCCCGGCAGTTTGCCGGCAAAGAAGGCCACGGCCTGCCCGGCGTGCGCCACATCCGAGTACACGTAAATCTCCGTGAGGATTGAGGAGCCGCTGCCTTCCTCAGAATGCATCACGTTGTACTGGGTCGTCAATCCGTCGCCCAGTTCCGACCAGGTCAGTTTTGGGTTGGTCTGAACGTGCGATGTCAGATCCTGGCCGGACAGATCCGAGGCCTGGAGAGCAATCTGCGACAAATCGCGCTGGGCCAGCGGCTTTGAGCAGGCGGCTAAGGCGACCATGACGACGACCAGCGAGAGATTGGCAGCCTTGAGTTTCACGTCTTCGACCTCCGGCTTGGAATGGATGAGTTGCGATGCTGGGCAGCGGCGGCGCGGGCCGGGACAATGGCCAAGCCCGGCCGGGACTGACCGAGTCGGCGGCGCGGCCTTGGCCTAATCAGGTTCAGCGGATTGACGCAGACGAACCAGGCGGACGGCCGTTCACGGGCCGGCCTCGGCCGCCCGCGCGGATTGGCGGATCAGTTCCTTCAGGACCCGGGTGTCAACGTCTTTGAGTTTCTTGATGTACAGGCAGCCTTTGCCGGTCGTGTGCTTGCCGAGCTTCTTCAGCAGAGCGGCTTGTTCATCCAGGCTTCCGGGGAGGTAGAGCGTGAGCTTGCCTTTGCGCGGCGCAAACCCCATCAGCATCCACTCGAGTTCGCGTCCGCTGGCGTACTTCAGGCGCCGGCTCCCGAAACCGATGAGGCTGGATCCCCACAATTTGGGTGCGGCCCGGGTGGCTTGCTGCATGAGCTTGGAGATGGCGACGCAATCCTGGCGGGTCTCTTCGTCTTTGATCTGGCTCAGGAAGTCTTCGACACTGGCTTCGGTCGGCTTCGTCTTGAGTTCGGCCATGCACGGCTCCTTCTGGGGGATCACAGGAAAAGGGCGCTCGCCGCAACCAGCCAAATTCTATCATCGCCGGTGGCGACTGGCCGCCGCTGGCGGGGATTCCGCTGGCCGTTTGGCCGCCGCAATGGACGCCGTATCGGCAATCGCCGGTCGGTGGTCTGGCGCTGGCCCCTTGTCCACAGTTTTTAGGAAGCCTATACTGATGCGGGAGCCACTTTTGGGACGGCAAAAAGACAGCCCCGAGTCGGCCCTGGCTGATGCAGGGCCGCTGGCCGGCCGGATCGTGAAGGACGATGAACGAGGAAATTGACCTGGAGGAGCTGGCGCCCTGGTTGGTGATCGTCATCACCCTGGCCGGCGGCTTTCTGCGCGGGCTGCTGCTCGCGGACAAGGGGATGTGGCTGGACGAGACGTTCAGCGTGTGGCTGGCGAACCAGAGCGTGCCCGAGCTGCTGCACTGGCTGGTCAAGATCGATCAGCACCCGCCGCTCTACTACCTGCTGCTCCATTACTGGCTAGCGCTCACCGGTGACACGCCCTATTACGCCCGGCTGCTCTCGGTGCTGTTTGGCCTGGGCACTATCCCGCTCATCTATCTGATCGGCCGCCGCCTGGCCGGGGACCTGGTCGGCCTGGCGGCCGCCGTGATCCTGGCCCTTTCCCCGTTTCACATCTATTTCGCCCAGGAGACGCGCATGTACACGCTCCTGGCGTTCAATGCCGCCGCGGCGCTGTATGCCCTGGTGAGGCTGCTGACCGATGCGCGGTCCCGGGAACCCATCGGCCGCCGGTTCTGGGATTTTCTGCGAGCCGGGCGCATGCCGGGGCCGAGCGAGCCAGCCGCGCAGGCGGAGCGCACCCTTGGCGCTCTGGCCCAGGCCCCCGGTGGTCCGCAAGCCGGCGGCCTTCGCCGGCGCGGGTTGTTTATCGCGGCCATCGAGACGGACCTGGCCTGGATCGCGTTTGGCGTGTTCTCGGCCGCGACCATGCTCAGCCACAATACGGCCATCTTCTTCCCGTTGGCCGCGAACGTCTTCGTGCTGGGCCTGATGCTCTATCAGAAGCTGGTGCCATCCGCGGCCCAGCCCGCTTTCCACGCCCCTTCCTTCGGGAATTGGGCGAAGGTCCAGATTGGCATCGCGGTCCTGTGGAGCCCGTGGGCCGGCGCCTTCGTCCAGCAAGCCCGCGCCGTCTCTCAGCGCTTCTGGATTCCCCAGCCAGATTGGGACGGCGTGCTCCAGGTGCTGCGCTCCTTCTTGAATGCCTCGGCACCGCTTCCAGCCGGCCTGGCGCTGGCGATTTGGCTCCTGTACGGGCTGGTGCTCTGTCTGGGGCTGGCCTATTTCCGCAAGCGAGCGGCGGCGGTGCTGCTCCTGGCCGCCCTGTTCGCCACCCCTTTCCTGGGTGAGTTGCTGGTCAGCGTCTATCGGCCGGTATTCTTGGGCCGAACCTTGATCTGGGCGACGCTCCCGCTGTTCCTGCTGTTGGCGGCTGGCGTTGCTCAATTCAAGTTCCGGTATCTGATCATCGTGGTGCTCGGAACCCTGAGCGCCCTCAACCTGTTCGCCGTCAGCGACTACTACCGGTTCTTTCAGAAAGAGGACTGGAGCACCGCCGCCGGTTTCGTCGCCCTGTTCGCCGAAAAGGATGACCTGGTCCTGTTCAACTCCAACTTCGCGGAAATCCCGTTCGATTACTACTTTGAGACTTACGAAACCCACTACGACATCCAGGTCGTGAAGCAGGGCGTGCCGCTGGACCTGTTCGCGAGCGGTGTCCCCGAGCCGCCCATGACGCCAGGCGATGTCCCTGGGCTTGTTGCACTGTTGACCGGGCACAAGCGCGTCTGGCTGGTTTACAGCCACGCCTCCTACACCGATCCGCTCGGGCTGATCCCGCAGGTGCTGGCCGCGCACAAGACACTCATGCGGACGCGCGACTTCTACGGCGGGCAGGTCCAGTTGTACGGAACTCCCTGAACCAGGCAGCGGGCCAGCTGTTTGGGCTTGGGCACCTTTTGGAAGTGGGCGCGGCCGGCCTCAAACAGCGGCAGCGCCCACTCAAGCTGGCCTATGGCTGTTTCCGATTTGATTTGCGCCGATGTCATCCCGGCGAACCATGGCCCCCGCGGCGGCGCGCAGTGGGGAGTCGGAAGCCAGGCGATTTCGCCACGAACTGGACCCCGGCGCAAGCCGGGGTGACGCCAGCCCACACGGAAATCGCAAAAAATCTAGCCGGAACTTGGCGCGGTCCAGCGTCAGGCTGGCGACCAGCTGGCCAGGCGCTCGCGCGAGGTCACCAGGATTTTCATGTCCGGCGCGCCCGGCAGCAGTTCCGACAACAAGCTCCGGCAGTCCGCCCTACAGCAGACCGGCCAGGGAAGGGCGTGACCGGCATCGGCGTCAGTCGCTGGGCAGAGGGATGTAGTATAGGCCGCCGCCCTCGGCCACAATCGCCAACGCCTCTCCGCGCGGCGAGGGGTAGAGGTGGCTGGATGCGCCGCCGGCGCCGGCCAGTTCCCAGAAGTGGAGCGTTTCTCCATCCGGCAGTGAGATCAAGGACACGCCCTGCGACGAGCTGATGATCAGCTGGGACGCGGCCGGCCGGTAAAGTGGGAACAGCTGCGGGTAGCGGCGCGGGGTATGGCCTTCCACTGTCAGCCGCGCTGCCTGGCCGGGCTGATCCGGCCACACCAGCTCGTAAGTGTCCTGGTAGGTCGGTCTGTCCTCCCATCTCAGCAGCCGCAGCCATTGGCCATCTGGGAGGAAGACCAGGGTGTCGGCGGCCAGATCGAAAACCTGGGTCTGGCCGGTCTCCGAAGAGTAGACGTACCCGGCCTGGTTGCGCGGGTGGTTGACGCGCACCCCGAGGGTGTAGCTGTCCCCATCCGGGGCGCGCGCGTAATCGACCGTCGCAAAGTCGGTCGGAAAAGCGGCGTCCAGCAGGAAAACGTCGCGGATCAGGTTGGTCGTCGCGGGCGGCTCCGTCCGCAGATCCATCACTATCAGGCCGCCCTCGGCCTGAATCAGCAGTTGCTCGTTGGTCAGCCAGTCGACGATCGGGGCCCGGTCCGCGGCGCGTTCCAGGGTGTAGCCCAGCCGCACAGTCCGCTCCAGTTCTCCGGTGGACACCGTCACCAGGTCCAGGCGGCTGTCGCCTCCGTCGGCCTGTCGGTCGAGCCGCGCGAGCACGAGGCGTTGACCATCCGGCGACCAGGCCGCGTTGCCCGCCTGAGCCTCACCCGGCGCGGACGCCCCACCCGCAATCGGCCGCGCCATCAGCGTGGCGCCCTCCAGGAGCCAGTCAGCGCCGCCCGCGCTCAGCAGCACGCGCCCGCTGCGCGCGTCGAAGGAAACGACCTGTGTGAAGGTCACCGGGTAGCGGGCGGTCAAGTCTTCCAGTCCGTCGCTGCAGGGCGTGAGAGCGACGACTTCCCCGGCCTCGGAGACATACAACAGACGCCCATCCGGCAGCCAGGCGAAGTGTTGGGAGACGCCATCGGACTCGGCCGCCGTGGCCCACTTTCGGCCGCCCGCCGGACAGACTTCGCCCGTATCGGCCCGGAGAAAATATAGGCCGGTTTCCGCCGGGGCGGACGCCTCCCGCACGCCCAGGACCAGGTACTCGCCCTGCGGCGACCAGCCGCCCACCGCCAGGGTGTCGGCCCGCAGGCTGGGCGAGACCGGAAGGCGCTCCAGGCTGATGACGCTGGTGGGGAGGGGCGCCGGTGTTGAGGCGGCGCCAGGATTGGCCGCGGTGTGGCGCGCGTTCTGAACGGCCAACTCGTCATCGCAGCGCCAACCCGCCTCCGGCGGACTTCCAGCGGCGGCATATACCCGCACTGTGAACGGAGCGGTGGAGAACTCCCGATAAAGAGCCCCCAGGCGGTAGGAGTCGGCGCTGGCCTGGTAACACCAGTCCTGACCATAGGCGATCACGGGCCGAGGCAGCCAGCCCACCTCGCTGGGGACGAGTTGCCCCAGTTCCTGGGGGTAGCTCCCCGTGCGGGCGTGGAAGCGTTCGATGGCGCTGCGGAGCCGGGCGGCGCGGTCTTCCGTGATCCGATGGTGGATGAAGCTGTAGTCGTAGACCAGCAGCGTCCCGGCCACCAAAGTCGGAACGGCGGCCGCATAGATCAGCCCAGCCAGCCGGCGCCAGCCGGAGGTGGCTAGGCTGATGAGCATCCCGGCCCCGATCGCGGCCACCAGGGACTCCAGCCCGAACGCGAACGCCCGCACGCCATCATCGGCCTGGTCCCAGATCCACAGCCACACCAGCGTGTAGACAAAGCCGCCCAGCAGCAGGCCGGCCAGCGCCAGCCCGCCGGCAACCGGTTGCCAGGTGGTCCGGCCCACTGGCGCGGACGCGGGCAGGGGCCGCAACGCGGTGACGAGCGCCAGCGCCGCCGCCCCAAGCACAAGGCCCGGCACGGCCAGATACAGGACCACGCTCAAGACGGACAGCCAGGGCGGAAGCGCCGGCGGCAGTTCGCTGGGCACCGGCAATGCCCCAACGCCGGCGGCGTTGAACAGCGCCAGGCTTGCCAGCGCGGCCAGAGCGGCGAGGGCAGGCCGGCGCGCGCCCGCCGTCCAGATGTGCGCCAGCATGCCGGCGGCCGAGAGGCAGGCCAGCGTCAACAGGGTCGTCTCTATGTCAGGCCCGCCGGGCCTGAGTACTTCCGCCGCGATCGTCACAATCGCGGCCCCCGCTATCAGGCCGGCCGCTAGAAGCGACACGCCTCTTTCTTGGGGGCTGAGGTCGGTCAACCCAACACGCTGGATCAACACCGCGGCCAGCGCGCCGCAGGCGGCGGGCGCCAGCAGCACGCCTATCCGGATCCCGGGCCCGGGCCTGAGCCAGCCTTCGGCTAGGATGGCGGCCAGCAGCCCCAGGCCGCACCACAGCAGGAGCCGGAAGCGGCGCCGCCTGGCATCCGGGTCGCCGGCCCGGCTCACGAGCATCCCGGCCACCACGATCAGCACCGCCGGGAGCGCGGCCGGGAAGAACAGGGTGCTCAACATGGCGCAGGCCTCGAGCCGTGAGTGTTCCAGCCGGGCAGCGGGTCTCGCCTGGGGAAAACGCGAGTTGCTGGGGTGGGGAGGCGTAGGCCGGAGATGAGTAGCATGGCGTTAATATGTAGCCTGGCGACATATCGCTCGGTTACATATTAACTTTGTCGCCGGCCCAGGTCAAGTGACCTGGGTACTAAGCCGCGATTTTCGTGAGCGGGTCGCCGACCCGGATAACGCCGGCCTGAACGATGCGGGCGTTGAGGCCGCGCAGCCGCAGTTCTTTGTGAGGCGGCGCGTTGACAAAGCGCAGCGCGTCCGACCCAAAGCGGGCAGCGAATTTGTCACAGCCGGTGTGCGGCAGGGCGGTGACCTCCACCACGGCCTGGCCGATCCGCAGCCGCGTCCCCGGTGGGAGGTTGGCCACGCTCAGGTCGTAATCGACGTACAACTGGTCGCCGGCCAGCGGCCAACGGTCGCGTACTTGCGCCAGAAGCGCCGCCACCCGCGCATTCATCACCGTCAACTGCATATCCGGATGGGCCGCGCCCTCCGCGGTGCGGGCGCTGCCGCGCGTGCCCCAATTGTCGCCCACCAGCCCGACGCGCAGGTCGAGGACCCCTTCGGCCAGCACTTCGCGTTCGCCAACCGCGGGCCGGCGCACGATGAGTTCCAGGACGCCGGCTGACTGGGGTGATTGGCGGATGTGATCGAGGCCGCGCGCGAGCTCGGCGGCGGTTAAGTGCCTGACGTTGTCCATGGCCTGCCTCCTTGTGCCCGTATCTGGGTCGCTGAGCGAGACCGCGCCTCAGTCCGTAGAGTCGCCGACACAGCATTCCACCTGGAGGTTGTCTGGGTCGCGGAAGCACCCGGGCTCACCCTGGCCGTCCGGGTCAAGCTCGATTCCGGCCGCCTCACGCGAGCCGCCAACGCGTGACGTCTTTGGGGAACGCCTGCCAGGCGAACACGTGGCGCGGGCGAAACACATACGTGCCGGCGGGGTTGGCCGCGTAGTCCTCGGGTTTGGGACCATAGCCGTATTTCCGCCGGGTCGCCTCCGCCAGGCGGACGGCGAGGGCGTTGTCCGGGGCGCCCAGCGGTTGGGCGTCCCCGTGCAGGATGACGACATCGCTGCCGCTTTCCAGGTGGATGCAGACGGCGGGGTTGGCCGCCAGATTGCGATGGCGGCGTGTCGCCGGGCTGCCGCCGAAGTAGAGTTGGTCGTCCAGCCAGACGCCATCGACCGGCGTCGCGTGGGGGCGGCCATCCGGGCTTACGGTGCTGACCCAATAGCAGTGGGCGGCGGCCATTCGGTCGGAGACGTGCTGCCAGGGAAGCAGGCCCTCGGTGGTCTTGGGGATGCCGTAGTCCGGACCCGGAGAGCGCGGGCGATCGACGCGCCCGCGCTCGTGCATCGGGGCCCCCTTGGGTTGCGCTGTCTTGCGGTTCGTCATGGCCAGCCTCCCTCTGCGCTAGATGCGCGGAGCAGCCTCCAATGGCCGCCGGCTTTTCGGATATTCTATATCCATTTTTGGCTGGCGAGCAGCGGCCATCTCGCGGGGTCCATTGGCCGTTAGGCACCCTCCGGCCGGGCGGACGCGGGCCGCTTACGGCTGCTCGGTGGCGAGGTGGTCGCGGAAGTACCGGCGCCACGGCCCGCAGCCGTCAATGAAGGGCTGCATCAGGGCGCGCTCCGCCTGGACCGTGTGCATCAAGTCGTGGCCCGCCCATTCGTGCAGCAACTCGCTCAGAGTGACCGGCCCTAGTTCCTGGTGCCGGGCCTGCCGGTCCAGATCGGCCCGAGTGAGCGTCTCGATCAGGGCCAGGCTGTCCGTGCGCAGGGCCGCGAACTCGGCCGCCAATTCCGCTGGCGCCTTCTGGGCCGCGACCGCGCCCTGACGATCGGGATCATAGGCGGCGAAGTCCTGGCCGGCCAGCAGCGCCCGGACGCGCACCGGGAAGACTGTGCGCTCAGCTTCCAGCAAATGCCGCAGGCAGTCCAAGGCCGACCATTCACCGCGCGCGGGCGCGGCCTGGAGGAGCGGGGCGGTGACGAGTTGCGTCAGTTGGACCCAGCGCAGCGGCGTGGTCTTCAGCACGGCGGGCGCTTCCAGCAGAATGTCGTCCATGGTCGTCTCCTAACGGGCTGAGTGGGCTGATCGGCAGTCCCCCAGTATACGCCGTCCCGCGGCCGCCAACTGCTAAAATGGCGGCAGCGGCGTGAGTCCTCCGTCCACAGACCAGTCAGCGTTTTCCAGCCGCACCCGGCGAAGGATAATCCTGGTGACCTTTGCGCAATGGTTGAAGCGCCTGCGCGCCGAGCAGGACCTGACTCAAGAGAAGCTGGCTGAGCGCATCGGCTGTGCCACTCCGACCCTGCGCGCGTTTGAGACCGGGCGCCGGCGCCCGTCGCGTGCGATGGCCGAGCGCCTGGCGGACTGTCTGGCCGTGCCTGGCCCAGACCGCGCCGAATTCCTGCGCCTGGCGCGGCTTCCGCCGGAGGCACAGCCGGCGCGCCCGTCCCCGGCGGCAGCGCCGCGCCCAAACCTGCCAGCGTTCGGGACGGCCCTGATTGGCCGCGGTGCCGAAACCCGGCAGCTGGTCGAGATGCTCCAGGAGCGCGGCTGCCGTTTGGTCACCGTCGTCGGCCCGGGCGGCATCGGCAAGACGCGCCTGGCCCTATCCGTGGCCGCCGAGCTGGCCGGGCGGTTGGCCGATGGCGCCGTCTTTGTTTCGCTGGCGCCGATCGAGTCGGCGCGCCATGTGCCGGCGGCCATCCTGGCTGCCCTGGGCGGATCGAATCCCGGCTCGGTTGACCCGTGGCCGCAATTGCTGGCCGCCCTGGCCCCGCGCCAACTGGTGCTGGTGCTGGATGGCTTTGAGCACCTGCTCTCTGGCGCCGCCGATGCCACGCTGCTGGTGAAGGCGGTGTTGGACTGCGCGCCGGAGGTCCAGCTCGTCGTCACCTCGCGCGAGCGCCTGCGGGTGGGCGGCGAGCATGTGGTGGAATTGGCCGGCCTGTCGCTGCCGACGGCCGGTTCGCCCACCGAGCACTCGGAGGCCGTGCTGCTGTTCCTGGAGCGGGCGCGCCAGGTGGTGGGCGATTTCGTCCTGACGCCGCAGAACGCCGCCGCCGTCACGCGCCTGTGCCAGTTGGTGGAGGGCTTGCCGTTGGCGATCGAGCTGGCCGCCGCCTGGGTGCGCGCGTTGACGCCGGCCGAAATCGCGGACGAGATCACGCGCAGCGCCGACTTCCTGGCGCTGGCCGACCGCGACATGCCGGCCCGCCACCGCAACATGCGCGCCGTCTTCGACCACTCCTGGGCGCTGCTTAGCGCGGCCGAGCGCTCCGTCCTGGCCCAGCTCTCGGTCTTTCGCGGCGGCTGCAGCCGGGACGCAGCCGAGGCGGTCGCCGGGGCGACGCTGCCGCTGCTGGCCGGGCTGATCGACAAGTCGCTGGTGCGGCGCACCCAAACGGAAACGCGCGCCCGCTACGATCTGCACGAACTGGTCCAGCAATACGCGGCTGCGCGCCTGGCCGAGGAAGAGGGCGCGGAGCTGGAGCCGACGCGCCAGCGTCACCTGGCCCACTTCGCCGCCCTGGCGGCGTGCGCGGCGCCGCAGTTGTACGGACCCGAGCAGGCGGACTGGCTGGCGCGGCTGGCCCAGGAGCACGAGAACTTGCGCAAGGCATTGGAGTGGGCGCTGGGGACGGGGGCGGCGGCCCGCCCGGAGCGGGTGGCGCAGGGCCTGCGTCTGATGGTGCACCTGGACCGCTATTGGCAGGGGCGCGGCAACCTGCGCGAGGGTATCCGCTGGCTGGAGCGCGGCCTGGCGCACGCCCCGGACCTGGCGCCGGGCGATCGGGCGGCTGCCCTGAACCTGTGGGGCTGGCTGTTGAACCAGCAAGGCGATCATGCGCGCGCGCGGGCGCTGCAGGAAGACAGCCTGCGGTTGTTCACGGCCGCCGGCAACCAGGCCGGGATGGCGACGGCGCTCGATGCCCTGGGCGATATCGCCTGGTCGCAGAGCGACTTTGCGGCGGGCGAGCGCTGCTACGCGGAGGCCCTGGCCCTGCGGCGGGCGCTCGGTGACCAGGCCGCGATCGGTTTGTCCCTCTACAGCCTGGGCCGCCTGCATGTCGATCATGGCTCGACCGAGGCTGCCCGGCCACTGCTGGACGAAGCGGTGGCAGTCTTGCGCGCCTGCGCTGACCGGCGCGGGGTGGCGTTGGCTCTGAACGGGCTGGGACGGCTGGCTCTGCGGGAAGGCCGGCCGGCGGCGGCCGCGGCGCCGCTGCGCGAGGCGCTGCGCGTCTTCGACGCCCTCGGCAATCACGTCGATGTCGCCGAGTGCCTGGAGGAACTGGCCGTGGTGGCGGCGGCGGGCGGCCATCCAGGCCGCGCCCTGTCCTTGGCTGGGGCGGCGGAAGCCCTGCGCGAGCGCCTCGGCCTCTTCCGGCCCACCGGACCGCTGGATTGGGTCAGCGGCCAGTTGCCGCGGGAGCGCGCGCCGGCGGAGTGGGCGGGCTTCTGGGCCGAGGGGCGCGCCCTGGCGTTGGAGCAAGTTGTGGCGCTGGCCCTGCTGGAGGGTTAAACGAACCGGCCGGCCGCGTGCCACTGGCACGCCGACCGGCCCGGTTGCTCGTCAGGTTCCGGCGTCAAGCCGGGCTCGTCAGGTCTCGCGCACGTCCAGGATCGTGCCCGCCACCGGGCGCACTGCTTCCACCAGTTTGTCCAGCGGGACGTCCTGAACTTTGAAGGTGACGTCCCAGTGCGTGCCGCTTTCGCCGGTCGCTTCGCGGAAGCCCAACCCCACGATGTCGCCGCCGACGCCGAAAATGGCGCCCGTGATCTTGGCCAGCGTGCCCTTGGCGCCCGGCACCGAGATGGTCAGGCGCACTCCCCGCCGCCGGCCGCCCAGCAGTTCCAGCAGCGACTTGAACAGGTCGGTCTCGGTGATGATGCCGACCACGGTCTGGCCGCGCACCACCGGCAGGCCGCCGATCTTGCGATCCGCCAGGAGACGCGCCGCCTCCTCCAGCGGGGTGTCCTCGGTCACCGTGATCACGTCGCGGGTCATCACTTCGGCGATCTTGAGCTTGGCCAGCAGCTCCGTGATCTCCCAGATCGCCAAAGACGTGGCCGGCGACGGCGACGCCAGCAACAAGTCCTTGTCGGACACGATGCCCACCAGGTGACCGTGGTGATCCACGACCGGAAAGCGCCGGACCTTGCGGTCGCGCATCAGGCGCAGGGCCTCCGGCAGGGACGTGTCCGGGAAGACGGTCACCGGATTGGTAGTCATGCGGTCTCGTACGAGCATTACGGCCTCCTGTGGGATGGGTGCTCGCGCTATTTTAAGGGCTTTGCCCGGTCTGACAATACCCCGCTGCGCCAGGCTAGCGCGCCAGCGGGATCACGTAGAACAAGATCGCAAAGAAGTGCAGGCCGCTGCCGAGCAGGACGAAGACGTGCCAGATGGCGTGGTGAAAGCGCAGCCGCCGCCAGACATAGAACAGGCTGCCCAGCGTGTAGGCCGCGCCGCCGCCGAACAGCAGCGCCAGCCCGCCCGGCGCCACCGTCTCAAACAGCGGCTTGATGGCGATGATGGCCACCCAGCCCATGGCCACGTACGGGAGCGCCGTCACCAGCGGTTTGAGGCGGATCAGCCTGCTTTGCAGCAGAATCCCCAGCCCGGCCAGCCCCCAGATGAGGCCGAAGATCGACCAACCCCACGGGCCGCGCAGGTTGACGAGGGCGAAGGGCGTGTAGGTGCCGGCGATCAGCAGGAAGATAGCGGCGTGGTCGAAGTGACGCAGGACGGCTTTGGCGCGCGAGACCGGGACGCTGTGATAGAGCGTCGAGGCCGCGTACAGCAGGATCTGGGTCGCGCCGTAAATGCTGCAGGCGACGATGTGCCAGACCGTGCCGAAGAGGCTGGCGAAGGCGGTCAGGACGGCCAGGCCGGCGATGGACAGGACCACGCCGATGCCGTGGGTCACGCTGTTGGCGAGTTCTTCGGCCGGGCTGTAACGGGGCAGGCTGAGCTGAGTGGTCATTGCGGTTGCTCCAACGGCTGTCCGCCTTGAGCGCGTTCGGCCCACAACAACTGCAGGCGGTGGTAGCGCGCCTCCGCGGCCGAGAAGCCGAGCGCCTCGACGACCTCCTCCGGGCGGCCGGTGGCCCCCTCGCGGGCCGCCAACTGCATGCTCAGGGTGTGCGTCGTTTCGGCTGAGGTCAGCCGGGTCAAGGCCTCGATCAAGGGCCGCAGGTCATAGGCCTTGTCGCGGCGGACGCGGGGGACTGCCGTCTGGCTCAGCAGGTCAGCCAGGCGCGCGTCCACGGCCGCCGGGCTGAGCGGGCTGATCACATCAACCCGGTAGCGCGCCGAGCGCATCAGCGCCTGCAGCGGCGCGGCGTCCAGCGGGGCCTCGCCCACTTGCAACACCTGCAAGCCGGGCGGTGCCACGGTCGTCAGCGCGGCGCAGACCGCGTCCAGCGGCCGCGCGGCCTCCAGCCAGATATCGGCGACTTCGCACTCACTGGTGAAGCCCAGCGGCAGGGCCGCCGCCAGTTGAATCTTAGGTTGGCGGTGATAGCCCTGGGAATAGGCCAGCGGCAGATCGGCGCGGCGGAAGGTCCGCTCCCAGGCCAGGTGCGTATCAAGATGGCCGGTGTACTTCATCGCCGCGGTCTTAGCGAAGGTGACGCGTAGGCGCTGCATGTGACCGTTATTATAGCCCGAGGTGGTTCCTGCCGACGCGCCGACGACCAAGCCGGGACGCAGCGCGCCGTCAGGCGGCCGCCCGGCTCACGGCCAGCGCCAGACACTGATCGGCGCGCAGAGCCATGCAGTTGACGCCCTGCACGACGCCTTCCTTGGCCGGGATTTCGCCGGCTTTGAAGCGGATGATCTTGTTCTGCTGGGACAGGATGAAGACGTCATCGGCCTCGTCCACGGCGGACGCCCCGATCAGGGCGTCCGTCTTGAGTGCCAGCTTGCCGCCCGCGCCCGGCGCCTTGTTGGCCGCGAAGCCGGACATCAGCCGGATGGTGCCGCGGCCGTCCGCGCCGACCAGCAGGACGCCGGTGTCGCCGAGAGCGGCGGGCCGCACGGCCGTGATCGCGACGACGCTGTCGCCGGCCTCCAGCCGCAGGCCGGGGCCGCCGGGCGTCGGCACTTGCTTGAGCGGGAAGCGCACCGCCAGGCCGCGGCGGGTGGCCAGGAACAGATCAGAGTCGCCGCTGGGCGCCCAGCAGGCCGCGGCGGGGGCGCCGGCCTCCTCCGGCCGAAACACGGCCAGGCCGGCCCGCATCGTCTCGCTGAAGAGGTGGCCGGGCAGGGCGCGCACAAAGCCCTGCTGGCTGACCACGGCCAGGTGTCCCTGGGTCTGGGCCGGCACGGCCACGGCCCAGTGCTCGCCCTCGGCCAGTGGCACCGAGACCATGAAGGGCTGCGGCCGGGTGCGCACCGCTATGGCTTCGTCGAGGAAATAGACCGGCAGCCGGAAGGCGCGCCCGCGGGAGGTGAGGACCAGCAGGTCGGAGCGCTCTTCCGTGATCAGCAGAGCCGCGGCCGGGTCGTCGTCGGCGGCTTCCACGTCGAAGACGCCCATGCCGCCGCGCCGCTGGCGCAGGTAGAGGTGGCGCGGCGTGCGCTTGCCCAGGCCGCTGCGCGTGATGACGACTACATTGCGCGTGGTCGGCGGCTCGCTGGGCTCCAGCGGCGGCAGGGCCTCGGCCGCGTCGCCCTCGGCGCCGGCCTCGGCTGCGAAAGCGGCCGCCTGCAGCCGCGCATTCTCACTCTCCAGCCAGGCGATGTAATCGCGGACTTCGGACGAACTCTGGCTCAGGTCGGGACGTTGCATGCCGGGTCGCGCCTCCAGGGCAAAACGGGTGCCGTGGCCGGCGCGCCAGGCGGCGGCTACGGCTGACCGAAGACCAGCGTGTAGTAGTTGGTCCACTCCGCGCTGGCGCTGACCGCATAGGCCACGCCGATGTCGGTGGCCGTCGGGAACAGAATATTATCATGGTGGATCTGGCTGTTCATCCACCAATCGAAGGCGTCGGCCGGGGTGCCGCCGTAGTAGACGTTCTCGCGCGAGCTGCGGGCGTTGCCGCCATAGCCGGATTGGGAGATGCGCTCCTGAAAGGTCGTCCCGTCCGAGCCGCGATGCGGATTGATGCTGTTGATGCCGTTGCAGGCCATGTCCTGGGCGTGACGCCAGGCGGCCTCGCTCAGGGCCGGGTTAACGTTCAGCGGCGCCAGCCCGTTTTGGGCGCGCGCGCCGTTGATCTGGCTCAGGAGTTGAGCTTCGCCGGCCGTGTTGCGCGTGGTCCCGCAGGCGCCGCCGCCGCTGCCGCCGCCGCTGCCGCCAGACGCGGTCGCGCCGGCGCTCGCGCCGCCAGCCCCCCAACTGACGTCGATCCACACCCACAGCGCGCCCGTGGCGGGCACACTTAGCCCGAAGCGTTGGCCGGCCGAGTTCTGGAACATCCAGCGGCCGATGTGGCTGCCGCCGTCGGCTGGCGCCGCCATGTCCACGGTGATTTCGACGTATTCGTTCGGCTTGACGGTGGGCAGCGCGGTGGAGAGCGGCGCGCTCATTTTGTCGCCGCTGTCGAAGACCAGGGTGTAGCCCTGCCACGCGCAGGTGCCGGCGTTCTGCACGCGCCAGGTCTTCTGGAACTTCTCGCCGGGATCAAACACCGTATGATCGGGGACGGTCACGTCGCTGTCGAACGCGGCCTTGTCGACGCAGTTGGCGGGTTGCGCGGCCGCGGGGGCGGTGGTGGGCACCGCCGTCGGCGCCGGCGCGTTGGTCGGCGCGGCCGTCGGTTCGGGTGTGGGGCTGGGCGCCGCCTGCGTGGGCGTGGCCGCGGCGCTGGTGGCGGGCGTGGCAGTGGGGGCTGGGCCGCCCGGCGCGCCCGCCAGGTTCAAGGTGGTGCTGAGGCCGTTGACGACCACCACGTAATCGCCGTTGGGCAGGCCGGCGACGTCAAGCGACACCTGGCGTTCGAACGGGGCCGCCACCGCCGCGCACGCGGCGCCCGCCGGGCGCGTCGTCGCCACCGTGACCACGAACGTCTGGCCGTTGCGCTCGGTCGCGATATCGGCCAACTCCGTGCAGGCATCCCCCAACGTACCCCGCACCGTCACCTGCGCCTGGGCGGACTGGACCGCCAGGGGCGCCACGGTCACCTGTTCCACCACGGCCAGTCCGCGCTGCGGCGGACCCGTCACGACCGTGGCCGTGGCTGGCGCGGCAGTGGGGTTGGCGCCGGAGCAGGCGGCTAGAAAGAGGCTGGCGATCAGGGGGATCCAGGCAAGCGGCAGGCGGGCGGGACGGCGCGTCATAGCAGGTTCCTTAAGGAGAATCAAAACACTCCCTTAAGACTGCCATGCTTGCCCGCCCGGCACAAGGGGACGGAGGTCATCCGATTCGCCTGAAAATTGGAAGGCCGTTAGGGCCTGGCCGGCGGACAACGGGCTCCGCTTAGAAACGGTAAGCCAGGAGGGGGACCAACATCTCATCCGGCGTGAGACCGCCGTGGTGGCCGCGATACTTCGCCTCTGGGCGGCTGCGGTCGAGCCAGTAGACGGCCTCACCCGGGGCCGGCAGGACCACCAGGTTGCCCAGGCGTTCCAGCAGGCGCGCCGAGACCGGGGGCGGCCCGAACAGACCGTCGGCCAGCAGGTCGGCGGTGCGGCGGACCACGCCCCGGCCGGCGAGGGCACGCGCCAGCCGGCTCTCGACTTCGGCCAGGTGCTCGTCCCGGATGTACAGGAAAGTGTCCCGCGGCGAGCCGCCGAACAGCAGCGGCTGGCCGCGCCGATTGGGCCGGGCCAGGGCGGGCAAATCGGGCAGGAGGGTGTTGAGGACGATGGCCGCCGCCGGGTCCAGGGTGGTCTGGCCGTGGTCGGCCGTGACCAGCAGCAGGGTACGCCGCGGCTGACCGCTGGCTGCGCGCAGGAACTCGTCCAGGCTGTGGAGCAGCGCGCGGACTTCAGCCCGCACTTGCGGCGAGGCCGGGCCGTAGTGGTGGCTGAGCGCGTCGATCGCGTCGAAGTACAAGAAGAAGTAGGCCCGGCCGCGCGCCGCTTCCCAATCCGCCCGCAGGTTCGTCAGTGCCTCCGGCCAGGTCGTGTAGGGCCGCAGGCGCGCGCCGCGCAGGACGTGCGTCGAGAACGCCGAGTGCGCGTAGGCTCGGCTCTGGTAGGCGTAGGCGGGCACGCCGGCCGCCCGGAGATCCTGATACACGGTCTGGGCCGGAAAGAGCTGGGCCGGCGTGATTCCGCGGCGTCGGAGCACGTCGCGCTCGGTCTCGCCGGCTGGGGAGAAGAGCAGCGGTGCGATGACGGCGTCCACGGCTGGCTCGTAGTAAAACCACTCATGGACGCCGCTGGCCGCGACGGGCAAGCCGGTGTGTACACAGGTCGTATGGGCGGCCGTGGTGGACGGGAACATGGACGTCATCTGGGAGACGACGCCGCCCGCCAGCATCTCGCGCAGGAAGGGGGCAGCCTCGGCGTGTTCCTCGAACAAACGCCAGCCGAAGGCGTCGATCAGGCACACGATGACGCGTTCGGTCCCGGTCTCGCCGTCCCAGGCCTCCGGCGGCAGCGGCAGCGCTCCGGCCCGGTCCGGCGCGCCCAGCAATCGCAGCACCGTGGCGGGCAGATGCGCGAAGCAGTAGCCGCCGTAAGCGGGGCGCACCTGGTCCGCGTTGACAGCGGCGAGGGATGCGCGGTTCAGCATGAACGCCGGCCGAGGTCCGGAGGCACGGCGCCCTAGCCCGGCTCTGCGGCGGCGTCCGCCTCAGCGCACTGAGCCAGGATGGCCTGCTTCAATTCCGCGTTGATGTCGAAGTGCCGGGCCAGGAAGGCCAGGATGGCGCGGGCGGCGGCGACGTTGTGCTCGTAGCCGGGCATGAAATAGGGCAGTTCATGCGCCACGGTCGGGAAGCGCCGCTCAAAGCGCCGCTCGCTCACGAACGGGTCGACGTGGGCGGGTCCGGCGCGTTCCACCCAGTGGGCGAGCTCCACCACGCGATCCACAGCGTAGCCCTGGATGAAGCGCGCCGCCGACAGCTTCTCGCCGCGCCGGTGGCGGCCGAGGCCGACATACAGGTTGGTGAGGGCTTCGCCCAGCAGCCACTCCACGCTGCGTTCGGCCGGCGGGGCGGGCGGTTCGGCCGGGCTGGCGAGCGCCTCGTCGATGCCGGCGCGCTTCCAGACGATCCGGCCCGGCGCGTACGGGATCTGGCGCAACTCCGGCTCCTCGAAGACCGCGAACTCGCAGAAGACATCGTCGGTGAACAGGGCCTTATAGCCGTCCGGCGTGTTCTGGAAGCTGTAGGCCAGCGGCCCGGCGGCGCGCAGCCAATCCAGATTGTGCAGGTAGCGGGCTTTGTGGCCGGGCTCGACGATCACAAAGAAGTCCAGGTCGGAGAAATCGTCCAGGCGGTCAGTCTCGCGGCCGACCGAGCCGAGGCCGATGAGCGCCAGCGCGTGGCCGGTGCGTTCCAGGGCGCGGCCGATGTCATCCAGGCGGTTGAGCAGGAAGTGACGGGGCGGATGGGCGGGCATGGCGGGTAGGGTGGCAGGAGCGCGGCTCAATCCGCGCGCACGTAGATGGACAGGTTGCGATAGGGCCGCCCCTGTCCGTCGGCGCCGGATTGGACGATGGTCAGGCGCCGGCCGTCGGCGGAGAGGACGCGGCTGGCGTGGTTGACGACCTGGCCGTCTTTCAGCGCGGTGCTGTCCAGGCGGCGGTCGTCCACAAATACCGACACGACGGTGTCGACCGCCGAGCCGCCCGCGTAGGGATGCGGCTGGCCGTCGGGGAGCAGGCTGTAAGCCAGGTGGTGGGCGTGGCCGTCGGCGCCTGTCCAGCGCATACTCACCTGGAAGCCAGCGCCCTCGGCCCGCAACTCATACGTGCCGTTAAGCGGCGCCAGGCCGAATTGGTAGTCGCTGTAGGCCGGGTCGAGGTGCCAGGTGCCGAAAAATGGGTCGCGTCGGGTCAAGCGAGTTTCCCCTCACAAGCGGGTCACGTTAACGCGATTATCCCCGTTTCCGGGCTTCCCGGCAATTTGCCATGGGAGGTCAGAGTGGGTGCCCAGGCGCCGGTCACCTGGACGAGATCGGCCCGCAGCGCGCGCACAGACCGGTCCCGGTCCACCGCTGTGCGCCTCGACCCGAGGTCCGGGGCCTTAGTCGCCGGCGACCGGGAGCTCCAGGTGGATGGGCTCGGCCGCGGCTGGCCGGCCGCGCTGGTGTTTGGGCTTCACCTCTGGGCACTCCCAGGCCTCGGCCGGCGTCTGCTCGCGCAGGCCCGTGAACTTGGGCAGGATGCCGCAAGCGAAGCAGCGCTCGCGGCAGTCCACGCGCGTCTGGCCGCGCAGGCTCCAGCGGTAGTCCTCCGCCAGATACTGCTTTTTGACGGCCACGTCGATGTGGTCCCAGGGGAAGGTCTCATCGATCAGGCGCGGGCGGTGGGTGTAGAAACGCGGGTCCAGGCCGCAGGCCGCGAAGGCGTCCTGCCAGGCTTGAAAGTTAAAGTGCTCCTGCCAGGCGTCGAACTTGGCGCCGCGCCGCCAGCCCTCCAGGAGGACGCGGCCCAGCCGGCGGTCGCCGCGCGAGAACCAGGCCTCCATCTGCGTCTCCCGCGGGTTGTTCCAGCTCAGCTTGAGGCCCGGTCCGCGCAACTCGCGTTTGAGCAAGGCCTGCTTGGCCTCGATCTGCTCGATCGAGTCGCACGGCACCCATTGGAAGGGCGTGTGCGGTTTGGGCACGAAGGTGCTCACGCCGGCGTGGACGGTGGCCTTGTTGCCCAGGAACCGGCGCCCCTCCCACAGCACCTGCTTGCACAGGTCGGCGATGGCGCGCACGTCGTCCAGGGTCTCGGCCGGGTGGCCGATCATGAAATACAGTTTGACCGTGGTCCAGCCGCGCTCGAAGACGGCCCGGCAGGCCTCCAGCAGTTTCTCGGTGGAGATCGGCTTGTTGATGATCTCGCGCATCCGCTCGGTGGCGGCCTCCGGTGCGAACGTGAAGCCGCCGCGCTTGCTGTCCTTGAGCAGTTCCATCAGCTCTACGGACGCGGTCTCCAGCCGCAGCGACGGCAGCGAGACTTTCAGGTTGCGCCCGGCGAAGCGCTCGCCGACCTGGCGCACCAGCTCCAGGATGTCGTCGTAGTCCGACGACGACAGCGACAGCAGCGCGATTTCTTCGAAGCCCGTGTTGCGCAGGCCGGCCTCGAGCGCGGCCAGCACCTGCTCCACCGGGCGCTCGCGGACCGGGCGCGTGATCATGCCGGCGTGGCAGAAACGGCAGCCGCGCGTGCAGCCGCGCATGATCTCCACTGGAAAACGATTGTGGACGGTGTTGATGTAGGGGACGATGAGCTTGGTCGGCGGCGGCGGCAGGAGCGGGACGATGCGCTTGAGCACCTTGGCCGGCGCTTCGGGCGTGGCCGGCAGCACGGCCGCGACGGTGCCATCTTCGTTGTAGAGCGGCTCGTACAGGGCCGGCACGTACACGCCCCAGATCTGGGCCAGCGCCTGGAGCAGGGCGGCCTTGTCGCCGCCGGAGGCCTTCCAGCGTTGCAGCGTCCGCGTGATGTCGAAGAGTACGTCTTCGCCCTCGCCGATGACGAAGGCGTCGATGAAGTCCGCCATCGGCTCCGGGTTGTAGGCGGCGTGGCCGCCGGCGACAACCAGCGGGTGGCGGCGCGGGTCGCGCTCGGCCGCCAGCACGGGCAGCCCGGCCAGGTCCAGCAGGTTGAGGACGTTGGAGTAGAGCTGCTCGTACGGCAGCGACAGGCCGAGCAGGTCGAAATCACGGACCGGGTGCTTGGTCTCTAGCGAGTAGAGCGGCACCCCGGCGGCGCGCAGGGCCGCCTCCATGTCCGTCCACGGGCTGAAGGCGCGCTCCGCCAGCATGTCCGGGCGCTGATTGACCAGGTCGTACAGAATCGCCAGGCCGAGGTTGGGCGTGCCGAGGTCGTAGATGTCCGGGAAGGCCAGGCAGACGCGGGTTTGGATGGCGGCGTCGTCCCAGTCCTTGACGACCGAATTCAGCTCGCCGCCCGTATACCGGCCGGGTTTGCTGACGTTGGGCAGGATGCGGTCCAGGGCCAACTCAATTTGCGCGGGGGTCATCGGCTACTTCCTTGTATACCTGATAGAAACTGTCTGAAATTCATTATAACCCTGCTTGTCCAGGCTTTGGGGCTCGCAACATTGCCGACGAGCGGGTAGGGCACCGCGAAGTCGTTTTTGGATTGACGCGCGCCGCTGGCGTATGCTATACTCTCGCCGCTCTAGCCCCTATCGTCTAGTGGACCAGGACGCGGCCCTCTCAAGGCCAAAACTGGGGTTCGAATCCCCATAGGGGCACACCGGCGCAGCTCTTTGGCTGCGCCTTTTTGTTTCCAGGCGATCCGCGGGCGGGCGGCCTATAGCTGGGAGAGGATGACCGGCCCGGTCTCGGTGATCGCGATGGTGTGCTCGAATTGGGCCGAGAGCGCGTGATCGGCCGTGACCACCGTCCAGCCGTCTTTGAGCAGCTTCCAATCCGGGCCGCCGGCGTTGATCATCGGCTCGATGGTGAAAATCATGCCCGGCCGCAGACGCGGCCCCTGGCCGGCCGGGCCGGTGTGCGGCACCGACGGCGGCTCGTGAAGGTTGCGGCCGATGCCGTGGCCGCCCCAGTCGTGGACCACGCTGAAGCCGTGGCTCTCGGCATAGGCCTGGATGACGGCGCCGACGTCGCTCAGGTGCCGGCCCACCTGCGCGGCTGTGATCCCGCGCCGCAGACATTCCTGCGTCACGTCCAGCAGCCGTTGGGCTTCCGGTGCGATGGCGCCCACCGGGAAGGTCACGCAGGCGTCGCCACAGTAGCCGTTGTAGCGCAGGCCGATGTCGATGCCGACGATGTCGCCGGCTTTTAGGAGGCGCTTGTCCGGCAGGCCGTGACAGACCTCGTCATTGACCGAGGCGCAGATCACGCCCGGGAAGGGCGGGTGGCTGGGCGGGTTGCCGCGGTAGCCCTTGTACAACGGCTGGGCGCCGCGTTCCTTGATCAGGGCGGCGACCTGGTGATCCAGGTCCAGCAGACGCACGCCCGGCTGGATGGCGCCTTGGAGCAGATCGAAACACTGGGCCACGAGCCGGCCGGCTTCGCGCATCGCGGCGAGGTCGGCGGCCGACTTCAGGCTGATGTTCTGCGGTTTGGGTTGGGAGAATATCACGGCGATGACCTTGTGGGCAGGCGGCCATTATACCGCCAGCCGCGGGCACCGCGTCATCCGGCGCGGCGCACCCGCCAGATCTCGAAGCGCTCGTCGTCGAAGCCCTTGAGCGTGGTCATGTCCGGGGTGGCGCGCAAGCCGTTGACGGGGTCGGCCAGCAGGGCGGCCACTTCCGGATCCTGGCGCACTACCGTGGACAGCACCACCTCGCTGCCGTCGGAGAGCTCCACCAGGCGCGAGGCCGCGTTCACGGTTGAACCGAAGTAGTCCAGGCGCTGGTTCAGGGCCACGCCGATGCACGGCCCGGAGTGGATGCCGACCTTGAGCAGCAGCGGCCGCAGCGGTTCGGCCGGCGCGGCCAGGGTGCGCTGCGCGCGCAGGATGGCGCGCACCGCCGCCGCCGGCCGGCGGAAGACCGCCATGACGGCGTCGCCGATGTTCTTGACGATGGCGCCGTCTTCGGCCGCGATGGCGTCACGCAGCACGTCGAAGTGGTTCATCACCAGCCCGAAAGCCGGCGCGTCGCCGATCTCGCGGTACAGGCGCGTGGAGCCGCGCAGATCCGTGAACAGCACGGTCAGGCTGCCGACCGAGATCTGCTCGCCGGGGCGCAGCGCTTCGTTGGCGAACAGGTCGCGGAAGACCTGCAGGGCCGTGACGTCGGCGGCCAGCACGGCCTGGTCGCTCCAGGCCGCGCGCTCCAGGATCACGAGGTGCTCGCGGTCCGCGCCGTTGACGAGGCGCAGCGTGGCGCGCGCCGCCAGCGTTGGTTCGGCGGCCGGCCAGCCGGCCGGGTTCACGGGCACGGTCGCCGCGGCTTGCCCGTCGTCGGCGACGTTGAGAAACTGGCCGCCTGGCAGCTCCAGGGCGCGCAGACGGTAGCGGCCGGGCTCCAGGGCCGCGGTCAGGTCGCGCTGCTCACCGGGTTTGAGCAGCTGTTGGATGGCGATGTGCGGCGTCACCTGCGGACCGGCCACGCAGAACTCGGCCGCGACGACCGGCCGGATGGCAGCGTTCGGGTGAAAGGTGAGCTCCACCGAGCGCTCGAGGTTGGCCGTGTAGTCGATGTTGCAGGTGTCGCAATGCACGAGCGGGCGGCCGCTCACGTCACTCAAGGTGCCGGCCTGCAGTTGGGCGCCGCGGCAGTTCGGGCAGAGCACGTCCCAGCGGAAGTCCAGCAGGCCGGCGCGGGTGGCGCGCAGGCACAGCTCCAGCACCTCCCGGCGTGGCTTCCCCCACCGGTCGGCCAGCGTGTAAGGGCGCAGACGGGCCACCGTCTGGTCGTCGGCTTTCTCCAGCACTGTGAGCAACCGATCCACTAGGTCAGCCGGCTGGCCGGCCTGCGTCAATTGCGCGCGCGCGGCCGCCAGGCGTTCGCCGGCGCCGGGCGCTAACTCCACAAAGGCGGGCAGGTCCAGACGTGTGCCCCGGCTGGCGGCGGCCTGGTCGTAGCGGCGCACAGCGCGGTCAATCAGGCGGTAGTTGAGCAGGCCGATCTGGATGGGGATGGCGGGGACGCCCAGGAAGTTGGCGGGCGTGGCCCACACCTGATAGGTCAGGCGCGTCCCGTCGCCGGCTCGCGGCTCCAGTTCGGCCAGCATGCGGAACTCGGCCACGGGGTTGAGCGGGTGCGGCAGGTAGCGGCGCGCCACGCCGTAACGGACCGGGCGCACCCACTCAAAGGGCTGCTCGTCATAGTCCATGGCCACGCCGTAGATCGTCATGCGCAGCCGTCGGCGGGCGTTGTCCAAACGTTCGCCCTTGTCCAGCCGGTTCTGCACGGTCGGCAGGCCGCTGTCGTGGTTCAGGCGGTCGGTATCGGCGACGAAGGGCCAGAAGGCCTCGGGTGTTGAGCGCAGATCCCAGACCCAGCGGAAATGGACGGGACGATAGGCCATGGCGTGTTTGCCGACCAGGCAGCCCGGGAGCGTCTGGGCTGTGGATGGCCGAAGTATAGGGAAGGAGGACGCGCCACGCAACACCCGCTCAGGCGCCGCGCAAACGTTCCAGCAACGCGCCCAGCAGCCATGCCCCCCACGGGTTGGTCTCGAAGCCCACCGGCTGAGCGCCCAGGCCGCCGTCCAGGCGCAAAGTTGTCAGCCACACTTGCCCGCGGCCCAGGCGGAGCGCGCCCACATACTCGGCCCACAGCATCTGGCGCGCATCGAAGCGCCGCCAAACAGTGCGCACATCTACGGCCGGCACTATGCCTTCCAACTGCCGTAGGTCGATGGCGAAATCAGTGGCGACGCCGAAGAAGCGCAGGTCGGCGTGATAGTCGGGCGAGGCCCCGGCCGGCGGCACGACCTCCCAGAGCGGATCGGGCGCGAAGGTGTGGATAGCTTCGCGCCAGAAGGGGACGGAGACCGTAAAGCGGCTGTCGGGCTGACGCAGCCAGACGAGCGCGCGGGCGCCAGCGCGGACGCGGGCCAGCACGCCCTCATCTAATGCGTCGGCGACGAGCGGGAGGTCGTCGTCGGCGCCGGCGGCGTCAAGAAACTGCGTCTGGCGCGCGAAGGCCGCGAACGGGTGACGAAAGAGCAGACCCGTGGGCAGGGCGATGCGCTCGGGCAGGTGCGGCCGCGGGACCGCCCACAGCCGCCAGGTGTTAGCGGCCGCATCCCCCAATTGGGCGCGCAACTCCAGCTCCACCGGGCGCGGCCCGCCCGGCGCCGTGAAGGCCGCGCGGGCCAGTTCGGTGACCGTGCCGGCTGGGACCTCGGCCACGGCTGCCGTGTCAGCCGCCAGCAGCGCGCCCTCGGCCGTGCGCAGCTCCCAGCGCAATTCAGACGCTGCCCAGGCCGGGCCGCCGTTGGACACGCTCAGGCGGACCTCGGCGCGCTCGCCTTGCCACCACGTGAACGGGTCCTTGGGGTTGGGCCGATCGCCGCCCACCCAGCGCCGGCGCCGCTCGCGGTCCAGGCAGAGCACCACGTCGGCATTGAAGCGCCGCCACTCGACCGGGTCGAACTTGAGCGCGCCCGCGTCGTCGACCACGCCGGAGGTGGTGATGGGGGTATCGCTCCAGCCGGTCACCACGTAACCGCCAGTGGCGTGCTCGCGGCGCACGGTTTCCAGGATGAACTGGCGCACGGCCGTCGCCTGGCGGCGCGCTCGGGCGGTCAGGGCGCGGCCGCCATCCTCCACGCCGGCCGCCGCCAGACGCTGACGGTGCTCGCGCTGGTAACGGAAGTCGTCGCGGTCCAAGGCGGTGGGCGTGGTCAGCCACCAGGCCGCGCCCACCGCGTCGAAATCGCGCAGCGTGTCGGCGTCGCAGAACTCGCCGTACAGCCAGGGCTTGCGCGGCCGGCCGGCCCGCGCAAAGTGCTGGACCAGCGGCGCGAAGAAGTGCGGGTCGGTGTAGAAGTGGTAATCGTAAAAGTCCGCCAGCGCGGCTTCCACCCCGCCGTAGGCCTCGGCCGAGCCGCTGTTATCGCAGACCAGGCTGTCCGGGAACCAGGCCCGCGCTAGGGCGTGCAGGGCGCACAGGAAGTCGGCGTCGGCCTCGGCGTTCAGCTCACAGCCCAGGCTCAGGGCGACGATGGCCGGGTGGTGGTGGAGCTGGCGGAAGACGGCGGCATATTCGCTCAGGGCCAGGGCTTTCAGCGCCGGCGTCACCCGCGGCAGCCACAGCGGCATCTCCAGCCAGACCGGCTGACCGAGCCTGTCAGCGGCCGCAAAGAACGCGTCCGGCGGAACGTAGAGGCAGCATTTCCACAGGTTGAAGCCGAGAGCGCGGGCGGCTGCGAAAGCGGCGGCCGGGCCTGCGGGCCAGCGGGGCGCGATTTCAACCGGATCCCAGCCCCAGTCCAGCACGCCGCGGAGGTGCACAGGCCGGCCGTTCAACTGCGTCTGGTCGCTCAAGGCCGTCAGCGCGCGGAAGCCGAAGCGCCGCGTCGTCTGCGCCAGCGTGCGGCCAGCGGCGCGCAGCGTGAGCGTCAGTTGATAGAGCTCGACCTCCTCCGGCCAGAGCGCCGGCGCTGGAACGTCCAACTCAGCCGCGAAGGCGTTGCCGGAGACGGCCGCGGCCGCAGCCAGGCGCGATCCGGCGCGCGGCGCCGCCAGCCCAACCTCGACCTCAACCGGCCCGCTTTCGCCGAGCAGGGTGAAGGCGCCGGCGACGCGCACCTGCCCGGATACGTGAGCGTGGACACGGACCGAGGTGAAAGCGGCCTCGGCAAAGGCCAGGAGCCGCAGCGCCTGCCAGACGCCGCCGAAGGACGTACACACGTCCGGCAAGAAACCGGCCAGGGCCTCACGCAGCGGGAAGCGGCCGCCCGGTTTCCAGACCTCGAGCGCGAGCAGGTTGGCGCCGGGCCGCAGGTGCGGCGTGAGGTCCACCTGGAACGCGGCCCAGGCCCCGGTGTGCTCGCCCGCCACCTGGCCGTTGACGAGCACGGTGACGTGGTGGCTGATGGCGTCTGCGTCCAGGCGCACCGAGCGGCCGGTCCAATCGGGTGAGAGCGTCACGGTGCGCGTGTAAACGGCCGGTCCGTCGCTGATCTTATCGGGGTGATGGCTCTCCCAGGCGGCGGGGAGGCGGACAGGGTAAGTTGGTGTGAGACCGAGGCGGAAGTCCCAGGGCTGGTCGGTGAGGCCAAACGCCAGCGCGAGGTCGTTCTCCCAGACATCCATCAGTTGGGGTAGGGATCGAGGGAGGCGCCTGGGCGGGCGCTGGTGGGGTCGAGGTCGATCGTGAACTCCCAGACGCCGTGGCGCAGGTGGCGATCCACGTGTAAGCCGCTGCGCTCGATGAAGCGCAGGATCTGGGCATTGTTGGAGTGAATGGTCGCCACGAAGCGCCGCACACCGTGCGCGCGCGCGTACTCAACCAGGCGCCGGATCAGAATGGTGCCCAGCCCGCGTTTCTGGTAGTCATCCTGGACGACGATGGCGGCTTCGCCCGTCTCGCCGTCGGCGGGATCCACCAGGCTGTAGCGGGCGACCGCAATGATGTGTTCGGCGTCGTCCATGAGGCTGGTCGCGGCGATAGCGACGCGCGTGCGCCCATCCATGTCACATAGAAGGCGGGCCTCGGCATCCGTGATCGCGGTCCGGTACTCCAACAGGCGGTAGAAAATGCTTTGCGGAGAAAGCCGATAGAAGAAGGCTTTGATGCGCTCGGTGTCGTCAAGGCGCAGGCTTCGCACCTGGACCGGCGTTCCATCGCGTAATGCGATTGATTCTATCGGAAAAGTTGCCAAGGTGCTCATTGCCAGCCCTAATCTCTCATGACGCATCGCATTATAGCATCCCTTGACGCACCGCATTATAGGAGATTCAGTTGGCTTCGATATGTAATTCTGCGATGACGTTTGGCACTTCCCCACATGGTGAAACACTCACACACTACTATTGTAAAGTCCCTGCTGGCACCTCATCCACCGAACGAGGCTGGGCGGGTGCTGGCCGACCACTTGTCGCGCAGAGCAAACCCTGTCCAGTTGTTTCCGGTGGATGGGGCACTACTTAGGAGGCCGCCATGTTCAAGAACATCCTCGTACCGCTGGATGGGTCAGCGCTATCCGAGAGGGCACTCCTGCCGGCGATGACCCTGGGGAGTCAAGATGGGGGGCACATCACGCTGCTGCGGACGCCCGTCGTCGAAGTGACCATGGTCCCGACCGTGGAGTTCTTCGGCAACTACAGCCTGCGTGGATTGGATCAGGCCGTGGAGAAATCCCGGCACGAGGCGCGGGACTATCTGGAAGCGCTGCGCCGGACTCGCGCGCAGCCCAACGTGGTGCTGCATGCCGAGGTCATCGACGGCGACCCGGCCGAGGCGATCCTGGAGACGGCCGTGGCCCGCCACGCCGATCTGATCGTCATGTCCACCCACGGCTACTCCGGCATCACGCGCTGGATCATGGGCAGCGTCACCGAGCGGGTGTTGGCGCACGCGCCGTGCCCGGTCCTAATCATCCGGTCCGAAATCCCGTTCCGCAAGATGCTGGTCCCGCTGGATGGGTCAGACCTGGCTGAGGCCGCCCTGCGGCCGGCCCTGGACGTGGCCTCGGCGTTCCAGGCATCGGTCACTCTACTGCGCGCGGTCAAGGAGATGCCGACGCGCAATATCGAGGCCCTGGAGGACGTCGAGCACGGCCTGGGGCTGCGCGTGCAGGGTGAACTGGCCGAAGAAGCCGAGACCTACTTGAACGGCCTGGTGAAACGGCTGGCGCGGCCCGAGGTGCAGATCGCCGTGCGGTCCGGCCCGGCGCCCAGCGCCATCCTTGGCCAGGCTGAGGCGCAGGATGTCGATGTGGTGGCGATGGCCACGCATGGCCGCACGGGCACGCAGCGCTGGGTGTATGGCAGCGTGACCGAGAAGGTGCTGCACAACAGCCATCGTTTCGCGATGCTGGTGGTGCGGCCCAAGACCAGTTGAGGGCGAGGTCGGCGTCACGCGGCCAGGCGGACGAAAGCGACTTTTAGATAAGGGGTCTCCCTACGCGCAACCGGGAAATCCAACTCGGGCTCGTGGGTGGTGTGGGTGATGCGCGCCGGGAGTCCGTCCAGCCCGGCGCGCAGTTGTTGGTGGAAGGCGCGCACCGACAGCTCGGCGGCATTGGCGCAGGCGATGAGCCAGCCGCCCGGCGCCACCACCTGCGCCGCCCGGCGCGCCAGGTCCGCGTAGTCGCGCTGCACCGTGAAGCGGCCGCGCTTGGAGGTGGCGTAGCTGGGCGGATCCAGGATGACCAGGTCGAAGCGCTCGCCGCGCCGGGCCAGCCGCCCGAGCCAGTCAAGGGCATCGCCGAAGATGAAGTCGCGCGGAGCGGGCGCCAGCCCATTCAACTGGTAATTGGCCTGGCCCCACTCCAGGTAGGCGCGCGCCAGATCCAGGTTGACCACGCGCGCGGCGCCGCCAGCCGCCGCCGCCACCCCAAAACCGCAGGTATAAGCGAAGCAGTTCAAGATCATGCGGCCGGCCGCCTGCGCGCGCACCCAAGCGCGCGTCTCGCGCATGTCCAGGAACAGGCCCACGCTCAACCCCGCCCCCGGCCGGATGAGATAGCGCAGCCCGTTCTCACGCACCACGACTGACTCACACGCGGCGCCCCAGTGCGGGGCTGCGGGCGCCAACGCGGCGCGGTCGGTTGCGCTGAGGACGCTGGCCTGCGCGGGCCGGCGTTTGACGTACAGGCTGCGCGCGCCGACCCGGCGCGCCAGCGCCTCCACCCGCGCCAGCGGCGCCTGGTCGTCATACAGGTGCGCCACGAGCACATCCGCGAAGCGATCAACCGCCAGCTGCGGCAAGCCATCGGCCGCGCGGTGCAGGACGCGGAAGGCATCGGTCTCGGCCGACGTGAACAGCGGCGCGCGGCGGGTGAGCGCTTGCTCGATCAAGGGATCAGCCACAAGGCCAGTTGTATCACAAGGCCGCTCTCCGCCAAAACGGATTTCTAGTCCCCGCTATGCCCGATCAGGCCAACCTCCCGGCGAGTCGGCGGCTGGGCTACCGGCCTCTAACGCCGTGCCGCAATGGACGGCCTTTTGGACGGGTGCCTTTACGCTTCTCCAACCGATGGCGGCGCGCCGGCAGCCCTGATTAGGCGGTATCTCCTATCCAGCTTCCAACGTGGCCGTGTTAGCCTGAGCAGCAGGGATGGTCCCGCCATCTCTTCCAGCGCGCCATCTCCAGCGCGACCGCCAGGCCGATCGGCATCGGCCGCACCACGGGCAGTTGCGAATCCATTGAGGGGGGTCGCCGGCTGAGGGGCCGGCTTCCGCTACGGCCCCCTCTCCTTCCGCAAGGAGAGGGGGCTCGCCTGTCCCAGCCTGCCCACCGGCACCCCGCGCACTCACCGTTTTTCCTCCAGTTTGCCAAATGCCAGAGGCACGCCCGCGTCCGGGCGAGTTGGCGCGCGAACGGCCGCCAGCGAACGCGATCAAGTCGCTCCCCTACCGGCGATCAGGCGCTAACCGCTTGGCGCCGCAAACGGCGACGTTCTTCACTAACGGCGCGCCCGCGGCCGGGCTAGACTGAACGCATCGTCCGTTTCCCCTGACCGCGCTACGCCCATCCAATTGAATAGGAGGCCCTATGCCGACCGACCCCGACCAGTTGTTACTGCAGATGACGGCGAGCATCGTCGACGGCGAACCGGAGGACGCCGAGCGGCTGGCCCGCGAGGCGTTAACGCTGGGCCTGGACCCGCTGGACGCGCTCAATCGCGGCTTCGTCCCCGGCCTCGACGACGTGGGCCGCCGCTTCGGCACCGGCGAGCTGTTCCTGCCGGACCTCGTGCGCGCGGGGGCGGCCATGAAGCTGGCCTCGCAGATTCTGGAGGCGGAGCTGCTGCGGCGCGGCGCCGTCCGCCGGTCCGCGGGCGTGGTCGTCTTGGGGACCGTCAAGGGCGACATCCACGACATCGGCAAGAACCTGGTGGGCACGTTGTTGACGGCCAACGGCTTCACCGTGCACGATCTTGGCGTAGACGTGCCGTACGAGACATTCGCGCACAAAGCGGTCGATGTGCAGGCCGATCTGGTGGGCGTCTCGGCGCTGCTGACGACGACGATGGTGGGGCAGGCGAAGGTGATCGAGGCCCTGGATAAGGCCGGCCTGCGTACCCGCGTGAAGGTGTTGGTGGGCGGCGCTCCGGTGACGCGCGAGTGGGCGGGTCAGATCGGCGCCGATGGCTACTCCGAGGATGCCGGCGGCGCCGTGGTCGTGGCCAAGCAGTTGCTGGCCGGCGTGGCGGTCTGAGGAGGCGCTATGGCCATCATCTCCGTCTCCGACCGCAAACTGAGCGTCAACGTCCTGGACGAGGCTGCCGTCCGTCGCCTGCACACGGCGACGCTGGACGTGATCGAGTCCGTGGGCGTGCGTTTCCCCTCTGAACGCGCCCTGGCGATCCTGGCCGCGCACGGCGCCACGGTTGACGCCGCCACGCAGATCGCGCGTATCCCCGGCGCTGTGGTGGAACAGGCCTTGGCGCAGGCGCCGCCGACCTATACCCTGGCCGCGCGCGACCCCGCCCTGGCGCTGCCTCTGGACGGCCGGCACTCGTACTTGGGCACCGACGGCTGCGGCGTGGAGGTCCTGGACGCCTTCACCGGCGAGCGCCGGCGCTCCACGCTGCAAGATGTCTCCGACGCCGCCCGCGTGGCCGACGCCCTGGACGCTATCGCCTTCCACTGGGTGCCGGTCTCGGCCCAGGATTGCCCGCCGGAGAGCCGCAGCTTGCACGAATTGCTGGCGACGTGGCGGGTGAGCGGCAAGCACGTGCAGACCGAGTCGATCGTGACCGAGCGTGAGGCCCGCGCGGCCGTGGACATGGCGGCGGCGCTGGTGGGCGGACGCGCGGCGCTGCGCGCGGAGCCCGTGCTCTCGATCATGCAATGCACGCTCTCACCGCTGGGCCATGACGGCGGCAGCCTGGAGGCGGGCCTGGTGGCGGCCGAGGCCGGCCTGCCCGTGGGCTACATGACGATGACGTCCTGCGCGTCCACGGGCCCGGCGACGCTGGCCGGCAGTTTGATCGTGGGCAACGCCGAGGTCATCAGCGCGCTGGTCCTGCTGCAGCTGGCCTATCCGGGCTGCCCGGTGTACTACGCCGCCGCGCAGACGGCCATGGACCTGCGCACCGGCGCTTACACCGGCGGCGGGCCGGAGGATTACCTGTTCGGCGCGGCCACCAACGCGCTGGCCGATTTCTACCGCGTGCCGCTGTCGATGGGCGCTTTCGCCACGGGCGCCAAGGAGCCCGGCTGGCAGAGCGGCGTGGACGGCGCCTTCTCGGCCTTCATGGCCGCCGCCACCGGCGCCGACATGCTGCTGGGGGCCGGCCTGCTGAACGGCTCGCGCCTCCTGTCCTACGAAGCGCTGGTGATGGACGCCGAGCTGTGGAGCTTGGTGCGGGCCGTGTGCGGCGGGATCAGCGTGGACGACGAGGCCCTGGCCCTGGACGCGATCCGGGCGGTGGGGCCGGGCGGCAACTTCCTGGCGCACAAGCACACCAGGAGGCACATGCGCTCGCTGTGGCTGCCGACGCTGATGGACCGCCGGCCCTACGGCGCCTGGGAGGCGCAGCGCGACGGCGCGCGCGAGTGGGCGCGGGCGAAGGCGCAGAGCCTGCTGCGCGACCATCGGCCCGCGCCGCTGGAGGCCCGGCTGGACGATGAGCTGAGCGCCCTCATCGCGGCCTGCGAGGCCGAAGCGGTGACGGCGTAGGGTTGCTGCACGGCGCCGCGCGTCACGGCACCGTCGGCTGACCCCTGGAGCCGCAGGAGAGGCGCCAATGTCCAAGCGAACCGCCAACTCACCATCTCCCGAGCCGTTGTCGTTGAAGGTCTCGATTCTGGGTCTGTCGATTGAGGGCAGCCGCGGAATTGTGCTGACGGTCCTGTTGGTCGTGACCTTGCTGGCGGCGGCGGCCGGGGCCGGCTATTTACTCGGCCGAGAAAAGTTGGCCGCCAGCCCGGAATACAACGCCCCCCTGGTCGGACTGTCGGTGCGGGCGACGGTGGCGGCTTTGCCCACCGCGACGCCTTATCCCACCTACACGCCGCTGCCCACCCACACCCCAGTTCCGACCCCCACACCGGCACCGGCGCCAGCGGCGTTGATCGTGGCGCCCGAGTATCTCGATGGCCCCGTGCCGGCCCAAAGTGAGGCCCTGGTCAACTACACCGATCTGCCGCCCGGCAGCCATTTGTGGATCGTCGTCCAGGTGCCCAAAGTGAGGCCCGGGGATCTGGTGTTTCCGCAACTCCTCAGCGGCCTGCCTGAGCCGGTGGCCGGGAACGGCAGCCTGCGGTTGAAGATCCAACTCGGCAGCCTGGACGCGGACGCCGGAGAGCCTTTCAACCTCATGGCCGTGCTCGTGGGGGATCTGGATCACGCCCTCTTTTTGGACTATGCCCAGGCCTGCTTGGCTGACAAGGCGCGTTGCACAGGTCTGCGGCTGGGGTCGGAGTCCGTGATCCTGGACGTCAATACAGTCCTCCGGCGTTGATCCGGCGGACCAGGCTGAGGAGCGCTGACGATGCCGACCCTAGAGCTTTTGGCTCCGCCGCTGCTGGAACGCGTTTTGGGCGAGGCTTTTCAACTGCTGGAGACGCCGGGCGTTAAGGTGCAGAGCGAAACCGCGCGGGCGCTGCTGGCCGAGGCCGGCGCGCGCGTCGCCGGCGAGGTCGCGCACATCCCGGAGCAGCTGGCCCGGGCCGCCTTGGCCACGGTGCCGCGCGAGTTCCGGCTCTTCGACGCGGACGGCCAGCCGCGCGTGCGCTACGGCGGCGAGGCCGTGCACTTCGACCCCGGCTCGGCGGCCGTGCACGTGCTGGATCCGGAGACCGGCGAGCACCGCACCGCCGTCACCGCCGACCTGGTGCGGCTGGTGCAGGTGGCCGAGGGCCTGCCGCAGTTCGACGCGCAGAGCACGGCCCTGGTCTGCGCCGACGTGCCGGCCGAGATCGCTGACCTGTATCGCCTGTACCTGGTCCTGCGCCATTCACGCAAGCCGATCGTGACCGGCGCGTTCGCGGTGCCGACGCTGGCTTTGATGGGTGAGCTGCTGGCGGTGGTGGACGGCGGCGGAGAATCTGGCCGGCCGCGCGCCATCTTCGACGTGTGCCCGTCGCCGCCCCTGAATTGGAGCCACTTCGCGGCCGAGAACCTGATCGCGCTGGCGCGGGCCGGGCTGCCGGCCGAGATCGTGTCCATGCCGCTGGCAGGCGCGACCGCGCCGGCAACGCTGGCCGGCGCCGTGGTCCAACACGCGGCCGAGTGTTTGAGCGGGATCACGCTGCACCAGTTGGCGCGGCCGGGGGCCGCCATCGTGTGGGGCGGGGCGCCGGCCATCTTCGACATGCGCCACGGGACCACGCCGTACGGCGCGATGGAGACTGCGCTGATCGACGCCGCCTACGCCCAGGTGGGCCAGCACCTCGGCCTGCCGACGCACACCTACCTGTGCGCGAGCGACTCCAAGACCCTGGACGCACAGGCCGGTTTGGAATCCGGCATCACGGCGCTGGTGGGGGCGCTGGCCGGCATCAACATGATCTCAGGGGCCGGGATGCTGGACTACCTGGCCTGCCAGAGCGCCGAAAAGCTGGTGGTGGATGCGGAGGCCATCGCGATGGCGCGGCGCCTGCTCGGCGGCATCCAGCCGCGCGGCGAGACGCTGGCCGTGGAGCTGTTCGCCAGCCTCGGGCACAGCGGCGAGTTCCTGGGCGCCCGCCACACGCGCCAGTGGTTCCGGGTCGAACAGCATCTGCCCTCGGGCGTGGTGGACCGGGCCTCGCTGCGGGCCTGGAGCGAAGGCGGCCGCCCGGACACGCTGGCCCGGGCGCGGACGCGGGTGGCCGAGCTGTTGGACGCTTACGAGCGCCCGCCGCTGCCCGAGCCGGTCGAGGCGGAGCTGACGCGCCTGACGCTCAGGGCGGCCCAGCAGGCCGGCCTGGCTCAGCTGCCGGCCGTGAACTGAGCGCGGCCGCGCCCGAGGCGAAGCCAGGCGGGGCGGTGCAGCCAGGCGGCCACGCCGAACATCAGGACGCTGACGGCCAGCAGGATCGGTGGATTGAAAACGGCGCCGGAGGCCAGGCCGGCGGCCAGGAAGTAGACGTGGGATAGCAGCGGCACGCCGGCGGCGGGCGCGTCCACGGCCGCCGCCCGGCGCGGCCGCCGGCGCAGCACCATCACCAGTGCCAGGCCGAGTGTGGCGGCAATGGCGGCCTCGTAGAACGGGCGCGGCACCACGAACACGATCAAGGCGTTCGTGCCCAGCACGCCGGCCAGGCCAACCACGACGGCGGCCAGCGGCGCCAGCCACGCGGCGGCTGGATGACGCCAGCGCAAGGCCAGGCGCAGGCCGGCCGAGAAGGACGTCACCACCCAGAACCAGGCCCAGAAGTTGGCCCACGGCACGCCGAAATACTGGCGCTCCAGGCCCATCCCCCAGTCCCACATCCCCAGCCGGATCGCCACGGCGTCCATCGCCAGGTCGATGTTCAGCCCCAGCAGCCCGTCGAGCACCGGGCGCGCCCAACCCGGCAGGTTCGTGGCATCCGAAAACAACTGCGCGCTGTAAATGATGCAGCCCCAGGCCACGCCGATGGCGAGCGGGACGTCCAGCACCATGGCCGTGAACACCCCGTACCGGTAAGCGTTGAGCTGGCGGATGGTTGCCAGTTCCAGCAGTACGCCGAACAGGACGCCGGCCAACAGCCGCCAGACCACGGCCGGTCCGCGCCGCGCGGCATGCCACGCGCACAGCAGGAACTGGCCGGCGACGATGAGCTCGAAGATGAGGAAGTAGGGATTGGGCATGGTGTGATCGGCGCCGGCGTTTACTTGGAGCGAGGCGGGCGTCGGGCGCGGCCGCCGGGCTGTGACCCGGTTTCGCGGCCGGCGATGTAGCGGCAGGCCGGGAAGCCGCTGCATCCCACGAAGGGCCCATACTGGCCGGTGCGCTGCACCAGCGGTTTCCCGCACTTGGGGCAGGCCTCGCCGGTGGGGGCGGCCGGCGCTTTGGGTCCGGCCGTTTCCGCCTGGCCGGCTTGGGCGCGCGGCGAGCGGGCTCCGCGCGGCCGGCGCGCGCCGCGTGCCCGGCCTCGAGGGCCTCGGGCGGGCCGGGCCTCTTCTTCTGGGTCGGCGTCCACCGCCGCGCCGATGCGCGGCAGCTCCACGGGCTGGATTTTGGGCGCCGCGGCCACGGCGGCTTCGGCCTGCGCCACCAGCGTCGACAGCGGCCCCCAGACCTCGCCCATCACGGCCGTCCAGCGCGCCTCGCCGGCCGCGATCTCGTCCAGCCGATCCTCCATCCGCGCCGTGAAGCCGACTTCGAAGATGGTGGGGAAGTGGACGATCAGCACATCACACACGGTGCGCCCGAGGCCGGTGGACCGCAGCGTGCGCTCTACCTTCTCGGCGTAGTGGCGCTGGTAGAGCGTGTCGACGATCGCGGCGAAGGTGCTGGGCCGGCCGAGGCCGAGCCGCTCCAGTTCTTGGATGAGGGCGGCGTCGGTGAAGTAGGGCGGCGGCTTGGTGAAGTGCTGCTCCGGCAGAAGCTGGTGGCAGACCAGGGCGTCGCCCTGGGCGAGCGGCGGCAATTGCTCGTTGTGAGCGGTGTCGTCGCCGGGCGTGTCCTCAGCGACATCGTAGACGCGCAGGAAGCCGGGGTCCACGAGTTCACGGCCGCTGGCCCGGAAGAGATAAGGCAGGGGCTGGCCGCCGCGCAGGGTGCGGATGGTGACGGTAGTGACGTCGTACACGGCCGGCTTCATCTGGCTGGCGATGAAGCGCCGCCAGATCAGCGTGTAGAGCTTGTCCTGGTCCGGCGTGAGCGTGGCGCGCAGGTGGGCGGGATAGCGGGCAGGCTGGGTGGGCCGGATGGCCTCGTGCGCCTCCTGCGCGTTCTTCACCTGCTTGGTGTACATCGGCGGGCGGGCCGGCAGGGCCTCCGCGCCGTAGAGTTTTTCGATCACCTGGCGGGCGGCGGCCTGGGCCTCCGGCGCCACCTGGGTGCTGTCGGTGCGCATGTACGTGATCAGGCCCACCTGGCCCTCGCCCGGCACCGACACACCCTCATACAGTTCCTGGGCGATGCTCATGACCTTCTTGGCCGGCCAGTGCAGGCGCGCGGAGGCGTCGCGCTGGAGCGTGGACGTGATGTAGGGCGGGTAGGGCTGGCGCTGCCGGCGCGTGCGGGCCACGTCGGCCACCTGCCAGGCCGCGCCCTGGAGATCGGCGATGACGCGCTGAGCGTCGGCCTGGGTCTTCAGCTCCGGCTTTTTCTCGCCGATGCGGAAGAGCCGCGCCCGGAAGTGGGTCTGGTCTGGGCGCGAGAGCTCGGCGTCCAGGGTCCAGTACTCCTCCGGCACAAAGGCTTCGATGGCGCGGTCGCGCTCCACCACCAGGCGCAGCGCCACGCTCTGCACGCGGCCGGCGGAGAGGCCGGGCGGCCCGGCGATGCCGCGCCACAGCACGGGCGAAATCTGGTAACCCACCAGCCGGTCCAGGACGCGCCGGGCCTGCTGGGCATCCACCAGGCGCAGGTCCAGGCTGGACGGCGCGGCGATGGCGGCGCGCACGGCTTCCGGCGTGATCTCGTGGAAGCGGGCGCGCAGGACGCGCTTGCCCTTCAGCTCGGCGCGGCAGGCCTGGGTGAGGTGCCAGGCGATGGCCTCGCCCTCGCGGTCCGGGTCGGTGGCCAGGATGACGGTGTCGGCGCCGGCCATGGCCTCCCGCAGGCCGGCCAGGGTCTGCCGGGCGCGCGGCAAGAGGTGATAGGTGGGCCGGAAGCCGGCCTCGATTTCGACGCCCAGGTCCTTGGGCGGCAGGTCGCGCACGTGGCCGAGGCTGGCGCGGACGACGTAGTCGTGGCCCAGGTACTGGCGCAGGGACTTGGCCTTGGTGGGGCTTTCGACGATGACGAGCGTGGTCACGGGGCCCTCCGGTGCGCGGACAGCCAGCGCTCGGTGTGGCGGACGATGCGCGTGAAGCCGGCCTCGGCCAGCCAGGCCTGATACTGCGCGAAGGCGTGGACGCGCCCGCCGGCCTCCGCCCAGGTGAACAGGGACAACAGGCTGGTCGCCTCCGTCTGGCCGGCCTCGGGCGGCATCGGGCAATCGATCACGAGCACGCCCTCGGCGCTGAGCGCGCGCGCCAGCCGCGCGAGGAGGGCGCGATTCTGGTCCGGGCAGAGGTAGTGCGTGATCTGGCCGAGCAGGACGACGTCACAGGCCGCCTGGCCGAAGTCGAACTGGTGCAGATCGCCGGCCCGAAAGTCGACCCGGTCCTGAACGTTGAGACGGCGGGCTAAATCATGGGCGACGGCCAGGACAGCCGGCGTGTCCACGCCAGTGACGCGCACCTGCGGCGCGGCCTGGGCCAGGGTCAAGGTCTTGATGGCGCAGCCGCAGGCGACGTCCAGGACGCGCACAGGGCGGGGCGGGGCGGGCAGGACGCCCACTGTGCGCCACAAGTCGAGCGCAGACGCCGGCCGGCGCGGGCTATAGCTCTCCAACCAGGCGTCCTGGACGAAGTCCCCTTTGAGGACGGCCGGTTGGCCGGACAGGACGGCGGCGCGCAGCCGGGGGTAGAACTCCGGGCCGGCGTAGTCCAGGACCAGGTCGCCGCCAAAGGCCGGGCGCCCCGGCAGCAAAAAGTGGGCGGCCGTGGGCGTGAGCGCGTAAAGGCTATCGCGGCCCTCAAGGATCTTCAGGCTGACGAGGTAATCCAACAACAAGGCCACGCCGGCCGGGTCGGCGCCGCCGGCGGCGGCCACCTCGGCCGCGCTGCGCGGGCCGTCCGCCAGCGCCGCGAAGACGCCCAACTCCAGCGCCAGGCGCGCGCACTGCGGCTTCAGGGCCCCCCAGAAGAGCCCGTAAACCAGATCGGGGTCGGGCCGGGCCGTCATAGCGCCAGGAGTTCGCCGTCGGCCGGGATGACGATCTGCGCCTCCAGGCCGGCCGCCGCCGCCGCCGCGCGCAGTTCGGCGCGGCTGAGCCGGCAGTGGTTGACGGCCTCCAGGTGGACGGCGATCACGCGCAGGGCCGGGCGGGCCCGGGCGACGCGCAGCACATCGTCGGCCGGCATGGTAATGGGGCCGCCGCTCAGGAATTGCGCGGCGCCAGTATTGACCACGGCGATATCCGGCTGATGGGCAGCCAGGGCGGCCTCCACGGCCGGGCACCAGATCGTGTCGCCGGCCAGATACACCACCGGCTCGCCGGCGGCGCGCAGGACGAAACCGGAGACCGGCCCCATCTTGCGGCCGACCTCGCCGGTGCCGTGCTCGCCGCCGGTGCGCGTCAGCGTCAGGCCGCGCCAGGTGAGCGCGTTCACCACGGGCTGGACGGCGTTGAAGCCGGCCGCGCTCAGACGGTCCGCATCCTCGGGCTGGCACAGGATCGGCAGGTCCCGGCGCAGCAGTTCCGCGGCGCGCACGTCCCAGTGGTCGCGGTGGGTGTGCGTGACCAGGGCGGCGTCAAGGCGGCTGAGCGCGGCGAGCAGGTCCGCGTCGCTCAGCGGCAGTTCGACCAGCGGGATGCGCAGGGTGCTGGCGGCGTTCTGAACCGGGTCCAGGGCGCCGGCCCGGCTGAGCATGGGGTCCACCAGCACGCGCAGCTGGCCGTAATCGAGCAGGAGTGTGGCGTGGCGCAGGAGTTGGAGGCGCATGGTGTTGAGATCAGGGCAGGCCCAGCACGGCCGCCGTGCGCCGAAGTTTAGCACCACCGGCTGATTTCGGGCCCAGACGGCGGCGTCTCTAAACCGGATCTTTATCGGGTCTGGACGCGCTCTGTATCCGGACGGCGCAATCTACATCCGGATGGCCCAGTCTATCCACGCTGGACCGCCCCGGCGGCTGGAGGCGGGCCGAGGCCAGATGTGGTAAGCTCCGCGCGGATCAGCGGCTCAGCCGCAGAAAACGACAAAATGCCCAAGACAGTGCTCGTCGTCGACGACAAATCCAACGTGCGCACCTTGCTGCGCGAGTACCTGACCGAACAGGGTTACCGGGTGGTGACGGCCGAGAACGGCCGCATCGCCCTGTTCACGGCCCGGCACGAGAAGCCGGACCTGATCCTGCTGGACATCATGATGCCGGAGATGGATGGCTACGACTTCGTGCGCACCTACCGGCGCGAGGCGCAGACGCCGATCATTTTGCTGACGGCCAAGCTGGAAGAGACGGACAAGGTGCTCGGCCTGGAGCTGGGCGCCGACGACTACGTCACCAAGCCGTTCGGCATGCACGAGCTGCTGGCGCGCATCCGCGCCGTCCTGCGCCGGGTCGGCCAGCCTAGCCCGGAGGAGGCGGCGCTGCGCGTGGCCGACGTCGTGCTGGACCGGGCCAGCCGGCGCGTCACGGTGGCGGAGCGCGATGTGGTGCTGACGCCGTCCGAGTTTGAGCTGTTGGCCCTGCTGATGTCGGCGCCCGGCCGCGTCTTCTCGCGGCTCGAGCTATTGGAGCAGCTGCAGGGCTCGGCCCTGGAGGGCGCCGAGCGGACGATCAACGTCCACATCCGCAACCTGCGCACCAAGATCGAGCCGGACCCGGCCGCGCCGCGCTACGTCGAGACTGTCTTCGGCGTGGGTTACCGCTTCTGCACCGATTAACCCGCATGCGTTCCCTGCGCGCCAAACTCATCCTGACCTTTATCGTCGTCAGCGTCGCCGGCACGCTGTTCTCGCTGCTGCTGATCCGCAGCACCACCGAGCGCGCCCTGGACGACCTGGTGCGGGAGCAGGGCCGCGACCAGTTCGTGACTCAACTGGTCAGCTATTACCAGCAGACCGGCAGCTGGGACGGCGTGGAGGCCTCTGTCGGCGTGCCGGAGCCTGGCGCCCCGCACACCTACCCGGGTGAGGCCGGGACTCCGTTCGCGCTGGCCGACCAAGACGGCCGCATCCTCATCCCGGCCGGGCCTTACCGCAGCGGGCAGACGGTGGACGAGGCGCGCCTGACGCAGGGCAAGGCCGTGGTGGTGGACGGGCAGACGGTGGGCACCGTGCTCACCGACACGCAGCCGCCGCGCCGGGGCGAGGCCGAAACGCGTTATATCGAGCGCACGCAGCAAATCCTGTTGCTGGGCGGGGTGGGGGCCACGGCGATGGCGTTGCTCCTCGGCTGGCTCATCTCCCGCACGCTCACCCGGCCGCTGCATGAGCTGGCCGAGGCCAGCCGCCTGCTGGCCGGCGGCGCCCGTCCGCCGCTGCTGCCCGTGCGCACGCGCGATGAACTGGGCGCGCTCACTTCCGCGTTCAACCAGATGAGCACCGAGCTGACCCGGGCCGACGAGTTGCGGCGGCAGATGACGGCCGACATCGCCCACGAATTGCGCACGCCGTTGACGGTGCTGTCGGGCTACATCGAGTCGATGCGCGATGGCACGCTGAAGCCGACGCCGCCGCGCCTGGGGCTGATGGATCAGGAAATCCAGACGCTCCGCCGCTTGGTGGACGATCTGCGCACGCTGTCTCTGGCCGAGGCCGGGGAGCTGAAACTGCGGCGTGAGCCGACCGAGGCGGACGAGCTGCTGGAGCGCCTGGCGGCCAGCTACGCTCACGCCGCGGGCCAGAAGGGTGTGCGCGTCCAGGTGGAAACACCGGCCGGTCTGCCGCTGATCTCGGCCGACCCCGAGCGGATGGCGCAGGTGCTCGCCAATCTGGTCGGCAACGCCTTGCGCCACACACCGGCCGGCGGCCAGATCCAGCTGCGGGCGGCGCCGGCCGGCGAGCGCGTGGAGCTGGCCGTGCAGGACACCGGCCCGGGCATCGCGCCGGCCGACCTCCCCTACATCTTCGATCGGTTCTATCGCGCCGATTCAGCCCGGAGTGACGACGAGGGCGGCTCCGGCCTGGGCCTGGCGATCGCCAAGGCCCTGGTGGACGCGCACGGCGGCGCGCTCCTGGTGGAGTCGACCCTGGGCGTCGGCACCACGTTTCGCATCCAGCTTCCGGTTGCCTGAAGACAATTCCGGCTAGTTGCCGCCGGCGCGGATCCCCTGAGCGGAGCCGGCCGCCCGCGCTTACGGCGGGAACAGCCATTCGCCGGCGATGCTGGGCAGGAGGGGCCGCACCCAGTCGGCCGGCAGATCCGCGCACACTTTCCAAGGCGAGAGCATCAGCGCGGGCAGGTAGCTGGAAATCGGCAGAGCCCAACTGACGCCCAGGCGCACCTTGGGCGTTGGCGTGACGCCCGCGCAGACGCGCGCCGTCAGGCCTCCGAAGGGCAGCCCGGCGGCGCGGTTGTTCACAACGGCCAGACCGACCAGGCCGACCAGGCAGACCGCCAGCAGCGCCGCGCCCGCGCAGGCGCCGACCAGCCCGGCGCGCCGCCCGGGCGGCTGTTGGGTTCCTCCCATCGCTTCAGTCCTTCTAGCCTCTTTACAGCTCCCTTGATCCAGCCACCCAGCCAGGCCGTGCCGCGCCGTCGTTCGGGCGGCTGGCGCAAACGACCTTGGGCTGGCCTTGACCCGGGCTTAACCCGGGGCGGCTAGGCTGGCCACAGGATGAAACCGACAACACACCTTCCCGCAGCTAACCATCACCTGCGCCATCGGCGCGTCCAGCGCAACCGGGTGGCGCCGGTCCGCGTCTGGCCGAGGCAGCTTCCCGCCGGCGCCCAGCAGGCTCTCATGGGCCTGGCCGCCTGGCAGGCCGCGCGCACCGGCCGCTAAGGCCCAGCGCCTGGTTCAGGCCCCGTCGCGCAGCCGGTAGCCGACGCCGGGCTCCGTGATGAGGTGGGTTGGGCGGGCCGGGTCCGGTTCGATTTTGCGGCGCAGATTGCTGATGTTCACGCGCAGCATGTGCAGGTCAGTGTAGGCGCCGCCCCAGACCGCGCGCAGCAACTGCTGGTGAGTCAGGACCTTGCCGGCGTGGCTGACGAAGGCGCGCAGCAGGTCGTATTCGGTCGGCGTCAGCGCCACGGCCTGGCCGGCGCGAGTCACGGTCCGGCGCGCCAGGTCCACGCGCAGATCGCCGGCCGTGAAGACAGGCTCCGGCTGTTCCGGCGGCTGGTTGTGGCGCAGCGCGGCGCGCAGGCGCGCCAGCAGTTCCCCCGCGCCGAAGGGCTTGGTGAGGTAGTCGTCGGCGCCGGCGTCCAGGGCCGCGATCTTGTCCTCTTCGGCATCCCGCACGGTCAGCAGGACGATCGGCACCCGGCTCCACTCGCGCAACTGGCGCACCACCTCAATCCCGGCGATGTCGGGCAAACCCCAATCCAAGACAATCAAATCCGGCCGGGCGGCGATAACGGCGGCCAGGGCCGCCTGACCGTTCTCGGCCTCGAACACGTGATAGCCGTGCGCGGCCAGGGCGGTGCGCAAGAAGCGCCGGATGGCGGGCTCGTCGTCGACGATCAGGATGCGCGGACCAGCGGCGCTCATGGCGTGGCCAGCGGCAGAGACAGGGTGAACACGGCGCCGCCTCCGGCGCGGTTGGCGGCCTGGATGGCGCCGCCGTGCGCCTCCACCATGCCGCGGCAGATCGACAGGCCGAGGCCGGTGCCCGCGACGCTCCCGGGATGTTGGACGCGGTAGAACTTATCGAACAGGTGCGGCAGGTCGGCTTCCGGCAGGCCGCGGCCGCGGTCGGCCACCGTCAGTTGCAGACGGTCGCCGGCCAGCGCGGCGCTGACCTCGATCGGCCCGTCCGGCGGCGAATACTTGTCGGCGTTGTCCAGCAGGTTGACCAGCACCTGGACCATGATCACGAAGTCGAGCGCGACGAGCGGCAGTTCAGGGGGCACGGCGATGTGGACGCGGCGCTGACTCAGGCGGCTGCCGAGCTGTTCGAGCGCAGCGCCGATCAGGTCGCCGATGTCGGCGGGTTCGCGCCGCAGGCGCAGCGCGCCGGATTCCAGCCGGGTCATATCCAGCAAGTTGCCCACCAGGCGGTTGAGGCGCTCGGCCTCCTCCCGGGCGTTCTCCACCAGCGCGCGCCGCGCGGCCTCGTCCAGGGTGAGGTTGGCCTCCTGCAGCGTGCTCAGGGCGCCCGTGATCGAGACCAGCGGTGTGCGCAAATCGTGCGAGACCGAATTGAGCAGGGCCGTCTGGAGCTTCTCGGTCGCCTGCAGCACTTCGGCCTGGCGCGCCGCCTCCGAGAGCTGATCACGCTCGAAGGCCAGCGCGGTCTGGCTGGCAAAGGCCTCCATCAGCCGGCGCTGTTCGGGCGTCAGATGGCGCGCCGTGTCGTCCGGCCCGCGCACGCCCAGCACGCCCACCACACCGCGCGCCGTCTTGAGCGGGAGATAGCGCAGCGCCGCGCCGGTCAACGTGTCGGTGTTGCGGCCGGCCGGCTCTCCGTTGCGGAAAACCCAATCGGCGACGGCCAGCTCGTTCTCGTCCAGGCGGAAGTCCGGGCTGGCCGCGTGCATGGTCAGGCGGCCGGCATGGGGCAGCAGCACGGCGGCGGCGCGCCCGAAAGTCTGCTGGACGTGCTGCAGCACGGCCTGCGCGATGGCGGTGTGCGAGGGCGCGGCGGCCAGGTCGCGGCTGAGGTCGTAGAGCTCGGCGGTTTCAGCCGCGCGCCGCTGGGCGGCCAGGGCTTGTTCGCGCGCGCGCGCCGCCAGCGTGCTCACGATCAGGCCGACGCTGAACAAGGCCCCGAACGTGATCAGGTACTGCGTGTCCGAGACGGCGAAAGTCAGGTAGGGCGGCACGAAGAAGAAGTCGAAGGCCAGAACGCTCAGGGCGGAGGCCACGATAGCGGGGCCGCGTCCGAGCGACAGCGCGCCCAGGACGACCGCCGCCAGGTACAGCATCACCAGGTTGGTCGGCTCGAGGGCGGGCTCCGGAAAGCTGAGGCCCGGCGGCCGCCGGCCCGTGGTCAAGAGCACCTGGGCGAGGGCCCACTTCTCACGGCTGAGCGGCCAATCCAACAGGAAGCCGAAAAGCGTGATCAGGCCGACCAGGCCGGCGCTCTGGGCATAGCGCCGGAAGGGCGCATGCGGCCACCAGGCCCGCGGGGCCGCCGGCGCGGCGGCGGTCTGGCCGCTGATGACGTAGACGTCGATGGCGCCGCTGCGCCGGATGAGGCGGTCGACGACCGAACCGGACAACAGCTCCTGCCAGCGCGGGCGCAGCGGTTGGCCGACGATGATCTTGGTGATGTTGTGCTGGCGGGCGTAGGCCAGCGTCGTCTCGGCGATGTCGTGGCCGGGCAGCGTGACCGCGCGCGCGCCCAGCGCCTCGGCCAGCTGCAGGGTCCGCGCCACCCGCTCGCGGTCGACTTCTGTGTCCCGGCCGGCGGCCTCCACATAGATGGCGACCCAGGCCGCGTTCAGCTCATCCGCCAGGCGCCGGGCGGAGCGCACCAGGCGCTCGCTCAACGCGCTCGGGCTGACGCAGACCAGCAGGCTTTCGCTGGCCGACCACGGGCCGGCGATGGCGCGCGTCTGCATGTAGGCGCGCATCTGGTCGTCCACGCGTTCGGCCGTGCGGCGCAGGGCCATCTCGCGCAGGGCCGTCAGGTTGCCCTTGCGGAAGAAGCGCTCCAGGGCGCGGGCCGCCTGGCCGGGCACGTACACTTTGCCGTCGCGCAGGCGCTGGAGCAATTCGTCCGGCGGCAGGTCCACCAACTCGATCTCGTTGGCCCCGTCCAACGCCCGGTCGGGCACCGTCTCGCGGACCACCACGCCCGTGATCTGGGCGACAACGTCGTTCAGGCTTTCCAGGTGCTGGACGTTGAGGGTGGTGTAGACGTCGATGCCGGCGGCCAGCAGCTCTTCGACATCCTGGTGGCGCTTGGGGTGGCGTGAGCCGGGCGCATTGGTGTGCGCGAACTCGTCCACCAGCGCCAGTTGCGGCTTGCGCGCCAGCACCGCATCCAGATCCATCTCAGACAGGCGCGTGCCGCGATACTCAAGCCAGTGGCGGGGGACGGTCTCCAGACCGGCCAGCAACGCATCCGTCTCGACGCGGCCATGCGTCTCGGCGTAGCCCACCACCACGTCCACGCCCTCGGCCCGGCGCTGGCGGGCGGCCTCGAGCATGGCGAAGGTCTTGCCGACGCCGGCCGCATAGCCCAGAAAGACCTTGAGCCGGCCGCGCGTTTCGGAACTGGCCTCGGCCTGGATGTGGGCGAGCAGGTCGTCCGGGTTGGGGCGGGTGCGCTCAGCCATCGGCGCGCTCCCGCGCCGCCGTCGCGCGGTCCACTTGATAGGGGACTTCGATGATGACCACGCCGCGCCGGTTGAGCAGCGCGAAGCGCAGCCAGAAGGCCGTCTGCGCGTGGAGCAGGTTGTGCCACCAGCGCACCGGCACCAGCTGCGGAACCACGATGGTGAGCAGTTCCCGGGTCTGCTGGCCGGCCGACAGCGAGTCGACGTAGTCCAGGAAAGGCTCGAGGAAGGCGCGGTAAGGCGAGTCGATCACGACCAGGCGCACGCCGTCACCCCAATAGGCCCACTGCCGCCGGACCGTCTCGGCCTCGGCCGGCTCGAGGGCGATGTGCACGGCGGTGACGTCGGGCGACAGGCTGCGCGCGTACTCGAGCGCGCCGAGCGTGCCCTGGTGGATGCCGTTGATCGGGACCAGGACGCGATGGCGGCGGGTGCGCGGCGGGCGTCCGAAGGCGTCCAGCGACAGATCGCGGACCACATGCCGGTAGTGGCGGCGGATGGCGAAGAAGGTGAGCACCACGGCCGGCAGCAGGAGCAGGATGATCCAGGCGCCGTCGGCGAACTTGGTGACGGCGAAGACCAGGGTCACCACGGCCGTGCAGAGGGCGCCGAGGCCGTTGACCACCAGTTTCCACGCCCAGCCGCGGTCGGTTGGGCGCGCCGGATCGCTTGCTTGGCGGGCCCGCCACCAGTGGCGCGCCATCCCGGCCTGTGAGAGCGTGAAGGACAGGAAAACGCCCACCGCCCAGAGCGGGATGAGGGCCGTGACGCTGGCCTTGAAGGCAACAATCAACAGGCCGGCAATCACCGTCAGGGCCACGATGCCGTAGGTGAAGACCAGGCGGCTGCCGCGATAGGTGAAGTAATGCGGCAGGAAGCCCTCGCCGCCGATGACGGCCGTCAACTGCGGAAAGCCGGCGAAGGCCGTGTTGGTGGCCAGGACCAGGATGATGGTCGTGGCCGCGATGGTACCCAGATAGGGCAGGCCGCGGTCGCCGAAGACCGTGCGCGCCAGCTGCGAGATGACGGTTTCGGTCTCGGCCGGCACGGCCCCGATCTGGCTGAGCAGGAACGTGATCCCCACAAAGAGCGTGCCCAGGATGGCCGACATCCACAGGATCGTCTGGCTGGCGTTACGCGTGCGCGGCTCCTTGAAGGCGGTGACGCCATTGGAGATGCACTCCACGCCGGTCAGGGCGGTGGTGCCGTTGGAGAAGGCGCGCAGCAGCAGGAAGAGCGTCACCGGCTGCGCGCCGTGGAGCAGTTCCAGCGCCGGCGGATCGACCACGGGGCTGAGGCTGCCAGTGAGATAGCGCCAGAAGCCCACCGCCACGGTCAGGGCGGTCATGCCGAGAAAGAAGTAGGTCGGCAGCGCGAACAAGGCGCCGGACTCTTTCACGCCGCGCAGGTTGGCGAGCATGATGAGCCCGAGCAAGGCCAACGCCAGCCAGACCCGGTACGGGAACAGCAGCGGGAAGGCTGAGATGATCTGCGCCACACCGGATGAGATGGCGACGGCGGCTAGCAGGATATAGTCGGTCAGCAGCGCCGCGCCCGCGATCTGGGCCGGCAGCACGCCCAGGTTTTCGTGCGCCACGGTGTAGGCGCCGCCGCCGTTGGGGTAGGCGTGGATGGTCTGTTGATACGAGATCGTGACGATCGCGAGCAGCGCCGTGATCACCAGCGCGATCGGAAACGCGTAGCCGAAGGCTTGCGGCCCGGCGGCAGCCAGGATGACCAGCGTCTCCTGCGGCGCGTAGGCGATGGACGAGAGCGCATCGGCGCCGAAGACCGCCAACCCCACCATTTTGCTGACCGTCTGGTGCGGGGCCTCCCGCGTCGCCATCGGGCGCCCGATCAGCCAGGTGCGCCACGAGCGCGGCGGCGGCCGGCGCTGGATCCTCTCGATAACGGGCGGAGTAAGACCATCGCCGGCCGGGCGCGCGTCAGAGTCAAATTGAGGAGGCATAAAGCTCAGAGTCTTCGAGCGCTTGCGTCAATGTCTATTGTAGCTGGTCTAGCGCCCGATTGAGCTTGAGCACGTTGACGCGCGGCTCGCCCAGAATCCAAAACTGCCGGCCTTCGGTGTGCTGGTCCACCAGCGCGCGCACACTGGCCTCCGCGAGGCCGCGTGCGCGCGCCACGCGCGCCGCCTGGTAGAGCGCCGCCGCCGGGCTGATGTGCGGGTCCAGGCCGCTGCCCGAGGCCGTCACCAGATCCACCGGGATCGGCGCCGGGTTGCCGGGGTCGGCGGCTCTGAGCGCGTCGAGGCGCGCCTGCACCATCGCCAGCAGGGCCGGGTTGAGCGGGCCGTAGTTCGAGCCTGAGGACCCGGTCAGATTGTCGGCGTTGAAGGCGTTGTAGGCGAAGGTGCCCGTCGCCGAGAGGCGGCCCCAGAAGTACTCCGGGCCGTCAAACGACTGGCCGATCAGTTCCGAGCCGACCGCCTGGCCGCCGCTCAGGATCAGGCTGCCGTTGGCCTGGGCGGGGAACAGCACCTGCGCCAGGCCAGTGACGGCCAGAGGATAGAGCACACCGGTAATCAGGGTCATGACCGCCAGGATGACCAGGGCGGGGCGAAGTTGCGAAAGCATCGAAAGTCCTTTCCGAATTGACAAAAGCCAGGCTCAGCGACGGCGGGCCGCTCAGTGGCCCGCCAGACCGCCGCTCCGCTCCGGCTGAGCCCAGGGCGCTTCCGGTTCCGGCGCGAGCCGAGAGTCCTCGGAGTAGTCGGCGGCGGGCTGAGCCGGCCCGGCGTCTACCAGAAACCCGGTCTGGTTAGCGCCCAGCCACGCGAACATCAGGCCAAACGCGACGATCAGGATGCCGACCTGCAGCCCGGTCTCGGCGGTTCCCCCGATCGCGAGGGCATGCACCCACACGAGCGCCGCGATCATCAGTCCGGCCAGGCCGTAGAGCTGCCACCAGCGCACTGGGGATTTCAGCATGGGAGTCTCCTTGCGCTCGGCCTGGGTCAGGCCATCCCGAGCGCGACCAGCAATAGGTCGATCAGCTTGATCCCGATGAAGGGCGCGATGACGCCGCCCACGCCGTAGATCAACAGGTTGTCCCGCAAGACCTGGGCCGCCCCCACCGGGCGGTAGGGCACGCCGCGCAGGGCCAGCGGGATCAGGGCGACGATGATCAGGGCGTTGAAGATCACGGCCGAGAGGATGGCGCTCTGGGGCGTGGCCAGCTGCATGAAGTTCAGCCTGGTCAGCACCGGGTACGTCGAGGCGAAGGCCGCCGGGATGATGGCGAAGTACTTGGCCACGTCGTTGGCGAGGCTGAAGGTCGTCAGCGCGCCGCGCGTCATCAACAGCTGCTTGCCGATCTCCACGATCTCAATCAGCTTGGTCGGGTTGCTGTCCAGGTCCACCATGTTGGCGGCCTCGCGCGCCGGCTGCGTGCCGGTGTTCATGGCCACGGCCACGTCGGCCTGGGCCAGCGCCGGGGCGTCGTTGGTGCCGTCGCCGGTCATGGCCACCAGGCGGCCGCCCGTCTGGTTCTCGCGGATGAGCTTGAGCTTGGCCTCCGGCGTGGCCTGGGCCAGGAAGTCGTCCACGCCGGCCTCGGCCGCGATGGCGGCGGCGGTCAGGGGGTTGTCGCCCGTGATCATCACCGTCTTGATGCCCATCTTGCGCAGGTGGGCAAAGCGCTCGCGGATGCCGCCCTTGACGATGTCCTTGAGGTGGATCACGCCCAGGGCTTCGCCGTTGCGGGCCACCACCAGCGGCGTGCCGCCGTTGCGGGCGATCGTGTCCACCGTGGTCTGCAGGTCGGCTGGGGCGCGCTGGCCGGCGCTCTGGATCAGGCCCAGGATCGTGTCCGGCGCTCCCTTGCGGATCTGGCTGCCGTTGAAGTCCACGCCGCTCATGCGCGTCTGCGCCGAGAAGGGGATAAAGTGCATCCCGGCGCGGTGGGCGTCCTCGTCCACGCTGACGGCGCGTCCGCGCAGGCCGTACTTCTCCTTGGCCAACACCACAATGCTGCGGCCCTCGGGCGTCTCGTCGGCCAGCGACGACATCTGGGCGGCCTCGGCCAGCGCCTCCGGCGTCGTTGGGCCGACCGGGATGAAGTCCACGGCCTGCCGGTTGCCGAGCGTGATGGTGCCAGTCTTGTCCAGCAGCAGCACGTCCACGTCCCCGGCCGCCTCCACCGCCCGGCCGGACAGGGCGATGACGTTGCGCTGGATCAGGCGGTCCATGCCGGCGATGCCGATGGCCGAGAGCAGGCCGCCGATCGTGGTCGGGATCAAGCAGACCAGCAGCGCGATCAACACCGTGATCGTGACGGGCGCGCCTTGGCCGTTGGCCTGCACGCTGTAGAGCGAGTAGGGCAGCAGGGTGGCGCAGACCGCCAGGAAGATGATGGTGAAGCCGGCCAGCAGGATGTTGAGCGCGATCTCATTCGGCGTCTTCTGGCGCTTGGCGCCCTCCACCAGGCTGATCATCCGGTCCAGGAAGCCCTCGCCCGGGTTGGCGCTGACGCGCACGATCAGCCAGTCCGAGAGCAGACGCGTGCCGCCGGTCACCGCCGAGCGGTCGCCGCCGGCCTCGCGCACCACCGGCGCGCTCTCGCCCGTCACCGCGCTCTCGTCCACCGAGGCGATCCCTTCGACGATCTCGCCGTCGGCGGGCACGACATCGTTGGGCTCGACCAGAAAAACGTCGCCCTGGCGCAGGGCGGTGGAGGGCGTCAGGTCAAACGCCGCACCCGCCCGGTACGGGGCGCGCAGCTTCTTGGCCTGCGAGGTCTGGCGCGTCCGGCGCAGGGCGTCCGCCTGGGCCTTGCCGCGCCCCTCGGCCACGGCCTCGGCGAAGTTGGCGAACAACACCGTGAACCACAGCCAGACCGCGACCGCGCCGATAAAGCCGGCGGGCGCCTCGCCCTGTCCGAGGAGCGCCTGCACCCACAGGCCGGTGGTGATGACGCTCCCGACCGCCACCACGAACATGACCGGGTTGCGGACCTGGACGCGCGGATCGAGCTTGCGCACGGCTTCCCACACCGCGCGCTGGTAGATGGCGCGCCGGTAGGCGCTGGGTTTCTTGAGAGGTGCGGTTGGCACCGTGGAAATGGTCATGGCTCACTCAGTCTTACTCGTAGATCATCAAATGCTCGACAATCGGCCCCAGCGACAGCGCCGGGATGAAGCTCAGCGCGCCGACGATCAGGATGACGCCGATCACCCAGACGACGAAGAGCGGCGTGTGCGTGGGCAGGGTGCCCGCGCCGGCCGGGATCTTCTTCTTGCCGACCAGCGCGCCCGCCATCGCCAGGGCCGGCACCACCAGCCAGTAGCGCGCGATAAACATGCAGACGCCCAGCAAGGTGTTGTAGAAGGGCGTGTTCGCGCCCAGGCCGGCGAAGGCGCTGCCGTTGTTGTTGCTGGCCGACGAGACGGCGTAGAGCACCTCGCTGAAGCCGTGCGGGCCGCCCGTGTTCCAGATGGTGGCCTGGCCGGCCGGGCTGACCACGGCCACCGCCGTGCCGATCTTCACCAGCAAGACCGGGATCAGGATCATCAGCGACGCCATCTTCATCTCATAGGCTTCGATCTTCTTGCCCAGGTATTCGGGCGTGCGCCCGACCATGAGCCCGGCCACAAACACGGCCACGATCACAAAGGCCAGCAGGCCATACAGGCCCGAGCCCACGCCGCCGAAGATGATCTCGCCCAACTGCATCAGGAACAGCGGCACCAGGCCGCCCAGCGGCATGTAGGAGTCATGCATCGAGTTGACCGAGCCGTTGGAGGCCGCCGTGGTGGCGGTGGCCCACAGCGCCGAGTTGGCGATGCCGAAGCGGACCTCCTTGCCTTCCATGTTGCCGCCCGGGTTGACGTCGCTTTGCGTCTGGTCCACGCCCAGGGCCGTGAAGGCCGGGTTGCCGCCCTGCTCGGCCCAGACCGCCACTCCCAGAAAGGCCACGAAGATCACGGTCATTACGGCCAGGATGGCCCAGCCCTGGCGCGTGTCGCCGACCATCTTGCCGTAGGTGTAACAGAACGCGGCTCCGATCAGCAGGATGGACAGCATCTCGACGAAGTTCGAGAGCGGGGTGGGGTTCTCAAACGGGTGGGCCGAGTTGACGTTGAAGAAGCCGCCGCCGTTGGTCCCCAGCTGCTTGATGGCGATCTGCGAGGCCGCCGGCCCCACCGCCAGCACCTGCTCGGTCACGGGGTTGCCATTCGCGTCGAGCGTGGGCTGCAGGAGCGCTACGGTCTTGTTGCTGTCCAGCGTCTGCACCACGCCCTGCGAGACGAGCACCAGGGCGACCAGGAGCGCCAGGGGCAGCAGGATGTACAGCGTCGAGCGGGTCAGGTCCACCCAGAAGCTGCCGAGGCCCTTGGCCGTGTGGCGCACCAGGCCGCGGATGAGCGCGACCATGACGGCCATGCCCGTGGCCGCCGAGACGAAGTTCTGCACCGTCAGGGCCAGCATCTGGGTGAGGTAACTCAGCGTCACCTCGCCGCCGTAGCCCTGCCAGTTGGTGTTGGTGGCGAAGCTGACGGCCGTGTTCCACGACGAGTCCGGCGTGACCGCGCCGAGTCCCTGCGGGTTGAGCGGCAGGCCGCTTTGCAGCCGCTGCAACGCATAGACTGTCAGCAGGCCCACGCCGTTGAAGAGCAGCGTGGCGACGGCGTAAGTCTTCCAGGGCATGTCCTCGTCGGCGCGGACGCCGGCCAGCCGGTAGATCAGGCGCTCCACCGGGCCGAGGACCGGGTCCAGAAAAGTGCGCTCGCCCTGATAGACGCGCGCCATGAACCCGCCCAGCGGCTTGGCCAGCGCGATGAGGACGACGATATACAAAACGAGTTGGGTCCAACTAGCGATTGTCATCCAAACCACTCCGGTTTCAACAGGGCGGCCACAAGATAGATGAGCAGACTCAGGGCGATTAAGCCCGAGACGAGATAGAGCACGTTCATGCTTGCCCTCCCTGAGCCGCTCACAGACCGCAATCAGGCCGTAAGTGGCGGCGAAGAAGACGATGGTCAGACCGATGTAGAGCAGGTCCAGCATAAGAGTCACCTCCCTCAGGCGTAGTCAGTGCGCTATTAGTCTAGGGAAACCGGCGTCACGCCGGGGACAAGAAAGACGGCGGGGAGGTCAAGAAAGGGTCAAGACGGCCGGCCTGTCCAAGGTATACTAGGTCTATGCAAGCCCGCGACAAGCAGGCCAGGCCGTGCCAGGCGTGTGAGTTGCCGGGAGATAGGGCTATGACTAAGGCGTCCATCCGACTGGCATTCTTTGGCGATGACGAAGTCGCTGGGCAGCGGGTCCAGGCCGCCCTGCGGCAGGCCGGCCTGGACTTTGAATGGCGCGGCGCGGACAGTCTGGCCGCGGCCCCGGCGTTGCTGGCCGGCGGCGTGGACTTGGCCCTGGCCCACTTCCCGCCCGCCGCGGACGGGCTGGACGAGTTCTTGGCCGCCAACGCCGGCCGGCCTTGGATAGCGCTCGCGGCGCCGGCCGATGAGGCGGCCGCGCTGGCCTGGCTCGAGCGCGGCGCCTGCGACTGTCTCTGCCTGGATCGGCTGGCGCGTCTGCCTCGGGTCGTGACGCGCGCGGTGGCGGCTCAGCGCGGCGCCGAGCCGGCTGCCGAAACCGGCGGGCTGTGGGCCAGGGCCGGGCAGGCCCTGGTGGCCGGCGCCTCCCATGCCCTGGTCCTGTTGGAGGCCGAGGGCCGCATCCTGGATTTCAACGCCCTGGCCGCGGACCAGGCGCGGCGCCTTTACGGGCGGCCGCTCGTCCGCGGCGCTGCCTTCACCGATTACTTCTCCGCTCCCCAACGCGCCGATTTTGAGCGGCAGGGCCGGGCGGCCTGGCTGGGCCAGGTCGGTAACATTGAAGTCTCGCTGATTGGCGAGGATGGCCGGCCCCACTGGCTGCAAGTGCGCTTCTTCCCGGTGCGGTCTGACGCGGACGCTGTTGTGGCGGTGTGCCTGGCCTGCGCCGACATCACCGAGGCGCGCCAGGCGGAAGCGCTGCTGCGCGGCACGTCGGAGCTCTTCCGTTCGGCCATCGACGCCCTGGTGGACAATGTCTGCGTGCTGGACGGCGACGGCCGCCTGCTGGCTGTCAACCGCGCCTGGCGCGAGTTTCTGGACGCCAACCGCGAGACCGACGCGCAGGCCGCGGCCTCGGGGGAGGGCGTCAACTACCTGGCGGTCTGTGAGCGTGCGGCGGCCGCCGGTGACGCCGACGCCGGGGTCTTCGCGCAGGGCTTGCAGGCTGTTCTGGCCGGCGCGCGCGACCGTTTTGAACACGAGTACCCGTGCCACTCACCCACCGAGCGGCGTTGGTTCATCGGCCATGTGCGCCGGATCTCGGGCCCCGGGCCGGCGCGCGCGGTGGTGGCCCACCAGAACATCACCGCCCTGCGCCTGGCCGAGCTGCATTGGCGCGAGAGCCGGCAGCTCCTGCATACGTACTTCGATCACTCGCCGTCCGGCATGGCCCTGCTCGACACCGACCTGCGCTTTGTGGCCGTCAACCAGGCGATGGCGGTCTTCAACGGAATGCCGGTTTCGGCCCACCTGGGCCGCCCCCTGGCCGCCGTGGACGCGGACATGGCCGCGCACCTGGAAGGGCTGCTGCGCGAAGTGCTGGCCACCGGGCAGCCTCGCCTGGGGCTGGAGGTGTCCGGGCCGTCGCAGAACCGCCCCGGCCAGATCAGCCATTACCTGGCCTCGTACTTCCCGGTGACCGACGCCGACAAGCGCCGGATCGGTGTCGGCGCGGTGGTCACCGACATCACGGAGCGTGTGCAGGCTGAGCGCGCCCGGCGCGCCAGCGAGGCCGCTTTCAACAGCCTCTTTGAGAACAGCCAGTTGGGGATCGCGCAGATTCCGCTCCGCGGCGACCGACCCCTGACGGACCTGCCCCTGACGCGCGTGAATGCATCCTTCGCCCGCCTGCTCGGCGAAACACCGGAAGCCCTGGCCGCCCGGACTGTCCGCGACATTACTTTCCAGCCCGATCTGGAACGCGACGTCGCCATCGAGGCCGAATGGCAGCGGTCCTCAACCTCGCCCAGTTTCCGCGCCGGTTACGAGAAGCGCTATGTCACTCGCGATGGGCGCGTCGTGCCCGTGCTGTTGACGTCTGTGATCGTGCCGGACGAGGCCCGCCAGCCGGCCTCGATCCTGGCGCTGGTGACCGACCTGACCGAACTGCGCCAGCGCGAGACCGAATTGCGGACCCTGGCCGAGAACTCACCCGACCTGATCATGCGGGTGAGCGCGGACATGCGCTGCCTGTACGTCAATCGCCGCTTCCGGTCTTTGGGAACCTTGGCGCCTCTGGCGATGGCGGGCAAAGCGCTTAATGATCTGGGCCTCCCCGCCGCGGTGGCGGCCAGGGCCGAGGCGCTGGTGGAGGGTGTCGTCCGCACCGGCCAACCCGCCGAGGTCCACTTCACGCTGCCTGACCCGGATGGGCCGCGCTGGCAGGAGGCCCGTGTGGTGCCGGAGTTTGCGCCGGACGGCCGGGTGGCGAGCGTGCTGGGCCTCAGCCGGGACATCACCGACCGGGTGCGCGCCGAGCAGGCGCTGGCGCGCGAGCGGATCCTGTTCGAAGCCGGCCCGGCCGTTGGGTACGAGCGGGACCGCGCCGGCACCATCACTTACATCACCCCCAACGTCGCCCAGTTTGGCTACACCCCGCTTGCCTTCACATCCGGCGCAGTCAGCCTGCCAACTCTGGTGCCGCCCGAGGACTGGGCGCGTGTGCGCGCCCAGATCCAGGCCGACCAGGCGGCCGGCCGGGGCTGGGGTCTGTATGAGTACCGGCTGCGCTGCGCGGATGGCTCCGAGCGCTGGGTGCTGGACTACACGCGCTTCCTGCCGGACGACCCGGAGCGGGCCGCCCACGGCTATCTGCTGGATATCACCGAGCGCAAGCGGTCGGAGGCGATCTGGCAGGCCCGGGCGCGGCTGGCCGAGTTCGCGTCCACGCACAGCCTGGGCGAGTTGCTGACCGCCACCCTGGATGAGGTGGAGGCCCTCACCGACAGCCGCATCGGCTTCTACCACTTTCTGGAGGCCGACCAGCACACGCTGTCATTGCAGGCCTGGTCCACGCGCACGGTCCGCGAGTCCTGCACGGCGCAGGGCTTTGACCGGCACTACGACGTCAGCCGGGCCGGGATCTGGGTGGATTGCATTCGCGAACGCCGGCCGGTTATTCACAACGACTATGCCGCCGCGCCGGGCCGGCAGGGGATGCCGGACGGGCACGCGGCCGTGACCCGGGAGGTGGTGGTCCCGGTCTTCCGCGGCGACCAGATCGTGGCCGTTCTGGGTGTCGGCAACAAGCCGTGGCCGTATGGCGACGAGGATGTGCGGGTGGTGAGCCTGCTGGCCGACCTGGCCTGGGACATCGCCGAGCGCAAGCAGGCCGAAGCGCGCCTGCGCGAGAGCGAGCAGCGTTTCCGCGCTTTCTTCGAGAATGCGCCGCTCTACTGTTACATGGTAGCCCCGGACGGCCGCATCCTCGACATCAACCGGGCCGCCCTGCAGGCCTACGGCTACACGCGCGCCGAGCTCGTCGGCCAGCCGGTGACTCGCCTGTACACGCCCGAGCTTGAGCAGCGGGCCGCCAGCCTCAACGCCCAGTGGCGCGCGACCGGCGAACTGCGTGACGTGGCCTTGTCTGTAGCGACGCGCACCGGCACGACGCGCACGATCGAGTTGAGCCTGGACGTCGTGCGCGACGAGGCCGGCCAGATCCTGTATTCGACCTCGATCCAGCACGACGTGACGGAGCGCCTGGCGGCTGAGGCCGAACTGCAGCTGACGCTGGGCCGCCTGCGGATCGTGAACCAGATCACCCAGGGGATCCTGGCGGCCCGCTCTCCGGTTGAGATCGCTCAAACGGCCGTGGATCAACTGGCCGAGTGGCTCCCATGTGAGCACGTCGGGGTGGGCCTGTTTGACCCGGACGCTACCCTGCGCATTCTGGCCGCGCGCGTGGCCGGGCGGCACCCGGCGGCGGCGTGGACCCGGTTGGCGGTCTCGGACGTCGCCAGTCTGCGTGCGCTGCAGGGCGGGGAGATGATCCTGGGCGGGCCGGAGGTGGTGCGCGACTTTCCCGCCGTGCAGGCCTTGGTCGTTCAGGCCGGCCTCCGTTCCTTTCTGGCCGTGCCGCTGTCCGCGGACGGGCGCGTGATCGGAACGCTGGGCCTGGCCGCCGTCGCCGGCAGCTACTTCACGGCGGCGCGTATCGCGGTGGTGCGCGAGATAGCCGATGAACTCGGCGTGGTGCTGTCTGAGGCGCGCCTGCGCGAGCGCGCCCAGGCCGCCGAGGCCGAGTACCGGGCGCTGGCCCGCCGGCTTGTGGACTTGGAGGAGACGGAACGCCGGCGCCTGGCCCGTGAGCTGCATGATCAGGTCGGCCAGAATCTGGGCGTCTTGGGGCTGGAGTTGAACCGTCTGCGGGATCATCTGGCGCCCAGCGCCGGCCCGGCGGTGCTGGACGAGGCGCTGAGTGTGGTGGCGGATGTGATCGCCAGTATCCGCGGCGTCATGTCCGACCTGCGTCCGCCTGTTTTGGACGACTATGGGCTTGTGGCGGCGCTGCGCTGGTATGGTGAGCACGTCCAGCGCCGCACCGGCCTGCACGTCGTGGTGGCCGACGAGGAGTTGTCGCCGCGCCTGCCGGCGCCGGCCGAACTGGCGCTGTTCCGCATCACCCAGGAGGCCTTGAACAATGTCCACCGGCACGCGCGCGCCCAGCGTGTGGACATTTACCTGGAGGCGGAGGGGCCGCAGGCGACGCTGACGATCGCCGATGACGGCCAGGGCTTTGATCCGGCCGCTGTGAGCGGGCCAGGGCCTGAATCTGGCTGGGGTCTGATCAACATGCGTGAGCGGGCGGCGGCCGTAGGCGCCCAATTGCGCGCCGAGTCCGGCCCGAGCCGGGGCACACACATCATTGTGGAGATCCCGCGATGAGCGCGGCGGCAATCCGGATCCTGCTGGCGGACGACCACACGGTCCTGCGCGATGGCCTGCGCGCCTTATTGGAGGCGCAGCCGGATCTGTGTGTGGTCGCCGAGGCCGGCGACGGGCAGGCGGCGCTGGCCCTGGCGCAGAGCCACCGCCCAGACGTGCTGGTGCTCGACATCACCATGCCGGGCCTCAACGGTCTGGATGTGCTGCGTGAGCTGCGCGCCGCGGACGGCCCGGAAGTGCGCGTGGTCTTTTTGACGATGCATGCCACGGCCGAGCACGTCTACCGGGCCATCCAGGGCGGCGCGCTGGGCTATGTGTTCAAAGAGAGTCTGGGCAGCGAATTGGTGAGCGCCGTGCGCCAGGCGGCCGCCGGCCAACGCTACCTGTGCTCGCGCGCGACGGCGATCGCCCTGGACGACTACGCGCGCCGGTCGCGCACTGGCGACTTTGAAACCCCATTGGATCGTCTGAGTCCGCATGAACGCCAGGTGCTGCAGTTCCTGGCGGAAGGCCTTTCCAACGTCGCCATCGCCGAACGCTTGTCGATCTCGGCCAAGACAGTGGAGACCTACCGCCTGCGCCTCATGCGCAAATTGGAGATCAAGGACCTGGTGGGTCTGGTCAAGTTCGCGCTCCGCCACGGCCTGACCGAGCTGGAATAACCCGGACCTGCTCGGGCCCCGCTGGTTCCCCCAGGAAATTGTCTGCCGTTACGACGGCGATCTGTAGGGGATTGCTGACAGACAGGCCGGGCCAGTCGCCGTACGATGGCGCCATCAGTCGCCGGGGCAGGTTTGGCCGTCAATGTCAGTCCTTACTTTTCTGGTAGTTGAGGATCACCCACGCCTGCGCGCCTCGCTGTGCGCGTGGCTGCGGCACGCCTACGCCGGTTGCGAGTGTGTCGAGGCCGAGACCGGCGCCGCCGCCCTGGCGCAGTCCACGCCGCCGCACGTCGTGCTGTTGGATGTCAGCCTGCCGGACATGTCCGGCCTGGCTGTTGCCCAGCAAATGCTGGCGCGCTCTCCCAGCCTGCCCATCATTATCATTACGATGCATGACGCCGCCCTTTACCGTGACGACGCCCGCGCGATCGGCGCCGCCGCCTTCGTGCCCAAGGATCAGCTGCCGAGCGCACTGGCCAGCGCCTTGCGCACCATCCTGGCCGGTGAGGCCGATGGCGCTGCTCCGCGCCCGTCCTCGCAGTAACTGCTCTGCTCACGCCGCCGAACGATGGCATACTCGACCCGCCTCAGACAGACGACGGCCACCGCCCTGCGGCGGTGGCCGTGGCTTTGGTATCTGGCGGCGGCCGGGGCCTCGCTGGCGGCGGCGCGCGTGACGGCTTCGTACCAGACTGAGGCGGGCGCGCTCGTTATCTTTCGGGCTAGCGTGGGCCTGTGGCTGGCCTTGCTCGTCGTTTGTCCCTGGCGCCACTGGGTGGCGTTGGTCGCGGCCTTGGCGGTCGGCGGCGGCCTGAACCTGGCGCTTTCGGGGACATGGTCGGCGGAGACCGCGCTGCGGTTGGGGGTTGACGTCTGCCAGGCCGGGTTGGCGGCCGGCCTGCTGCGCCTGTGGCTCGGCCCGGCCTTCACCTTTGAGCGTCTCGCCCACGTTTTTGCCCTGATCGGCGTGCCCGTGGCCACAGGCGCCCTGCTGAACCTGGCGCTCGTCGGCCCGCTTGCGCTCGGCGCGGCCACTGGGTCGGCGGTCTGGTCGGCCTGGCGCGAACACTGGGCCGCCGACGCCATCGCTTTCATCGTGGTCGCCCCGGCCGTCGTCGCCTGGCTGATTCCGCAGCGGCCCTGGGCGGGCCAGCCGCGTGGCTGGCGCGCGGCGGCTGTGCCGCTTGGGCTTCTGACCTTCCTGGGCGCGCTGGCGTTCAGCCTGCCCGGTGCCGCCGATCTGACGGCGATGGGCCTGCTGTACCTGCTCTGGCTGGTGCTGGTGGGGTTGGCGGCCTTCGCGGGCGTGCGCGCGCTGACGCTGGGTTTGGTGGTGGTGGCCGGGGCCGGCCTGTGGGCGTTGGCGGAGGGCCGCGGATTCTTCAGCCAGTTCGGCGTCAGCGCGGCCGATCGAGTCTCGGCCCTGCAGCTCTACCTAAGCCTGGCCTCAACGGGCCTGTTGGTCCTGGCCGCCCTGATCACCGGGCGGAGGCGCGCCGAAGCGGATCTGCACGAGAGCGAAGCCCGCTTCCGCCTGCTGGCCGAGAACTCCACCGACCTGATTCTGCGCCTCGACCTGGACGGCGTCTGCCGCTATGCCTCGCCGGCCAGCCGGGCGCACCTGGGCTATCCGCCGGAAGACCTGCTGGGTCAACCGTTTCTGACGTTCGTCGAGGCGGCGGATCGCGCGGCCTGGACGGCGGCGCAGGGGGCGCTGTTGACGACGATTGACCAGCAGAGCGTGGTCTGCCGCGTGCGGCGCCAGGATGGGGCCGTGCGCTGGTTGGAGGCCTCGGGCCGGGCCGTGTCTGAGCCGGCGACTGGCGCCCGGCGCGAGCTGCAGTTCACGGTCCGCGACGTCACCGATCGGCAGCTGGCTCAGTTCGATCTGGAGCGGCGCACGGCTGAGCTGGCGGCCATTAACCGCATCATCGTGGCCGCCGCCGCCGCTCAGGATCTGCGGAGTCTGCTGCAGGCGGCCGCCTGTGAGATCCGCCAGCTCCTGGACGGGCGCAATTGTGGCATCGCCCTGATCGACAACTCCGGCCAGTCTTTGACCGTGGCCGCGGATGCGAACGCCGACCCGGCCGAGCCGAGTGCGGTGGGCCTGCAGTTTCCGATCAATGACAATGCCTCGACGCAATGGGTGCTGCAGAACCGGCAATCGCTGGCGGTGGCGGACGCGCAGACCGACCCGCGCACTGCGCCCCTGCAGGCGTTGATGGCGGCGCGCCAGACGCGGGCGCTGTTGATCGCGCCGCTGCTGAGCCGCGAGGCCGTGATCGGCACTATCGGCGTGGACCGCACGGAGGTCGGCCGCGATTTTGCCGCCGCGGAGATCGCGTGGCTGGAGACATTGGCCGCCCAGCTGGCCGGCTCCATCGAGAACCTGCGTCTGCGGGAGGTGGCCCGGCGGCGCGCGGAGGAGTTCGCGGCCCTGGTCGAGACCGCCCGCGCGCTGGGCCTGCATCAAGACGAGCACTGGCTCGTGAACACCGTCATCGAGCGGGCGCTGGAGCTGATCCCGGCCACTGGAGCCGAGGTCTTTCTCTACAACGAGGCGGCCGGCGTGCTTAACTTGACGGTGGCGCGCGGCTTGCCGCTGGAATCGGGTTTGCATATTCAGCCGGGCCGAGGCGCCGCCGGCCTCATCGCCCGTACGTGGCAGCCTCTGCTCCTGGATGACTACTCCCATTGGTCCGGCCGGCTGCCGGAACTGGAGCACATCCCCTTCGGCGCCTACCTGGGCGTGCCGATGCTGTATGCTGGCCACCTGGTGGGGGTGCTGGCCGTGGTCGATGTTGACCGGGCGCCGCGCCGCTTCACCCAGGCCGAGGCCGAACTGCTGGGCCTGCTGGCTGGCCAGGCGGCCGGCGCGATCCACAACAAGGGCCTGCTGGACGAGGCGCGCCAGCGCGCTGACCAGTTGGCGCTGCTGTATGACGCCGGGCTGGCCCTCAACGGCGTGCTCGATCCGACGACCCAGCTGGCCTACCTGCTTAAGATCGCGGGCCAGGCCCTCGAGGCGGACCAGATCGCGTTTTATCGGCGCGAGCCGGAGAGCCAGGCCGTGGGGTTTGAGATGGGGTTGGAGCGGACGCCGGCCGGCTCGCATCGGCCCTTGGCCGAGCCGGGGCCGGCCGCGACGGCCGAGGCCTCGCCGGTAGCCTGGGTGGCCCGGCATCGCGTGCCCTTGCAGATCGCGGATCGGGGCGCTGAGCCCGGCCGCTGGCTCAGTGACCCGGCGGCCCAGTCTGGCCTGTGGGTGCCGGTGGAACATGCCGGCAAGCTGTACGGCATCCTGGCCGCTCTGAGCCGCCAGGCCCTGTTCTTCAACGACCGGGCCGAGCGCCTGCTGCTGTTGTTTGCCAATCAGACGGCGGTCGCCATCCGCAATGCCCGGCTGTTTGCCGAGACCGAGCGGCGGCTGAGCCGCGTGCAGGGCCTGCGCCGGATCGATGCCGCCATCGCGGCCGGACCGCAGCTGGCGCGCATCCTGGGGACTCTGCTGGAGGAGGTCACCGCCGTGGCGGGCGTGGCCGCGGCCAGTCTGGCCCTGGCGGAGCGGCCCTCCGGCCGGCTGTCGGTGGCCGCCAGCCGCGGCCTCCCGGAGGCATCCCCCGGCCTGGCGCCGTTGCAGCTCGGCGTGGGCAGCGTCGGGCGGCTGGCGGCCCAACTGGCGCGCGTGGACGTGTCGCCGGCAGCCCTAGCGCCAACCGACTTTGAGCGCTCAGCGATTCTGAGCCAGCCCGGCTTCACGGATTATCACGCGGTCCCGTTGGTGTCCAACGGTCAGACAATCGGCCTGCTGGAGGTCTACAACGGCACGCCCCAAGCTCTCGATGCGGAGGCCTTGGACTACCTGGAGGCGCTGGCGGGCCAGGGGGCGCTGGCCGTCGACCAGGTCCGGCTGTTTGAGGAGTTGCAGCGCTCCAACCAGGATTTGACCAGCGCCTACGACGCCACGATCGAAGGCTGGTCCCGCGCCGTAGACCTGCGTGACCGCGAAACAGAGGGCCACACACAGCGGGTGGCCGAGATGACGGTGTACCTGGCGCGCGCCCTGGGCGTTGACGGAGCCGACCTGGTCCATCTGCGGCGCGGCGCTCTGCTGCACGATATCGGCAAGCTCGGCATCCCGGACGCCATCCTGCTCAAGCCGGACAAACTGACGGAGGCAGAGTGGCAGGTCATGCGCCGCCATCCCGGCTACGCGTATGAGTGGTTGTCGCCGGTAGGGTTCCTGCGGCCGGCCCTGGGCATCCCGTACTGCCATCACGAGCGCCTGGACGGCAGCGGTTATCCGCGCGGGCTGCGCGGCGACGCGATCCCATTGGCGGCGCGCATCTTCGCCGTGGCCGACGTCTGGGACGCGCTCTGCTCCGACCGCCGCTACCGGCCGGCCTGGCCCGAGCCCAAAGTGCTGGCCTATCTGCAGGAGATGGCCGGCCGCCACTTCGACCCGCGCGCCGTTCAGGCTCTCTTGGAACTGCGCCGGGCGGCCGGCTGAGGCTATAATCGGCGCCATTCCTCAGGCGTTTCCCCGACCCCCAAGCCGGTGCTCTTCGGCCGCGCTGCCTGCCCGGCGGCCGGCGGGTGCGGGGAGGCGCGCGTTCCGGCGGGCACCATGACGCGTTTAGCCATCTTGTCTGATATCCACGGTCACGCGATCGCGCTGGAAGCGGTGTTGGCTGACATCGATCGCCAGGGCGTCGACGGACTGATCTGCCTGGGCGATGTGGCCACGCTCGGCCCGCAGCCGGCCGAGGTCCTGGCCAGCCTGCGCGCCCGCCGCTGCCCGTGCGTCCTCGGCAACCACGACGAAGCGCTGCTCCACCCGGAGCGGGCCCAGGCCCTGCACATCCCGGCGCGGCTCAATCCGGCCCTGACCTGGTGCGCCGAGCGCCTCACGGAGGCCGACTGGGCGTTCCTGCGCGCCTGCCGGCCGGTGTGGGAGCTGCCGGTGGGGCCAGGCACCGACCTGCTGGCGTATCACGGCTCGCCGCTCTCGAACACGGACTCGCTCCTGGCCACCACGCCCAGCGGCGACCTCGACCGTTGGCTGTGCCACCCGACGGCGAAGCTGTTTGTCGGCGGGCACACGCACTTGCAGATGCTGCGCCAGGAGTCCGGCCGGTACGTCTTCAACGCCGGCAGTGTGGGCAGCGCCTTCAAAGCTCCGCCACGGCCGGAGCAGCCGACGCCCAGCCTTCTGCCCTGGGCCGAGTATGCGCTGGTGACGTGGGACCGCGGCCTGGTCGGGATCGACCTGCGCCAGGTGCCCTTCGATCTGGCCGCCTTCGCGGCGCTGACGGCCGCCAGCGATCTGCCCTTGCGGGGCTGGTGGCTGCAGCAATACGCCGCGTGAGCCAGCTGCCCGGTTCAGGGCAGGGCTTGGCCGCGGGCCTCCCCCAAGAGCGCGTACCACTCCTCGCGTGATAAGCTGACCGTGTCCGCCAGGCTGGCCGCCCGGATGCGTTCCGGCCGGGTGGAGCCGAGGATCGGCTGGATTCCGGCGGGGTGGCGCAGCAGCCAGGCCACCGCGATCGCTTCCGGGCTGGTCTGCTTCTGCTCCGCCAACTGCGCGATCAACGCGGCGCCCAGCTGCCCGGCCTTCAGCAGTTGGCCGCCGGCCAGCGGCGCCCAGGCCTGCACCAGGATGCGGCGCAGGCGGCAGTAATCCAGCGTCCCAGCCGCCAGCGCGCTGGCGGCGCCGGCCCCGGCCCGGTTGGCCACCACGCCTTCGACCATGAGCTGCGAGTGGGTGAGGCTGAGTTCCAGCTGATTGACCACCAGCGGCTGCGCGACGGCGGCCTGCAGCAGTTCGATCTGCGCGGGCGTGTGGTTGCTGACGCCAAAATAGCGGACCTTGCCGGCCGCGTGCAGTTCGGCGAAGGCGCGGGCCACCTCCTCCGGCTCAACCAGCGGGTCCGGCCGATGCAGCAGCAGCAGGTCGAGGTAATCCGTCTGCAGGCGCCGCAGGCTGGTCTCTACGGATCGGACAATGTGGCTGTAGCTGAAATCGTAGCGCTGCGGGTCGGCGGCGGCCGGCTCGCCCTGGAAGCGGATGCCGCACTTGGTTTGCAGGACCAGGCGCGGCCGCAGGCCGGGCGCGGACTTCAGGAAGTCGCCGAAGACGCTCTCGGACTTGCCGCGCGTGTAGATGTCGGCGTGGTCGAAGAGCGTGATGCCGGCGTCCAGCGCGGTCTGGATGGCGCGGAACGCGGTCTGGCGCTCGGCTTCGGTCAGGGGCGCGTCATCCCAACGGCCGCCGATCTGCATGCAGCCGTAGGCAAGCCGGGAGACAACTAGATCCGTGCGGGGGAGGGTGTAAGTCTGCATGGTGGTGTTTAGCTCGCGTAGCCTCTGTTGGTCAGGCGCCCCGTTCCCAAGGCGTTGGGATCCGGCCTCGCCGGGCGGCTGGCCCGCCCAAGCGCTGATCTGGCGGCTGGCCTCACCGGCCGCCCGTGGTCAAGCTGTCCTGGCGCAGGCCGCCGGCCGGCCGCAGCAGGATGAACTCGCCGAGGCGCACCGCGTCGTGCTCCACCGCGCTGACCAGCTCGGCCCGCTGCCCGGGTGAAGCGGCCTCCAGCAGTCGGCCGGCGTGGCGCCAGACGCCCTCGCGCCAATGCGTGATCACGCGCGAGATGAGGAGTTCGTCCACGGGGCCGAGCACCTGGTCCAGCCAGTCCAGGCCCGGCATGGCCGGCTCCAGGATCTGATCCTGGACCGCGTCGATGGTCCGGCCGATGATGGCGTTGACCTGGCTGTGGTCGGCGTAGCGGGCCTCGCGCTGGCCCGGCGAGAGGCCGGCCCAGTCCGGCTGCAGCAGGTCTTCGAGGGTCAGGACCAGGTCATAGTTGATGTGGGCGTTGACGCCCAGGAGCAAAAGCTGCAACGCCGTGGTCTGCGGCTGGCGGGTCGCCGCGAAGGCCAATTGCCAGACCACCGGGGCTGTCGCGGGCGCCTGCTCATGGGCCTCCAGCGCCACGAAGTAGTAATCGGCAAAGCGGTGCAGCAGCCGTTCCACCCAGGCCGGGTCCGCGAACTCCCCGCGCGCGATGGCGGCGAGCATGTTAGCCGTCATCATTCGGTAGCAGCGCAGGAACGTGGCGCGGCGGTCGGCGCGGGCTTCCCAGGTCTGGGTCAGGGCGTCCATGCGCGCGAGCAGTTGGGTCTCAGACAGCACTCGGTTGTCCCTCCTGGTGGTGAGCGGCGGGCCGGCGGCGCGGCCCACAGGATAACACGGCCGGCTGGATCCCGGGGCCGGGTCCGCCCTGGCGCTCCAGAAAATTGCCAGATTGTCCCGCTGGCCGTATCATCACTCCATGAACACCGCGTCACTTAACTCAAGGCGCCGCTGGGGGCGCCGCCTAATCATTGTGGTGCTCGGCCTGGCCGGGCTGGTGCTCGGCGGCCCATTCCTGGTGCCGGTGCCGCCGCTGGACGGCCTGGTGCCGGCCCAATCCCTGGCCGAGCCGGAGAGCGCCTTCGTCAACGTTAACGGCCTGGACGTCCATCTGAAAAAGAGCGGCGCTGGCGACCGCGTGCTCGTCCTGATCCACGGCTTCACGGCCAGCACCTTCACCTGGCGCGAGGTGCAGGCGCCGCTGGGCGCGCTGGGCACCGTCCTCGCCTTTGACCGGCCCGGCTTCGGCCTCACCGAGCGCCCGCTGCCGGGCGACTGGTCCGGCCCCAGCCCCTACACGCCGGAGGCGGCCGCCGATCTGGTGATCGGCCTGCTCGACCACTACGGCGTGGAACGCGCGATCCTGGTGGGCAATTCGGCCGGCGGCGCGCTGGCCGCCTACACGGCGCTGCGCTACCCGGAGCGGGTGGAGGCGCTCGCCCTCCTGGACGCGCCCGTCTATTCGGTCGGCGGCGGCTCGCCGGCCTTCCTGTTGCCGGTCCTCAACTCGCCGCAGGTGCGGCACATCGGGCCGTTGATCGCGCGCGGCTTCATCGGCAACCTGCCGGAGCTGGTGCGTTCGTTCTGGCATGACCCGGCGCGTGTGACGCCCGCCATCCTGGCCGGGTATCAGCGGCCGTTCACGGTGGAAAACTGGGACCGGGCCTTCTGGGAGGTGTTCGCCAACAGCCGGGCGCTGGAGCTGGCGCCGCGCGTGCCGGAGCTGACGCTGCCGGTGCTGGTGGTGACCGGCGCCGAGGATGTGACTGTGCCGGCCGAGCAGAGCGAGCGCCTGGCCCGCGCCCTGCCGAACGCCGACTTCGCCGCGCTGCCGGACTGCGGCCATCTGCCGCAGGAGGAATGCCCGGATGCGCTGCTGGCGGCGCTGACCGCCTTTATTCAGTCCTTGCCCTGAAGTCTTTGTCGGAGGTGACGATGCCCACACCTGATGCGCCCAACGACTATGTGCTCGACGAGGCCACCGGCAAGATGGTGCGCCTGCGCCCGGAGACGCCCGGCGATCAGGCCGCGGCCATCGCCAGCGGCGTTTATCTGCTGGCGATGCTGGCCGTGTTCTTCTGGCAGCTCTTCGACGTCTGGGTCGGGCGCTATACGCTGGCGCTCTGGCTTGGTTATGGGGATCGCCTGGAAGCGGTGGCCGACCCGCTCTTCCGCTTAATCGCCTACGCCATCGTCGGCGGCGGGCTGGGCGGCACCGTCAACGGCATCCGCAGCCTGTTGGCCTGGCACGTGGAGTGGGGGGCTTTCGAGCAGCGTTACCTGTGGAAGTACCTGACCATGCCCTGGCTGGGCGCCACGCTGGCCTTGTTCGTCTTCGCCCTGGTCCGCAGCGGCGTGGCCGTGGTCGGCGGCGACATGGTGCCTCAGGATGGCGATCTGCGTCAGAGCCTGTCCACGCTCATCCTCGGCATCCTGTCCGGCTATGGCGCGCGCGAGGTCTTCATCTGGCTGGACGCCCAGGTCACGCGCATGTTCAAGGTCGCGCCGCCGGTCGAGCGGGAAGTGCCCAAACTGCTCGGGCTGACGCGCCCCGAGGCGGAGAAGATCCTGGCGGCCAGCGATCTGCGGCTGGGCACGGTGGAGGAGGCCGAGGTCGAGAGCGACGCCGAGGTCGACCGGATCATCCGCCAGGCGCCGGTGCCGCCGCAAGTGTTGACCCGCGGCCGGGCCGTCGACGTCACCTTTGGCCGGCGCACCCTGCCCGGCGACGGCTTTGGCGGCGGGCAGTGATGCCGGCCGGGGAGGTGCTGCATGGCTGTGTCTCATCCCGTCGGCCGGGCTTATCCGCTGGGCGCCAACTTCCTCAGCGGCGGCGTGAACTTCTCGGTCTTCTCCAAGAACGCCACCGCCGTTGAGCTGCACCTGTTCGACCGGGTGTCCGATGCGCGTCCGGCGCGCGTCATCCGCCTGGACCCGCGCCTCAACCGGACTTTTTATTACTGGCACATTTTCGTGCCGGGTGTGCAGGCCGGCCAGCTGTACGGCTACCACCTCACCGGGCCGAATGTGCCCGAATTCGGCCTGCGCTTTGACGGCGACAAGGTCCTGCAGGACCCGTACGCGCGCGCCGTGGCCTACGACGAGCACTACAACCGCAGCGCCGCCGCCCGGCCGGGCGACAACACGGCCACGGCGATGAAGAGCGTGGTGGTGGACCCGCGCGCCTACAATTGGGAGGGCGATAAGCCCTTGCAGGTGCCGTACGCCGGCTCGGTCATCTACGAGCTGCACGTCGGCGGCTTCACGCGCCACCCCAGCGCCGAGGTGCCGCCCGAGCGGCGCGGCACCTACGCCGGCCTGGTCGAGAAGATCCCGTACCTGAAGGCGCTCGGCGTCACCGCCGTCGAGTTGCTGCCCGTTCAGCAGTTCGATCCGTATGATGCGCCGGGCGGCCGCCCCAACTACTGGGGCTACAGCCCGGTGGCCTTCTTCGCCCCGCACCGCGGCTACTGCGCGCGTCCCGAAGACCCGCTCGCGCCCGTGAACGAATTCTGCGACATGGTCAAAGCCCTGCACCAGGCCAAACTGGAAGTGATCCTGGACGTGGTCTTCAACCACACCGCCGAGGGCGATCACGCCGGCCCCACGCTGTCGCTGCGCGGGCTGGAGAACCGGGCCTATTACCTGCTGGATCAGCAGCGCCCGGCCTACTACGCCAACTACAGCGGCACCGGCAATACCCTCAACGGGAACCACTCGGTGGTGCGCCGCCTGATCCTGGATTGCCTGCGCTATTGGGTCCAGGTGATGCACGTGGACGGCTTCCGCTTCGACCTGGCCTCGGTGCTGGCGCGCGACGAGCGCGGCCGGCCGCTGGAGGACCCGCCCATCCTGTGGGACATCGAGTCGGACCCGGTGCTGGCCGGCACCAAGATCATCGCCGAGGCCTGGGACGCGGCCGGGTTGTACCAGGTGGGTTCCTTCATCGGGCACCGCTGGGCGGAGTGGAACGGCCAGTTCCGTGACGACATGCGCCGCTTCGTCAAGAGCGATGACGGGCAGGTGGGCAAGCTGGCGGCGCGCCTCACCGGCAGCCGCGATCTGTACCGCCAGCCGGACCGCGAGCCGAACCGCAGCGTCAATTTCATCACCTGCCACGATGGCTTCACGCTCAATGACCTGGTCTCTTATAACCACAAGCACAACGAGGCCAACGGCGAAGGCAACCGCGACGGCCACGACACCAACTTCAGCTGGAACTGCGGCGCCGAAGGGCCGAGCGCCGACCCCGTGATCGAAGCGCTGCGCCTGCGCCAGATGAAGAATCTGTTGACGATGTTGTTCGTGTCCCAGGGCACGCCGATGCTGCTGATGGGCGACGAAGTCCGCCGCACGCAGCGCGGCAACAACAACGCCTACTGCCAGGATAACGAGCTGAGCTGGTTTGATTGGTCGGACGTCCAACGCCACGCCGGTTTTCTGCGTTTCGTGCGGCGCCTGATCGCGTTCAGCCAGGGGCTGGACCTGTTTCAGCAGGAGCGCTTCTGGGAGGCCTGCGGCACGGGGCAGGGGCCGTGTGTCGAGTGGCACGGCGTGAACCTCGGACAGCCGGATTGGGGCGAAGGCTCCCACAGCCTGGCGATGACCCTGTACGAGCCGCATCAGGATGAGCGCGTGCACGTGCTCTTCAACGCCTATTGGGACGCCCTGGACTTCACCTTGCCCGCCGCGCCGCCCGGGCGGCGCTGGCGGCGGGTCCTGGATACGGCGCTGCCTTCACCCGAAGACATCGCCGAGCCGGGGCAGGAGCCGGTGGTGCCGGAGGGGCGCTACCAAGCCGCGGCGCGCTCCACCGTGGTGTTGAGGCTGCGTTAGGGCCAGGGCCGCATGGACCTGGATCCAGAAAGCCGCGAGAGCTCGTCCCCCCTCACCACCCGCGCCATCGCGGCTGGGCTGCAGGGCCGTTACTGTGAGACGTACCCGCTGGCGGGCTGGCAGCGGGCGGGCCTGACGGTGCTCGGCGCTTTGCCGCAAGCGGCGGCGCGCTTTCTGATCCCGCGTCTGCAGACCGATCAGGCTCTCACGGCCGCGCAGGCGAGCGCGTTGACGCTGGAGGCGCTGGCGGCGGCCCGGCTGCGCGACTACGCCGATCTGCCTGGACGCTTTCCCGTGATCACGGTCGGCGCCGCCTTGAGCGGCCCGGTGGCGCATCTCTCGTTGGCCCTGGGCGGCCCCTTCCTGCCGCAGGCCTTCGTCCTCACCTTGCGCGGCGGCTCGCTCACCGGCGCCGTGCGCACCTACTTCCAACGCTCGGCCGACCTGGCCCGGCATCTGGCGCGCGCTAATCCGCAGGCGCTGGTCATCCAGCACTATGACCCCGTCCACGACGGCTGGCTGACGCGCTGGCTCAACCATTTGCGCCTTAAGCTCCTGGATCTGCCGGCCGTCTACGCCGACTTCATCCGCGCGCGGCTGCAGCCCGGCGGCGCGCTGGTGTACTTCGACTCGGCCGCCGCCTGGCTGCGCCACCGCATCGGTGAGCGCCACGTCTTTCAGGTGGGCGGCTGGGGCGGTCTGCCGCCCGAGGAATTCCTGGCCGGCAGCCCGCGCTTGCGGCAGAGCGCGGCCGGCGAGGGGCTGACCGAGTTCGACTGGCGCCTGGCCGAGTACCCCGTGGAGCGCGGGCCAGAGTCGGAGTGGGGCAGCGAGCCGGGCTTGGGCGAGGCCTTGGAGGCTTTCGCGCGGCGCGAGGGCTACCGGTTCGTGCGGCTGGCCTTCCCGGAGCCGCATGCGCTTTCGCGGCTGGCCTTTCAGGCGGTGGCGCTGCGCCTGGCGCAGGCGGGCCGCGCCCCGGCCGGCGTCCTGGTCGAGATGTTCACGCAGTTCGACGCCACGGCCGTGGTGCGGGCTGACCTCCTGCCGCTGTGGCTGGTCTTCAACACCTCCGACGCCGTCGCCTTCCTGCGCCAGATGCGCCCGGAGTTCCCGGCTGGTGGGCCAGTCTTTTTCTCACCGCTGGCCACCTTCTCCCGAACGCCAGACTTGGTGCCGTGGCCGGAATGGGCGGCGGCGCTGGAGGGTCTGCGCTGGACCAACATCGGCGCCCGGCCCAGCCACTACCCGGCCGATGCCCGGGCCTTGTTGCATTGGGCCCGGCCCCTGCGGGCCTGGTGTGAGGCCAATGCCCGCCCGCCCGCGCCCTTGCTCGGGGTCGAGGCTTTGGCCGAACTGGCCGCCGCGCGTTGATTGGCGCGAGTATTTGCAATAGAGATATCGCCGATTAGATCGGGACGGCGCTATCCGCGCTACAATCCTGGCCGTGCCTGGAAGGATTGGGCGATGGCGGCTATGAGTCCACTGACCACACCTGGCGAGGCCAGCCCCGGTCTGGTGATCCTCTTTGGTTCCGGCGAAACCTCGGCCAGCGGCAGCAAAATCTTTCAGAGCCTGGCCCCGCGCCTGGCGCGGCCGTTACGCATCGCCGTGCTGGAGACGCCGGCGGGCTTCGAACTGAATTCGGCCCAGGTGGCCGGGCGGGTGGCCGAGTTCTTGAGGGTGCGCCTGCAAAACGACCGGCCGCAGGTGGACGTGATCCCGGCCCGCAAGCGGGGCACGGCCTTCAGCCCGGACGATCCGGCCTTGGCCGCTCCCGTGCGGGCGGCCAGCCTGGTGTTCATGGGCGCCGGCAGCCCGACCTATGCGGCCCGGCAGCTGCGCGGCAGCGTGGTTTGGCAGACGGTGTTGGCCGCACACCGGTTGGGAACGGCCGTGGCGCTGGCCAGCGCGGCCACGCTGGCGGCCAGCACCCAGACCCTGCCGGTCTACGAGATTTACAAGGCTGGCGCCGACCCACACTGGCTGGCCGGGCTGGATTTCCTGGCCGCCTACGGCCTGCCGCTGGTGATCATCCCGCATTGGAACAACGCCGAAGGCGGGGCCGAGTTGGACACCAGCCACTGTTTCATGGGCCGCGAGCGCTTTGCGGACCTGGTCCGGCAGCTGCCGCCCGACGTGCCTATCGTCGGCCTGGACGAACACACCGCCCTGGTCATCGATTTGGCGCGCGGCGTCTGCGACGTGATGGGGACGGGCGGCGTCACGCTGGTCCGCCAGGGCGCCACGGAGCGTTGGGCTAACCGCACGACTTTCCCGCTGGCGGAGTTGGGCCGCTATCATCTGCCGGCGGTCCCGGCGGGTGTCGCCGCCGGCGTGTGGAGCGCCGCTCAGGCGGAGCGTCTCGCTCCAGCCCCGGCCGCCAGCTTGCCGCCGGAGGTCGAGGCCCTGGTCGCCGCGCGCCAGACGGCGCGGGCCGCCAAGGACTGGAAGCAGGCCGACGCCGTGCGCGCCCGGCTTCAGGCGCTGGGTTGGCAGGTGAAGGATACGCCGCAGGGGCCGGTGGTGGAGAGTCTGTAAGACCACGCCGGCCGGGCGGGGGCAAATGCGTTAGAATCGGTGGGTCGGCCCGCGAGCGGCGCGGACCCTATGTCTCATCCTCTCCAACTATGGACCGTCTCTTTTTCCTCCTGGGCAGTCTGCTGGCCGGGTTGTCGGTGGCCTTCGGCGCTTTTGGGGCGCATGGGCTGCGGGATCGGATCGACGCCGGGCTGCTGGCCAACTTTGAGACCGGCGCCCGTTATCAGATGTACCACGCCCTGGCTTTGCTGGCCGTGGCCTGGGCGATCTCGCGTTGGCCCAACCTTAACCTGCCGGTGATCGCCGGCTGGTGTTTCGTGGCCGGGACCGCTTTGTTTTCGGGCAGCCTGTATGTCATGAGCCTGACCGGCCAGCGCTGGCTGGGGGCCGTTACGCCGTTGGGCGGAGTAGCCTTCCTGGCCGGCTGGGTCTGTCTGGCCCTGGCCGCCTGGCGCCGATAAGGAGCAGAACATGAAGCCGGATTTTCTTGCGCTGGCCGAGCAATTGCTGCCGGAGATGAGCGCGCGGCGGCGGGATTTCCACCGCCACCCGGAGCTGGGCTTTCAGGAAGTGCGCACCGCCGGCATCGTGGCCCAGGAGCTTAACCGCCTCGGCCTGGAGGTGACCACCGGCGTCGGCCAGACCGGCGTGGTGGGGATGTTGGAGGGCGACCGGCCCGGCCCCACTATCCTGCTGCGCTTCGACATGGACGCGCTCCCCATCCAGGAAGCCAACGCCGTGGATTACGCCTCCAAGACGCCGGGCGTCATGCATGCCTGCGGCCACGACGGGCACACGACCATGGGCCTGGCCGTGGCCCAGCTGTTGGCGCCGCTGCGCGGGCAGTTCGCGGGCGCGCTCAAGTTCGTGTTTCAGCCGGCGGAGGAGGGCCTGGGCGGCGCCGAGGCCATGCTCAAAGACGGTGTGCTGGATAAGATCGGCCCGGCGGCGGACCGGTCGTTGGCCATGCACCTGTGGAACGAAAAACCGGTCGGCTGGGTGGCGGCCACCGATGGCCCGGCCATGGCGGCGTCTGAGCGCTTCGTCGTCACATTGCGCGGCCAGGGCGGGCACGGCGCCGCGCCGCACCAGACCAAGGACCCGGTGGTGGCTGCCGCGCACATCATCACGGCCCTGCAGACCATCGTCAGCCGCAACGCTAATCCGCTGGAGAGCGCCGTGATCTCGGCGACGATGGTGAAGGGCGGCGAGGCCTTCAACGTCATCCCGGATTCGGCCACGCTGGGCGGCACCATCCGCACCTTCCGGCCGGGCGTGCGCGATCTGGTGCTGCGCCGGCTGGGGCAGGTGGCCGAAGGCGTGGCGGCCGCCCTCGAGTGTGAGGCCGCTATCCAGACCTGGCGCGTCACCCCGGCCACCGTCAACGACGCGGCCATGGCCGCCATCGTGCGTGAGCTGGCCGGGTCGCTGCCCGGCGTCACGCACGTGTCTTCCGACGAGCGCACCATGGGCTCGGAAGACATGGCCTACATGATGGACACGCTCCCGGGCTGTTACTTCTTCGTGGGCTCCAACAACGCTCAGCGCGGCTTGAACTTCGCCCATCACCACCCGCGCTTTGATTTTGATGAGCAGGCGCTGGTGCTGGGGACCGCGCTGATGGCGCGCGCGGCCGCCCACTACGTCCTGCCGGATTGAACCCGGCGGCGTCCCAGCCTGGAAAGAGTCAATCGGGCGGCCAAGCTTGGCCGCCCGATTGTTTTTTTACAGGATGCGCTCCAGAAACTGGCGCGTTTTTGGGCTCGTCGGCGCCGAGAAGATCACGTCCGGCGGGCCGGCCTCCACGATGGCGCCGTCCTCCATGTAGACCACGCGGTCAGCCACTTCGCGCGCGAACTGCATCTCATGGGTCACCACCAGCATGGTGGTCCCCTCGCGCGCCAGCTGCTGCATGACCTCGAGCACTTCGCCGATCAACTCCGGGTCCAGGGCCGAGGTCGGCTCGTCGAAGAGCATCACCTGCGGCTCCATGGCCAGCGCGCGCGCGATCGCCACGCGCTGCTTCTGCCCGCCGGACAGCCGGATGGGATGCACGTCGCGCTTCTCGAGCAGGCCGACCTTGTCCAGGTACCTCTCGCCGATCGGCACGGCGGCGGCGCGCGCCAGGCGCTTGACAGTCACCAGGCCTTCGATGACATTTTCCAGCGCCGTCATATGCGGGAAGAGGTTGAACTCCTGAAAGACCATGCCCGTGCGCAAGCGGATGGCGGTCACCCGATCACGCGGCGGCCGCTGGCCCACGTCCAACGCCACGCGCAGCCCGGCCACTTCGATCTCGCCGGCCGACGGCTGTTCCAGGAAGTTCAGACAGCGCAGGAACGTGCTCTTGCCGGAGCCGCTGCGGCCGATGATGACCACCACCTCGCGCGGCTGGACTGTCAGCGACACGTCGCGCAGCACGTGCAGCAGACCGAACCACTTGTGCAGGCCGCGCACCTGGACAATCGGGCCGGGCTCAGCGTTCATAGGCGTGCGCCATCCGTTTCTCCAGCCGGCTTTGGAAGAAGCTGGACACGATGGTGAGCAGCCAATACAGCGCCGCCGCCACCAGGAAGAGTTCCATGTACTTGCTGTCCAGGCGGGCCGAGCGGTTGGCCAGGTACGTGATCTCCCAGACCCCCATCACCGAGACCAGCGCCGAATCTTTCTGCATGGCGATGAACTGGTTGCCGACGTCCGGGATGATGATGCGCACCGCCTGCGGCAGGATGACGCGGCGCAGAATCTGCCAGCGCGTCATCCCGATGGCCTCGGCTGCCTCCCACTGGCCGTGGTGGATGGATTGCAGCCCGGCCCGGAAGATCTCGGTCATGTAGGCGCCGTAATTCAGGCTGAGGGCCAGGATGCCGGAGGTCAGGGCGTCCAGGATGAAGAGCTGGCCGAGCTCGCGGAAGCCGGCCTGCTGGAGCTGCAGGCCGAGCTGGGGCAGCCCCAGGTAGATGATGTAGATCTGGATCAGGAGCGGCGTGCCGCGGAAGATCGAGACGTAGAAGCCAGACAGCCCCTGGGCGAGGGCGTTGTCAGACAGGCGGCCGAGGGCGCCGACCAGGGCCAGCACCGCGGCAATGGCGACCGACAGCAAGGAGACGCCGATGGTCGTCCACAGACCGTCGATGATCTTGAACAGGATATCCGAGCGGCGCACCAGATAGCCGGGGTCGATGCGCAGCTGGGTCAGGGTGATTGTCAGCCCAAGGATGAGCACGGCCCAGACTGCGCCGATGCGCAGCAGCGCCAGCGAGTGCTCGTGGCGCTGCTGCGCCATCAGCTTCAGGCCCATCGCCTGGCTCGGGTCAGGGGGGTGGGAAAGGGCGCTATCCGCCGTCATCGTTTCAGCTCTCATCTCGTCTGGCCGGGTCCGGGAGGGCCGGGCCGACAACAAAGAAGCGGTGGGGCCGCAGTCCGGACCCCACCGCCAGAGCGAGGCGCCAACGTCTACGGCAGCTGCTTCAGCGCGGCGACGTCAAAATTGGCGGCCGGCGAAGCCAGGTCGGTGCCGTAGTACTTCACCGAGAGCGCCCTGAGCGTGCCGTCCTTCAGCAGGCCCTGGACGACCTCGGTCACCTTGTTGACGAACGCCACCGGGTCCTTGGAGGCCGCCTTGTCGATAGCGGGCGCCAGGTACTCAAAGTAGATCGGGTCACCCAATTGCTTGAGCGGCTTGCCATCGGCGATGAAACCCTGGCCGGTCGGGACGGCCGTGATGACGGCGTCCAGCCGGGCGCCGTCGCCCAGGCTCAGATCCTCCAGCGCGAACGTGTCCGTGTCGTAGCCCTTGACGTCGGCGCCGGTGACGGCGAAGTTGATGGTCTCGCCCGGGATCTGCAGCGTGCCGTTGAGGTAGGCCTCGTAGGTGCAGCCCGCGCACACGCCCACCTTCTTGCCAGCCAGGTCGGCGGCCGTCGACAAGGTCAGGTTGTCTTTGTGGACAAAGATGCCGGCCGGCGTGGTGTAGTAGGGCTGCGCGAAGTAGAGCGGCTCCATGCGTTCCGGCGTGATCGTCATCGAGCCGACGCTGATGTCCCAGCGGTCAGACCAGCCGCCGCCCGTGATCAGCGTCCAATCCGGCGTCACAAAGCACGCCTCCACGCCCAGGCCGCGGGCGATGGCGACGGCCGTGTCGATGTCGTAGCCGGTCAGTTCGCCGGCCGTCTTCTGGTCAGCCGCGCACTTGGTGTCCGCGGCCCGCTGCCCGGACGGGTTCAGCTCGGACTGCGGCGGATAGGCCGGATCGGTGGAGATCACGAGCGTGCCGCGGGCCAGGATCTCGGCCAGCTTGTCGGTGGGGGCCGGCGTGGCCGCCGGGGCGCAGGCCGACAGAACCAGCGCCGCCAGGACAAGCGGGTAGATGACGCGGTATGTCCGTTGCATGAGTGTCTCCTCCTCGAGACAAGTTGGATAAGGCGATTATACGCTTATTCGAGAATCGCAATCGCCAGATCTGTGAGTTTATCCGCCGGGCGTCAGGCGGCCTCGACGCTCGTCCGTGCCGCCCGCAAGTTGGCGCGCGGCGCCGTGGTCGGCGTCACGCAGCCGGTGCCCAGGATGAAGCGCCGGCCGCCCGTTTGCGCCAGCGCGGCGCGGGCTTCGGCCAGCACCTGGTCTGGGGTGCCGCGCACCATGGTCTGCCACTGGCGCAAGCCGCCGCAGACCGCGCCCGGGAAGCGGCGCTGACCCTCGGCCAGGCTGGGCGGCGTCTCCTGGTCGTGCCAGTTGATCACCTGGGCCGGGTAGCGCGCCACCAGGTCGAAGAACACGTCCTCGCCGTGAAGGTGCACCAGGTTCAGCCCCAGGCCATCCGCGGCCGCCAGGATCTGGCGATCCGGCGGCTCCCCGAAGGCTTCGTATTCACTGACTGCGAGATGCCGCGCACTGGCAAACTGGACGGCGTAGAACACGCCGTCCACGCCGGCGGCGCGGGCTGCGATCACGAAGCGCCGGGTGCTCTCCGTGATGGTCGCCAGGCCGGCCCGGACCGCGTCCGGGTACAGGCGCAAGTGGGTGGGCAGGTGCTCCGGGCCCACCAGGTTGCGGGCCTGGCTCAGAGGGCTGAAGACGGTCTGCAGCACAGGCGTGTGCGGGTCGAGGCCGGCCCGAATCAGGCGCAGCGCCTCCAGTTGGGCGCCCAGCGCGCCGGCCTGCGGATCGAGCGGCCGAAGAGTCAGCCAGTCTTCCGGCCGCTGGATCACCCGGCGCGTGTACTGCCGCGTGCCCTCCGGCTCGCCGCGCCACTCGTCTTCGGCGCCCCAATCGCGCAGCATGAAGGCGCTGGCCGGCGTCACCTTAACGAAGTCCCAGTCGTAGAGCGCCTGCCATTCGAGCGTCGCCGCGGCCAGGTCGCCGGGACGCTGGTCGTCCACGGGGAAGTGGCGCCACAGGGCGACCGGCGCGCGGTCAGGCGCGGCGCCGGAGAGCGCCGCCGACAATCGTTCGCGTTTGTCCATGTTTCTTATCCCATTCCTGGCGCGGGCCAAACAATCACATTCCGCGCCGGGTTGAGGCCGGCGCGTATACTCGCCTCACTTGTTCACGCTCAATCACTAAGGGAGGACAAAACCATGCCTGCGCTGAACAAAGTCCAACTGATTGGACACCTCGGTCGTGACCCCGAAACCCGGTTTACGCCCAGCGGCAAGAAGGTCTGCCACTTCACGCTGGCCGTCAACCGCCGTGGCAACGGCACCGACCCGGACTGGTTCCAGGTGGAAGCCTGGGAGCGCCTGGGCGAGGTCTGCCAGCAGTACCTCGGCAAGGGCCGCCTGGCCTTCGTCGAGGGGCGCCTGCAGACGGACCGCTGGACCGACGAGAAAGGCGAGCCGCACTTCCGCACCAAGGTCGTGGCCGGCCAGATGCAAATGCTGGACCGCAAGGCCGAGGAGCAGGACGTCGCCGCCGAAAGCGTCGAAGCTGACCTGGCCGCCTGAGCGCGCTCAGCGTCAGCGGTCGTGATGGTCGACCCGCTCACGGATGGGGATGGTGCGGAACTCCCGCACCATCTCCCCGAAGCGCTCCACGGTCAGGTCGAACATCCGCCGCCCGAAGGCCGGTGTGGCCGCCGCCGCATCGCCGCAGACCCCGGCCGCTGAGAAGCGGCTCCACCAGTCCTGCCACGCATACGCCGAAGGCTCCGGATAGTCCCAATTGAAGTACTTCAGTTTCAACTGGCCGATGTCGCGGGTCGCCTGGTCCATCTGCACGCGGTCCGGATGCAGGTGCAGCATCATGGCCGTTTCGTACTCGCAGGCGTGGCCGACCGAGCCGAAGCCGCCTCGGCGCTCGGCGTCCAGGACGTCGGCCACCAGCGCCGGGTTGACGGCGGCGTTGACGGTCGTGGCCGCGCAGATCACGCCGCTCTTCAGCACGCACTCGCGCGCCGCCAGGTCGCAGATGGAGGCGTTGGAGCCGTGCCCGTTGACGATCAGGATGTGCGTGAAGCCGTGGCGCGCCACCGAGATCGCCGTCTGCGCCAGGTAGGCCAGCGTGGTCTGGATGTCGATGGCGATGGTGCCGGGGAAGTCCATGTGGTGCTCGTCCAGGCCGAACGGGATCACCGGCAAGACGAGCAGATCGCCGGCGGCGCGCCGTCCGCATTCGGCCAGCACGCCCTCCAGGATGTCGTTGTCGGTGGAGAGCGCCATATGCGGGCCGTGGTCCTCGACCGCGCCGATGGGGATGGCGACGACCGGTTGCGGCCGCCGCGCCAACGCGGCCTTCATCTCCGGCCAAGTCAAATGATCGTAGCGCCAGGATTCTTTCGCCATGTCTGCTTTCTCCGCCAGTTGGGGCCAGCTGTGTGAGCGTTGGCGCCGATTCTACATCGCTTTCTTTCGGACCCGCCCGGCGCCACGCGCCGGACACCCATCTTTCAAGGAGTGAGACCATGTCGCCGTATCAGCTTTTCGGGGTCGCCATGCTGGTGGCCGGTATAGGAAGCCTGCTGACGTACGCAGCGCCCCTGGTCGGGCTCAAGCCGCCGGTGCGCTTCTGGAAACTCGAGGCGATGCGCCAGCGCTGGGGCCGTGTGCCCGGCACGGTGCTGCACGTCTTGAGCTACGTGGTGTCGCCGATCGTCTTTGGCGCGGCGCTCTGGCTGGGCTACACGGGTTAGCCCCGGCCGTGTCGCCGGCGCAAAATAACAGCCGCCACTGAACCGGGTGGCGGCTGTCTGTTTAAAGGCCCGCCGGCCGGGCAGGGCCGGGTCTACAGGTCGCGCCCTTGAGGCCGGCGGATGTGCTCCAGGAACTCGGCGCGCGTGCTGCTGTTGCTGCGGAAGATCCCGCGCATAGCGCTGGTGACCATGTGGGCTTCGGCTTTCTTGACGCCGCGCATCATCGCGCACAGGTGGTTGGCTTCCAGGACCACGGCCACGCCCAAGGGGCGCAGCGCGGTCTCCAGGCACTCGGCGATCTGGGTGGTCATGCGCTCCTGCACCTGCAGGCGGCGCGCGAACATGTCGACGATGCGCGGGATCTTGGACAGGCCCAGGACTTTGCCCTTGGGGATGTAGGCCACATGCGCGCGGCCGATAAACGGCAGCAGGTGATGCTCGCACAGGCTGTAAAACTCGATATCGCGCACGAGGACCATCTCGTCGTAGTCGACGTCGAACAGCGCGCCGTTGATGACGGTCTCGGGGTTCAACGCGTAGCCGGCCAGCAGCTCGGCGTACATTTTGCTGACACGCTGCGGCGTGTTGCGCAGGCCGTCCCGGTCTGGGTCCTCGCCCACGCTCGCGAGGAGCGCATAGACCGCTTCTTGGATTCGCTCTGGGTGCATAGGCTGATCAGCGGGGTCGGGTTGTCGTTGGTCGGGTGGGCTTGGTCGGCTGCTGGCAGCCTGGCGCGAACCCGTCGGCCAGGAAATCTTCATCGCTTTGCGGGCGTTTGTCCAGGGTGGCGGGGCGCGAGTTTCCGGAGGCCAAGCGGGGTGCCGCAGGCAGGGGCGGCACCCGGTCGGGGCCGAGCCCTGGCGGAGCGGGCCCTTCCGGATCAGCGGACGGGTTGCCAGATCTGCACGATGATTTGGGTGTTCTCGAACGGCAGGTCGCTGCGTGCCAATTGCAGCAGCTCGTCGGCGTCCGGGCTGTAGCGCTGATAACTGTTCAGCAGACTGGTCAGCGCCGCGTCGGTCCAGGTTTGCCGGGCCACAGCTTCAGCCAGGGCCTCGAGCGCCGTCTTCTGAAACTGCAATTGGGCCTGGGGCGAATCCGCCGACTGGGCGTCATGGCGCTGGAGCACCGCCTCGCCGTCCAGGAGTTCATCTCCCAGGCGCAGGCCGCCGAGTTGGTCGACGACACCGCTGATGACGGCGCGGTCAATCACGATCGGGTATTGAATGGAGATGTCGCCGTTGGACGCTAGGTCGATGGCCTCCGCCAAGAATTGGCTGATGTCGCCGATCTTGTGGGCGGCCCGGTAGTAGTCGATCAGGCGATGCTGATCGTCAACCACCAGGTCGGGCGGGAAGCCGACGAAGAAGTAGCGCTGCGTGCCCGGTGTGAAGGTGATCAGCCAACACCCTTGCAGCGCCGGGCGCGGGCTGTCGAGCGAGTCCACCACCACCAGCAGTAGCGTCGTCTGCGGGCCGACCGGCGCGATGCTACTGGAGGACAGGTTGGGTGTTGCCGCCGGCGGCGGGCTGACCGTCGGCCCAAGCCCTGGCCCGTTGCCAGCGATCTGTCCCCAATTGTGGCCGAGCCACCAGCCACCCAGGAGGAACCCTAGAGCGCCGAGGGCGACGACCAGCACGGACTTGCCACTCATTCGACCGGGCGTTCTCCGAATCTGGTTGACTTCATAACTAGCAGGCAGGCCATGGGGCCGGGTGGTAGTCGATTGTGGCATGGCGGGCCTGTGGCTTTTAGGCAAACACGCTTCTCCCCCACGGCAGTTTACACGCCTTTCTGCCCGCTGTAAACGCGCCGCCAACCTTTCGCAACCTTGAGCCACCTTACGCGCAATGGTTAAAGCACACAACCCTGCCGGGAGTTACGTCCCGGCAGGGTTGTGCGCTTAAGCCGAGCGCGCGAGGTTTCAGTTCAACCGGGTCAGATAGCCGCCGGCAAAGCCGAGCACGAGCATGGCCGGCCACAGCCAGAGCCAGTCCTGGACCGGCGCCGCCCAGCGCCGCACGCGGGCCACGGTGCGGTTGGCCCAAATGACGCGGCGCAGGACAGCCAACTGCAGGTTGTCGTTCAGTTGGGCGAGCTTGCGGCGGAGCGGAGCGGGCAGGGCGCGGCGTTTGGACATGGCAACAACTCCAGGAACAATTCAGCGGGACGTGCTGATCTTGACGACACGGCCTCGCTCATCGGCGACAACGCGGACAATGCGCTGAATGGTCTGCCCGCCCGGCCCGCGCCCGTTGCTCTTGAAGGTGAGCAGGAAACGCGGGGTGACCTCGGCCGTTTTGGCGCCGGCCTGCAGCTGGACGGCTGGGCGCGCACCCTTCAGGTCCGGGAACTGCCCGTAGACCTGCCGGCTGATGGCGTCGATCTGGCTGGCAGACAGGCTCATCGCATCATCTCCTTGCCCTCTGATCTTGCAAGACTCGTGCCAGACTGGCGGCCTCAGGCGCGGAAATCGCGCAGGCTGCGGCGCCGGCGCAGGAAGGCCGGGATATCCAAGTTGTTGGGGTTGGCGGCCGGGGGTTCCGAGACCGCCAGCGGCGTGTCCGACTCGGCCGCCGGCCCGGACAGGGCCTGGCTGAACAAGGCGTCGGCCAGGTTCACCGGGACGGGCTGTTCCACCGCCGGCCGCGGCGCCGGGGTCGGCGTCTGGACCGGCGCCGCCATCGCGGCCGGCTGCGCGGGCTGGGAGTCCAGGCCGGTGACAATCAAGATGACCTGGGCGCGGCCAGTCAACAGCGGGTCATGGCTGGCGCCGAAGACGATCTCGGCCTGCGGCGCGAAGCCGTGCAGCTGCCCGGCTGCCAGGCTGACCTCGTGCAAGCTGAGGTCATCCCCGCCGGTAAAGTGGACCAGGACGCCGCGCGCGCTGCGCAGGGACGGGATATCCAGCAGGGGCATCTTGAGCGCCTGCCGGATGGCCTCCTCAGCCTTGCTGTCGCCGCGCCCCTGGCCGATGGCCATCATGGCCGTGCCGGATTTCTCCATCAAGGCGCGCAGGTTGGCAAAGTCGACGTTGATCAGGCCGGCCTTGGTCACCAGCTCGGCCACGCCCTGCACCCCTTGCCGCAGTACTTCGTCCGCCACGCGCAACGCCAGCTCAAACGGTGTCGTGCGCCCCAGCAACGGCAGCAGCTTGTCGTTGGGGACAGTCACCAGGGTGTCGACGTGCGGGCGCAGCTTCTCCAGGCCGTGCTCGGCGTTCTGCCGGCGGCGCGAGGCTTCAAATGAGAAGGGGGTCGTAACGATGGCGACCGTCAACGCGCCCAGCGACTGGGCCACCTCGGCGGCGACCGCGATCGCGCCAGTGCCGGTGCCGCCGCCCATGCCGGCCGTCAGAAAGACCAGGTCCGCGCCCTGCAGGGCAGCCTTGATCTCGTCCCGGCTCTCTTCCGCCGCAGCCTCGCCGATGGCGGGCTGGCCGCCGGCGCCGAGTCCGCGCGTGCCGCGTGGGCCGAGCTGGATCTTGGTCGGCGCCAGGCTGAGGCGGAGCGCCTGGGCATCGGTGTTGGCGGCCAGGAACTCCACGCCTTCCAGACCGAGTTCAATCATGCGGTTGACGGCGTTGGAGCCGCCGCCGCCGAGCCCGAAGATCTTGATTACCGTCGGTTTTGGGTCGCTCATCGCTCGCTCCTCGCTCACAGGCCTGCCCTCCGTCAACTCACGGCCGCGTTTTCGGCCGGACGCCCACTGACCAAAACACGTTCTACCTGGCAGCCGGCCTGACGCAGGGTCTGCTCGGCTTCAGCGCTGATCCCCTGCTCATTGCCCAGGATTGTCACCCGCTGGGCCAGCGCCGCCTCGTCCAGGGAGAAGCCGCAGACCGGCCGCTGCGCCTTCACGAAATCCAACGCGGCCGCCCAATGCCACTCCGAGATGCCCCACTCAAAGGTCGGCAAGAGCAGGTAATGGTGCAAGGCCCTGGCCGCCAGCGGCGGGGCCGCCTTCGCTGCCGGCGGCGGCGGGCTCTTGGGCGAGGCCGTTGGTGCAACGCGCCGCTTGAGCACGTCCACGGCTGCCAGCGTGGTGCCATCACTCCGGTACCAGGCTTCGGCCGCAAACGGGCTGGCCTCCGGGGCGGCCAGCAGCCAGAAGTTTAGGTTCAGCAGATTGGCCGGCAGCCGGTTCTCGGTCAGCTGTTGCCACAGGCTGTCAGTGCAAGAGGCGTGCCGCAATTCGTCCAGCGGTGGAAAGGCCGGATCGCCGGCCTCGCCCCAGCGCGGGCCGCCGGCCAGGCAGAGCAGCGGCCGGGCCTCGCCAACCCGCGCCTCGATGATCTCGTTGTGCCAGTCAAACAGGCGGAAACCGCGCTGGTCCTGGGAGCCCGGCGGCGTGAGGTAAGGCTTGACCAGCGGCCAGGCGCGCAACCCGCCCGCGCCCCAATCCAGCGGCCGGTTGCCCGTCCACAGGTTCACTGCGAATGTCAATGCGCGCAGCAGTTCGGTCTGGCCGCGGCGCTGCAGGCCGGCCAGAGCCGCCTCCAGAAAAGCGGTGTCCCAGTAGTCGCCGCCCGCGCGCAGCGCCGGGAAGACCGGTTCAAGTCCGGCCGCGCGCTGCGCCTGCCAGATCGGGCCCATGACATCCAGGAAACGTTCCACCAGCCCGGTGCGGCCCCACTCCGCGGGCAGCCAGGCCGCGCGGGTGTTGGGCTCCGTGAAGACGCTGACGTAGCGCACGCCCCAGCGCGCATAGGTCCCGAACAGCGTCGCCAAATCGTCAGCCGCCAGCGGACGGATGGGCATGGCCGGGATGTGGATGATCGGTTCCAGGCCGGCCTGCTTGAGCCCTTGCAGAAAGGCCTCCGGCACGGCGCGCGTCAAAGACCCGACCACCGTCAGCCAGCGCGCACCCAGGGCGCGCAGCTCCGGCAGCCAGGCGTTGAGATCGGTCGAGCGATAGTGGAGGTCGTCCGGGAAGTAGTGAAAGCCGAGAGACGTCATGGCGATCCTGTGGCAGGCAGTGTCAGCGGCTGACCGACAGTTTGACGATGCGGCCGCTGTCGTCCAGGGTGATCCGGGCGAAATGCGGGTGGACGCTGGTCTTGGTCCGCACGGTCTTGGCGAGCGTGACCGTGGTGGCGCGCGTTCCGGCACGCTTGGCGTTGGCCGGCAGCGCGCGCGTCCGGGCCGCCCGCAGCTCGGCGTCGCGCATCTCGGGCAGATACTGCGCCACCAGCGACTTGATCTGGGCGACGGTTTCGGGCGTCAGAGCCGACTCGATCGGCGTGGCCGGCACGGTGACCGGCCGCAGGGCCTTGAACTTCAACGCCCGGCGCTTGGCCGCGCGCGCGGCGCTGTCGCTCTGGTCGGCGACGAGCGCGAGCGGGTCGCCATACAGCACGAACGAGATCAAGGTCTTCTGGTCTTCGCCGTCCAGAAAGCCCTGGCGCGTGTGCATGTCCTGGGCCATCTGGATCTTGGCCAGCCGCAGCGCCTCGCCGGCCGGCAGCCCGGCGTTGACGTTTTGCCAGAAGCACTGGCCGAGCAGGTCGGCGCCGATCAGGGGCTCGCCGACCGAGCCGTAGGCGATCTTGGTGGAGCCGACCAGCACGCGCGTGCCCGCTGCGAGGAAGCGCAGGCAGAGCGCGTCCTCCACGGTCTTGCCGAAGACGTTGGCGCCGTAGCAGGCCTCCGAGAACACCACGTGCGGGGCGCGGCCGCCGTTAACGACGTCGCGCGGGCGCAGGGCCACGGGGTACTCAGGCAGGTTGGCGGGGTCGTCATGGCTGCGCTGGCCGTACCACTCCGGCCCATCCTCGATGCCGTGCAGGTTGAAGTAAGACAGGTGCGCCGGCGCCAGACCTTCGGGCGGCAGGCGGGTGGCGTCCACCGGCGGGCAAGTGACCAGGCCGCCGCGGTCGCCGATCACGTCATAGACGGCGGCCGAGGCCTGCCGCCAGATGTTGGCGGAGTAGCCGAAGCTGGTGGCCGCCGCGGGCGCGGCCGGTCGGCGGGTGAGCGCCAGCAGGCGCTGCCAGAATTGCGCCAGCCAGCCGCGCTGAGCGGCGCCTTTGCGCTGGCCGTGCTGGCGGGCGGCGTGGTGCAGCGCCTGCACCAGCGGGGCGGGATCGCGCCCGGCGCCGGCCGGCAGACGGCCCACCGGCCACTCCGGCACAAAGTAGTTCTCGTCCAGGGTGGCATACGGGTTGTCGGACGGGATATCGGCATCCGGGTCTTCGGTGGGGTTGGGCAGGTGGTGGAACGGCACGACATCCGGGCCGCCCACGATCAGGAGCGCGCCGAGGCCATCGCCCTTGGCGCGGAGGGCCTGTGCCAGCTGGTGCAGCAGCAACTTGATGTCCCAGGCCTTGGTCGCGTCTACGGGCTGCAGTTGGAAGGGCTGCAGCGAAGCCGCCTCGTCCACGTAGACCACGGTGCCGCGCATGACTGTCTGCGCGGCGGCGAGTTGACGCATGGCCTGATCCACGCGGCTGAAGCCGGCTGAGCCGAATTTTTGGGCCAGGCGCGTCCGGCTGGACAAGAGGATGTACCAGTCCTGGAGCGGGCCGCCGCGCGCGGTCTTGAGGCGCAGGCGTTCGGCCACCCCCGCCAACTCAGCCTGGATCTCGGCCAGCGCCTCCGACGACATCACCGGTTCCGGATCGGTCGGTGTTGGCGCGGCTTCCGCCGCCTTGGCCGCAACCGTGCCAGGCAGGCGATTGAGGCCCAGGGCCTGGATCAACTCAGCGGGCACAGGCCCGGGCAGTGGCGCCGCGAGATCGGCCTCCCACAACGCGCGATACGGATGCGTCTCGCCCCAATGGCGCCGGGCGACCTGGCCGGAGACATCCTGCGCGGCGGCGTCGTGGAGCAGCGCCATCGCGCGCGCGGCCTCGTTGGCCGCAAACAGGCATTCGGCCAGGCAGAGGCGGAACGCCACCACTTTCGGCCAGCGCGCCGCGAAACCCTCCGCCAGCGGCAGAGCCAGGGCCAGCTGCCCGGCGTGCCACACGGTTGTGAGATGCACCAGGGACGGCAGCGGCGCCGGCGTATCGGCGGCCAGGCCCGCCCAGGACTCGCGCCGCGCGGTCTCCAGGTCGCCGACGCGTTCGGCCAGATAGGCGGCCCGCACCGCCTTGGCCCAGGCCGGCAGGACCACGGGCGCGGGCGCGCCTTGGCCGTCGCCGACCTGAGCGCAGGCGAAGGCCAGGGCGGCGGCTGAGACGTCGACTTCGGCCAGCAGGGCGGCCAGCCGGCGCTGTGCGGCGAAGGCTTCCGGGTCGGCCTCCACCACGGCGCGCAGGTCGTCCAGCGCGGCGCGGCGGTCACCTTCGGCCAGGCTGGCGCGGGCCGCCAGCTCGCGCAGGCCGAGATCGTTAGGCCAATCGGCGAGATAGCGGCGGGCGGCCTGACCGGCATAGCGCGGCTGGCCGGCGGCGAGGGCGGCTTCGAGCAGGGAAAGGAGGTCGGCGCGTTTCATAGCACCCAGCCTATGTGCAAGACGCGTGCCAGCGCCGGAAAAAGCGACGGAGGCCGGTGCGCGGCCTCCGTCGGAGGCGGGCCAGGCGCAGGCCGCCCGGCCGGAACTGTCTGCCAGCGGGGTGGGCTTAGACCCGCACCCGTGTATCGCCGTGGATGATGTTGAGCGCCGTCACGGCCGCCAGTTGTTTGGTGGCTTCCAGGCTCTTCGGGTCCAGGGTCACCGCGCGCTCCAAAGCCGAGACCGAGTTGGTATAGTCCTTGAGGTGCTTGAAGGCGATGCCAGCCCGGGTGTAGTTGGCGGCGTTGCGCGGCGCGGCGCGGATGGCCAGCTGATACATCTCCAGCGCGCGGTCAAACTGCTTGCGCTGCTCGAAGACCAGGCCGACTTCGCGCATGACCTCGTCGCCGTGCGGCGCCACCTCGCGCGCCTGCATGAGGTGCGCGATGGCCTGGTCGAGCTGACCTTGCAGGCGGCAGGCGCGTCCGAGGCGGAGCAGGTGCTTGGCGTCGCGCGGCGCGATGCGCACGGCGTCGCGGTAAACCTGGACGGCGCCGCTGTAGTCGCCGGCGGCAAAGCGCGCGTCGCCGAGCACGGCCAGGATCTCGTCCGAGTTGGGGTCCGCCTGCGCCGCGCGCTGCAGCACGTCGACGGCCTGGGCGGACTTGCCCTGCGCCAGCTGCAGCCGGCCGAGGGCCAGCCAGGCCGGAGCGGGGTCGGCGGCCTGCGCGGCCGCGGCGGCGTAGTGCGCTTCGGCGCCGGCCATATCACCGCGGGCGGCCTCGACATCGGCGAGCGCCACCAGGGTCTCCGGGGCGTGCGGCGTCAGGCGCGCGGCGGTCTCGGCGTAGTTGAGGGCCTGGTGCAGGTCGCCGAGCGTCAGGCTGACGCGGGCGCCGCCGAGCAGCGCCGGCACATTATCCGGGGCCAGGCGCGTGGCCTTGGCGAAGCATTCCGCGGCGCCGGTGCAATCGCCGATGGCGTGCTGCGCCTGACCGCACTCGGTCCACAGGCGCCCATCGCCCGGCCGCGCTTCCACGGCCCGGCGGAAGTAGTGCGCGGCGCTCGGCTTGTCGCCGTCGCGCAGCAGCGCCCGCGCCAGCTCGGCGTTGTACTCGGCGTTGGCGGGCTCCAACTGGGCGGCCTGCTGGAAGTGCGCCAGCGCTCCGGGCTCGCGGCGTTCAGCCTGCCGCTGCGCCAGGCGGTAGTGCCAGGCGGCGACCTCGGGCTTGAGCGCGATGGCGCGCTGGAGCACCTGGACGCTTTCGGCGTGGTCGCCCAGCGCCGCCAGGGACTCAGCCAGGTGAAAGTGGGCGAGGGCGGCGCTCGGGTCGGCGGCCGTGGCACGCTTGAAAGCGACGACGGCGCCGCGGCGGTCGTTCAGGGCGGCCAGCGTCAGGCCGAGCTCAAGGTAGGTCAGGGCGGGCTGGGCGTCATCCTCCAGCGCGGCCTGCAGCGCCTCCCGCGCGCGCTCCGGCTGGCCGGACTTGCGCAGGGCGGTTCCCAGGGCGCGGTAGAGGGCGGGCGTCTTGAATTGGGCGGCGCCCGGTCCGGTGACGACCGACTCAAGCAGCTGCTGGGCGTCCTGGGGATTGCCGGCGACGGCCTTGGCGCGGCCGAGCCAGTAGCGGACCTCCTGCGGGTCGGCGCCAAAGGCGGCGGCCTGCTGCAGGGCCTGGTTCAGGCGCGTCCCCAGATCGGCCTCGGCCGGCGCCTTGCAGCCGGACTGGACGAGCCGTTCCCGCTCCTCGACGAGCGCGGTCAGGGCTTGGGCCAGGGCCAGGTGAGCGGACGCCTCGCGCGGGCGCGCTTCCACCCAGTGCTCGAACGCGTGGGTCGCCGCCTCGGACCGGCCGGCCTTCAAGAAGACACGGCCGGCGCGCTCCTGAACTTCGGCGCTGTCCGGGCTGATGCCGACGGCCTTAGCCATTAACTGGGCGCCTTCGTCCAACTGGCCGTGCTGCGCCAGGAGCTCACCGGAGGCGGCCAGATAGCGGCCCTCGCCCGGGTTGAGGCGGGCGGCCTGCCGATAGAGCCCGAGCGCTTTCTCCGATTGACTCTGCCGCTGATAGACCTGGCCCAGCAGGAAGCGCACCTCGGCGTCGCCCGGGCTGAGTTCGATGGCGCGTTCCAGGTAGTGGGCGGCTTTGTCCAGTTCGTTGAGCACTAGGGCGGCGCGGGCGGCTTCGCGAGCGGCGCCGGCGTCATGCGGGTTCTGCGCGGCGGCGCGCTCCAGGGCGGCCAGTGCGTCAGCGTGCTGTCCGAGCATCAGGAGCGCTGCGCCCAGGCGGGCCAGCGTGGCGCTGTCGGCGGGGTCAAGCGCCGCAGCGCGCTGCCACAGGGCGACGGCGGCGGCCTGGCGGCCCATCTGCCACAACGCTTCGCCGGCCTCGCGCCAATGGCGCGTCTGGTCCGGCTCAAGCTCGGCCGCCCGCAAGTGGGCGGCATACGCGGCCTCGTACCGTTGCGTGCGCATCGCGGCCTCCCCGAACAACGCCTGCGCGTCGGCGGACCGCGGCGCCAGGTTGACGGCTGCCTGCAAAGTGGCATAGGCCGTCTCGACCTCTCCCAGTTCCAACAGCATGCGGCTCGCGGCCAGATGAACGTCGGCCGAGTCAGGGGCCAGCGCCAGCGCTTGCGCCAGCACCGGGCGCGCCTGGTCGACCTGGCCCATGTCCAGCAGGCAGCGGGCGTAGCGGACCTGCATGGCGGTGTCCCGCGGATTGAGGCGCACGGCCTGTTCCCAGGCTTGCGCGGCCAGTTGGGTTTGGCCCAGCCGGGCGCGGGCCTCCGCCAGCATGGCGAAGATCGGCGCGTTTTCGGGGTCGAGCCGCAGGGCCGCTTCGGCGCTGCGGGTCGCTTCGGTCCAGAGCTCGCTCTGCATATACGCCTCGGTCAAGGCAATGGCCACGGCGGCATCGCCGCCGGCGGGCGCGTGTTGCTGGGCATCGTGCAAGGCGGCGATGGCCACTTCCGGCCGGCCGAGCTGCAGACAGACCCGCGCGAAGCCCAGCGACCACGGCACCCGGGTCGGCGCCAGGCGCAGGGCGGATTGGTAACTCCGGAAAGCGGCCTCGGCATCGCCGTCCAGCTGCTGGGCCTGCGCCAGAAGCGCGTGGGCTTCGGCGTCAGCGGGCGCCAGCCGCGCGGCCTCCGCCAGGGCGGCCGCCGCCTGCCGGGGCGTGGCATCGGTATTGCCTTGCGCGTGCAGCGTCAGGGTCAGGCGCCCCAGAGCGAGATACGGCCCGGCCTCTTCTGGACGCGCCAGCGCGGCGCGCTGATACGCGGCCCAGGCCTCGGCCGGCCGGCCGGTGCTCTCCAGGGCGCAGCCCAACTCGTACAGCGCCCGCCAGTCGCCGGGCCGCAGTTGCAGAGCGCGGCCCAGGGCTGCCAGGGCCTCAGCAGGCTGACCCTGCTGCCGCAGCAACGTGCCCAGGCGCCGCTGGGCTTCGGCATCGTTGGGATCAAGGGCACAGGCCTCGCGCAGGGCCGCCACAGCATCGGCAATGCGCTGGGCACTGACGTAAGCCTCGGCCAGGTCAGCCAGGAGCGGCGCGATGTGGGCCGACTCGGCTAACTTGAGGGCCTGGCGCCCCGCCTCGAGGGCTTGGACCGCCGCGCCGAGATCACCGTGGCCGCGATGGTGACGCGCCATCGCCCGCCACGGCCCCGGCGCTTGCGGGACCAGGGCCGAGGCCTGGCAGAAGTGTTCAAACGCCTCGGCCTCGCGGCCTTGTTGCGCCAGCGCCTCGCCGATCAGGACGTGCGCTTCACCCCGCAGCGCGGGCTGCGGGCTGGCCGCCAGGAACCGCTGGGCCGCCTCTTCGGCGCGGGCCGTCTGGCCGGCGCGGAGCGCGGCGCGCGCCAGCCCGAGCCCGGCCACCGGGCGCGCCGGCTCAAATGTCAGCGCGGATTGGAAGTGGGGCAGGGCCTGCTCGGGTTGGCCCAACTCCAACAGCGCCTGGCCTAGCGTTTCGCGCGCTTCGGGGTTTTGCGGGCGCAAGGCGGCCGCCTCGGCGGCGGCGGCAGCAGCGCCGGGCCAGTCGTGAGCTTCCGCGCTCCAGCGTGCGGCGGTGAGATAGAGCGCGGCATCAACCCCGGCCAGATCAGCGGCCCGGCGCAAGCAGGCCAGGGCGCGCGGGGTGTCGCCGACCTCGCGCCAGGCGGCGGCGGCTTCGGCCAGGTCCGCCGGCTGTGTGAGCGCTTCGGGAGTAAGCGCGCTGAGTTGGGCGGCGGCGTCGGCCGGCGACTGGAGTTGCAGGTGGGCGCGGGCCAGCACCAGGCGGGTGGTGGGCGCCTCGGCCGGCAGAGCGGCGGCGCTGGCCAGGGCCTGGCCGGGCTCGTGCAGAGCCAACAGCGTGCGGGTCAGGCTCAGCGCCAGGACGGGATCGTTCGGCTGGTCGGACAGCGCGTCCTGGTAGGCGGCCAGGGCGACGCCGTGCTCGCCGGCGCGGGTGGCGACTGTGCCGATGGCGGCGGCCACCTCGGCGCGCAGCTGGCGCACCCGCGTCCAGGCCTCCACCAGGGGGCCATGGGCGGCGACGAAATCGCCGGTGCCAGCCAGGAGCAGCGCGTGGTCGGCCAGGGCTGCCACCGCTTCCGGCGTCGTGCCCGGCCCAGGCGGCTGGCCCTCGGCCGCGTGGCGCAAAGCGCGCTCGGCCAGAGCTCCTTCGCCCAGCGCCTCTAAACGGGCCGCAAAAGCGCGCCAGTGGGCGGCCGGGGCATCGACGGCCAGTTCGGTCAGCTTGTGCAGCGCTGCGTCCTCATCCTCGTTGGCGGCCAAGCAGGCGGCGGCCAGTTCAGCGCTGGCCGGCGCCTGTTCCAGCAGCGCGCTCCAATAGGCCTCCGGCACACCCTCCAGCCCGGCCAGGTATTGCAGCGTCAGACGCCAGCGTTCCGGCTGGGCGGCGGCGTCGGCCGCGATGGCGTGCCAGTCCGTGGTCGCCTGGCCGCGCAGCCGCAGGGCCAATGCGGCCGGCAGAGCATCGTCGATGGGGTCCAGGCTCTGATCAGGCGCCAGCAGGCGCGCGTAGGCGGCCGCCAACCGCTCATGGTGTTTGCCCAACAGCGTCAACTCCGGCGTCGGGTCGCCGTCCAGGTGCCGGAGCGCATAGATGGCCAGGGCCAACGGGCCGGGGCGCCAGCGCGCGGACGCGGTGCGGAGCGCGGCCAGAGTGGGCAGGATGGCCTCGTCGCTGGCCAGCGCCCACAGCTCCGGCGCCAGGCGCAGGCGCCGGATCGCTTCGGGCCACAGCGCCTCTGGCAGGGCGGCCATCAGCTTGGGGGTGGGGGAAGCCTTCATGGCAGACTCCTCGGGGCCGGCCGGCCACATGCTCAGGCGCCGATGACGAGCAGCCGGTAGGCGGCGGCCTCAAACAGCGCGCCGACGATGATCAGGACGATGGCATTGCCCGACGACGTTCGGATGAGGTTGTTGACGGCGTTCACCAGCTCCGTCGCGGACTGGGCAATCAGCGTGATGTTGTCGGTCAGGGCTTTCTGGCTGATGCGGGCCGATTGGGCGGCCAGGACCTTGGCTTCCTTGCGATACGGCCCCAGGATCAGCATCAACATCCCGGCGCCCAGGGCGACCAGGCCCAAAGCGAAGAACGTCAGGCCCATCAGCAGGCGCAGATCATCCGGGGAAAAGAACTCCGACATTGTGACCTCCAGCAACAGGACATGAGACTGCCGGGGGAGTGTGCAAGATGCGTGCCGCCGGCCGCGGCGGAAGCGAAAGGCCGGGGCGCCGCTCCAGGAGAAGCAGCACCCCGGCCTCACTGTCCGGCGCGGTGGTAGGGCGGGGCGCGGGCCCCGGTCAGCTAGGCGCTGTTGATGTCGGGGCCGAAGTGGCTGAGTTCCAGAGTGTCGCCGTCGGCGAAGAGCATGGCGCGTTCGACGGCGTTGCGCAGCTGGCGGATATTGCCGGGCCAGGCGTGGGCCTTGAGCCGCTGCAGGGCCTCCGGGTTGACGGCCTGCACATTGCGGCCCATTTCGCGGTTGTATTTCTGGATGAAGAAGCCTACCAGCGCCGGCACATCCTCGCTGCGTTCCCGCAGCGGCGGCAGGCGCAAGGCGACCACGTTCAGACGGTGGAAGAGGTCCTCGCGGAATTGGCCGGCGTGCGCCATTTCCAGCAGGTCGCGGTTGGTGGCGGCGATGATGCGCACGTCCACTTTGGTCTCGGTGGTGCCGCCCAGGCGCCGGATGGATTTGTCTTCCAGCACGCGCAGGAATTTGGCCTGCAGCTCCAGCTTCATGGTGGAGATTTCGTCCAGGAAGAGCGTGCCGCCGTCGGCGGTCACAAACAGGCCGTCCTTCTTCTTGGTGGCGCCGGTGAAGGTGCCGGCCTCATAGCCGAAGAGCTCGGACTCGAGCAGCGACTCGCTGAAGTTGGCGCAGTTGACGGCCATCCACGGCTTCTGGGCGCGCGGCGACATCCGGTGGATGGCCCCGGCCAGCACCTCTTTGCCCGTGCCGCTTTCGCCCGTCAACAGGATGGTGCTGGCCGATGGCGCGACGCGGCGCAGGTCGTTGAGCAGCTTCTTCATGACCGGCGTGTCGCCGACCACCCAGCTCTCGGCGGGGTAACGTGTCTGCCGCAGTTGTTCAAGCTCGCGCTGCATGGCCACCAGTTCGGCCGCGCGGTCGACGGCCTGGCGGAGGCGGCTGATGTCGACGGGCTTCTGGATGAAGTCCTGGGCGCCCAGCTTCATCGCCTCGACCGCCATGTCGATGTCGCCGTAGCCGGTGACGACGATCACGGGGACGCGCAGGCCCTCGCGCCGCATCCGTTCCAGCAGGTTGGGGCCGTAGCCGTCCGGCAGCTGCACGTCCAGCACGACGATGTCGGCTTCGCCGCGGCTGACGTGCTGGTGCGCGGCCGCCAGCGTGGTGGCGGAGCGGACGTCGTAGCCGTTGTCCTGCAGGATCGGGCACAGGAAGGACAGCGCGGTCTCGTCGTCGTCAACGACCAGGATTGAGGCGTTCAAGCGGACTCCTCCGTCGGGACCGGGTCGCCTGCCGGAAGCGGCAAGGTGATGGTGAAGATGGTGCCCACGCCCGGGAAGCTGTCCACGCTGATTGCGCCTTTGTGGCTGGTGATTATGCGCTTGCAGATGGCCAGCCCCAGGCCGGTGCCGTCGGCCTTGGTCGTAAAGTACGGATCGAAGATGCGGCGGCGGTTTTCCTCGGCAATGCCGGGGCCAGAATCGCCCACGCGCACCTCCAGCAAATAGCCCTGCGGGCCCCGGTCGGCGGCCGCCACCGAAAGGGTCAGGTCACCGCCGGCCGGCATGGCCTGCACGGCGTTTTCGATCAGGTTGATGAAAACGCGCTCCAGCATCAGGGGATCGGCGAGCACCGGCGGGCATTCGGTGGACACCGTCAACGTCGGGGTCACGTTGCGCTGCTGCAGCTTGGCGCTCCAGCGGCTGATCAGGCGGCGCAGCAGCGCGGGGATATCCACCGGCTCCAGGCGCGGCTCCACCGGTTTAGCCCAGGAGAGCATGTCGTTCATGAGTTGAGACAGGCGGCTGGCCTCGGCCTGGATCTTGGTCAGCGCCGGCTGCAGCGTCTCGTCGGCGCTGGCGCGGGTGGCCAGGTACTGCACGCCCATCGAAATGTTGTTGAGGGGCGCCCGGACCTCATGGGCAAAGGCCTGGAGGGACTGGCCAACATAGGCCAGGTGGTCCATGTGCTGGCGCTGGACCTCGTCCTCGCGCTCGCGGGTGAGGTCATGAACCACCAGGACGCATCCGCCGCTGGGGGCCGGCAGCGGCCGCAGCCGCACCAGCACCGGCAGGCGCTCGCCGTTGCGGCGGTGGAGCAGCCCGTTCTTGGAGCGCGGCAGGGTGTCCTGGCTGGACAGGGCCGAGCGGATGAGCGCATTGAGGCCGTCGTCGCCGCACAGCACATCCTCAAAGCGCAGGCCTACCACCTCTTCGCTGCGATAGCCGAGCATGCGCGTCGCGGCGCGGCTCAGCTCATAGACGGTCCCCGAACTGGTGAGGGTGACGATGCCCTCGTTGATCTGGGCGGTGATGGCGTCCAGTTGGTGGGCGAGCTGGAAGGCCCGCCGCTGGGTATCCATGAGCTTGGCGTGGCGGCTGATCTGTTCCACCAGGTGCGTCAACTGGTGGGCGGCGGTCTCCAAGAAGGTGGCCGTGGCGGCGGCCGGCGGGTTGCCGGGCCGGAAGGCGATCAACAGCGCGCCCAGGATATCGGGCGCCTGGCCGAGCGGGTGGGCGAAAACGTGCGTCCAACCGGCGGCGCGGAAGGCCTGGGCCAGGAAGCCTTCGCTGCGCTGGGTGTGCATCCATACCAGCGGCGTCATGAACCAGGCCTGCTCGCTCGGTCCGACAACGGCCGGGAAGATGGGCGGGATGTTGTGGTAGGTCTCCAGGTGCAGACCGGGCGCCTCCGGGAGTCGGCGCAGCAGGCCGACGGCGTCGGCCTGGAAGATGGCCAGGGTTTGCTGCACGGCGGCCGGCAGAGCTTCGGCCGTTGGCGCGGCCAGCAGATCCAGGAGGCCCGGCATGTGGGCCAGCATGTGCGCGGTGCGGGCCCGCTCGCGCTCCTGCTGCAGACGCTCTTCGGTCGGCGTGGCCACCAGGAGGACGGCCACCTCGCCATGATCGCTGAGCGCGGACAGGCGGGCGTCGACGGCCACGGCTTGGCCAAAACGAGTGCGCAAAGGCACGCCCGTCTGCGCCCGGACGTTGCCGGGCTCCAGGGTGTAGAACAGGGCCAGCACATCGGGCGTCGAGATGACTTCGGCCAGCGTGCGGGTGAGCAGCTCCTCGCGCGTCCAGCCGGTGAGGGCGGTGGCGCGCCCGTTGAGCGCCAGGAACTCGCCGGTGCGCGGGACCACGACGAAGGCGGCCCCGGGCATTTGTTCCAGGACGTGTTGGAAACGCGCCTCGGCATGCCGGCCTTGCAACAGGCCGCGCCAGGCGCTGAGCGGGGAGGTGCCGGTGCGGGCCAGGTTCATAGCGGGCTGGGGGAGAGCGCGGGCGCCGGTCGGGCGGCGGCCGGGCGGGGGGGCAGGTCGCGGCCGCGCAGATGGGCCGGCAACAGGCCCAGCATGTTGCGGTACTTGGCCACCGTGCGGCGCGCGACCTGCACGCCATCGGCGGCCAGGCGGGCGGCAATCTCGTCATCGGTCAGCGGGCGCGCCTCGGCTTCGATCAGGCTGCGGACCCGGTCGCGCACGGACAGGCTGCGGTCGAAGAACTTGGCCAGCGGCACGATCCGGCCGCTGGGCAGCGCCACTGACTTGCCGGCCACGGCGCGCGAGATCGTCGATTCGTGCACGCCCAGGGCATGGGCGACGCGCGAGCGCGTGATGGGCCGCAAGTCGCCATCGCCGCCGAGGATGAAGCCGCGCTGCTCGCCGGCGATGATCTCCATCAGCCGCCGCAAGGTGTGGTTGCGCTGCTGCAGGCACTTGGTCATCAGCGCGGCGCGCTCGAGCGCCTGGCCCCACTTCTCGCGTTCGGTCTGGGTGAGCTCCTGGCTCAAGGCCGCGGCTTTGAGTTCGGGGTTGACGCGCAGCCAGCCCGCCAGGGGCGTCAGCACTTCGACCATGACGATGTCCTGCGCGTCGCGGGCCTGGCGCGTGATGATCATGTCCGGGTCGCCGTAGACGGTGTCGTTGATGTCCGGCAGCTTGCCATCACCCCAGTAGGCCCGCGCCGGGAACGGCGTCAGGTTGCGCTGGATGAAGCGGGCGGCCTGGGACACGCGGGCCGCCGGGACCTGGAGCAAGCGCGCCAGCCGAGCATAGTCGTGGCGGGCCAGCGCCTCGAAGTGGTCGCTGATCAGGCGCCGGGCGATCTCGAGCAGGGCGGGCGGGGTGCTTTCGGCCAGCGCCTCCAATTGGATGAGCAGGGACGCGGTCGGCGTCGGCGCGCCGATGCCCGGCGGATCGGCGCGCTGGATCAGGGCCATGACCCGTTCCACG
>ERZ761602.305-NODE-305-length-114621-cov-19.167371_pt1 | contig 114621 bp, 98 predicted proteins | sample MGYA00512165_ERZ761602 | MGnify/ENA primary metagenome ERZ761602 (study PRJEB28899, sample SAMN02445085) | bioreactor sludge metagenome | biome: EBPR sludge; isolation source: Thorneside wastewater treatment plant | place: Australia: Brisbane, Thorneside...
ACCTGCAATACCTGCCCTCGATCGACGACTTTGCGGACTACCGCTTCGTGCACGATTCCGCCTTCGAGATCCCGCTGTCCGCCGGCTTCTGGAAACTGCGCGTCGGCCTGAACAACCAGTTCAACAGCCGCCCGCAGCCCGGCCGGAAGGACATGGACACCACCTATTACACGCGCCTCATCCTGAACTGGCGCTAAGCGGATCGGCCGCACACCCAATCACCCGGCCCCGGACGCAAGTCCGGGGCTTTTTGCGCCCTGCTTTTGATTCCCGGCAGGTCAAAATCGGAGTTTTACCACGGATTTCGCGGATGATCCGGATATGCTCCTGAACCCCATTGGGTGCCTCAGTTGAATCCAACATAAGCTGTATAAGACCCCAGCGCGAATGCGCAGTAGGCTGCAACGATAAAGCCGCCCGCTACCAAACGAAAGCGATTTCCCCACTTTGAAAATCCTGCTTCTGCGTAACAAATCTGGGTAATGTATGAAAACCCCGCGGCGATTGCGGCGAAGAGGACCCCGCCAGTAAAGAACGCTAGTGAAGCCGGAAAAATACCCGACTCTTCGGTATGCCGATTTCCTAGGTATGCTAATATCGCAACCGCCGCTCCACCATTTATTAGGAGCGCGGATTTTAACGTCGCGGCTGCAAAACTAATAGCCGCGTCAAGTAGGCGCCGACTCATCTCCTGGGTGGCACCGTATTCCGCAAGCTTGGATTGGTGTTTTAGCTCTGTGACTTTCAAATTCCACTCCGCATGATTCGTCTCGGTCGCTTGCGTCTGCTGCAGCAACTCTTCGAACTTCGCTACATCAATCACATTCACGCCCTGATTCTTTAGGTCGGAAACGAGCTTAAGGAGGTCGGAGATTTTCACGATATGTCCAACGTTATATCCTGCACTTTGATGATAGGCTTGAGTCGGGCAAGCCCGGCCAGTCTCTGTATCCTATGTGTGCATTGCGGTTAAATCCATAGCTCAGGTCTTCACGTCCCATACAGCCGGTCGCCGAAGTCGCCGAGGCCGGGGAGGATGTATTTCTTTGTGTTGAGCTCGCGGTCGTGCGCGGCGGTGTAGAGCGGCACGTCCGGGTGCTTGGCCTGCACGGCCGCCACGCCTTCGGGGCTGGCGACGATGCTCACGAAAACGAGATCCTTTGCCCCGGCTTGCTTCACGACGGTGAGCGCCTGCGCGGCGGAGCCGCCGGTGGCCAGCATGGGATCCACTACGACGACGCGCGTGCCGGCGAGCGGCGGGAGCTTGCAGTAGTAGCTGCGGGCGACGGCGGTCTCGTGGTCGCGCTCGAGGCCGATGTAGCCCACGCTCACGTCGGGAAAGATGTCGAGAAAGGGCTGCACCATGCCGAGCCCGGCGCGCAGGATGGGCACAACCACAAGCGGTTTGGCGAGCACGCGGCCGGTGTGCGGCTCCAGTGGCGTGCGGATGACTTTGTCCTTCGTGGCGAGGTCACGCGTCGCCTCGACGGCGAGGAGCAGCCCGACCTGGTAGGCGAGCGTGCGGAAGGTGGCGGGCTTGGTGGTCTCGTCCCGCAGGTGGGTGATGATGTGCGCGGCGAGCGGATGCTGGAGGACGTGGAGCATGGGGGAATTTTCGATTTTGGATTCTTGATTTTCGATTGGGCGGCGCAGGTGGCGTTTAGTGGGTGTCCAAGGTTTCCCGTGACGGAGGTCGCGCCAAGCTCAGGAGCGGCGCACCCAGCCTGAAATCGAAAATCGAGAATCCAAAATCGAAAATCACAACAGGTCTTTCTCCACTTTCCGTTCGAGGATGGCTTCGAGTTCCTTGCGGAGGGCCTTTTCCTTGCCGCGCAGGTCGGGCATGAGGGCGAGCCAGTGGTAAACCTCCTCGCGCAGGTGCTTCGGCATCACGGGTTCGATCGTAAGCACGCGATCGAAGGCCCGCACGCAGGCGGCGGCAACCTGCTCACACATGGCCTGCGCATCGGCCGAGCTGTGCTGGCCGGCGAGGCGGATGACCTCGTCGAGCCGGCGATGACGGTGTTTCATCAGCGCCTGGTAGCTGCTGAGGCTGTTGGCCGCCACCTGCACGCACCGCGGGAAGAAACTCGACATGAGGTCCCAAGGATCGGGTCCGTCGCCGCCGCGGCGGATGTCGCTGCGCAGGATGACGGCCGGGATGTCGGCAAATTTGGCGAGCATGAACTCGACGACCGTGCCGGTGTCGGGCTCGGCACCGTCGTAGCAGAAGAGGCCGAGGTCGCAGTCGAGCAGGGCGCGGATGGCCTGGTCGCGCACGGTGCGGGCGGTTTTGCCGCGCGGCTCGAAGTCCTGCGGCAGGCGGCAGAGGTATTTGCCGTGGGATTTCTCGTAGATGGCCTCGGCGAGGTAGGCGTTGCCGATGAGGTGCTTCAGGTTGAAGAGCTCGCTGCCGAAATAAACCGTGTAGCTGTGCTGTTTTTTCTTCATCGGCGGGGTGCCGTCGAGGAAGCCGCGAACCGCGCCCCGCGACAACGCCAAACTGGGGCGCAGATGATCGAGGCACGGGCCGTTAAGGATAACGGCCCCTACCCGGGGGCCCGCGGAACAATCGAATCAACGCGACTACCGACATGGACTCATGCAGTTAAACCAAGTGATGCCCGGGCAGGCGGCCTGCTGGCGGGTGCTTTCCCGGAGCGCGCGCTAGCGCGCTGGCCCACATCTGATTGCACGAGGCCGACTCAGGGCGTGAGCGTCAGCGTGTGTTGGGCGGGGCCGGGGAGGAAGGGGGTGGGTTCGCCGCGCACCCAGGCCTCGTGGCCGGCGCGGTAGAAAGGCGACAGGGGGTGGCCGCTCTGGCCGCCGGGCGTATGCAGGAGGCTCTGGTCTTCGCGGCCGGGTGAGACGACCAGGCGGTTGCTCGCGCCGAAGCGCGGGCTTTGGGCGCGGGGCGTGTAGGTGTCGCCCGGCAGGGGATCGGCCGGCAGATCGAGCCAGCCGGTGAGCCAGTGCGGCAGGAAGTGGCCGAGCGGGTGGCGGATGGCGGCGGTGTTGCGCTTGCCCCAGGTGGCGGTGGCGGGTGTGAGTTTTTCGCGGTCGAGATCGGCGATCACCGCATCCGCGGCGGCGAGAAAGAGTTCATCCCAGGTTTCAAACCGCGGGTTGAGCAGATGCTCCGGGCGCGCCGTGACGAGCTGCCAGAGCGGCTCCTCGTAACGGAACATCCACCAGTTGAGCTGCGGCTCGCGCCGTTGCGCGGGGGCAAACACCGGCCCGAGCACGAGGTTGGCGGCGTGCTGCCGGAAGGCCCGCACGAGCCGGTAGCTGGTCGAGTCCACGGTGGCGCGGGCGGTCCAGTTTTCGATGGCGGCACGCAACGCGGTCCGGGCGGGGATCGTGGTGGTCTCCGGCGTCAGCACCTCCTGCAGCAGTGCGTGCCAGCGCGTGAGGAAAAGCGCGCGGTCGTCGAGCTTGATGCCAAGCAGATCGGCCGGGGTGGCGGCGTCGAGCGCCGCGAGTCCGTCGCGGATCTGGGTCGCGCGCTCCTGCGTGTAATAGCCGCCGTCGCCCAGCCGGGTGAGGGCGGCACCGCCGATAACGCGGTTGTTGGCGGTCCAGAGGCGGCCCGAGGCGGGCCGGCGGATGACGGGGATCTCCGCCGCGGGCAGGCGGCCCTCCCAGCCGCGGTCGCCATATGTCCAGGCCACGGGGAAACGGCCGTCGTGACCAAAGCGTTTCGGCAGGGCGCCGGCGATGGTCCACGCGATGTCGCCCGCGGTGTCGGCGAGCACGATGTTCTGCGCGGGGATGCCGGCGTCGTGGGCGACGGCGATGCCTTCATCCACCGTGCGGGCCGACTCCATGCCCATGAAACTGAAGTTGATCGCACCCGGTTCGTGCATGATCCAGCGGTAGGCGTGGACGAGGGTTTCGTTCACATCGCGGATCACGGGGCCCCAGAGGGTGGATTCGAATTCCGCCGTGACCGGACGGCCGCCTCGCACGGCGATGGTTTCCTCCCAACGCTCGAACTCGAGGTTGTCCATACCGCGCCGGTAGAGCCGGCGGGAGATGCTGTTGGTCTCGACCGCGACGACGTCGGCGGTGTCGGCGTAGCTGTTGGTGAAACCCCAGGCCACATGGCCGTTGCTGCCGACGATGACCGCGGGCGTGCCGGGCAGGGTGAGGCCGGTGACGCGCCGGCCGCCCCACACGAGGCTCGCCCGATACCAGGTGTTGGGCACGCCGAGCTCGAGGTGCATGTCGTTGCCGAGCCACGCGCCGCCGTCGGCGGTGTGGGCGCCGGCGACGGCGAAATTGTTGCTGCCCACCGGGACGGGCTCGGCCGGCAGGGCCGCGGCCGTCGCCGGCGCGGTGCGGCGGCGCAGGTTGATGTGGCGCGGTTCCGGGAGTGGTGGCAGCGGGGCGGTCGAGCCGTCGAGCGCGGCATCGGCCGGGGTGAACAACGGGGCGAAATAGGCCGCGACCTCCGGGCCGTAGTGGTCGCGCACGGCGCCGAGCCCGCGCTCGAAGCGGCCTTCGCTCTCCTGCAGGTCGAGCGCCATGGCGTAACCGACGAGGTAGCAGTCTTCCGGCAGCCAGGCCTCGGGCCGGCTGCGCAGCACGAGGTATTCGAAGGGCTTTTTGCCGAGGCCGGCGAGGCCCGCGTTGACACCGGCGGCGTAGGCCTCGACGAGCGCACGGGTTTCCGGGGCTTCCAGCGCAAGGGCTTCGCGGGCGCGTGCGCGGAAGCGGTGCAGTCGCGTGCGGCGGTCGAGCCCGACCGTGGCCTCGCCGATGAGGGCGGAGAGCTCACCCGCGGCCCGCCGGCGCATGAGGTCCATCTGGAAGAAACGTTCCTGCCCGTGGAGATAGCCGAGCGCGCGGGCGAGGTCGGCGCGGTTTTCGCCGCGGATGACGGGAATGCCCAGGGCATCGCGCTCGATCGTCACGGTGGCGGCGAGGCCGGGCACGGCGGCGGCGCCGTCGAGCTGCGGCCGGCTGGTGCGGAGATGGAAATACAGCCAGGCGACCAGCAGCACCGCGATAACCGCGCCGAGGCCGGCGAGGAGCGCGAGACCGCGCAGGATGAGGCCGAAGATACGTTTCATAGGTGCAGTTCCCGGCGGATGGCGGCGGCGAGCGCGGCCGGCGGCGGGGCGAGGTTGAGCGTGAGGGCGTCGGCCGGCGGCTCCAGCGCGGCGAGCTGGCTGTCGAGCATGGCCGGTTTCATGAAGTGATCCTGGCGCGCCGCGATGCGCGCCTGCAACTGTTCGCGCGTGCCCTGCAGGTGGACGAGCCGGATACGGGTATCGCCGGCAAGCAGGACGCGGCGGTAGGCGGCCTTGAGCGCGGAGCAGGTGACGACACCGTTCTCGCCCCGGGCGAGGCGGGCCTCGATCCAGGCGCGGATGGCGGCGAGCCACGGGGCGCGGTCGTCGTCGGTGAGCGGCCGGCCCGCGCTCATCTTGGCAACGTTGGCGGGCGGATGAAAATCGTCGGCATCGGCGAAGGGCCAGCCGAGCGAATCCGCGAGCGTGCGGCCGACGGTGGTTTTGCCGCTGCCGGCTACGCCCATGATGACGATGACCTGCGGGATCACGTTTCCCAGGCGCGGACGGAGACCGGGTCGCGGCCCTCGTCGAAGTCGAGGTAGTCGAACATCGTCATGACGGGTTTTTCCTCCAGGGCGGACTCGCGGATGCGGCGGGCGAGGGTGGGGGCGCCGGCATCGCGCCAGCCGCGTTTCATCATGAAGCCGTTCCAGACCTCGCACTCCTCGTCGGTGCGCTCGCCGCCCTGGGCGTGGCACCAGGCGAGCAGCCCGGCGTCATCGAGGTCGCCGGCGAGAGCGCGGTCCCGCAACGCGGTGTAGTCCACGCGGAGGAACCGGCAGCAGCGGCCGTCAAAGCCGGTGCCGAGGTTTTCCACGTAGTCGGCCGGGAGCGCGCCGGCCGCGTGCAGGCGGATCTTGTCGAGCATGCGGCCGAAATAAACGAGGCGGCCGGTCTTGGCGTAGGGGCTGCGGAGTCCGGGGATGGTGGGCATGGGAACTTATCCCGCGCGGCGGCCCGAAGCGGCGAGCGAAAAACCGCGGTCACCAGCGCCGCCAGTAAGCGACGGTGGCGAGCAGGCCGAGCGCGAAAGTCGGGGCGTTGATCCAGAGCTGGTGAAACGGCACCGGCCAGCGCCAGCAGGCGTAGATGATGCCGGCGTGCTTCAGCGCGATCAGCACCCAGCAGACGAGCAGGAAGCGCATCATCCGCGGGTCGCGGGCGGCGGGCCGGACGACGGTGACCTCGCGCACGAAGCCCTCCTCGTAAACCGGGGCGGGCGGGCGGGAAAAAAGCTGGAGGAGATTCGCAAACATGACCGATGCTTGAAACCTAGCCCAAAGCCGCCGAAAAGAAAGTCTCCCGTGTCCAATCCGTCCGTCCCGCCCTCCGCCCAGCCTCCCCTCGAACCCGTCGCGCCGCGGCTGGGCGCGCCCAGCAAGGCCGCCGCCGGCCTCACGGCCGTGGTCAAGACCAACAGCTTTGTCGTCAAGGGCGTGGGCCCGGTGCGCGGCACCCGGCTGTTGCTGGAAGTAAACAAGAAGGACGGCTTCGACTGCCAGTCCTGCGCGTGGCCCAGCCCGGACGGCGACCGGCACACCTTCGAATTCTGCGAAAACGGGGCCAAGGCCATCGCCGACGAGGCGATGCCGGAACGCTGCACGCCGGAGTTTTTCGCCCGCCACTCCGTGAGCGAACTCGCCGACCGCAGCGATTACTGGCTCAACCGGCAGGGCCGGCTCACGCATCCGATGGTCCTCCGGCCCGGCGCCACGCACTACGCGCCGATCGGGTGGGACGAAGCCTTCGCCTTGGTCGCGCGCGAGCTACACGCGCTGGGTTCGCCGGACGAGGCGGCGTTCTACACCTCCGGCCGCACGAGCAACGAGGCAGCCTTTCTTTACCAGCTCTTCGTCCGCCGGTTCGGCACCAACAACCTGCCCGACTGCTCCAACATGTGCCACGAATCCAGCGGCACGGCGCTTGGGGAGACCATCGGCATCGGCAAGGGCACGGTGAAGCTGGACGATTTTTCCAAGGCCGACCTCATCCTGATCGTCGGCCAGAATCCCGGCACCAACCACCCCCGCATGCTCTCCAGCCTGGAGGAGGCGAAGCAGCACGGGGCGACGATCGTCTCGATCAACCCGCTGCCCGAGGTGGGCACCGACCGGTTCAAGAACCCGCAGCATTTCATGAACCCGCTGAAAGCGCTGCCCACGCTGCTGGGCGAGGGCGCCCGGCTGGCGGACATCTGGCTGCAGCCGCGGATCAACGGCGACCTCGCGCTGTTCAAGGGCATCATGAAGGCGATGCTCGCGCGCGAGGAGGCCGCCCCGGGCACGGTCTTCGACCACGATTTCATCCGCGGGCACACCCACGGTTACGAAGCACTGGTGGCGGACCTGCGCGCGGCCGACTGGGACGAGATCACCGCGGCCAGCGGCGTGGCCCGCGAACAGATCGAGACCGTGGCCGCGCTGGCCGCGCGCTCGCGGGCGACCATCGCCTGCTGGGCGATGGGCCTCACGCAGCAGCCCAACGCGGTCGAGACCATCCAGACCATCGTCAACCTGCTGCTGCTCGGCGGCCACCTCGGCCGGCCCGGCGCCGGAGCCTGCCCCGTGCGCGGGCACTCCAACGTGCAGGGCGACCGCACCATGGGCATCTTTGAGAAAATGCCCGACTGGTGGCTCGACCGGCTCGACGGGGCCTTCGGCTTCAAGTCGCCGCGCGCGCACGGGCTCGACACCGTGGACAGCATCAAGGCGATGCAGGCCGGCCGCGTGCAGGTGTTCTTCGCGATGGGCGGCAACTTCCTTTCGGCCACGCCCGACACCGAATACACCGCGGCCGCGCTGCGCCGCTGTGCGCTGACGGTGCAAGTGTCCACCAAGCTGAACCGCGCCCACCTCATCACAGGCCGCACCGCGCTCATCCTGCCCTGCCTCGGCCGCAGCGAGCGCGACCGGCAGGCGGCGGGCGAGCAGTTCGTCACCGTCGAGGATTCGATGGGCATCATCAACCCCTCGCGCGGGCGGCTGGAGCCCGCGTCGCCGCACCTGCTCAGCGAGCCCGCCATCGTGTGCCGGCTCGCGCAGGCGGTGTTGGGCAGCTCCTCCGGCATCCCGTGGGCGGAATACGAGGCCGACTACGACCGCATTCGCGCGGCCATCGCTGCCGTCGTGCCGGGCTTCGAGGATTTCAACCGCCGCATCCGCGAAGGCATCTTCTACCTGCCCAACGCCCCGCGCGACCGCCGCGAGTGGCGCACGCCGACGGAGCGGGCAAACTTCACCGTGGCCCCGATCCCGCGTCATGCTCTCGCGCCCGGCGAATATGTGATGATGACCATCCGCACCCACGACCAGTTCAACACCACGGTCTATGGGTTGGACGACCGTTACCGCGGTGTCTTTGGCGGCCGGCGGGTGATTTTCCTGCACGAGGAGGACATCCGGGCGGCCGGTCTGCAGGCCGGGCAGATGGTGGACCTCACCAATCGCCACGGTGGCGTCGAGCGCGTGGCCAAGCACTTCATGGTCGCGCCTTACCGCATCCCGCGGGGCTGCGCGGCCACCTATTTCCCGGAGGCCAACGTGCTGGTGCCCATCGACAGCGTCGCCGCCAAGAGCAACACCCCCACCAGCAAGTTTGTGATCATCACGATCGCGCCGGCGGCCGATCCGGCGGCCGGGCTGGCCGCCCTGCGGGCCGGCGCCGCCTGAGCGGGATGGGAACCAAAACGGGCCGACCTGTGTCCCATCCCTTCTGACACCACCAATCCTGCCATGAAAACCTACACTGCATTGTTCCTTTCGGCGGCCCTGCTGGCCGCCCCGTTCGCGACCGCGGCCGAAACGTCGGCCCAGGTTGAAGTCCTGTTTGCCAAGGCACCCGACCAATATGCCGATGTGCGCGACAGTTGGTCCCCGAGCGAAAAAGGCCAGTTGGCCAACCTGGAGGCGCTCAAGCAGCATATCGAGCAGCGCGCCCCCGGCCATCTCGCCGCCGGCCAGAAACTCACCGTCACGCTCACCGAAGTCGATCTCGCCGGCGATTTCGAGCCGTGGCGCTCCCGCCAGGGGCTCGATGACGTGCGCATCGTAAAGGACATTTATCCGCCGCGCATCGACCTCGAATTCAAGCTCACCGATGCCGCCGGCAACGTCGTCAGCGAGGGCAAGCGCGAACTCCGCGACCTCGCGTTCATGATGAAGCTCTCCATCGATCGCAACGACCCTTTCCGCCACGAGAAGGAGCTGCTCAACGATTGGCTCCGGCGCGACTTCAAGAAGGCCAAGTAACCGGCCGGTCCGCCAAACCCATTGCCCCGCGGCCGCGAGTGTTGCACGCTCGCGGCCGTGTTGTTTGCCAACCCCGCGGTGCGACCGGCGCCAGGAATAAGGCCTGCAAACGGCCGCGGGCCGGTTCAGGCTTGGCCGGTTTCCATCCCCCAGACTGCCCATGAACGTTTATTCCAAGTTTGAGACCGAGCTGGCCGTGCGGCCCGATGACATCGACCTCTACCAGCACGTCCACAGCACGCGTTACCTCGACTACGTCCTCGCGGCGCGCTTCGAGCAGATGGACAAGTTTTACAAGATGCCGATGCAGGCCTTCGCGGTGCTGGGGCTGGGTTGGTTCATGGCGGCGGCCGCGATCCAGTTCAAACGGCCGCTGGGGTGGGGCGACCGGATGGTGGTGCGCACCTGGATCGAGCATTTCACCGACACCGGCTGCCGGGTGGCCTTCGAGATCGAGAAACTGCCCACCGGCAAGCGGATCTGCGACGGCCATTGCGATTACACCCTCGTCACGCTGGCCACCGGCCGGGCCACGCCCCTGCCGGCGGATATCCGCGCCAAATACTCCATCTGAGGCACCCGAAAAGCAGCACGCGGGATTATCCTTGCTTAAATCACGCCACCGTATGTCCTACCGTGAATCGATAGTGATAGCGTTAGGCGACAGTATCTGGTGAGTCGTAGGCTGAGCGAGTGCTCAAGTGATGATTTCGAAACCCACGGTGGGAACGGACTGGCAGCAGACGAAGGATCTACGAGACATCACATGAGTAACTCCAAACTATACGTCGGCAATCTGTCGTTCAAGACCACCGAAGACGAGCTCCGCTCCGCTTTCGGCCAGTTCGGCAGCGTGACCGACGTTTACGTCGCCATGGACAAGATGACCGGCCGCCCCCGCGGCTTCGCGTTCGTCACCATGGGCACCGATGACGAGGCCAAGCAAGCGGCGGAAAAGATGAACGGCACCGATCTCGGCGGCCGTCAACTGACCGTCAATGAGGCCCGTCCCAAGGAAGAGCGTCCGGCTGGCGGCGGCTTCGGCGGCGGCGGTCGTGGCTTCGGCGGCGGCGGTGGCGGTGGCCGTGGCGGTTTCGGCGGTGGCCGCGATCGCGGCGAGCGTCGCTACTAATCCTATCGGTTTAACCAACTGATTTTCGAGGGACGGAGCTCCTTTGGGCTCCGTCCCTTTTTGTTTATCCGCCCAAGGCGGTCCCTATCCGGGCGTGCGGGTCGCGCGCCCCGGCCGGTTTGCCCGGCGCCCAGTTTCCGACCCGTTTCAATTTCATGCCCTTCAAAGCACTCAATCTTTCTCCCGACATCCTGCGCGGTGTGCAGGCGGCCGGCTATGCCGAGCCCACGCCCATCCAGTTGCGCGCGATCCCGCTCGTCATCGGCGGCGGCGATGTCATCGGCTCCGCGCAGACCGGCACCGGCAAGACCGCGGCCTTCGCGCTGCCCATCCTCACGCGCCTCGGCGCGCACGGCAAAACCCGCGTGCTCGTGCTCGAGCCCACGCGCGAGCTCGCCGCACAGGTCGAGACCGCCTTCCGCGATTTCGCCCGCTTCACCAACCTCCGCACCGTCGCCATCTACGGCGGCGTCGGCTACGGCAACCAGCGCGCCGAGCTGCGCCGCGGGGTGGATATCATCGTGGCCACGCCCGGCCGTCTGATGGACTACCTCAAGGAGGGCACGCTCAACCTGCGCGACCTCAACACGCTCGTCCTCGACGAGGTGGACCACATGCTCGACATGGGCTTCCTGCCCGTGGTGAAGGACATCATCGGCCGCTGCCCGCGCGAACGCCAGACGCTGCTGTTTTCCGCGACCGTGCCGCCCGAGATCCAGGCCATCGCCTCGTTCGCGCTGCGCAACCCGACCCGCATCGAGGTCGGCGTCAACCGCACCGTCAACCAGTCGGTCAACCATGCGCTCTACCCGGTGGGCTACGCGCAGAAGTTCGACCTCCTGCTCGCGCTCCTGGAGAAGACCGACTTCGACAGCGTGCTGGTCTTCTCCCGCACCAAGCACGGCGCCGACAAGATCGCGCGCCGGCTCAAGGCGGCCAACCACTCCGTGGCCGTCCTGCACGCCAACCGCTCGCAGAACCAGCGCATGGAGGCCCTCGCCGGCTTCAAGTCCGGCAAATACGAGGTCATGGTGGCGACCGACATCGCTGCCCGCGGCATCGACGTCGCCGGCGTCTCGCACGTCATCAACTACGACGTGCCGGAAAAGCCCGAGGACTACGTGCACCGCATCGGCCGCACCGGCCGCGCGCAGGCCGTGGGTGACGCGTTCACGCTCGTCACGCCGGAAAACGCCGGCGATATCCGCGACATCCAGCGCTTCATCGGCGCGAAAATTCCCGAGCTGAAACTCGAAGGCTTTCCCTACGGCCCCTTCACCCCGCGGCCCGAGCAGCCGCCGCAGGCCCGCGAAAGCCGCCAACAGGCCGGCCAGCACCCGCGCGAGGAGCACAACCGCCGCGGCGGCTGGAACCGCTTCGGCGGCGGCGGTGGCCGTCGCGGCCGGCGGTAAGCCGCGCGCCAGTCATTTTCTTGTTTCCCCACGAGGCATCCGGTCTCATCCGTCTGTTGCGTGGCTGCTGCAACCGTTTCCGTCTCCGCTGTCGAAAAACATCTCGCCGTGCTGCGCGCGTGCAAGCGCTGCCCGGGCATGCACCGGCCCGTGGTCGTCGGCCGCCCGGTAGCGAGACGGGTGTTGCTCGTCGGGCAGGCACCGGGCGACAAGGAGCCGAAGCTCGGCCGGCCTTTTGCGTGGACCGCGGGCAAGACGCTCTTCAAGTGGTTTCATGGTGCGCTCGGCTGGACGGAGGACGAGGTGCGCGACCGTATTTACTTTGCGGCGGTGTGCCGGTGTTTCCCCGGCAAGCGGCCCGAGGGCGGCGACCGCGTGCCGGCACCCGAAGAGATTGCCAACTGCGCGCACTGGCTGGAGCGGGAGTTTGCGCTGCTGCGTCCCACCCTGGTCCTGCCGGTAGGCAAGCTGGCCATCACGCAATTCCTGCCGCCCGCGCCGCTCAACGACACGATTGGGCGGGCGTTCCCGATTACCTACCGCGGCCACGCGGTGGACTGCATCCCGCTGCCGCATCCCTCGGGCGCCTCGCCCTGGCACCGGATGGAGCCGGGCAAAACCCTGCTCCACCGCGCGCTGGCACGGGTCGCGGCGCATCCTGCCATCAAAAAATCCGTGCCATCCGGCGGTTCGTTGGTCTAAAACACCGGCATGCTTCGCCGTCTTTGTCTTGCCCTCTGTTGCTGTGTGCTGCCGCTTGCGCTCCAAGCCCAGCGGGAGAAGTTGCCGCCCGATGATCTGGAGTGGGTGGAGAAAAATTTCCCCGACGCGATCAAGACCACCACGGGCATCCGTTACGTGGTAATCGAGGCAGGTGCCGGTGAGACCGCCAAGCCCGGCCAGATGGTGTCGGTGCTTTACGTGGGCCGGCTGGTGAATGGGCAGACTTTTGACCAAAAGCAGGACCCCAAGGATCCGCTGACCTTCCGGCTGGGCCGGAGCCATGTCATCCACGGCTGGGACCAGATCCTGCAGCGCATGCGGCCGGGCGACAAGTGGCTCGTCATCATCCCGCCGGAACTGGCTTATGGCTCACGGGGTCAGCCGCCGGTTATTCCGCGCAATGCCACGCTGGTGTTCATGATGCACCTGTTGGCGGCGAAATCCGATTGAGGGCGATGTGCCGCCGCTGCCGCCACAACGTGTCGGCGGTGTAGAGCACGAGTGCCGTCCAGATCAGCGCGAAGGACTGCGCCCGGGCGTGGTCGAAGGTTTCGCGATAAACCCAGACCCCGAGGGCCAGCTGCACGGTGGGCGCGGCATACTGCAGCAATCCCAGCGTGGTGAGCCGCAGCCGCCGCGCGCCGTAGGCGAAGAGCAACAGCGGCACGGTGGTGACCACACCCGCGCAAAGAATCAGCGCCTGGGTGCTCCACGGGGCGTAGCCCAAAGCACCGGTGCCGGCGGCGGCGCGCCAGAGCAGGAAGCCCGCGGCGAGCGGGGCGAGCAGCAACGTCTCCACGGTGAGTCCGGTGAGCGGCCCCAGCGGGGATTGTTTGCGGAGCAAACCGTAGGTGCCGAACGAGGCCGCGAGCCCCAGCGCGATCCACGGCAGCCGGCCGAGCTGCAGCAATTGCAGCGCCACGCCGGCGGTGGCGAGCAGGATGGCCAGCCACTGCACCGGGCGGAGCGCCTCGTGCAGCACCAGCCGGCCCAAGGCCACGTTGACCAACGGCACGAGAAAGTAGCCCAGGCTCGACTCGATGACATGCCCGGCATTGACCGCCCATACGTAGATGAGCCAGTTGGCCGTCAGCAGCAGCCCGCTTGTCAGGTTCAGGGCCAGGGCGCGCGGCGAGCGAAAGGCGGCGACCACCTCGCGGAAGCCGCCCAGCCAACCGAGCACCGGCGCGAGGAAAAGAAAGGACCACAACAACCGGTGGGCGATGAGCTCATGGGCGTCCACCGCCGCGAGCGGGCGCCAGTAAAGCGGCACCAGCCCCCACATCAGGTAGCAGGCGAGGGCGGCGAGCACGGCCCGCCACGGGGCGGTGCTCACTGCCCGGCGGCGCGGGTGTAGCCGTAGTTGAGCCGGAACTCCTCGATCGCCTGCGCCCGGGCCAGATCGGGGGAGACGCCGCGGTTGACCAGCGTGACGGCGCGCTGCTCGATCCAGCGCTGCCGGAAGCCTTCCTCCACCTCGAGGGCGACATTCTTTTTGCGCTCGGCCCGGCCTTCCTTGGTCAGGCTGCTGCAGCCGGCAAGGCCGAGGGTGGCGAGGACCAGGGTGAGGAGAACGGTGCGTTTGAAGTCGGGCATGGTTGGGAGCATTGAAATTGTTACCACGGTGACCGCGAGCGAATCTTTTTGGTTTCATGCCGGCCGAAAATCGCCAACAGTGGGCGCCATGAGTGACGAGTCTCCTGCTCCGCTGCGCCTCAAGCCCCGTCTGCGCCCCGAAGGTGGAGAGACTCCTGCGACCCCCGCCGCGCCTGCGACCCCGCCGACGGAAGCGGGCCCGGAGACCGAAGCCGGGGCGGGCCGACTGCGGCTCAAACCGAAACTGGCGGCCGAGCCCCAACCCCAACCGGCGGCGGAACCAGCGCCCGTAGCGCCGGCACCGGAAAGCCCGGTTGCACCGGAAAAACCACGACTCAAGCCCCGCTTAAGCGCCGAACCCGAGGCGGCCGCAAAAGCGGAAGAAACCGCAAGCCCGCCGGCCGAGCCCGCAGCCGTTGCCCCTGCGGCAGAAGCCCCGCCACCTCCGCCGGCCGAGGCTCCGGCCGCCGAGGAAGCGCCCAAATTTAAACTGAAACCCAAGACGGCCGGTGCAGCCAGCCAGCCGCCGGTGGCAAAGGCTGCGCCACCGCCTGCCACGGCTGCTGCCGCCGGACTGCCGCCACCCTTGGCCGTGGAAGAAGCTCCGGCGGGTGAAGTGCCACCGCCGCCTCCTCCTCCGGTCAAGCGCCCGCCGCCTCCGGCGGCCGCGCTTAAGAAAAAACTGATGGTGCTGGGCGGCATCGCCGCGGTGCTGCTGGTGGGTGGAGGACTTTATTTTGGCTGGGAAATGTATGGCCCCAAACCTGCCGCCGGTGTGCCGGTGGCGCCGAGCGCTACGGTGGCCAAGCCGGCGACCGTCACGCCTTCGGAAGCTATCAACCAACTTGCCGCCATGCCCGGAGCGATGATCGACAAGGCCCAGAATGCAGTCACCGCCCGGCGCGACCGCGAACAGGACCGGATTGATGCGGTGGCCGCGGGCGAGGATATCCCGGAGCGCCGCTTTCTCGATACGCCGCTGCCCGGGCAACTCGGCGAAAAGCCGGCCGAGCCGGCGGCCAAACCGGTGGGCACCGAGGCGCAAATCGCACCGGGGGTTCGCGCCACGACTTGGGCTTCACCCGCGCAAATTGCCTCGACGGCCCAAGCCAGCCAGGAGTTTCGCAACTATGTCGCCGGGCTGACTGTCAGCGGGATTTCTTGGGGCACGCCTTCGCGGGCCCTGATCAACGGTCGCACCTACCGTGCCGGTGAAACCATCGATCAGGCGCTGGGCATCGTCTTCGTGAAAGCGGACAATGAAGCCAAGGTGCTGATCTTCCAAGACCGCACCGGCGCCACGGTCTCGCGCAAATAGGCCGGCGACTTCAGCCACCGCCGGGCAGCGTCCATACGCGCCGGCCGGTGATTTTTTCCGTCCGGCGACCGGGCAGGGAAACCGTGGCCGTGACGCCGCGCGGCAGCTTCAGCGAGACCCGGGTGACGGAACTTTCGCGGTGCCACGCGCTGACAATGAGTCCCTGCGGAGTCGGATAAGTGGCACCGCCGGAATGGCCGACGAACGTTGGCGCAAAGCCGACCTCCCGCCACGCCGGGGCCGTCTGACGCACGCCGCCGATGATCTGTATGAGGTGGAACAGCGGATGCGCCGACCAGGCGTGCGAGCGGCTGGCGGCAAAGGCCGCGGTGTCGCCGAAAATCTCGAAGGTGGAGCCGTAGGCGATCATCGGTGCCCAGCGCGGCCGGAGGTGGGCCACGACTTCGGCGCCGTGTCCGCGGGCCGCGAGCAGCGAATACAAGTAGGTAATCCAGTAGGCGCTCGGCCGGGCCCGGTGGCCCGATTCATCACGCAGGTAATCGAGGAGGAATTTCACCATCACGGGCTCGGCCTTGGGCGCGAGGCCGGCCATCACCGCGAGCACCTGCGCGTGCGGCGACGTGCTGCCAACGATGCGGCCCTGCCGGTTGCGGCCGTCGCGCATGAGGCCGCGGCGATCCACGAGCTTGACCAGCCGGGCGCGCAACTGCTTCGCCCAGCGTCCGCAGCGGTTTGCGGCCGTGGCATCGCGGTTGAGCCGGTGCAGCGCCGCGAGGCGCTCCAGCGCGAGCAGCAGCCAGAGGTTGAGGATGCTGGGCGCGCCGTCCTTGAAAAGTTCGGTCCAGTCGAGGAACAGCCAGTAGCGCGGATCGTGGGTCACGAGTCCGTCTTTGCCGGTGTGGGCGGCAAAATAGGCGAGCGCGCGCTCGATGCCGGCACGTTGGTCGCGGAAAGGCTGCAGGTCGCCGGTCTGCCAATAATAATCCCACTGCGTGAGCATCCAGATGAGCGTGAAATCGGGCAGCACGCAGTTGTGCGCCATGGTCGGGGCGTGGCCGTAGGTGAGGCCGTCGGCGGTGGTCTGCGCGCCGATCTGGGCGATGCCACGGCGGAAGAGGCGGGCGTCGCCACTCAGGTGGAAGGTGTTCCACGCCTGCACCCGGGCGTCGCCCCACCATTGGGCCTGTTCGCGCCAAGGCGTGTCCACGTAGGCGTCGAGCATGCAGTTTTGCTGCGACCACGCGCAGGTTTCCCAGATCTGCTCGAGCACGGGATCGGAACTCTGAAATCGGCCGCGGCGTTCCACCGGATAGCCGGTGCGGCGCAGGCAGAGCGACAGGTGCAGCGGTGCCGTGGTGTTGCGCACGGTGACGGTCACGTGCCGGAAGCCATAGGGATGGTAGAACTGATGTTCGGTCCGCCCGGTGCGGCAGATCAGCCGGCCGCTGAAGGCGACGCTGCTGCCGTCGGGGAACCGCAGGTCGGGCTGCAGGGTGACGGGGTCAACGGTTTCGGTGTAGATGAAGTCCACCACTTCGCCGCCGCGTGCGCCGCTGGCCGTGACGGAGAAATTTCCAACCACGGGCCGGCCCACATCGATGAGGTAGCTCCGGAACCGGCCGGCACCGGTTGCGGGCACCTCAAAACCGGCGGCGAACAGGCCGACCGGCGCTCCAGTGACGGCCGCAGCCTCGGCCAGCTTGGCGGTCACCGGCCGGTGGCCGTGGTCCTCGGTTTGCCGAAGCAGGTAGAGGTTGCGGCTGTCCTCCCAGCCGGGAGCACAGTTGCCTTCGCCTTCGCCGATAATCCGGCCCGGCCGTTCCGCCACCTCGAAGAGCGGGGGAATACCGCGCGGCTCGAGCGAAGCCCAGGGCAGGTGGCCGAAGGCCGGCCCATGGGGTGAAGCAACGCCCCACTCGGAGTCGTCGAAGTCGGAGTTCATCCAGCCGGCGGGACAGGCACGGGCATCGAAATTTTCCTGCGGGAAAAGCTGCAGGCTGGCATGCACCATGTCGCGCCGGATGCCCGGTTGGGGCAGGCATTGCCAGGTGCGGTCGGTCTGGATTTTCACCCGGCCCCAGCGCGCGGCGACCAGCAGGCCGGCGTAGCCCTGGTGCAGGTATTGGAAGTTGCTGAAGCCCGGATTGTGCGCGCGGACGGCGATGATGTTGCGGCCGGGCACGAGCCAGCGGGCGACGTCGATCTCGTCATAGGGCCAGTGCGATTGGAAGCCGCGCGCCGGTCCGCGGCCGACGAAGGCGCCGTTGATCCAGAGCTGGTAGGATTGGTCGGCCGTGATGAAGAGCGGCGCGCGGTGCGGCACGCGGTCGAGCGTGAAACCGTGGCGGAAGAGCGCGTAGGCGTTGTGGAGATCCCAGCGGTTGTCGTAGGGCCAGATCCAGAGGGAGCGGGAAAAAATGCGGGTTTCGCGCGTGGCGGCGGCGGGACGTTTCATGGGGCAGGCGGGACTAAGCCGCAGGGCGGGTGCGTGGTCCAGCCCGGAGCGGCGGCGGTCAGTGCCCGATGGCGGCGGCGCGGATGGCGCGGATCAGGGCGGGGTCGGTGGCGATGCCGAGCACGCCGTTGACGACAAACTGGATGCCGATGCAGAGGATCAGGAACCCCATCACCTTGGTCAGTGCGTTCATACCGGTGGCACCGATGACGCGCACGATCTTGCCCGAGATCCGGAGCGTGGAGTAGATGATCGCGGCGACGATGAGGATGCCGATGATGATGGCGACGTAGTCGGTCCAGTCCGTGGCCAGCGAGGTGAAGCCCAGCGTGACGGCGATCGCGCCCGGTCCGCTGAGCATGGGCATGGCGAGCGGGGAGAAGGCGATGTCGCGCTTGGCGCGGGCGGCTTCGGTTTCCTTGTTGCTCTGCACGGGGTCGCGGGGGGCGGCCATGAGCATGCCCGAGCCGATGCCGGCCACCAGCAGCCCGCCGGCGATGCGCAGCCCGGGGATCGAGATGCCGAAGAAGCTCATGATGAAGGTGCCGCCGATCAGGAAGCTCACGAGGATCACCACCATGTAGATGCAGGCCATGCGCAACTGCTGGTTGCGGCGGGCGGCGGTGTCGCCCTCGGTGATGGCGAGAAACGTGGGCGCGGCGGCGAGCGGGTTGATGAGCGGCAGCAGCGCGATGACGGTGCCAAGGATCAGTTCCCAGAAATTGCTGGCGGCGTTCATGAATGGTTTGTCCCCGTTTTCGCTCCAAGGAGAACGAGAACGGAAAAGATTACGAGAACGATGGCAGGGCTACCAAACGTCCACCGGGCCCTTGGGCACGGGGATGGCGGTGCGGCTCAGGCCGGCGGGTTCGTCGGTGCGCATGAACGAGGCGACCATCGGTTCCAGCGCGAAGCGCGGCAGCAGTTCGCCGTGGGCATCGCAAAACTGCGCGCGCCAGGCGGTGTATTCGGCCAGCGCGGCCTCGAAGTCGGCCTGCGAGCGGATGGTGATGATGCGTTGCTTGAAGGGCTTCGCCGGCCCGAAGCGCCGGGCATACCACGGGGCGACCTTGCGGAAGAGCCGCGCGCCGTGTTCTTCGCCGTAAAACTCGCAGTAGCGCGCGAAATGCCGCCGCATCACGCGCACGCGCTCGGCGAAATCCGGCTCCGGCAGCAGTTCGCCGGCGGCAAGATAATGCGCGGTGCGGCGGAAGATCCACGGGTCGTAGAACGCGCCGCGGCCGATGCTCACGCCGGCGCAGCCGGTCTCGTCGAGCATGTGCTTCGCGGCTTCGGGCGTGGTCACGTCGCCGTTGCCGATGACGGGGATGGTCTTCACCGCCCGGACGACGGCGCGGATGCCGGCGAGGTTGACCGTGCCGGAAAAACCCTGCGCGCGGGTCCGGCCATGCACGAAGATCGCGGCGACGCCCACGCCCTCGAGCACGCGGGCGAGGTCGGGGGCGGTGAGGTTGTCGTCATCCCAGCCGAGCCGCATCTTGGCGGTGACGGGGATATTCACGGCGGCGATCATGCCGCGCACAAGGGCCGCGGTTTTGTCGAGTTCGGTCATCATCGCCGAGCCGCCGCCGATCTTGACGACTTTTTTCACGGGGCAGCCCATGTTGATGTCCACGGACTGGGCGCCCAGCTCCTGGCACATCACGGCGGCATCGCGCATTTCCTCCGGCACGCTGCCGAAGAGCTGGATGGCGAGCGGGCGGTCGTCGGCGGAGGATTCGACGAGCTTGAGGGCGGTGCGGTTGCGCTCCAGCAGCGAGCGGGCGTTGACGAGGTCCGTCGTGGCCCAGCCGAGGCCACCGAGTTCGCGCAGCGTGACGCGGAAGGGCAGGTTGGTGTAGCCCGCCAGCGGCGAGAGGAAGAGGCTGGTCGGGAGTTCGTGCGGGCCGATGCGCATGACTCAACGCTCCGCCCCGGGCGGACGCCGGAAGCGGAAGAGAAAGGCAACCACCAGCCCCATGATCAGCAAAAATTGACCGATGATGAGCGGCATGAGTTCGAGTTCCAGCCGGCCGCCGGAGAGGTTGGCCCGGTGGACGTGATGAAACACGAACATGAAAAACCCGAGCGTGGCGCAGCCGATCACGTTAAGCAGGCCCGCCACCGCCCGGAGGGAGGCGGTGCGCCTGGCCGGGGCGAACCAGTAGTCGCGGTGCGGCACGTTGATGAAGCGTGCCGGCAGCCGGTCGATGAAGCGGCCGAGGCCGGCGAACACCGCGGCGATGAACAGCGCCAGGCCGGCCTGAAACGCGGCATGGGCGTCGCGGCTCATCCAGTCATCCGGCTCGCCGCGGGCATTGAAATGCGTGGCCACCTGCTCCGGCAGGGTGGCATGGTGGCGGGCGGCCTGCACGAGCGCGGCGGCGAGCACAAGGGCAAGGAGCCAGGGCAAAAGGCGCATCATGGCGGCACGATGACGGAAAATCACCGGCCCGCCACTGCTCATTTCAGCCGGCGGCTGATGCTTGAATTCCCGCGGGCAGTCACCACGGTGGCACCGGCTTGTCCCTTTCAGCATGCCGGTTTCCCCTAAAAGCAAACGGCGCGGTTTTTCGCGTTCCTCCGGAACCGTCCCCGGGCGGCGTGCGGCAGCGCTGCACACCCTCGTCAGGCGGCTGCGCGCCGAGCTGGAAAAGAGCCGCGGCCGGGAGGCGGGGCTGCGGGAGTCCGCGCGGCGGCACCGCGAGGTCTTTGCGCGCGCCAGCGATGCGATTCTCATCTTTGAACCCGCGGGCGAGACGATCCTTGAGGCCAATCTGCAGGCGCTCAAACTCTATGGTTTTCGCCGCCGGGAACTGATCGGCCGCAGTTTGATGGATCTCTCCGTGCATCCGGCCTTGGGCCGGCGGAGGGTGGCCGAGGTGCTGCGGAAGGGCCGCGTGCCGACATTCGAGACCGTGCAGCGGCGGAAGGACGGCACGCCGTTGTTCCTCGCCGTGACGGCGGCGGCGATCGACTACGACGGCCGGCGGGCCGTGCTCAGCATCAATCGCGATGTCACCCAAACCCGCCGGGCCGAACAGCTCCTGCGGGAAAGCGAGCAACGGCTGCGGGCCGCCCGGGAGGCGAGCCTGGATGCATTTTATGTCCTCGAATGCGTGCGCAATGCCCGCGGCCGCGTGGTGGATTTTTGCTACGTGGATTTCAACCGGCGCGGGGCCGAGCTGGTGTCGCGCCGGCGCGAGGAACTGATCGGCCGTCGGCTGGGCATCCTGTTTCCCTTGGCGAAGACCAACGGGTTTATGGACCGGCTGCGGCGGGTGGTGGCGACCGGCCGGCCGTTGGTGGAGACTTTCCGCACCAGTCTGCCCGAGATCCAGGCCGCATGGCTGCACCAGCAGGCGGTGAAACTCGGCGACGGTGTGGCCATCACCTCGCGGGACATCACCGAGCTCAAGCGCGCGGAGGAGGCCCTGCGGGGCAGCGAGCAGCGGCTGCGGGCGGCGCGCGAGGCGAGCCTGGATGCGCTGGTGGTGTTTGAGAGCGTGCGCAATGCCCGCGGCCGGATCACCGACTTCCGGTGCGTCGATGCCAACCAGCGCGCTCTGGACCTGGCCGGCCTGAGCCGTGATGAACTGACGGGCAGCCTGTGGTGCGAAAGATTTCCGGCCATGCGGCGCAGCGGGGCGTTCGCCCGGCATGTGAAGGTGGTGGCGACCGGCCGGCCGCTGGAGGAGGAGTATCCGGTGGGAGGGCTGGGCATGGGGGAGACGTGGGTCCACCATCAGGTCGTCAAAGTGGGCGACGGTTTTGCCAGCGTGACACGCGACATCACGGACCGGAAACAGGGCGAGGTGGTGCTGAAGGCGCTGCCGCGCCGGATCATCGAGGCACAGGAATCGGAGCGACGCCACGTGGCGCGGGAGTTGCACGACAGCGTCAGCCAGGTGCTCGCTTCCGTGCGCTACCGGCTGCATGCGCTCAAGCCGGGTCTGCCGGAAGCCAACCGACAGCAGGCCGCGATGGTGGAGGCGATGGTGGACCGGGCCTTGGGCGAGGTGCGGCGCATCTCGCACGGGCTCCGGCCGAGCGAACTCGACGACCTCGGGCTGGCGGCCGCGCTGCGGGCGCTGATCGTGGACTTCAATGCCCGGACAAAAACGACGGCGAGGTTGCATGGTTCCGCCGCGGTTCCCCGGCTGCCGGCCAATGTCAAGGAAGCCATCTACCGCATCGTGCAGGAGGCGTTGACCAACGTGGAGAGGCACGCCCGGGCCCGGCGGGTGGTGCTGCGCGTCACCATGGCCGGCCGGCACGTCCGGGTGTCTGTGCGCGATGATGGCCGGGGCTTCTCCCCGGCGACCAAGGGATTGGCCCGCGGCTCCGGCCTGGGTTTGCGTCACATGCGCGAGCGGGCCGAGTTGGCCGGCGGCAGTCTCACGCTGGAGGCGAGGCGCGGAGGCGGAACGGAAATCATCGCGCGCATTCCCCTGTCCGCCGGCGGGGCGGTTTTGCCATGAATGACTTGCCCCATCCGCTCAAGGTGTTGCTGGTTGATGATCACCCGCTCGTCCGCGAGGGGGTGAGGGCATGCCTGGCGCCGGTGGCGCATCTCAATGTCGTCGGCGAGGCGGCGGACGGCGGGGAGGCATTGCGGCTGACGCGGCTGCTGGAACCTGATGTGGTGCTGATGGACGTGAACATGCCCGGAATGAGCGGATTGGAGGCCACGGTGCGATTGCAGCGCGAGGCGCCCGGGGTTCGCGTGCTGGCGCTGACGATACATGACCGAAGGGAGTATGTTTTGCAGCTCATGCATGCCGGCGCCGCCGGCTATGTGACGAAGGAAGCGCCGCCGGCCGAACTTATCCGTGCGATTGAGGTTGTGGCACGCGGCGGCAGTTATTTCAGCTCGCAGGCCGCGCGGGCACTGCGACCGGATGGGGAGACGGTGAAAGCATCCAAGCTCACGGCCCGTGAACGCGAGGTTCTGGCACTGGTCGCCGAGGGCCTGAGCAACAAGGACATCGCAAGTCGCCTAAGGGTCGAGGTGCGAACGATCGAATCCCATCGCAGCCGGTTGATGGACAAACTGGACATCCATTCGGTCGCCGGCCTCACGCGCTATGCCTTGGCCCAAGGCTATGTGCAGCTCGAGTGATCCTCGGGATAAACCACCAGTTTTAAGATAGGGTTTAAACCCTAGGCAAAAATTGCGTAGTCTCCGGTTTTGCAGGCGAGCAATCATATCTTAACAAGTCATTGGTATCGCCAACCTTAAGGATGAATCGGTCGTGGTTGGCGCTGTGCGCCAGCCATGACACACAATCGCATTCGCATCATCAAAATCGGCGTCCTGGTCGCCGTGATCGTGCTGCTGTCCATGGTGGTTATATCCTATCGCACACTCACCTCCTTTGGCACTGCCAGCGAACGGGTGTTGCTGACACATGAAGTGGGAGACGCCTTGGAGGAGGTTCTGGCGCAGTTGCGGGACATGGAGACGGGCTCGCGCGGTTTCATCATCACGGGCGACGAGCAATTTCTGGAACCCTACGAGCGGAGTCTTTCGTCGGTTCATCAAAGTTTGGCGCGATTGCATGCGCTCATGGACGATGATCCCGTGCAATCCCGCCGGCTGCAGACGCTCAAGCCATTGGTGGAGACGAAACTGGCGGCGATGCAGGAAGGCGTCACCTTGCGCCGCCGCGGGGGATTTGCACCGGCGGCAGCCCATGTCGGCGCCGCCGTCGGCAAGCGCGCCATGGACGATATCCGCGAGGCTGTCACCAGCATGAAGGAAGGGCAGAAACGGGCCCTGGACGCTTGGCTCGAAACCGCGCGGCGGGACGGGCGCCGGGCGGCGGCCGCCCTGGTCATCGGGCTGGCGATGGACGGCCTCCTGTTGGTGGCCGTCATTCTGAGCATCCGCCGGGATTGGCAGGCGCGCGACGAAGCGGCCGGTGCGCTCCGGCGGCAGGCCGCTGAAATCCAGGATCTCTACAACCGCGCACCCTGCGGCTATCACTCACTGGATGCCGACGGGCGGATCATCGCCGTCAACGACACCGAACTCCAGTGGTTGGGCTACTCCCGTGAAGAAATGGTCGGGCGAATGAAGTTTGCCGACCTGCTGACCCCGGCGAGCCGCGAGTTCTTCGCCGAGAACTTCCCGCGCTTCAAGCGGCAGGGCGCCACGGTGGATCTGGAATATGAGCTGGTCTGCAAGGATGGCACGCTCCTGCCGGTGGTGCTGAGCGCCGCCGCCGTCTATGATGAGGCCGGCCGCTATGTATCGAGCCGGTCAACGTTGTTCGACAACACCGACCGCAAACGCCTGGAGCAACTGGGAGTGCAGGCCCGGCTCCATGCCGAGAGCATCGTGGAGAGCGTGCGCGAACCGCTCGTCATCCTCACCGAAAACCTGCGGGTTACGCAGGCGAACCGCGCGTTTTACCTGACGTTCCAGACCACGCCCGCCGATACCGAGGGCCGGCCGCTTGGCGAATTGGCCGGCGGCGCCTGGAACCAGCCGGGGCTGCTGGAAAAACTCGCGACCATCGTCCCGCAGGCCACGCAGTTTGATGACCATGAGATGACGGCCGAGCTGCCGGGCCTGGGCCGGAAGACGCTCCGGCTCAACGCCCGCAAGCTTTACCGTCCCGGCAACCACACCTCGATGCTGTTGCTGGCGATGGAGGATATCACCCGCCGCCGCCAGGCCGAGGCGGAGCTCGACCGGTTCTTCACCCTGTCGCTCGACTTCCTGTGCATCGCCAGCGCCGACGGCTATTTCAAGCGCGCCAGCCCCGCGGTCACCGACATCCTTGGCTGGAGTGTCGAAGAGTTTCTTTGCCGGCCCTACCTGGAGCAGGTGCATCCCGAGGACCGGGAGGCAACCCGGCGGGAGGTCGAGGAGCAGGTGCGCGCCGGCCGCAAGGTCATGAGCTTTGAGAACCGCTACCGGCACAAGGACGGCTCGTGGCGCATTCTTTCCTGGCGGTCGGTGCCCCAACCGGGCGGTCTGATGTATGCCACGGCCCGCGATGTGACCGAGAGCCGGCAGATGGAGAGGCGCATCAGTCAGCTCAATCTCGAGCTCAACCAGCAGGCCGCCCAGCTCAAGGCCGCCAACAAGGAGCTGGAGGCATTTTCCTACTCCGTCTCACATGATCTTCGCGCGCCGCTGCGGCATATCGACGGTTTTGCGCAACTGCTGCAAAAGAACGCCGCCGCCAGGCTGGATGACACGGGGCGGCGGCACCTTGCGACCATCAGCAGCTCGGCCAAAAACCTCGGCCTGCTGATCGACGAGCTGCTGCAGTTCAGCCGGATGGGGCGGGCCGAACTGCGCCACCTGCGGCTGGACATGCGGGCCATGGTGGAGGAAGTCCGCCAAAGCCTGCAGGGCGACATGCAGGAGCGCAGCATTGACTGGCAAATCGGCGAGCTGCCCGTGGTGCAGGCCGATCCGGCGATGCTCCGCCAAGTCTGGATCAACCTGCTGGGCAACGCCGTGAAATACACCCGGAACCGGGCCGACACCCGCATTGTGATCAGTTGCCGGACCGATGCGGATGGCGGCCACGTCTTCAGCGTGCGCGACAACGGGGCCGGCTTCGACATGCGCTATGTGGACAAGCTGTTTGGCGTGTTCCAGCGGCTGCACGGCCCCGGGGAATTCGAAGGCACGGGCATCGGTCTCGCCAATGTGCAACGCATCATCGTCCGGCACGGCGGCCGCGCCTGGGCGGAGGGCGCCGTCGGGGAGGGCGCGACGTTTTATTTTTCCCTGCCGCACCTCGAACCGGACCCGGCGTCGGAAGCCCGGGCCAGCCACGTCTCATGAACCAAATCCACAGCATCCTGTTTGCGGAAGACAATCCGCACGACGTCGAACTCACGCTCGCCGCCCTGACCGAGCACAACCTGGCCAACGATGTGGTCGTCGTGGCCGATGGCGCCGAGGCGCTAGACTATCTCCACCGCCGCGGCCGTTATCAGGAGCGCGTCCCCGGCAACCCGGCCCTGGTGCTGCTCGACCTCAAGATGCCCAAGGTGGACGGGCTCGGCGTGCTGCGCGCCATCAAGCAGGACGCCGCCTTGCGCACCATCCCCATCGTCATGCTCACCTCCTCGCGCGAGGAGCAGGACCTGGTGCGGAGCTACGAACTCGGGGTCAACGCCTACGTGGTGAAGCCCGTGGACTTCCAGGGCTTCATCGAGGCGGTGAAGCAGTTGGGGGTGTTCTGGGCGGTGCTCAACCAGCCGCCGGTCGGCAGCCACCGGCCGCGCTAAAACGGACTTTTTGCATATGCCGACAGACACCCCGGGCCATTTCCCAAAAATCCTCCACCTGGAGGACAATCCGGCCGACGCCGAGCTCATCCACCTGCAACTGAAGCAGGAGTGGCCGGGGTGTGCGATTCATCGGGTCATGAGGCGGGAGGAGTTTCAGGCCGCGCTGCAGCACGAGGCCTTTGATCTCATCCTGTCGGACTTTTCCCTGCCGGCCTTCAACGGCCTGGAGGCGCTCGCACTGGTGCAGAAGACCGGCACGGCCACGCCCTTCGTGTTTCTTTCCGGCACCATCGGCGAAGACAACGCGGTCCAGGCGCTGAAGTGCGGTGCGGCCGATTACATCATCAAGGACCGGCCGGCGCGGCTGGTCTCGGCCATCCGGCAGGCGCTGACCCACGTCGAAGAGACGCAGCGGCGCCGGCGTTCCGAAGGACGCCTGCGGGAGCAGGCCATGCTGCTGGACAAGGCGCGCGACGCCATCATCGCCACGGACCTTGACCACCGCATCACCTATTGGAATGCCAGCGCCGAGCGCATTTACGGCTGGAAGGCCGACGAAGTCGCCGCCCGCCGGCTGGAGGAATTGGAGCTGCATATCGAGCCGGCGCGATTTGCCGCCGCGCGCCGGGCGCTGGAGGAAGCGGGCGAGTGGCGGGGCGACCTCCGGCTCCAGCGGCGCGATGGCACGATCATCCAGGTGGAGAGCAGTTGGAGCCTCGTGCGCGGCGCCGATGAGCGGCCGGGCTCGATCCTGTTCATCGACACCGATGTGACCGAACGCAAAAAACTGGAGGCCCAGTTGCTGCGTTCGGAGCGGCTGGACAGCATCGGCATGCTGGCCGGTGGGATTGCGCACGACCTCAACAACGCCCTGGCGCCCGTGCTCATGGCCGCGGAGCTGCTCCGCATGCGCCTGACCGGTCCTGACCTCCGGATTGTGGACAACATCGAGACCAGCGCCCAGCACGGCGCCGCCCTGGTCCGCCAACTGCTGGCCTTTGCCCGCGGCACGGAGAGCCGGCACACGGAAATCGAGGTCGAGGAGCTGATCCATGACGTGGGCAAACTGATCCGCTCCACGTTGTCGCGCACCATCGAGCTTGAGGTCGGGAGCCAGCCCTCATTGCGGCGGGTTTGTGCGGACAGCACCAAGCTGAAGCAGGTCCTGGTCAATCTCTGCCTCAATGCCCGCGATGCCATGCCGCAGGGCGGGCGCATCGAGATCCGGGCCGAAAACGTCCGCTTGGATGCATCCCAGGCCCGGGCCCATCCCGGTGCGGAGGCGGGGCCGCATGTGCGCATCGGCGTGCGCGACAACGGCAGCGGGATCCCGCCCGCGGTGATCGACCGGATTTTCGACCCTTTCTTCACCACCAAGCCGGTCGGCAAAGGCACCGGCTTGGGTCTCTCCATGGTGGCGGGCATCATCAAAAGCCACGGCGGCTTTCTCAATGTTGAGAGCCAGCCGGGGCAGGGAGCCCTGTTTGAAATCTTTCTCCCGGCGACCGGCGACCGGGCGGAGCCGGCCGTTGCCATCCCGGCCGGGCCGGCGACCGCCGGCGGCCGGGGCGAGGCCATCCTGCTGGTGGATGATGATCCCGCCGTGTGCGACACCTTCCAGCTCGTGCTTGAAAAGGCCGGCTACCGGGTCGTCACCGCTCCCGATGGCTCAGGCGGGTTGGCGGAGTTTGAGCGCCAGGCCGATGGCTTCGCCGTGGTGATCACCGACCTGCTGATGCCGGGCATGAGTGATACGGCCATGATCGCCGCGCTGCGCGCCCGCCGGCCGCGGCAGCCGATCCTCGCCATCAGCGGCTTTGTGAAGATGGCGGATTTGGAGGCCTTGCGCCGCCTGGATCCGCCCGTGGAGTTTCTCGCAAAACCCATCATGGCCGAGACGCTGCTCGGCACCCTGCAGCGCATGATCGAGGACCGTGCTTCCTGAGGGATTCGCGGCGGAAACGCTAACGTGCCGCCACCGCTGTTTTCATCCGTTGCAGCGCCTCGGCGAGGGTGGCGCGGGGGCAGCCGAAGTTGATCCGCACGTGCCGGCCCTTGGGCGAACCGAAGAAGGCGCCGTCGCTCAGGCCCACGCCGTGCTTTTCAAAGTGCGCGACGGGATCGGCCAAGTTCAACGCCGCAACATTGAGCCAGCCGAGGTAGGTCGCCTCGATCGGGGCCTCGATGGTCACGCCGGGCAGTTCGCGCGTCACGAAGTCCGTCAGGAAATCCCGGTTGCCGCGCAGGTGGGCGAGCAGGGCCTGCCGCCAGGGCTCGCAGTCGCGGTAGGCGGCCTCGCACGCGGTGAAGCCGAGGGCCGTCACCTCGGCGACGATGCCGGCGGCGGCGCGGGTGAACCGGGCGCGGAGCTGCGGGTCGGGAATGATGGCGAAGGAGGTGCCCAGGCCGGGGACATTGTAGGTCTTGCTCGGGGCCATGAGCGTGACCGTGCGGCGGGCGATCTCGCCGCCCAGCCGGGCGGTCGGGATGTGCGGCAGCGCCGGGTCGAGGATGAGGTCGCAGTGGATCTCGTCGCTGCAAAGCACGAGGTTGTGCCGCACGCAGAATTCGCCGAGGCGCACCAGCTCGTCGCGCCGCCACACGCGGGCGAGCGGGTTGTGCGGGTTGCACAGATAAAACAGTTTCGTGCGCGGGGTGACGGCGCGCTCCAGCGCCGCCCAGTCGATGGTCCACCGGCCGGCCTGCAGCACGAAGTCCACCGGGGTTGAAATGCGCGCGCTGTTTTTTGGCGCGCTCATGAACGGCGGATAAACCGGCGCGAGCGTGAGCACCTCCTCCTCCGGTGCGGCGAAGGCCTGGGCGGTGACGTTGAGCCCCACGACGAGGCCAGGCAGCCAGACGATCCAGTCGGGTTCGATGCCCCAGCCGTAGCGCGTTGCCATGGCCTCGACGATGGCCCCGACGGTGGACGGCACCGGCCGGGCGTAGCCGAAGATGCCATGGTCCACGCGCGCATGCAGCGCCGCCACGATGGCCGGGGCCGCGGGAAAATCCATGTCCGCCACCCACATCGGCAGCACGTCGCGGCCGGCGTATTTCTGCCATTTTTGCGAATCGGTGCCGCGGCGTTCGGGAACGTTTTCGAAGTCAAAGCTCATGGGTGGGGCGGAACCCAACCACGGATTCCGCCGCCGGGCACGGATTATTTCCGGCATAACCCGCGGCCGGGAAATTTTTTCACGGTGAGACGGCACAGGGCGGGTTATTTTTTCCCGCCCCCCGGAACGCTGACGACTCAAGTGGCCGTTTTTCAGGGATTTGGGCGCCGGATTGATCCGGCATCCCGCATGCAGAGGAGTGGTCACCAAATCGTTCAAACCTCCAATCCACAAAAACCATGACCCTCGTCCGCTACACCTATCCCACCTATCGCAGCCCGCTGGCCTTTCGTGCTTCGCCGTGGGCCGGCCTTGAGACCGAAATCGACCGTCTGTTCTCCTCGGCGTTCGCCAATCTTGGCACCCCGGCGACGGACGCCCGGTTCCCGGTCGATCTCTACGAAGACAAGGACCACACCTTCGTCCGCGCGGAACTCCCGGGCGTGAACCGCGAGGATATTCACGTCGAGATCGTGGACGGCTACCTCACGATCAACGCCACCCGCAAATTCAAGGACGGCGACCAGGAGCAGAGCTTCGCGCTCAACCGCTCTGTCCAACTGCCCGATGCGGTGCAGGCCGACCGCATCACCGCCGCCTATGAAAACGGCGTGCTCACCGTCACCCTCCCCAAGCAGGAGGAGGCGAAGCCGCGCAAGATCACCGTCACGGTGAACTGAACCCGCCAACCCAACCATCAGCATTATCCCTCATGAACCTCCTCCACTCCCTCATCCCTTCCCTCAATCGCGTGAATGTGCATCGCCGCCAGCCGGAATCCACGGCTGACCGCGGCCCGGTCGTGCAGCCCGCCTACCAGGTGAGGGAAACCGCCGACGCCTTCGGCCTCACCGTGCATTTGCCCGGCGTGACCAAGGACGGCCTCGAACTCACCGTCGGCGACGGCGTCTTCACCGTGCGCGGCACGCGCGGCTGGAAACAGCCCGAGGGCTGGACCGCCCTCTACCGCGAGTCCGCTGAGGCCGACTACGAGCTCGGGCTGACGCACGACAACACGATCGATGCGGACAAAATCCGCGCCGAGCTGAAGGATGGCGTCCTCCGGGTATCGCTGCCGAAGACCGAAGCCGTGAAGCCCCGCAAGATCGCGGTGGCCTGAGCGGCAGCCCAAGGCAATTCCAGCCGGACCCCCGTGGGTCCGGCTTTTTGTGCAGTCATAGATCGGGCTCGCGCGGCGGAGCGAGCCGGCTAGGTTGCGGGCATGGAGACTTTGTCCGTCCTGATGATGGTGGCCTTCTTTGTGGGGGTGCCGGTGCTGGCCGTCTGGGCGATGATCCACAGCACGCGGAAAATGCGCACCCAGTTCGAGCGGCTGGCCGCCAATCTGGGGCTTCGGCTCGATCCGCCCGAGCCGCCGCGCGGGATCACGGCCCCGCCGCCGAGCCTGGTCGGGTCCATCCGCGGGAAGGCCGTGAAAATCCACACCTACAGCACGGGCAGCGGAAAGTCCCGGACGACATGGACCGAGGTGGTCGTGACGCCCGTGCTGGCGGGCGACATGACGTTTGGGTTTACCCGCGAAGGGTTCGGCACGCGGGTCATGCAGCTTTTCGGCGCCAAGGAGATCAAGGTGGGCAACCGCGAGTTTGACGAAGCGTGGTTTGTGCAGACGAACCGGCCGGATTTTCTCCGCGCGGCGCTGCTGCCCGAGCTGCAGCAGAAATTCCGGCCGTTCCGCGGCGTGTGCAAGCTGGAGCAGGGGCTCGTCACCTACACGGAGCGGGGCCTGCTCGCCAACGAGGCGACGCGCCACCGGTTTGAGCAGGCGATGGAACTGGCCTGCGATCTCGCCGACCTGGCCGAGGTGCAGGCGCGGCACGCAGCCAAGGGCTGACCATGACGGCTGCTCCAACTTCCGCTGCGACGGGACCGGTCCTGCTTTTCGACGGGGAGTGCGGTTTGTGCAACCGCTGTGTGCGGTTGCTGCTCCGGCTCGACCGCCACGCGCGGCTGCGATTCGCGCCGCTGCAGAGCCCGCCGGCCCAGGCTTATCTGCGCGCGCGGGGTCTGCCGGTGACGGATTTTGATTCGTTGGTTTTTGTATCCGACTGGGCCGGTGCCGGCCCGCCTTTGCTGCGGACGGACGGCGTGCTGGCGGCCCTGCGCGCGTGTCCGGGTCTCGGCCGGATGTTGGCGGCGGTGTTGGGCGTGGTGCCGGCCGGCTGGCGGGACCGGGCTTACAAGCTGGTTGCCCGCTGGCGTTACCGCATCTGGGGCGAATGGCGGCCGCGGCCTCTGCCGCGGCCGGAGTGGCAGGACCGTTTTTTTGGCTGAAGCCGGGGCCGGATTATTTCCGCACGACCAGCGGCTTGGATTTGTCCGGGATCAGCACCGAGGCGAGGACGGAGATGGCCAGCACGCCGCCGATCACGCTGAGCGAGGCGGCGATCGGCACTTTATACCAGCCCTCGATGAGCATCTTCACGCCGATGAAGACGAGGATCAGCGCGAGACCGAGCTTGAGGTAGCGGAAGAGCTGCATGATGCCGCTGAGGGCGAAATACATCGCCCGCAAGCCGAGGATGGCGAAGACGTTTGAGGTGAGCGCGATGAAGCCGTCGCGCGTGATGGCCAGCACGGCCGGCAGCGAATCCACGGCGAAGACCACGTCGGTGGACTCGATTACCAGCAGCACGACGAAGAGCGGCGTCGCCATGCGGCGGCCCTGGTGGATGGTGAAGAAGCGGCCGTTGTCGTCGTGCGGCGCCACCGGGTAGAAGCGCCGGAAGAGCCGCACGATCCAGTTGTGCTCGGGATTAACGTCCACCTCGCTCTTGCCGGGCAGGGCCATCTTGATGCCGGTGAAGAGCAGGAAAGCACCGAAGATGTAGATCACCCAGTGGAAGCGGGCCAGCACGCTCACGCCGACCAGGATGAACACCGCGCGCATGATCACCGCGCCAACCACGCCCCAGAACAGCACGCGGTGCTGGAAACGCGGCGGCACCCGGAAATACGTGAAGACGAGGATGAAGACGAAGACGTTGTCCACGCTCAGCGCCTTCTCGACGATGTAGGCGGCGAAGAACTCCTTCGCCGGCACCGGGCCGCGCCACCACCAGAGGAGGACGTTGAAGGCGAGGGCCAGGCCGATCCAGACCGCGCACCAGCGCAGGGCCTCCTTCATCTTCACCTCGTGCGCTTCCCGGTGAAACACCCCGAGATCCAGCGCCAGCATGGCGGTGATGAACCCGAAAAAGGCCAGCCAGGCCCAGAGCGGCAGGGGCGGCAATTCGTTGAGGACGGCGAAAAAGGTCGGCATCGGTGCGGCAGGATGGCCGGCCGCCCGGCCGGCGGGCAAGGCGGGATTGACCGCACATTCACCGGGCGGCAACTTGGGGTCATGATGAAGCTTTGGCGTTATTTTTCATTGGTGGCACTGGGCTTGGCGGCCGGCGGGGCGGTCCTGCTGGCGCAGGATGAAGCGGCCGTTCCCGCCGAGCCCACCACGTGGGCCCAGGGCTGGGCGTGGACCAAGCAGGTGCTGATGCTCCAGGTGGGTGACAACGCCTTCGGCCGCGTGCTGCTCTCGCTGGGCGTGCTGTTGCTGACGGTCCTGTTGCGGCGGCTCATCCTGAGCCTGGTGTTCAAGGCCCTGCAGCGCATCGCGGCGCGCACGACATCCAAACTGGACGACAAAATTTTCGCCGGCCTCCAGTCGCCGCTGTCGGTTTTCATCCTCGTCCTGGGAGTGTTCCTTTCCCTCGCCCTGCTCAGCCTCGACCCGCAGGTGGACCGGGTGGTGCTCTGGCTTTTCCAGATCACGGTGATGACCGTCATCTTCTGGGGTTTCCTGCGGCTGACGGACATCGTGGCCGACCACGTTTACGAGCACGCGCGGGACAAGGGCCTGGGGATCACGCCCTTCATCCCGCTTATCAAAAAGACGCTCCGGGTGTTCTTCATCGTGATCGGTGTCATCCTGATCATCCAGAACATGGGCTACTCCGTGGGCTCGCTGCTGGCCGGACTCGGCATCGGCGGCCTGGCGGTGGCGCTGGCCGCACAGGATTCGCTGTCCAACTTCTTCGGCTCGCTGGTCGTGGCGGTGGACCGGCCGTTCAAGGTCGGCGATTTTGTGCAGATCGGGTCCACGATGGGCTCGGTGGAGGAGATCGGCCTGCGCTCCTCGCGGCTGCGCACGCCGCAACGCACGCTGGTCACGATCCCCAACAAGATGATGGCCAACGAGGTCATCACCAATTTTTCCGTCATGCCGCAGCGCCGGGTGGACCAGACCATCGGCCTCACCTACGACACGACGCCGGAGCAGATGGAGGCCGTGCTCGGCGATTTCCGGGCGATCCTGAAAAACGATCCCGGGGTGCACCAGGAGTTTCACGCGGTGAACTTCCTGGCCTACGGCGCGTCTTCGCTCGACATCCAGATCATCTACTTTTCCGCCGATCCCAACATCGTGAAGAGCTTCGAGCTGCGCGAGCGGATCAACCTCGCGCTGATGCGCGCGGTCAACGCCCGCGGCCTGTCCTTCGCCTTCCCGACACAGACCGTCCATCTCGACGGCGCGGTGGCGAAACAACTGGCCGCCCGCGGGGCTCCGCCGCGGGCCTGACGCGGCCGCAAAAAATTCGTGTAATTGCGCGCCGGGTTCCTAGGGTGGCCCTTCCATGGCCGAGCCTCCGCCCAGTTCCGCCGCCGCCCCGCTGCCCAACTGGGTGCTGGTCCGGCGGCTGTTCGGGCTCGCGTGGCGCTACCGGCTGCACTGCATCGGCGTCCTCTTGCTGCAGCTCGTGCTGCTGACGATGGGCATCGCCGGGCTGAGCTTCACCGGGCTGGGCATCGATTACATCCGCTCGCAGGTGGAGGGCGTGCCGCTGGGCGACAACCCGCTGCACCTGGCGCCGCCGGCCGACTGGCCGCCGCTGCACGTGCTCGGGCTCCTGGCCGGGCTGATCCTCGTCTTCGCGCTCAGCCGGGCGGTGCTCAACTACGCCTATGCCGTTTCCATCAACAAGCTGGTGCAGCAAAAGCTCGTGGTGGATCTGCGCGCCCAGGTTTACGACAAGCTCCAGCGCCTGAGCTTCCGCTTTTTTGACGCCAACACCACCGGCTCCATCATCACGCGGGTGACCGGAGACGTGCAGGCGGTCCGCATGTTCGTGGACCAGGTCCTGATGCAGAGCGTCATCATGCTCATCTCGCTGTCCGTTTACGTGGTTTACATGATGAGCCTCCACCCGGGCCTCACGCTGGCCTGTCTGGCGACGACCCCGCTGCTGGCGGTCATCTCCATCTGGTTTTCACACAAGATCCAGCCGGAGTATGCGCGCAACCGCACGCTGTTTGAGCGGATGGTGCAGTCGCTGGCGGAGAGCATCCAGGGCATCGCCGTCACGAAGGGCTTCGGCCGCGAGGACGAGGACCGGGCGAAATTCGACGCGGCCAACCAGGCGGTCTTCGACCAGCAGCGCGGCATCTTCTGGCGGGTGAGCCTGTTTTCCCCCGCCGTCGGCCTGCTCACGCGCATCAACATGCTGGTGCTGCTCGGCTACGGCGGCTGGCTGGTGATGCAGGGGCACCTCCCGCTCGGCACCGGCCTCATCGTTTTTGCCGGTTTGCTGGAGCAGTTTTCCGGGCAGGTGAACAGCGTGGCCACGCTCGTCAACAGCGTGCAGCAGTCGCTCATCGGCGCCCGGCGCGTGTTTGAGATCCTCGACGCCCCGGTGGAGGTGCAGAGCGCGCCCAACGCCGTGCGCCGCCCGCGGCTGACGGGAGCGGTGCGTTTCGACCGGGTGAGCTTCGCCTACACCGGCATCACCCCCGTCCTGCGCGACATTTCCCTCGAGGTGAAGCCGGGGCAGTGCGTCGCCATTCTCGGGGCGACCGGCGCCGGCAAGAGCGTGCTCATGAGCCTCGTCCCGCGCTTTTTCGATCCCACCGCCGGTTGCCTCCTGATCGACGGCCTTGATGCCCGCCGGCTCCACCTCGACGACCTGCGGCGCAACATCGGCCTGGTTTTCCAGGAAAGCTTCCTGTTCTCCAACACGGTCGGCGCCAACATTGCCTTCGGTCACCCCGGGGCCACCCCGGAACAGATCATCAAGGCGGCCAAGATCGCCGCCGCGCACGACTTCATCATGGCGCTGCCCAAGGGCTACGACACCGTGCTGGGCGAGAGCGGCAGCGGTCTCTCGGGCGGGCAGCGGCAACGGCTCGCCATCGCCCGCGCCGTGCTGCTTGAGCCGGCCATCCTGCTGCTCGACGATCCGACCGCCGCGATCGACAGCGAGACCGAGCACGAGATCTTCGAAGCCTTGGAGCGGGCGATCAGCGGCCGCACCACCTTCATCGTGGCCCACCGGCTCAGCACGCTGCGCCGCGCGGATTTCATCATCGTGATGGAGGACGGCCGCATCGTGCAGCGCGGGACGCACGAGGAGCTCATGCGCGTGCCCGGGCCTTACCTTCGCGTGGCCCGGTTGCAGTTGGTGGACGGCCGCGAATTGCAGTCCCCGGTGCCGGACAGGGAGGTGGGCCCATGAGTCCGCCCACCGGCAAAGTCGGCCAGCTCACCCTGGCCGGCCAGCAACAGGACGAGGCCGATGAGCTCCAGTTCAAGCCGCTGGAGTGGGGCCTCATCCGCCGGCTCTTCACCTACACCGAACCGGTGAAGCGCAAGCTGTTCTGGCTGGTCGGGCTCACGCTCACCCGCGCCGTGCAACTGCCGCTCCTGGCCTGGGCGGTGGGCTTCATCATCAGCGGACCGGTCGCAGGCCGGGATCTGCCGCTGCTCTTCTGGGCGCTCGGCGGCTACCTGCTCCTCGCGGTGAGCACCGACGGATTGTTCCACTTTCGCCAGCGTTATGCGCTCGAGATCGGCGAGACCGTGGTCAGCGCCCTCCGGGCCGAGATTTTTGCGAAAATGCAGCGGCAGCCGATGAGCTTTTTCCACCGCATCAAGCTCGGCCGGATCATCGGCCGCGTGACCAGCGATGTGGAATCGCTGCGCGTGGGCATCCAGGATGTGTTTTTCGTCAGCATGGTCCAGGGCGGGCAGATGATCGTGGCCGCCCTGGTGATGGCGTGGTGCGACTGGGTGCTCTTCCTCGTGGTGGTGGCGATGGCGCCCATCCTCTGGGGGGTCAACCGGCACTTCCGCGTGCGGCTCAGCCGGGAGTCGCGGGCGGCCACCGAGAGTTTCAGCCGGGTCACGGCCACGCTGGCCGAGTCCGTCAACGGCATCCGGGTGACGCAGGGCTTCGTGCGGCAGGAGACCAACGCCGGCCTGTTCCGCAATCTCCTCAACGCCCACTCGCGCTTCAACATCGCGCTGGCCCGCACCTCCGCGATCCTCGTGCCGCTGCTGGAGCTCAACAGCCAGTTTTTCATCGCGATCCTCCTCATGGTGGGCGGCTGGCGCACGTTCCACGACCTGATGACGATGGCCGATCTCATCCAGTTCTTCTTCCTCGCCAACCTGTTCTTCTCGCCCATCGCCACCCTCGGCACGCAATACAACAACGCGCTCATCGCGATGGCGGGCGCCGAGCGGGTCTTCCGGCTGATCGACGCCACGCCGGACTGGGTGGACAACCCTGCCGCGGCGGACCTGCCCGATTCCGGCCGCGGGGGCGCGGCCCGCGGCGCGGCGGTGGAGTTTCGCGGCGTCACCTTCGGCTACGATCCCGCCCAGCCCGTGCTGCACGGGGTGGATTTTGCCGTGGTCCCGGGCCAGACGGTGGCGCTGGTCGGACACACGGGCAGCGGCAAAAGCTCCATCATCAACCTCGTGGCCAAGTTCTACCTGCCCACGCATGGCGAGCTGCTCATTGACGGGCGCGAGGTGCGGACGATCACCAGCCGCTCCCTGCACCGGCAGATGGGGATGGTGCAGCAGCAAAACTTTCTCTTCACCGGCACCGTCCTCGACAACATCCGGATGAGCCGGCCCGAGGCGACCGATGAGGACGTGCGCGAGGCGGCGCGCCGCCTCGACTGCCTCGACCTGCTGGAGGCGCTGCCCCGCGGGCTGCTCACGGAAGTGGGCGAGCGCGGGGCCGGTCTCTCCGTCGGCCAGCGCCAGTTGATCTGCTTCACCCGGGCCCTGCTGGCCGATCCGCGCATCGTGATCCTCGACGAGGCCACGAGCTCGATCGACGCGCTGACCGAGGCCCGCCTGCAAAAGGCCCTCGTGGAGCTGCTACGGGGCCGCACCAGCTTCATCGTGGCCCACCGGCTGAGCACGATCCGCCACGCCGACTGCGTCCTCGTGCTCGACCAGGGCCGCATCATCGAGCGCGGCACCCACCCCGAGCTGCTCGCACGGGGCGGCCACTATGCCGAACTTTACGCCCAATTCGTGCAGATGGAGGACGCCGCCCGCCCGCCGTCCTCCTCCTGAAATCGCAAGATTCTCCTAGGCAAACCGGGCTTTCTCCCTCTATAAGTGCCTTGTCTTCACCCGAAGACACCCAAACAAATAATCAATATGGCTAAAAAATCCGCTCGCAAACCCAACGCTGCATTCATGAAACCGGTCACCCCCGACGACAAGCTCGCCGCGGTGGTTGGCTCCAACCCGCTCCCCCGCACGGAGCTCACCAAGAAGCTCTGGGCCTACATCAAGAAGAACGGCCTCCAGGACAAGAAGGTGAAGACCCAGATCAACGCCGACGACAAGCTGAAGGCGGTCTTCAACGGCAAGTCGAAGGTCAGCATGTTCGAGATGACCAAGCTCGTCTCGGGCCACGTCAAGTAAGCAGAACTTTTTCCTTCGAAACCGCCGCGGATTCCGCGGCGGTTTTTTTGTGCCCGACGATTCCGCTTCTGCATTGCGCGGGCTGCTTCCGCCGGATTGGCTCGGCCACACCCGAATCCCCCGCATGCGCCTTCTCCTGAAATACCGCCTGCCCGCAGCGGTGACGGCCATCTTGCTCCTCGGCCTGCTGGCCGGACGCTGGGGCTACCGTGCCGTCGAGCACGAGTTGCGGGGCGCGCTGTTGCGCGATGCACAGGCTGCGGTCGCCGGCTTTGAGGCCGCGGAGCTTGCGCAGCTCACCGGCACCGCGGCCGATATCGGCACGCCGGCTTACGAGCGGCTCAAGGAGCGGCTGATGCGCTACCGGCGGCTCGATGCCATGGTGCGCTTTGTCTATCTGTTCCGGCCGCTGCCGGAAGAGGGCCGCGTGATTTTTCTGGCCGATTCCGAGCCGGAAAATTCGGGCGACATTTCCCTGCCGGGCGAGGAATACGCCGAGGCCAAAACCTCGCCGGGCCTGCAGAGCATCCTGCGCGACGGGATTCCCGCCGCCGAGGGTCCGCTGGCGGACGGTTACGGGGTTTGGGTGACGGGTTATGCCGCGGTCACGGACGATGCCGGGGCGGTTCATGGCATTCTCGGCATCGATATCAGTGCCCGTGATTGGAACCGCCGGCTGTGGTTCGGTGCCGTGCGGGCGGCGTTCTATGTCTGGTTCCTGCTCGGGCTGCCCCTTGCGGGCTGGCTGATCAACCGCCGCCAGCACGCGCAGCGCGAGGTCATCCGCAATCTTTTCGAGGCCATGGAGCAGAGCCCGTCGGCGGTCATGATCGTGGATCTGGAAAGCCGGATCGAATACGCCAACGCTGGGCTCTGCCGCCAACTGGGCTACGCCCGGCGTGAACTCATCGCCCGGCCCTGGCGGGATTTCAAATCGCCGCATCTGCCGGACCAGGCGCTGGGTGAACTCGTCGGCACCGTGCGCGCAGGCGGCACTTGGAGCGGCGAATGGCTCCAGCTCCGACGCGATGGCTCCAGCTATCCCGTGCGTGCCAGCATCTCCCCGGTCAAGCGGCGGAACGGTGAACTGGCCTGCTTTGTCGCGGTCTTCGAGGACATGACTGCGGTGAAACAAAACGAGGATGTGCTCCGGGAGGCTTTGGGCCGCGCGGAAGCCGGCGACCGCGCCAAGAGCCAGTTCCTCGCCACGATGAGCCACGAGGTGCGCACCCCGCTCAACGGCATCGTCGGCTTCACCAACCTGCTGCTCGATACGCCGCTCACCAGCGAGCAGAAGGAATACCTCCAGACCATCCACCTGAGCGCGGAAGCAATGATCCAGCTCACCAGCGACATGCTCGACTTCGCCCGGATCGAATCCGGCAAGTTCCGGCTGGAGCTGCAGCCCTGCGATCCACGCGAATGCCTGGAGGATGCCCTCGACCTGCTGGCCGGCCGGGCCGCGGAAAAAAACCTCGAGCTGTTGCACTGGGTCGAGGACGACGTGCCGGCGCAGGTCCGCACCGACCCCGGCCGGTTGCGGCAGGTGCTGACGAACCTGATCGGCAATGCCGTCAAGTTTACCGCGAGCGGAGAGGTTGAAGTGACCCTTGCCGCGCGGTCAGTCGGGGCGGATTGGGAGCTGGACTTTATGGTGCGCGACACCGGTCCGGGCATCGCGCCCGAGCAGCAGCAGCTTTTGTTCAAGCCCTTCACCCAGATTGACAGTGCTTCCACGCGCCAGCACGGCGGCACCGGCCTGGGACTCGCGATTTGCCGCAACTTGGTGCAGATGATGGGCGGCCGCATCAGCGTGGAAAGCCGGCCCGGCCAGGGCTCCACCTTCCGTTTCACCATCAGCGCTACGGCGATCGAGGGGGCCGCATCCGCAGCCAAGCCCGCCGAACTCGCGGGCGTCCGGCTGGCGGTCGCCGGGCCGACCGGTGCCGCCGGTGCGCTGGGTCACGAGCTGGCGCGCCTAGGCCGCCGCTGGGGTGCGTTGGTCACGGAGATCGCGCTCGAAAACCTGCCGGCCCATGCTTGGGATGTGGCCTTGGTGAACCTCGACTTGGCTTCCGCGCAGGAGTTCGCCTCCGGCGACGAGCGTCCGGGTTATCCCCGCGAAAAACTTATCGGGCTCGTGCCGCTGGTCCTGCCCGCGGCGATTCGCACGGCCCTCCACCGGCATTTCCGTCTCTTGGTCAACAAGCCCGTGCATCATCAGGCGCTCCACGCCCTGCTGGGCGGCCCGGCGACTCCGTCCCGGCCGGCGACGTCGGTCTTTGCCCGCGCGGGCTTTGGGCTGCAGGTGCTGCTGGTGGAGGACAACCCCGTCAACCAGCGCCTCATGCAGCGTGTGCTCGGCCGCTTGGATTGCCAGTGGACGATGGCCGACAACGGCCGCATCGCCCTCGATGAACTGGCCCGGCGGGATTACGATGTCGTCCTGATGGACCTGCACATGCCGGTCATGGACGGCCTGACGGCGATCGAGCACATCCGGCGCGGCGAGGCCGGGGAAAAGATGCGGGAGATCTGGATCATCGCGCTCACGGCCGATGCGCGCGAGGACCAGCGGGCGCGGGTGCTGGCGGCCGGGGCCAATGACTATCTGACCAAGCCGCTGAAGCCCGTGGAACTGACCGATGCCTTCCAGCGCCTGTTGGCCGCGCGCGGTCCGGATGCGGGCTGAACCGCCCCGGCCGCCTATTTCAGGCCGAGCGCGGTTTCGATTTGCCGGGTGGCCAGCTTCAGCACCTGCAGGCGGGCGTGGCGCTTGTTGTTCGCCGCCACGAGGTGCCAGGGCCGCTGCGGCCGGTCGGTGAGCGCCAGCATGTCGCCCACGGCGGTTTCGTAGGCCGCCCACTTGCGGCGGTTGCGCCAGTCCTCGGCGTTGATCTTGTGACGCTTGTATTCGGTGGTCTCGCGGTGGCGGAAGCGGCGCAACTGCTCGTCCTTGCTGATGTGCAGCCAGAATTTCACCACGATGATGCCGCGCTCGGTGAGCTGGGCCTCGAAGTCGTTGATCTCGGTGTAGGCCCGCCGCCACTCGTCGTCGCGGGCAAAGCCTTCCAGCCGCTCGACCAGCACGCGACCATACCAGGAGCGGTCGTAGATGGTCACCATCCCGGAGCGGGGCAGGTGCCGCCAGAAGCGCCAGAGGTAGTGATGGGATTTCTCCTCGTCGGTGGGCTTCGAGACGGGGATTACGCGGCAGTCGCGGGCATCGATGGCGCTGGTGAGCCGGCGGATGGCACCGCCTTTGCCCGCGGCGTCCCAACCCTCGAAGACGAACACGATCGAGCGGTGTTTGGCCGCGGCGCGGCGCACGCCGGCGTTGAGCCGGCCCAGCCATTTGTCGCGTTTCAGCTCGTAGTCCGCGGCGCCGAGTTTCTGGTCCAGCGGCAACTGCAGCAATTTCCGCCGGCCGGCGGGGCGCAGCGGTGTCACCCGCGCGGGTTTTTCCTGCGCCGCGGCGATCTGCTTCATCAGCCGGTGATGATCGCGAAAGCGCGCCAGCAGGGTTTCCGCCACGGCGAGGTTGCGGGCCCGCTCGTCCGCGGCGGCGATGAGGTGCCACGGCGCACCGGGGCGGCGGGTCTGCCGCTGCATGGTGGCGGCGAGGCTCGCGAGCCGGTTGTAACGGCGGTGGCTTTCCCAGTCCTCGGGGGTCACGCGCCAAGCCGTGCGCGCGTCGTCTTCCAGTTCGCGCAGCCGGTCGCCCTGTTCGGTTTTGGAAAGTTGGAGCCAGCACTTCACGATCAGCGCCCCGTCGGCCGCCAAGGTGCGCTCAAAGCCGGCGATGCGGGCGAGCGCGTGGGCAAAATCGGCCGGCCGGGCGCGGGCCGGCGCCGCTTCCCGCAGGGCTTCGGTATACCAGGAGCCGGCGTAAATGCCGATGCGACCGCGCGGGGGCAGGCTGCGCCAGTAGCGCCACATGAACGGGCGTTCCCGCTCCTCTTCCGTCGGCGGATGGAAGGCGAAGACCTCCACACCGCGCGGATCGAGCCAACTGTTCAGGGCGTTGACGACCTCGCCTTTGCCCGAGCCCTCGACGCCGGCGATCACCAGCAGGACGGGGCAGGGCAGTTGCTTGAGTTGCACCTGCAATTGCACGAGTTGCTCCCGCAGCCGCGGCAGCCGGGCTTCGTAATCCTTGCGTGTGAGCCTGGTTTTTGCCGCCGCGCGCTTCGCCATGCGCGTAGAGCTGTGACGGGAGCAGAGAGCGTTGTCGAGCCGGGCCGACGGTTGTGACGCATTCTTCACGGCGGCTATGCGCTTGCGGGCAGGCCGGCGGCGGACACGCTCCGCGCCCGCAGCCGTGAATCCGCCCCGCCACCCGCAACATCATCAGGCCGTCCTGATGCTCTTCCTCGCCACCCTGCTGTGGGGGGTGAGTTTTCCCGTGGTGAAGGCGCTCTCATTGCTGCACCCCATCCTGCTGCCCGGGGCCGGGGAATGGTTCTCGGTGATCTACGCGGTGGCGCCGCGGTTCACGATCGCCACCCTGGTGCTGCTGGCCTGGCATCGGCGGGCGGTGCTGACGATGACGCGGGCCGAGCTGGCGCAGGGCGCGGGCATGGGCCTGTTTGCGACGATCGGGCTGCTGCTGCAGGTGGACGGGCTGCACTACACCGAGGCCTCCACCTCGGCGTTCCTGACCCAGTTTTATGTGATCTTGCTGCCGGTATATTTTGCCCTGCGGCAGCGGGTGAATCCCGGCGCGCGGGTCTGGTTCTGCGCGCTGTTGGTGCTGGCGGGAGTGTCCATCCTCGGCCGGTTTGACTGGCGCACCTTCAGTTTGGGGCGCGGCGAGTGGGAGACTTTGCTGTCCTCGCTTTTTTTCATGGGGCAGATTCTCTGGCTGCAGCGCCGCAAGTTTGCCGGCAACCGCGCCGGACACATCACGCTGGCGATGTTTGGCACGCATGTGGTGCTGCTGGCCCCCTTGGCCGTGCTGACGGCGCCGGATCTCCCGACCCTGTTGACGCCCTGGACTTCGGCGCCATGGGTGGGCCTGACCCTTATTCTCACGCTGTTCTGCACGCTGGGCTCCTTCTCGATCATGAATGCCTGGCAGCGCAAAATTCCCGCGACCGAGGCGGGGTTGATTTACTGCGCGGAGCCGGTCTTCAGCTCGTTGATGGCGCTGAGCTTGCCGGCGCTCTTTTCCCTGTGGAGCGGCATTGACTACGCGAACGAGCAACTGACCTGGGCCCTGCTCGTGGGCGGGGGTTGCATCCTGTTGGCGAACAGCCTCGCGCAACTGCGCTCCGGCCGCCTGTCATCCGTCGGGTGACGGCCGGGCCGGAGCCCGGTTCGATCCGGAGAAACGCCGCAGGGCGAGGAGCGCCCGGCAAGTGACGGCGGCGAGCACGATGACGCCGCCGAGCAGGGCCCACCGGCCGGGCTTTTCGCCGCGGGCGAGGAAGACCCACACGGGATTCAGGATCGGCTCAATCACCGGGATGATAACCGCCTCCAGCGCGGTCACCTGCCGGATGGCGCGCGCATAGAGCCAATAGGAAAAGCCCAACTGCACGACCCCGAGGGCGATGATGGCGGCGATGCCGGTCGGCGAGGGCGGCGGGACGCCGATCATGAACGGCAGGCCGATGACAAAAGCGATCAGGTTGCCGAGGATGATGGATTCCACCGGCGAGCCGTCCTTTTGCTTCCGCAGGGCGATGGTCATGGCGGCGAAGCACACGCCGCTCAGCACGCCCATCAGATTGCCGAAGGCTCCGCCCAATTCCAGGCTGTCGGCGAAGAACAGCATCATGCCGCCCAGCACGACGGCGATGATGATCCAGTCCGACCGCCGGGTCCGCTCGCCGAGGAACCAGGCGCCGAGCAGCGCGATCCAGACCGGCGCCGTGTATTGGAGGAGGATGGCGTTGGCCGCCGTGGTGAGCTTGGTGGCCACCACAAAAAAAACCGTGCAGCCCGCATAGGCGAAGGCGGCCGTGAGCTGCACCGGCGAAAACGTGAACTTCAGCCGGCGGTTGGTGAGGGCGAGGAAGATCGCCGCGACGATGCCCCGGCCTCCGGCCACGGCGAGCGGCGGCCAGTCGGCCGACTTGATGAGCAGCCCGCCAAGGCTCCAGAACAACGCGGCCAGCAGCAATTGGCCGATGGCGCGGGAATGGGCGGGATGGGTCACAGGCGGCGAAAATTGGGCGGCCTCGGACAAAAGGCACGTTTTTTGGGCCGGCTTGTTACTTTTTGCCTATGGTTGGCCCGGAACCTGTCTGTTACCTTGCCGGTCGCTTGTCCGACGCGAAAGTCTGTATCCTTTTCGCACAGTCCCCGTCTTCAAATATTCATGAAATACGCCTCCTCCTTCCGCGGCCTTGCCTTGTGTGCGGCCCTTTTCATCGCCGCTCCGTGGCTCGCCGCCGTGGAAACCGTCCCGGCCCCGGACTCGGGCGGCACGGAGCGCGTCCGCCTGCAGGCCGGCGATGTCGCGCCTGACTTCACGGTGATCGGACCCGGGGGCGAGACGATGAAACTCTCCGACTTCCGCGGCAAAATGGTGTTGCTCGACATCTGGGCCACGTGGTGCGGGCCCTGCATCGCCTCTATGCCGCACCAGAGTGGCCTGGCCGAGAAGTTTGCCAAGGATGGCCTCGTGGTTCTGGCCGTTTGCGCCTCCGACACCCGCGCCAACTACGACGGCTGGGTGAGCCGCAACCGCGACAAATACAAGTTTCTCACCGCCCACGATCCGGCCGGCCGCGACTGGAAGAGCTCGGTTTTCAACACCCACTACGGTGTCGGTGGATTCCCTTCGCTTTTCCTGATTGATCGCGACGGCAAGCTCGTCGGCCAGACTGCCGGCGGCGGCCCGAACGAGAACCCGCACCTCACCCGGTTGCTCGCGAAGGGCGGCCTGCCGATCGACACGTCGCATCTTCCGCCCGAGCGCACCGATGCGCCCAAGTCCATCCCCGCGGTCAAGAAGACCATGGCCCGACCGGCGGGCTCGGCTCCGCTCATGGGCGGCGGCATGGCGCCGGCGAACTCCCTGCGTATCCCGACCGCACAACTCGGCTCCGTGAAATTTGGCGACGAAGTCGCCGACTTCGTCGCGGTCGGCGTTGATGGTCGCGAAATCAAGCTGTCGGGGTTCAAGGGCAAGCCCGTCCTCATCACCTTCTGGACCGGCGCCCGCGCCCCGGCCGATGACGTCGCCGCGTTGCACGCCGCCTACAAGGACCAAGGCCTCGCGGTCTGGGCGATCAACGTCGCCACCGAGCAGGCCGATTTTGACACTTGGGCCAAGGCCTCGGCCGCGGCGCTGGGCTACACGGTGTCGTGGGATTCCGCCGGCAAGGCGTTCATGGAGTCCTCGGCACACATGAACTTTGGCGTCGGCATGTTCCCGGCCTATGTGGTGGTTGGCGCCGACGGCCGCTTCCGCGGCGGCATCATCGGCATGGGGCCCAAGGTCGGCACCTGGGTGCGCCAGTCGTTGGATCGCGCGGGCGTCAAGCTGACCGCGGCGGATCAGGCCGCCGTTCTGGAGACGCTCAAGGAATTGGCCGCCGCCCGCCCGGCCCAGGATTCCCGGTCTGCTCCCGCGGCGCCGCCGGCGGACCGTCCCCGCACGCTGGCCGCGGGCGATGTCGCCCCGGATTTCGTGATGCACGATGTGGACGGCAACGAGGTGCGCCTGGCGGATTTCAAGGACAAGATCGTCATCCTCGATTTTTGGGCGGTGTGGTGCGGGCCGTGCATCGCCTCTTTCCCGCACACGCAGGCATTGGCCGCGAAATACAAGGATCAGGGCGTCGTCGTTCTCGCTTCCGGCACCAGCGACACCATCGCCCGGTTCAAGGAGTGGATCCCGCGCAACCAACCGAAGTATCCCGACATGGTCTGGACCTTCGATCCCAACGAACGCGGCAGCGCGACCTTTGAGGAGCGCGCTTCGTCGAAACTCTACGGTGTCACCGGCATTCCCACGCAGTTTGTGATCGGCCGCGACGGCAAGATCGCCGCGGTTATCATTGGCAACGGCGGCAAGGAAGACGCCCGCACCGAGGCGGCGCTGGCCGGTCTCGGCGTGAAGGTGGACGAAGCCGCCGTGGCCAAGGGCCGCGAGCAACTGGCGAAGGCCGCCGAGGCGGCCAAGGCCCGCGCGGCTGCGGCGGAAGAGGAAAAGATCAACCCCAAGCCGCGTTTTACCGTGAACTACGGCAAGCTGAAGGCCGGCGAGGCGGTGCCCGATCTGACCCTGACCGATGCCACCGGCACCGCAGTGAGCTTGGGCGAGCTGACGCGCGGCAAGACCACGGTGTTGAGCGTCTGGAGCGGCACTCCCGGTGCCGACGTGTTGAACTTCCAGGAATCGTGGTCGCGCAACTATGCCGGCCAAAACGTGCAGTTCATCGCCATGGCGGCCTACGCTTCCGCCGAGCAGGTCGCGGAGATGCGCGCGGCGCTGGCGGGCAAGATCAGCTTTCCGCTGCTCGCCGATCCGGCCGGCGCCCCACCCCGTCCGGACAAGCCGATGGACGAGATGAGCAACGAGGAGGTGGCCGCATTTCGCCAGGCCTCCAGCGCCCATTTTGGCAAAGCGGCGCCGATTTTGTTCACGGGCGGCGCGATGGCGCCCCTGCCGCACAATTACGTCATGGACGCGCAAGGCCGCTTCGTCGGCTTCTTTGTTGGCGCGGGTCCCGGCACGGCCGAGTCGCTCGGCAACCTCCTGCTGCGCGCCGGCGTCAAGCTGTCGTCCGAGGATACGCCGGCCCGGGTGTTCACGGTTGAGGAAACCAAGCCGCCCGAGCCCGAGGCGCGCCGGGAGATGATCAAGATCGGCGCAATGGCGCCGGATTTCACCACGCAGGACCTGGCCGGGAAGGACGTGAAGCTCTCCGACTACCGCGGTAAGGTGGTCATCCTCGACTTCTGGGCGACCTGGTGCGGCCCGTGCATCGCGGCCTTCCCGCACACGCAGGAAGTCGCGGCGCAATACAAGGACCAGGACGTCGTCGTGCTCGGCTCCGCGACCAGCGATGCCCGCGCCGCCTTTGAGCGCTGGGTGAAGGCCAACCAGGAGAAATATCCCGACATCCACTTTTCCCACGATGCGGCGGAGCGGAAACCCGAGCGCGCCTCGCTGGCGCTTTACGGCGTGAGCGGCATTCCCACGCAGTTCGTCATCGACCGCGAGGGCCGCATCGCCGACATCGTGATCGGCTACATGAAAGGCGAGGTCATCCTCGACGCCGCGCTGGCCAAGGCCGGCATCAAGGTGGACCCGGCCATCGTGGAAAAGGCGGCGGCCGATCTGGCGCGCCGGAAAGCGCTGAGCGGCGAGGCCCCGGCACCCAGCCTACGTCTGGCCGCCCCGAAAAGCTGAAACGATAGGGGCTGGCCATTCTGGTAGGAAACCTGCATTGTCACCCTCCGTGTCCAAGCCCGCCGCCAAAATCCAGGTCAACGACCGGTCGCTGCAGATCAACGATCCGCTGCTCCACCGGCCGTTGGTGGACCTGGAGACGGCGCCGAACGTCACCGCTTTCTGGAGCGCGCTGCGGGCTTTTTTGCAGGCGGCGTTTCCTGACCAGCACTCGGCGACCCTGTTTCTTGACGCCAAGGAAAAGGTGCCCGGGGCGCTCACGCTCCACTCCCAGCCCTCGCAGCGGGCCGCCGAGTGGTGGCGGGCCCGGGCCAAGCTCACCCCGACGCACGCGTATCTGAACGACCATCCCGGCATCAAGCTCTACAACCTGGCCGACATGATGCCGGCCGAGCCGGCCCGGCGGAAACGCAGCGATTTCTACCGGCATGTCCTCAAGGCCGAGGGCTTTGACAAGCTGCTTGGCCTCACGACCTGGGAAAAAGGCGAGCGCAAAAACATCATGGTGCTGCGCCGCGCCTTCACGCAGCCGGCCTTCACGCGCAGCGAGTTCAACCTCCTGCTCGACCTGCACCCGATCTTCGACCGCACCCTCCGCCGCATTGAGAAACAGGAGGAGGAGCGCGTTTGCCGCAGCACGCTCCAGCAGTTCATCAACCTCCTGCCGCAGGGCGTGCTCCTCGTGAACGCCAAGCGCGAGGTGGTCTTTGCCAATCCCGAGGCCTTCGACGCCTGCGCCATGTGGAACCTCGGCCCCGAGGCTGCGCACCGCATGAACAGCCGCGCCGTCTTTGCCGTGCCCGCGGCCTTCCTCGAGGCCTACGAGACCCTGCTGGGCGAGCACTACGCACAGGCCTTGGCGCCGACCACGGGGCTCAGCCAGTTGCGCCGCAGCCTGGTGCATCCCGAGCAGCCTTCGCTCCAGGCCGACCTGAGCCTCGTGACCCTCGACGATCCGTTGCTGACGCGGCCTTATCTTTTCGCCCAGTTGATCAACCGCGCCGTGCTCAACGCCCCCAGTGCCGGGGCCGAGCAGCGCCAGTTCACCGTCCTCGCCAAGCTCACGCCCCGCGAGCGCGAGGTGGCGCTGCTGGTGCGCGACGGGCTCGGCAACGAGGAGATCGCCACGCGGCTGCACAAGAGCGTCGGCACGATCAAGAACCAGTTGCAGTCCATCTTCGCCAAGCTCGGCATCACCAGCCGCGCGAAACTGATCTCGCTCCTGCGCTGAAGCGAGGGCCGCCGATTCTCGCCTCCCGGTGAGCTGCGGTCCGCTCGGAGAGCGGACCCTACCGGCGCTACCGCGTCACAAGGAAGGCGATCCCGCTCCCGACCAAGGGCAAGGCGGCGCGCTCAGCCCTTGAGGGCACCGAGGACGATACCGGGGGTGAGCAGCTCAGGCAGGATGATGGGCTCGGTGTGTCCGGGCAGCCAGATGAGGTTGAACGGGATCGCGCTGCGTTGGTATTTCGCCAGCTCGGCGGTGATGCGGGGATCCTTGTTCGTCCAGTCGGCCTTCAGGGCGACGATGTTGTGTTCGGCGAAATAACGCAGGACCTCGGCGGAGCCGAAGACGGCGGCCTTGTTGGTCTGGCAGGTGAAGCACCAGCGGGCGGTGAAGTCCACATAGATGGTCCGGCCTTCGGCTTGGTATTTCTCCACGGCAGCGGGGCTCCAGTCTTCCCAAGTGAGGGTGTAACCGGTTTCGCCCTCGGTCGCGGCCTGCGCCGGGGCGGCGGGCCAGCCCAACCAGAGGCCGGCGACCAGCAGGACGGCCCCGGAAGCGAGACCGAAACGGGCCCGGCCAGCCGTGGCGCCGGGAGCGTTCCAGCGGCCGTAGAACCAGGCCGCCAGCGCGATCAGCACGAGGCTGAAGAGCGTGATGAGGAAAGCGGGTTCGCTCACCTGGCCGGCGAGCACCCATACGAGGTAGCCCACGGTGGCGTAGAGCGGGAAGGCCATGAACTGCTTGAAGGTCTCCATCCACGCGCCCGGCCGCGGCAGCACCTTGATGGCCGCGGGAAAGAGCGAGAGCAGCAGGTAGGGTGCGGAGAGCCCGAGCGCGATGGCCGTGAAGATGACGAAGGATTCCGTCGTGGGCAGCGCGAGGGCCGCACCGAGGGCCGGCGCGAGAAACGGCGCGGAGCAGGGCGTGGCGACGACCGTGGCCAGCACGCCGGTGAAGAACGAGCCGGCGTAGCCGTCCTTCATCTGCAACCCGGCGCCGACGCCGGTGGCGCCGAGGCCGAATTCAAACACGCCGCTCATGTTGAGGGCGAAGACCAGCAGCAGCACGGTGAGGGCGAAGACGAAGCCCGCCGATTGCAGTTGGAAACCCCAGCCGAGCTGATCGCCGCCGGCCCGGAGGATGGCGAGCGCGCCGGCCAGCGCCCAAAACGAGAGCAGCACGCCGAGCGTGAAGGTGATCCCGTGCATCACGACCTTGCGCTGGTCGCTGCCGGCCTGGTTGACGAAGCCGAGGATCTTGATGCCGAGCACGGGGAAGACGCAGGGCATGAGGTTGAGGATGAGTCCGCCGATGAAGGCGAGGGCCAGTGTGCCGGCCAGGCCGGTGGTGGCGGCGGGTGTGGTCGTCTCCAAACCGGCGGCCGTGATTTCATCGGTGACAAAAGGCGATTCGACCCGGAGCGCGGGGAGCGAACCGTCGGCCCGCCAGCCGTTCTTGGCCGCAAGCACGCCGCGCAGCTCGGCGGCGTTGGCATCGGCATCCGCGGCAATCTTCAGGGTCAGCACGAATCCACCCTGGCCGTCGGAGCTGACGGTCTGGGGCAGGTCGTAACCGACGAGATTGTCGTCGGCGAAGAAATGCAGATCCTGCGGGACGTGATCCGAGGGCTGTGCGGCTTTCACCGCGAGGGTGATCGTGCCGCCGGCCTTGATGGCACTAAGCTGCCAGGCGGGATCGGCGCGCGGCAACCGGGCCACCGCGGCGGTGATGCGTTCGCCAAACGTGGGATGCGGCGCGGCCGGACCGGCGACGACCGGCAGGGTGAGTTGCAGGTTGGCATCGCCCGGGATGCAGGTGTCCTCGCACATCAGCCACTCGGCATAGACTTTCAGGGTGACATTCGTGCCCGGCGCGAGGTCGGCCGGGGGTGTGATGGTCACGGGCAGCAGGACATCGCCCTCGTAGCCGTTGCCGATGACGTTGCCGCCGCGGTCGCGCAGGGCAGTTGGCACGGGCCAGCGGATGTCCGAGGCCGTGAAGCCCGCGGGCAGCGTCCAGTCGAGCGTGGTGGCCAGGCCGGTGCCGGGGTTGATCCAATAGGTGTGCCAGTGGCCCTCGTGCTGCAGGCGGAGCGCGGCGTTGAACGGCTGGCCGGGCTGGATGGAAGAGACGTCGGCCACGAGGGTGGCGCGGACCTGCGACGTGGCGGCAGTCGGCAGGAGGACGGTGAGCGCGAGGGCGCAGAGGACGGACAGGCGGGCAAACATGGTGGTTAAGGTGAACGCACTCTGGCGGCGGTGCAAACCGGGCCGGTTATTCCCCGGCGGGGTTGTTCCGGGCAAAAAGCCGGGTGGAGTAGTAACGCTCGGCGCGGTCGCAGAGGACGGTGACGACGCGCGACTCGGGCCCGAGGTCGCCCGCCACGCGGAGGGCGGCGGTGACATTGGCGCCGCTGGACGTGCCGACGAGCAGGCCGAACTCGCGGTTGAGCCGGCGGGTCATGGCGAGGGCGTCGTTGCTGGTGACCTTGACGGGGGCGTCGATGTGCGCGGAGCGCAGGAGCGGCGGCACATAGCCGCCGGCGACGCCCTCGATGAAGTGGCAGCAGGGCATCTCGCCGGAGAGCATGGCGGCCTCGGCGGGTTCCATCGCGTAGATCTTGGCGGCGGGGTTGGCGGCGCGGATGGCGCGGCCGCAGCCGGTGAGGGTGCCGCCGGTGCCGTAGCCCGCGACGAAGGCGTCCACCAGTCCGTGCATCTGCGAGAGGATCTCGCGGCCGGTGTGCTCCTCGTGGTCCTGGGCGTTGATCTGGTTCTCAAACTGGCGCGGCAGGAAGTAGCGGGCGTCCTTGGCGGCCATCTCCAGGGAAAGCTGGATGCCGGTGCCGTAGCCCTGGGTGGCCTTGAAGAGCTGCACTTCGCCGCCGAACTGCTCGATGAGGTAGCGCCGCTCGACGCTCGCGCTGTCGCTCATGAGGATCTTCACCTTGTAGCCCTTGGCGGCGCCGACCATGGCAAGGGAGATGCCGGTGTTGCCGCTGGTGCATTCGAGGATGACCGAGTCGGCCTGCAGGAGGCCGCGCTGCTCGGCATCCTCGATGACGCAAAGCGCGAGCCGGTCCTTGATGGAGCCGCTGGGGTTGAGGAACTCGGCCTTCGCATAAAGCGTGCGGTTTTCCGCGGCGAAGTGGAGCGGCACCAGCGGGGTGTTGCCGATCAGGGAGAGCACGGGAGGCCGGGGGCGGTGAATCGTCGCGGGCATGCGTCTGGGCAGTGTAACGGACGGGCGGTCCGAGGGCTATGGGTCGAAAGGACTAATCGCGAGGGATAAAAAAGGCGCCGGGGCCGAAGCCCGGGCGCCTGATTAACAACACACAACGGACAAACGGATCAGAACGGGAGCACGAAGGAGAACTCGTAGGCCCGGCCGAGGGTGAGCTGGCTGTGCAGACCGGCATTGAAGCCCCAGACGGTATCGGAGAACGGCGGCTCCTTGTCGAAGACGTTGCTCACGCCGACACCGACACGCAGGCCCTTGCCGTAGCCGCGCCACACGCCGTCCCGGAACTCGTAGCTCGCGCGCAGGTCGAGCTTGGCGACCGCAGGCGTGGGGTTGTAGGCGATGACGGTGTTGTTGGACACAAGGGTGTTGCCGGAGTTGTTGGTCTTGAAGCCGTCAAGATACCAGAGGAAGGCCGAGGCGTTCCAGTTGCCCTTGCGCCAGAAGAGCGCCGTGTTGAAGCGCCACTTCGGCGGCGAGCCGGTGTCTTCTTCCAGGACGACCGCGGGTTGGCCGGGGGCGAGCTGGCGGGTGGATTCAAGCGTGGTGCTCGCGCTGAAGTTGATGCGCCAGCGACCGAACTCTTCCCACGGCAGGGTGTAGTCCACGAGGAAATCGGCGCTGCGGTTCACCACCCGGCCGAAGTTGATGAAGACGCCGTCCACGCCCGTGATGCGGCCGGGCTGGCCGAGCGCGGTGTCGGTGGCATCGGGTGCGGCGCGGGTGACCCGGTCGGGGAAGAGCGCCTCGTTGTTCACGATGTTCTGCGCCGAGAGCACCTGCAGCGTATCCGTCTGCTCCGTCTCATAGTAATTTACCTGGAAGCTGAGTCCCTTGACGGAAGGCGGTTCGAAGACGAGACCCGCAAAGGTGTTCTCCGAGTATTCCACCTTGGGATTCGGATTCGATCCGCGCGTGACCTGCACTCCGGTGGTGGAGGGCGGGTTGCGCCGCGGGTCGGTCAGGGTGGAGGTGATCGGAGTCGCGACCACAAGGTATTCGGTCACGAAGGGAGCGCGGAAGCCTTCGCTCCAACTGGCCCGCAGCAGCAGGGGCTGGGCCGGTGACCACGAGATGCCGATCTTCGGCACCGAGGCGGAGAAAGGTCCGGTTTCTTCGTAGCGGGCGGCCACATGCACGTCGAAACGACGGGCGAAGGACTTCGCATTGGCCTGACCGACCAGCGGCACGTTAAACTCGGCAAACACGGCATTGGTGCGCTGAGCGGATTCCAGTTCGGTGATCGTGGTCACAGGTGCCACCGTGAGCGAGTAGGCGATCGTCTTGCTTTCCACCTCATCGCGCTTGGTGGAGGTGCCGAAAGCCGCCTTGATGGGACCGCCCCAGAACTCCACGAGATCGCCATCAGCGGAGAAGTCGAAGCCGGTGGACTTGGACTCGGAGCCCACGTAGGGATAGAGGGCGAGCTGCTCAAGCAGGGCGGCTTGCGAGGTCGCGCCCGCCGCCCGGTAGTCGATGAACGGGTTGAAGCGCTGCGCGGGGTCGGCGTGGTTGAGCAGGTTGAGGAAACCGGCACCGTTGTAAACGCGGGTGATCTGGCGGTGCTTCTGGTGCTGCCAAGTGGCGCCGAGATCGTATTCCCAGGTTTCGCCGATTTGGCCGCGGACGCCGACGGTAGCGGCATCGGCGAGCGTGCGCACTTTCTGCGACTCGGGGCCGAATTCGTGCAGGACCATGCCGATCTGCACGTTTTGGTTGAACGGATTGAAGGCCGCCTGTTGCACCGCCGCGGTGCCAAAGCCGCCGGTGATCGAGGTGGCCGAGAGCTGGGCGGTGGTGGTGGTCTTCGCCTCGCTCGTGCGGAATGAGGCGTAGCCATTGAGCCGGTCGTTGAACTTGTAGTTGAAGTTGGTGCCGACGCCTTTGCGTTCGGAAGCAGGGATGAGGTCGAGATATTCGGCGGTGTTGGTCCGGCGTTGGCCCGAGGCGTTCACGACCGTGGCGGGCGGGACGATCACGAAGGTCGGGACGAATTGGGAGACCGTGGGGGTGTTGGCCGCGCCTTCGGGCACGAGCACGACCCGCACGCCCGGGATGGCGTTAAAGTTGCCGGCCACGTTGCCGCCCTGGGCCTGCACCACTGCGGGGTAGCCCCACAGCAGGCGGTGATCGCGGCCAAACTGGGTGGCGCCGGTCGCCAGCACGGTGCCGGCCGGAATGGCGGTGTGGTCCTGGTTCTTCGAGAAGGCGCGTTGCGAAGCCTTCAGGTTCTGACGGTCGAAGTAGTCCACGGAAACGGTGCCGCTCAGCCGGCCGTAGCTGAAGCCGTGGAGCACCGACAGGTTGCGCTCACGTCCGCCACCGTGTTCGGCGGTGCGGTAGCCGCCGCTGATTTCGGTGCCCGACCAGTTTTTCTTGAGGATGATGTTGATGACACCGGCGACGGCATCCGCGCCATAGATGGCGGAAGCGCCGTCGGTGATGACCTCGATGCGGTCCACCATGCCGAGCGGGATGGTGTTGAGGTCCACGAAGCCCTGGCGGGTATCGGTGCCGCGGTTGCCGGCGCCCGATTGGAGGGCGCGCCGACCGTCCACCAGCACGAGGGTGGAGCCGGAGCCGAGGCCGCGCAGCGAAACGCCGGAGACGCCGGTCTGGGCCGCGGGTGCCGAGGCGGTGCCGAGCACGAAGTTGAGCGCCGGCGTGGTGGTCTCGGTGCGTTGGCCGAACTCGGGGTTAAGCTCATTCGGCGCGCTGCCGCGGCCAAAGCCGATGCCGCCATAGGTCTGCGGCAGGTAGCTCAGGAGATCGGCGAGGGTCATCGCCCCGGTGGCGCGGATGTATTCCGTGTCGTAGGAGCTGACCGGGGAGGGACCTTCGACATCCACCCGGCGGATGCGGGAACCGGTGATCTCGACGGCCTCAAGGCGGATGGCCTTGATGGTGCCGTCGGCATCGGTGTCTTCGGTGTCATCGGCGGCCTTCTTGGTCTCGGCCTCCGTGGGTTTTGGCGCCGGGTAGGACGCGGGTTGGGCAAACGCGAGGGTCGCGCCGCCGAGCAGGGCTGCGCTGAGCAGCAATCGGTGCAGGCTTGGTGTCATGGTGGTAGGGCGGATAGGTTGGCAATCCGGCGTGGTTGGCGAATGCCGACCACGTCATAGCGGACTTTATGCCACGGGACCGGGAGCCACCATAGGGCAAAAGTAACAATCGCGGCCGGGTATGACACGCGATTGTCACCCGCGGAGCGGGCGGATACCGTCGCGGTCCTCGCGATCAGTCCCGACCATTCACCATCAATGGGGCAGTCAGGGGGATCGCAGTGGCCCGGGCGGTCCCGCCCGGGCAGCATTGGCTTAGGGTAGGAAGCCCGCTTGCGGGCGCTTTCCCGGAGCGCGCGCCAGCGCACTGCCTACATCTGACTGCGTGGGTCCCCGGCTTAGAACGACTGCACGAGCTCCGCCTCGTTGAGGCGGAGGGTGACGCTGCGGGGGGTGATCGCCGCCACGCGGAGAAAGACATTGCCGCTGCCGAGCCGCACCTGCAGCACATCGCCGACACCGTAGTTGGCGGTGTTGATGGACAGGCGCAGCGTGCCGCCGATTTCCAGCACGCCGCTCACTTTCAGGGTGGCGGCGGCCTGGCGCAGGAGGACCTCGTCGCTGGTGACGGCGTGGGCATCATCTTGGCCGCGGTTGTCTATCGGCAGGGGATCGCCGCCGATGCGGAAGGGGTTGTGGCGGGGATTGACCGGCGGCGGCGTGTCGGTGCGCGGCTGGTAGAGCTGGTTGATCCGGTCGCCGGTCAGCTTGAGGCGCGCGAGATCAATGGGCACCAGGGCGTGGGCCGGGGTGAGCACCGCAACCGCGATCAGACCGGCGAGAAGTGGACGGGATGGCTTCATGGCTTGCCGAGCAGGACGACGTCGATTTGGAGGGCAACATTGAGACCCTCCGCATCCAGCCGGTTGAGGCTGAAGGCACGGATTTTGGCCAGCTTGGGGCCGGTCTCCAGTTTTTGCATAAAATCCATCACCTGCGGGAAAGTGCCGGTGACGCGCAAAGAGTAAGGGATGAGACGGTAGGTGGCGTCGCCGGCGACGGCCTGAGAGGAGAGCTGGTTGAGGTCGCGCAGGCGCACGCGGGTGCTTTCCTCCAAGTTGTAGAAATACCAGAGGTTTTCGGCGAGGTTGGGCTCATCTACAAGGTTGGCGGTGATGCTGGCCGAGGCCTTGCGCACTTGGGCCAGGGTGTCGCGGAGGACGGGGCCGGCGGCGAGCGCGGTGAGCACGGCCTCGCCTTGGGCGGTGCGGGTCTGGAGCCGCTGGGCGAGCGCGCGCTGGTCCAACCAGAGAATGACCGCCCCGATCAAGAGGGTCAGACTCAGGCCGGCACACACGCTGCTGAAGAGGTAGCGCTTCAGCGTGGGCTGCAGGTTTTGGAAAAATTCTCGGAGCATGGTCAGTTCTCCGGCTTGAGGCGGAAGGTGAGCTCGAAGCGGATCATGTCGCCTTCGCTGAGGCGTTCGAGGCTGGAGATGACAATGTCCTGAAAGGGCGGCCCCACCGCCGGATCCTCGCGCAGCCGCTGCACGTAGGCGGTTAACAGGCGGCTGGCACGCTCCGACGATTCGCGCAGGCTCCCGCGGATGACGATGAGGTTGCCGCTGCGCTCGATGAGGTCGATGACCATCAGGTCGGGGCGGGTGCGGCCGAGCTGCTGCACAAAATCCGTCACCGGCAGCCGGCTGTGGATGAGCTCGTGGGCGAGATCCACCGCCACGGCCTCGCGGTTGAACGCGAGCTGCAGGTTTTCGACCTCGGCGATTTCGACCCGGCGCTCGGCGAGCCGTTTTTCCCAGTCGCTGAGCGATTCCCGCAGGGCGAGGTTGCCGTAGAACAGCCAGGCAACACCCAGGGCGATGGCGAGGGTCAGGGCTCCCATCGAGAGATTGATGAGGAAGCGGACGCCGATGATGCTGTCTTCCGGCAGATCGGCCACGATCCGGCAGTCCACATGCCAGTGCGCGCTGAGGTTGAGTTGGTCGCCGTCGGCGCTCATGCGGTGACCTCGTTGGTGGGGGCCAGTTCGGAGACGAGGCTCAGGCTGGCGAGCCAGTTGGGACTCACGGGCTCGCCGTCGTCGGAAACCTTGATGCCGGCTTCGCCCATGAGCGCGGCCAAGTCGGGCTCGATGAGCTGCAGGTCCACGGCGGCACCGAGGGCGGGGGCGAGCCAGCCGAGCTTGGTCGGCAGGTGGGTGCAGTGGAGCGCGTCGATGCGATGGCCGGTCTTCAGCTCGAAGTGGTCAACCGCGGGCTTGAAGTGGCGGGAGAGCACGCGGGTGAGCTTGCGGCCGTGGGCGACGAGTTCCTCGGTGGGGGTCTCCAGCAGGCGGCGGGCGACGATGGCATCGGGGGCGTCGAGCTCCTTCATGGCGGCCTCGGTGATGGAGAGCAGACCGTGCGGCAGGGAGTTGAGCACATGCACGCCGTCCTTGGCGATGATGTAGAGGCGCGTCTGGCTGAGCTCGATTTCGCAGACGGCGATGGCGTGGGCGTAGCCGCTCTGGCCGCGGTGGCGGGTGAGGGCGCCGAGCAGGCCGAGGGTGCTGACTTCGAGCCGGCGCGGCCGGAGGCCGAACTCGAGCAAATGGGCCTGCGCCCGGCGGATGGCCTCGCGCGGCAGGCCGAGGATGAGTGCATGCCGGGGGTTGCCGTCGGCCGGCAGCGGGGTGCCGTCCATGGGATTGAGGGCGACGACAAACCAGTCGCGGGCAGAGGCGAGCCGGGCGTGCTCGGCGAGGATGCCCTGGAGGTAACCGGGCTCGGGCAGCCGGCGCGGCGTGATGATCTCGCGGATAAGGACGCGCTCCGGGGGATGAAAGCCGCAATAGGCAGGGTGGTAGTGGCCGCGGCGCCGCTCCCCGAGATGGCGGTCGATCCAGGCGGCGCAGGCCTTGCCGTCGTCCGGCCCCAGCTCCGAGAAATCCCGCAGGTCCAGCGGCTTTTCATCCAGCCGCTCGATCCGGGCGAGCTGGAGAAAATTACTGGTAAGATTGAAAAGCAGGCCGTGGCGGGCCTTGCGGGTAAGCAGGGACATGGAGCAGTTGAAACCGGAATAGCCTAGACGACCCGCAATGCGAGAACAAGTTGCTCCCCTGCAACGGGCTCAGGCAGGGGGCAGGCGGACAGGCCGTTGGCGGCGGGCAGGTCAGAAAGTGATCCGTTCACCGCTGGCCGTGAGCTCCCGCCACTCGGTCAGCAGGTAGGAGGGTTCGACGCCGCTGAAGGTGGTTTGGCGGAGGGTGGTGTCGTAGCGCAGATTGGTCACTCCTCCGAAGATCAGATTCCGGGCCGAAAGGGCGCCATAGAGGATGCGGTTGGCGCCGAGAACATTGAATCGCCCGTTGGGCATGTAGAGCACGCCGTGGAAAGGGGTGGCGGTGCTGATATCCGGCGCGGTGGCGGTGGTCGTGGCGTAGATGGCTACGTTGCGGGGCAATTTGGACTGGTTGTCGATGCCGTTGCCGTAGATGGCGAGGTCACCCCCGATGAACATCTCCAGTTTGGCCGTGCCGTTGTTCAGGACGTTGATGCGCGCGGAGCCGCCGTAGAGACTGTGGTAGTAGGTGCCGGTGACGACGATCCTCACCGGGCCGTTGATGTTGTAGATGCGGTTGTCGCGGATATCCAGGTTGCCCGCGAAACGGTAGGTTTGCCAGGTGGTGTCCTGCGCGTTGCCCAGCTCATGGGTGGCATTGCTGTTGGGCAGGGCGGTCACGGTGCCGACATTGGGCGTGACGATGTCGGGCTGCGGAATGAACGGGCTGCGGCTGATCCGGGTAAGATCCACGTTGGGCGCTCCCGGGCTGTTCGGCCCCTTGACCGTGGCGGAGGCGCCGAACGAAACCCGCGGGGCGAAAGGGCTCGAAGGGCTGGAAGGTGCGGCCACGTAGCCGCGGACTGCCGGACTGGTGAGGGTAACGGCCGTGGCGCCGGTATTGCCGCCGGCAATTACGGCAGACCAGCCGAGGTTGCGGGCGGTGCCGCTGTAGGGGGAAAGATTTGAGTTGTAGGTTTCGGGATTGTAGCCGACGCCGGCCCCCCGGGATGAGTCGTAGCTGTCCACGGTGCCGCCCGAGCTGAAAGTAACAGTCTCGGTTGCGGCGGCGGCGTTGGGAAACAGCGGGGCGGGCGCCACCAGCGCGCGCAGTTGCGTGCGGAGCGTCGTGCCGGTGGCATCGGGGAGGACGACCGTGCCCTCGGTGTAGATCACCGGGGCATTGGTGGCCCAATAGGTCGCGTCAAAGGGGACCTTGTTGGTGTGATTGGCGATGCAGCGATACCAGACCCCGCCGTGGGCGACGTAGTCGCCGACGCTGTAGTTGGCCGCAGAATTCCAAGCATGGGCGGCAAGCCGCTGCGCATCGCTCCAGTAAGTGGTGCCCGGTGGAACTCCGGCAAAGGCTTCCTCCGCGCTCCAGGTGGCGGCGCTGGCCCAATGGGTGGCGTTAGGCGGCGGCTGGCTGGTGGCGTGTGCGAGGATGCAGCGATACCAAATCCCGTCGCGCATGACGATATCGTTCAGGTTGTAGGCGCCCGGGGTCCAGTCCTGCGAACGGAGCGGGGCGGTGGACCAGAAGGTGGCATTGGGTGGGCCTTGATTGGTGTGCGTGCGGATACAGCGATACCAGCTGCCGGCGCGATGGACGATGTCACCGATGTTGTAGGCGCCTGAGTTGCTCCAGGTGGCATTGGCTGAGCCGGAGGCCACGCTCCACGCCAAGCCGAGATTGGGCTGGGAGTTTTGGTTGGCCGAGAAGGCGCGATACCATTGTCCTCCGTGCAGCACGAAATCGTTCATGCGGTAGCGGGTGGTGCTGTTCCACACGGCATCGAGTTGAAAGGCGTTGTAGTTGTCCACCCGGACCTTGATGGAGGTGGTCGCGCCGGTGCTGCCGAATTTGTTGGCCGCAAAGGTGATCGTGCGCGTGGCGGTGCTGCCGCTGAGGGTCCAGCCGCTCCAGTTGTTGTTGTTGAAGGCCCACAGTGCGCGCTCCAGCCCCATCTCCGCCAGTTGCTTGCTCACGCTGGTTTGGAAGGCGCGGTTGGCCAGCCGGGTGGCCTGGTTGCTCACCGCGAGATGCGCGGCCAGGCCGATGCCCATGACGGCAATCACGCAAAGGGCGACGAGGACGACGGAGCCCCGGCGGTCGGAGTGGCGGATAGGACGGATCACGGCAGCCAGGGTTTGTTGCGCATGATCAGCTTGGGCGAGGCGACCCGGTAAACCTGGGTCCGCGTGCCGTTGGCGACGCTGCCGGCCTGCGCGCTGAAGGCCATGGAAAGTTGATCAATGCCGGAGAGGTAATTCACGAACGTCGTGTAGGGTCGGCCGTAGCTGTCGTAGTAGGTGAAGCTGAAATCAAGCAGGTTGATGTGGATGATGTCTGCAGCGCCGCCCTGCGGGGTGCGCGTGAGAGTCTGGGTCGTGCTGTTGTAGGAGTAGGTGACGGTGGTGGTGCCCGCCGCCGTCGGCAGCCGCAGGGTCACGCTGCTGGCGCTGGGGGTGCCGGAAATCCCGATGGCCATGGCCACATCCTGGGCGAACAGCGCCAAGGTCTGCCGGCCTTGGGTTTCCATGGCCGGCTGGTTGGCCGAGCTGACCCCGAGGGTGCGGGTAAAGCTGCGCGCCAGAAACACGTAGCTGGAGAGCAGCGCCCCCATGATCATGACCGAGAGGCTGAGGCCGATGAGCAGCTCGACCAGCGTGAACCCGGCACGGAATCTGGAGACGGGGGCTTTCACGAGCGCTGGTAGGACAGGTGCAGTCCGTATTTGCCCAGATAGGTCGAGGCCCGGCGGGAATAGCTGAAAGTGACCAACTGTCCGCCGGAGGTGCGGCTGGTCTTCACGGTCCAGGTGACGGTGAAGTTGACCTCGCGAAGATTGGTCTCGGGGTTGGGGTTGGTGAAATTGCGCGTGAGCACATAGGTGGCGCCGGAGGCCGCCACGGCGCCGGTGAACTGGCTGTCGATGGTTAGCGTGGTGTTGTTGGCCGTGAGCCCGCTGATGTCGGACCATGAGGTCAGCCGGATCTTGTCGATTTCGTGGGCGAGGATCTGGCCGGCGAGGGTCTCGCGCCGGGCGTGGTCCATGCCGTTGGCACTCAGTGTTACCGCCCCGATCATTCCCACAAAACCTACCAGCAGCAGGGTCGAAGCCATCATCACCTCCACGAGAGTGAACCCGGCGCGGCGGCGGGTGGGAGGGATTTGGGATTCGGCACAATGCATGGACGGCAACATTGAGGGAATATCCCCGTCCGCCCGGCTCGCAAGGGCGATTCGCGAGCAGGGGTGTCCTACAACAGTCGGTGGGCCTGCGCCCAGCGCACGAAGTCGGCCTCCAGCGCATCGAACGACTCGATGACGAACAACGGATCCTGAAAGTGCCAGATGTCGTAAGACTGCGCCGCGATGCGCTCCGGCACGGCGGGATGCTTGGTCACCTTTTCCGTGAGACTGTGCAGCGTCTCGGCCGGCGAGGAGATGATGCCGTTGCCATAGATGCGCAGGCCGCCGGGATTGCGGATGAGCCCGAACTCCACCGTGAACCAGTAGATGCGGGTGAGCCCTTCCATGATGCCGGCATCCCGGCAGGCGAGGGCCGCCTGGCCGATTTTCTGGTAAAAATCCGCGAAGCGCGGGTGCATGATCATCGGCGTGTGGCCGTAGATGTCGTGGAAGCAGTCCGGCGCCGGGGTGTAGTCAAGTTCGTGCCGGCCGCGGACATAGTCCGTGCAGGGAAAAATGCGTCGGGCGAGGTAACCGAAGAAATCGGCCGCATCGAGCAACCCGGGCGTGCGGGCGATGCGCCAGCCGGTGGCAGCCTGCAGGCGCCGGGAAACCGCCGCCAGCGCGGGGATATTTTTGCGGTCAAGATCCAGCGCGGCGAGTCCGGTGAGAAATTCATCGGCCGCCCGGCCCGGGAGCAGCTCCGTCTGGCGGGCAAACAGATCGCGCCAGACGGAGTGCTCCTCCGGGGTGTAGTCAGGGTAAGGACATTCGTCGCCGACCGGCAGCGGCGCGGTCAGTTTGTGGGGGATGCAGCGGGGATCATCGCCCGCGGTGGGCGTGTTCGCGCCGGGGCTGGTGGCAGGAACGGGGGAAGGCATTTCATCTCCGGGTTGGGGTGGGGATGCGGGCGCCACGGAGGTGGCGCCATTTTGTATGGTCGCATGCTAACAGGCGGGGTGGGGAGCGGCCATCCTCCGAACGGGCTAAACCGCGGCCGGCGACTTTTCGCCGCTGTGTTTTTGCTTCGCGCCGGGCCGGTGGTCCGGACAAAAGCGGAGGTCATCCCATGCGACTCGCGACCCTCCTGCCCCATGCCAGTGTTGAGCCCGTGGTGGCGGCTGCTGCTCCGGACGGCACCTGGATCGAGCTGGCCGGACTCATCGGCCGGCCGGTGCCGCGGCTCGAGGACGGGCTGCCGTGGGTGTCGGCGCATCTCGCGCACACGGCGGAACGGGCGGCGGGCTGGACGGGGCCGCGTTACCGGGAGAGCGAGTTTCTGTTTCTGCCGCCGGTGTTGCGCCCGCCGGCCTTTCGGGATTTTTACGCCTTTGAGCAGCATGTAAAAACCTGCCGGGCCCGGCGCGGGCTGGAGATGGTGCCGGCGTGGTATGACCTCCCGGTTTTTTATTTTTCCAACCCGAGCGCGTTGGTCGGCCACGAAGGTGAAGTGAACGCCCCGGCGGGTTCGCAGGAACTCGATTTCGAACTCGAACTGGGCATCATCATCGGCCGGGCGGGCCGCGACATCGCCGTTGAGCGGGCGTGGGACCACGTGGCGGGGTTCACGATCCTCAACGACTTCAGTGCCCGCGATCTGCAGCGGATTGAGGTCACGGTCGGGCTTGGCCCGGCGAAGGGGAAAGATTTTGCCACGGGTCTTGGCCCTTGGTTGGTGACACGGGACGCGTGCGCCGACCGGATCACGGGGGAAAAGCTGGACTTGGAGATGGTTGCCCGGGTCAACGGACGGGAGTTGTCCCGCGGGAATGTGGCCGCGTTGCATCACTCGATCCCGCGGCTGATCGCGCAGGCCTCGCGCGATGCGGAGCTGTTTCCCGGCGACCTGATCGGCACGGGCACCGTCGGCACCGGCTGCATCCTTGAGCTGGGACCGGAAAACACCGACGGCTGGCTCAAGCCCGGCGATGTGGTCGAGCTGGAAATCGAGCGCCTCGGCGTCCTCCGCCACCGCGTAGTCGCCCGGCGTTGACCCGCGCAACCCCTCCTTGCCTGCCCGTGGCGCCGAACAACATTTCACGGTTACGTGAAATATTACGGCGCGGGCGGCGGCGGGGAAATTGCGTGGACAGGAGACGAACGCGGCAGGCATCCTGCTGACCAACGCCCGTGAAAGTGCCCGATGCCGAAACCGCCCGCTGGTTTGCCGAGGAAGTGCAGGTGCATGCACCTGCACTGCGGGCATGGCTGCGGAGCCGGTTTCCATCGCAACTGGATGTGGATGATTTGATCCAGGAGGCCTATGTGCGGATATTGAAGGCCCGGGCGGCCGGGACGGTGCGGACCCCGCGGTCCCTCTTGTTTACGACGGCCCGCAACCTGGCGCTCGATGTCCTGCGCCGCGAGCGGGTGATTCCGATGGAGCCGATAACGGAAAATGACTTCCGGTCCGTCATGGCTGGTGAGACCGGCGTGCCCGAAGCCGTCGGCCAGATCCAGGAACTCGAACTTTTGACCCAAGCCATCCAATCCCTGCCCGACCGCTGCCGCCAGGTCCTCACTCTGCGCAAGATCTACGGACTTTCGCAGCGGGCGATCGCGGCCCAGCTCGGCATCGCCGAGCACACGGTGGAGGCGCAGGTCGCCAACGGCATGCGTCGCTGCGCCGATTTCCTCGCCCGTCACGGTCTCCCTTAAAATTCCCCGCCCCAATGCCCGACCCCAAATCTGCCACGACCGACACCATCGATGCCGCGGCCGCCCAATGGCTGGCCCGGCGCGATCGCGGACTCACCGCGACGGAGCAGGATGCCTACCTCCAATGGCTGCGCAGTGATCCGCGGCATGGCGGGGCGGTGGCGCGGTTGGAGCAGGCCTGGGGTGCGCTGGATGCCCTCAACTGTTGGCAGCCCGGGCACAGCGTGCAGCCCAATCCCGATCTGCTGGCAGTGCCGCGCCGACGGGTTGCCCGCTGGATACCGGCCGGTCTCGCCGCCGCGGCGGTCCTCGCGGCCGGATTTTTTCTCCTCTGGCCAGCCCGCGATCCGGCGGTCCCGCCGCCGACGCTCGCCACGGTCACCCAGAGCTATGAGCGGCGCCTCTTGCCGGACGGTTCCGTGATCGAGCTGAACCGGGGCGCGGCCGTGATCGTGGACTATTCGGCTGCCGGACGGCGGGTGGAACTGATGCAAGGCGAAGCGCATTTCACGGTCGCGAAGAATCCCGACCGGCCCTTTGTCGTGCAGGCCGGTCTTGTGACCATCCGGGCCGTGGGCACGGCTTTCAATGTCCGGCTGGAGCCGGATACGGTCGAGGTGCTCGTGACCGAAGGGCGCGTGCGGGTGGACAAGCCGGTCTCACCGACAGCCGGTCCGGTTGCGGAACTGCCATTGTTGGAGGCCGGGCAACGGGCGATCATCGCCACGGTGGATGCCGCGATGCAGGCGGTGGTGGCGCCGGTTTCCGTCGAGGACATCGCCACGGCTTTGGCCTGGCAGCCCAAGCGGCTGGAGTTTTTCGAGACCCCGCTCGACGAGGTGCTGACAGAATTCAACCGGCACGGCGGCCCGCAGCTCGTCATCGGCGACCCGTCGCTGGTTGCGCTGCGCGTGGGCGGCAGCTTCCGGGCCGACAACGCCGAGGCTTTTGTCCGCCTGCTCGAGGGCGGATTCGGTGTGCAGGCGGAGCGCACGGCCGGCCGGATCATCCTGCGCCGGGCCCGCTGAACGGGCCGGGCGGCGGCACCGGAGAAATTTTACCGGAATTTTTCTAACGGAACCGCGGGTTTTGTTCGTCAGGGCCGGTTGGAGGGTTGGAGTTCCGACTGCGGAACGCCAATCCGCCCTGACCACCACCACATGACTACACCATCACCGTTCAGCCGGCAGGGGCCGGCTCGTTTCATTGCGCGGTCGCTTTTGGCGGCTGCTTTGTTTTTGGGCCTGGCCGTCACCGGCTTGGCGGCCAAGAAAGCCTATAACCTGCCCGCGGAAGACGCGGCGGTGGCCTTGCGGCAGTTTGCCGAGCAGGCCGGCGTCGAAATCGTCTATTCCGCCGAAGCGGTGCGCGGCGTGCGCACCAATGCCGTGACGGGCGAATTCACGGCGCTGGACGCCGTCAACCGCCTGATCGCCGGCACGGACCTCCTGGCGGTGCAGGACGAGAAGACCGGCGCCATCGCCGTCAACCGCACGCCCGCGCTGGCGGAGCCCGGCCCCCGGCGCGGCTCCGTCCGCAGCGATGATGGTTCCATCGTTTTGGATGAGGTCGAGATCTCCGCCTCGAAGGTCGGTGGCCTCAACAACCAGACCATCCTGCGCACCGACGAGCAGGGGGCGCTCGCCTACAGCGTGATCAGCCGCGTGGACATCGAGCGCATGGGCGTCACCAGCATTGAGGAGCTTTTCCGTCTCATCCCGCAGACGTCGGACTACGGCAGCGTCTCGCTGCAGGGTGCCGCCAACAACCCCGCCTTTGCGGGTGGCGCCACCTACCAAAATTCCGAGGTGAAGCTGCGCGGCTTTTCCTCGCTGCAGACCACCATCCTGATCAACGGTCGCCGGCTCCAGCGCGGCAACCTCAGCGCTGGGCCCGATCTGAACCGCATCCCCACCGCGGCCATCGACCGCATCGAAATCCTGCCCTCCTCGGCTTCGGCCATCTACGGTGGCGGCGCGATCGGCGGCGCGATCAACATCATCCTCCGCAAAGACTACACCGGCCGCGATGTGACGGTGGGCTTCGGCACCAGCACCGATGGCGGCGCCGAGCGCTACCAGTTCACCTACTTCGAAGGTCGCACGCTCAACGGCGGCAAAACCCAGTTTTCCTACACCATCAATTACGAACACAGCGAGCCGCTCTACAATGGCGACCGCGGTTACCTGCAGCGCGCGCTCCGGCGCTACCCGCAGAACACGACCGTAACGGTCGGCGGTCGCTCGGCCTTCGAGCAATACATGCTGCAGGCTTACGCGGGCATGCCGGGCACCATCATCATCAACTCCACCACCGGCACGCTCCCGATCCCGGGTGTCACGGGAGCGCGCTATGCCGCGATCCCGGCCGGTCAGGATGGCACCGGTCTCACGCCGGCTTCCTTCGTGGCCACGGCTGGTCAGGCGAATCTGGGCGACCGTTACAAACGGTCGCTGATTTACCGTCCTGAGGACCGTTATTCGCTCAACGCCCAGTTGGAGCATGAAGTGTCGCCCGACAAACTTTCGCTCTATGCGGAAGCGGGGGTGAGCTACTTCCGTTCGGAATACAGTTTTCCGATGTTCCTTTCGACGCTTAACCTTACGGCTACCGATCCGCTCAACCCCTTTCGCACCAATGTGACCCCGGGTTTTGTCGGCGTGCCGGTTTCAATTTATTACGATCCGGTGGACCTCCCCGATCCCAGCATCTTCCAGGAGCGGCAGGGCGCACGCGTTTTGCTCGGCGCCAAGGGCAAACTTAATGACAACTGGGAATGGTCCCTCGACGGCACGGGTGAATACGGCCGCAGTCACTCGACCGGCGTCAATACGAACCAGAACTTGACCAACTTCCTGACCAGCACCGCCACGGGCACGCTCAACCAGGCCCAGCGCCGCGCGCTCTACAACCCGTTGGCCGACCACAACGCGTTTCCGCGCTACGACGTGATGGCGGAGTATTTGGAATATAACCGGCAGTATACCTACTACAACAGTCTCTCGCAGGTGAATCTCCGCGTGGTGGGCGATTTGTTTGAGCTGCCCGCCGGTCCGGTGCAGATCTCCCCCGGTGCGGAGGTGATTTGGGCCCAGTATCGCACGCGTGCCACCGTGGGGGTGAGCGAGGCCATCCGCCTGGCCATCCCCACCGGAATCATCGGACCGAGCGATACCAGCGCCCAGCAAGCCCGGCGCACGGAGTCGGTCTTCTTTGAGAGCGTCGTGCCCCTGGTCGGCCCCGCGTGGCGTCCGGTGCCCATCGAGTCGGCCGAGCTGAATCTCGGAGTCCGCTGGGAAGGCACCGACGATTCGACCGATGCGACGAGCCCGGCGGTGGCGCTGCGCCTAGCCCCGACCAAGGACATCGCCTTCCGCGTGTCTTATGCCGAGGGATTTTTTCCGCCCGACCAAGCCCAGTATGAAGGCGCACGGGTGAACCCCGCGGGCATCACGCCGTTTACCGACCCGGCCCGTGGCAACCTCTCCTACAATTACACCAAGGAGGAAATCTCCGGCGGCAATCCCGACCTCAAGCCCGAGACCTCCAAGGCTTGGAATTACGGCATCATCTTCACGCCGCGGGCGGTTTCCGGCCTGACCCTGACGCTGGATTTCTGGAAGATTGAAAAGGAGAACGCGATCCTGATCGTGAACGGCCCCTCCCAGTTGCTCGCCTCGCCCGAGTCCTACCCGGGTCGCATCCAGCGCGCCGCGCCTTCCGCTTCGGACATCGCCAACGGCTGGCTCGGCGTGGTGACTTCGGTGGACTACCGCCCCATCAACGTCGGCTTTACCCAGACCGAAGGCGCGGACATCAAGGCTCGCTACACTTATGACCTCGGCGCCATGGGCAAGCTCACCTCCCTCACTTCGGCAACTTGGGTCAACTCGTTCCGCGACCAGATCCTCCCGATCAATCCCATTGTGGAGCGAGTTAACAGCTCGGGCAACCCGCTCAAGTGGCGCGGCAACTCGTCCCTCTTCTGGGAGTATGGCCGCTGGACCACCGGTTTGACCGCGACCTACATCAACTCCTACACCGCCAACACCACCACGCCGTCGTCGGCCTTCCCGACCGGCAACGGACTCGACGGCGACCGCATCGCTTCGGCCACGCTGTGGGACCTGCAGCTCACCTACCAGATCCCGGCCGGGCGCGGCATCGACCGTGGTTGGCAGAGCTGGTTCAACGACACCAAGTGGACGCTCGGCGTGCGCAATGTGCTGAACAAGGAGCCGGCCTTCCGGACCGATACCTACAGTTTCTACAGCCGCTATGAGGATCCGCGCCAGCGCTACGTCACGCTGGCGGTGAAGAAGAGCCTCTAACCATCAACCCTCTGGGGCGGCCGGCAACGGCCGCCCTTTTTTACATTATGAAAATCCTTCGCCTCCTTCCATGTTTTCTCGCGGCGATTGCCGCCGCTCCCGCCCAGGACGCCCCGGTGGTTGATCCCGCCGCCACCGCCATTTGGGCCGAGCATGCCCGCGGCATGGGCAACCGCGGCGATGGTCGCGCCAATGTCGATTTCGAACTCGTCAGCGGCAAAGCCATCGAGTTTTTCGAAAAATACCCGGATGAACGCCGCGTCGGCGGTATTCTTTTCAACCTGAGCAGCTTTGGCGACTGGCTTGCCCAGGAAGAGCGCACGGCCGCGCAAAGCCCGGCCTGGCGGCAGCATCTGCGCACCGTGGTGGCCGATGCCCTGCAAAACAAAACTTGGCCCGACAATGTCTGGGCCGGTCTGAACTGGCTCGCCCTGCGCAACGAGATCTCGATCCAGCAGACCACCGGGGCTGCGCCCGATCTGGCGGCGTTGCGCGCCCGCACCGATACCGTGGCGGCCCGCACCCCGGCTGCGCCCTACCGCGTGTTCATGGAGCAAAATTACCTCGAGCAGTTGCGCATCCACGATGCGGATGCGGTGATGGATTTCCTGCAATCCATCGCGGCGAGCGACGTGCCGGACCTCGCGAAGCTGGGCACCGGTGAACTGGCCATCGAGGATATCCGGCGCCATCCGATGGAGCTGAAATTCACCGCCGTGGACGGCACCGAGGTGGACCTCGCGCAGTTGCGCGGCCAGGTCGTGCTCATCGACTGCTGGGCCACCTGGTGTTTGCCGTGCATCAAGGAGCTGCCCAACATCAAGGCGGCGGTGGCCAAGTGGGGGAGCAAAGGCTTCACCGTCGTCGGCATTTCCTTCGACCGGCCGGCGGACCGCGAGAAGCTCGTGAAATTCATCGCCGAGCACGACCTCGACTGGCCGCACTGGTTTCATGATGGCGGCGGCCGCAATCCTTTCGGCCTCAAATACAACATCCGCAGCATCCCCGCGACCTTCCTGCTGGGCCGTGACGGCCGCCTCGTGACGACCGACACTCACGGCGCCAAGCTCGACGCCGCGCTGGAAAAACTCCTCGGTAACAAATAAGCCCGGGCGGACCGGGAAACAAACTCAAGCCGGCTGCAGGCCGGCTTTTTTGTGCCCGCGATTGGCCTACCGGTTCAGGAGCGCGGCGACGCGGGTGCGGCCGCGGACACCGAGTTTCTGGAAGATGGCGGCGAGCTGGGTCTTGATGGTGAGCGGGCTGCGGCGCAGCTCCGCGGCAATCTCGGCCGTGCGCAGGCCCTCGCGCACCCTCATGGCCACCTCGCGCTCGCGCTCGGAGAGCCGGGCGAGGAGCGCAACGGCGCCGGGCGAAAGCGGCCGGTGGCGGTCGCCGCGCGGCCGGCGGTAGTCGAGCTGGATGTGGAAGGCACCCGGTGTGCCCGGGCCGGCCGGCGCGTGCAGCTTGATGCGCGCGTGCAGTCCGCGCGTGTGGTCGCTCACGACTTCGGGATGCACCGGCGATTCCGGTTGCGCGTCGTGCGCGTCACGCAGCCGGGCGCAGACCTCCGCCAACGCCGCGGGCAGGGCGAACTCCTCGCGCACGCGGAGCGCGGCGGCTTTGCGCTCGCCGAAATTCCACACCGCGCAGGCACGCGCGGCCTCGACGTTGAACCATAGCGGGCGCAGCTCGCGGTCGAGCAGGAGCAGCCCCACGGGCACGTCTTCCAGCATCGATTCATAATGCGCGAGCCGCAGGGCGGCGCCTTCCGGCGGGGGTGACGCGGGGCGGTAGGACATGGCTACAGCATGCACGTCGGATTGACGGGCGCAAGCGCCGCTTACTCCCTTTGGCCGATGGACCCGGCGGAGGTCCGCGGCTAGATTGGCGGGAGCCCCGCCACCACCATGAGCACGACTTTTTTTGAGAAGCCCAAGCAACGCAAACCTGACGCCAATCCCCTCGGGCTGCGCGGCGTGGACCACATCGAGTTCATCGTGGACAACGCCGACCAGTGGCGGGACTTCTTCCGCGACCGTTACGGCATGACCGCGCGGTTTTACGCGGACGAAAAGACGGGTGTGAAAGGCCGGCGCGCCCACGTGGTGGGGCAGGGGCGGATCAATTTCATCGTGGCCGAGCCGCAGGGCCGCGGCCCCGAGGCCGACTTCATGCGCTGGCACCTCGACCAGCACGGCTGCGGCGTGCGCGACGTGGCCTTCCGCGTGCAGGACGCCCGCCATGCGATCGACGAGGCCGTGCGTCGCGGCGCGAAATCGGTCCGCGCCCTCGACCAGCACGAGGAGTTCAACGGCGCGACCATCGCCGCCTACGGCGACACGGTGCACACCTTCATCGAGCGCAAGCCGCACACCGGCTTTGCGCCCGGTTACGTCTCGGTGCCGGGCGTGGTCGAGGAGGGCGACATCCACTTTGCGATGATCGACCATGTGGTCGCCAACGTGGAGCGCATGGAGGAATGGGTGAAGTTCTACGAGCAGGTCTTCGGGTTCGACCTCTACATGCACTTCGACATCAACACCGGGCGCAGCGCCCTCATGTCGAAGGTGGTGAGCCCGACCGACGGCTGGGTGAAGCTGCCCATCAATGAGCCCTCCTCCAAAAATTCGCAGATCCAGGAGTTCCTCGACCAATACAACGGCCCGGGCGTGCAGCACATCGCCCTGCTCACGCCCGACATCATGAAGACCGTCGCCGCCATGCGCCGCATGGGCCAGGACTTCCTCGAGGTGCCCGACACCTACTACGATGCCGAGTTCGACCAGCGCATCGGCGAGATCGAGGAGGACAAGGAAGAGCTGCGGAAGCTCAAGATCCTCGTGGACCGCGACCACGACGGCTACCTGCTGCAGCTCTTCACCAAGTGCGTCTTCGCCCGTCCCACGCTGTTTTTTGAGATCATCCAGCGCCGCGGCCGGGCCATGGGTTTCGGCGAGGGCAACTTCCGCGCGCTCTTCGAGGCCATCGAGCGCGAGCAGGCCCGACGGGGCTCACTATAATCGCGGATTTCGGAATGCGGATTGCGGAATAGACCGACCCAAGGTTGCATTCACGAGAGCCGGTATTAACGATGATTTCCAATAAAAGTGACGACCGATATGAGCTGGGTAGGGGCCGATCTCCGAGCGGCCCGCCCGGAGGTCGGGCCCTACCTTACGGTCACTTCTTTGGGTAAGTCCCAATAAGTCCGCAATCTGGGATCTCCATTCCACAATTCCCCATGCCCCACTACCTCAAACTCGGCTCCATCCCGCGGAAGCATCACATCAAATTTCCGCGCGAGGCGGCCGCCAGCTACAAGGGCGAGGGGCTGCACTACGAGCATGTCGTCACCACCGAGGGCTTCGACCGCGCCTATACGATTCTTAATCACACCAAGCCGCCCACGCGGGTGAAGAGCGTCGAGCGTTTCGGGGACTGGGCGCTCACGCCCGGCGCGCCCACGCCGCTGCGCCACCACCACCTCAAGTCCGCCGCGCTCCCGCGGGCGGGCGATCCCTACACCGGCCGCGTGCCGCTGATGTTCAACGCCGACATCACCTGCCTGCGCTGCCGGCCGGCCACCGCGATGGCGGCGGGCTATGACTTTTACCGCAACGGCCGCAGCGACGATGTGATCTTCGTGTGGCGCGGCGCGGGCTGGTTGGAGAGCAACTTCGGCCGGCTGCGCTACCGGCAGGACGACTATATCGTCATCCCGCGCGGCACTGTCTACCGGCTCGTGCCCGACGACATCACGCAGGAGGATTACCTCATCCTGGAGTCCGCCCACCCGGTGCGCATCCCGGCGCGTTATCTGCATCCCGAGGGCCAGATCCGGATGGGCGCACCCTACAGCGAGCGCGATTTTCACGGCCCCACCGAACTCGCGCCGCGCGACGAGGAGGGCGACTTCGCCGTGCTCACCAAGGACCGGGGGCGCTTCACCAGGAACGTCATGGCGAGCCATCCTTTCGATGTCGTGGGGTGGGACGGCTACCTGTATCCGTTCACTTTCAACGCGAATGATTTCGAGCCGCTCACCGGCACGGTCCATCTGCCGCCGCCCGTGCACCAGACCTTTGAGATCAACGGCTTTGTGATCTGCACCTTTGCGCCGCGCTTCCTCGACCTCCATCCCGAGGCCATCAAGGTGCCGTGGGCGCACGACAACACCGAGGCCGACGAGGTGCTGTTCTACGTGCGGGGCCAGTTTGGTTCCCGCAAGGGCGTGGAGCCCGGTTCGTTCACGCTGCATCCGCAGGGCATTCCGCACGGGCCGCATCCGGGCACGACGCTGAAGAGCTTCGCGCACACGCGCACGGAGGAACTGGCGGTCATGTTCGACACCGCGCAGCCGCTCGAGCTCACCGCGCAGGCCATGGCGCTTGACGATCCCAACTATCCGCTCAGCTGGCTGGGCTGAAGGTTGCCATCTCCGCCGCCGCGGCTTCTCCTGATCCCACCATGCAGCTCGATTTTTCCGCCCTCGACGCCCGCACGGCCTACCAGTGGATGATTTCCACGATCCTGCCGCGACCGATCGCCTGGGTTTCCACCATCTCGGCCGACGGCAAAACCAACCTCGCCCCTTTTTCCTTCTTCCAAGGCATCACCGCCAATCCGCCGACCCTGATGTTTGTGCCGGTCAACAACCGGCAGGGCGTGAAGAAGGATACCGTGCGCAACATCGAGGCCGTGCCCGAGTTTGTCGTGAACCTCGTCTCGCACGAACTGGGCGAGCAGATGAACCGCACCGCGGCCCTGCTGCCCTACGGTGACAGCGAGTTCGAAAAGTTCGGCATAGTTTCTGCGCCCTCGACAAAGGTCCGCCCGCCCCGGGTCGCTGCGGCGCCTGTGGCCTTTGAGTGCACGCTGGATCGCATCGTCCATATCGGTGAAGGCCCGCTCGCGGCCAATGTGGTCTTCGGCCGCATCCACGCGGCCCACATCAGCGACGCCATCCTTGGCGCCGACGGCCGGCCCGACGCCCGCAAGCTCGACCTTATCGGCCGCCTCGGCGGCGAGGATTACGCGACCACGCGCGAAATCTTCACCATCGAGCGCCCGGATTGACCCCCAATCGTTCTCATTCTCGTAATCTTTCTCGTTCTCTGCTTGGTTCAGTATTGAGAGAACGATTACGAGTAAGAGAACGAGAACGATAAATACCCCCATGCCCGACATCGTCATCCTCTCCGCCACGCGCACCCCCATCGCCGCCTTCCAAGGCGGGCTTGCCTCCGTTCCCGCCGCGAGGCTCGGCGCCGCCGCCATCAAGGGCGCGGTGGCCCGCGCCGGCGTCGCGCCGGCCAATGTCACCGACGTGCTCATGGGCAACGTGCTCCAGGCCGGGCAGGGCCAGGCGCCGGCGCGCCAGGCTGCCATCCATGCCGGCCTCCCGCCGTCCGCCCGTGCCGTGACGATCCACAAGGTCTGCGGCTCCGGCCTGCAGGCCGTGATGCAGGGTGCGCATCTGCTGGGTGCGGGCATGGGCGAATTCGTCGTCGCCGGCGGCATGGAAAACATGTCGCAGGCGCCCTACCTGTTGCCCAAGGCGCGCGACGGCTACCGGCTAGGCCACCAACAGGTGGTGGATTCGCTGATCACCGACGGGCTCTGGGATCCCTACAACAACCTGCACATGGGCAACTGCGCCGAGCAATGCGCGGCCCAATACAAATTTTCCCGCGAGCAGCAGGACGCCTACGCCATCGAATCCTTCCAACGTGCCAACGCCGCGCAGAAGGAAGGCCGTTTTGCGGCGGAGATCACGCCGGTCGAACTCACCGACCCCAAGGGCAACGTGACCAAGATCGAGCACGATGAAGGTCCGGCGAAGGTGAAATATGAAAAGATCCCGACCCTGAAGGCCGCTTTCCAAAAGGATGGCACCATCACGCCCGCCAACGCCTCCTCGATCAACGACGGCGCCGCCGCGCTCGTGCTCGCGCCCGCCGAGGCCGCGCAGCGACACGGGTTGAAACCCGTGGCCCGGCTCGTCGCGTTCGGCGGTCATGCGCAGGACCCCGTGTGGTTCACCACCGCGCCGGTGCAGGCGGCGCAGCACGCGCTCAAGTCGGCTGGCTGGCAGGTTGGCGACGTGGATCTCTGGGAAGTGAACGAAGCCTTCGCCGTGGTGCCGATGGCATTCATGCGCGAACTCGGCGTCGCCGCGGACAAGGTCAACGTGAACGGCGGTGCCATCGCGCTCGGCCATCCCATCGGCTGCTCCGGCGCACGCATCCTCGTCACGCTCATCCATGCGCTCCGCCAGCGCGGCCTGAAACGCGGCGTCGCCGCCATCTGCATCGGCGGCGGCGAGGGCTTGGCGGCGTGCGTGGAAATCATTTGATTTGCCACGAAGACACGGAGGCGCGGAGAAGATAAGGAAACTCTCCGCGTCTCCATGACTCCGCGGCCATGACAGCAATGAACCCCGAATACCTCTGGCATCCTGAAGGCCACGCGTGGACGCGGGAGTCGCACCTCGCGCGGTTCATGCGTGCCCAAGGCTGCGCGACCCAGGACGAACTGCATGCGAAGTCGGTGCGCGACACGGCGTGGTTCTGGGACGCGGCGCTCAAGGACATGGGCGTCGAGTGGTTCACGCCCTTTCGGCAGGTGAAGGACGGGGCGCGCGGGTTTCCGTGGACGAAGTGGTTTGTCGGCGGCGAGATCAATGTCGCCCACAACTGCCTCGACCGCCATGTGCGCGACGGCCACGGCGACGAGGTGGCGTTGTATTACGAGGCGGATTCCGATGTGCCCGGCGACCGGCGCAGGCGCACCTTCGCGGAATTGAAAGCCGCGGTGGACGATTGCGCCGGCGCGCTGAAGTCCATGGGTGTCGGGCCGGGCGACAGCGTGGCGCTCTACGCGCCGATGCGCATCGAGACCGTCGAGGTCATGCTTGCCACCATGAAGATCGGTGCGCGCTTCGTGCCCATTTTTTGCGGCTATGGCGAGGCGGCGGTCGTCGAGCGCATCGAGTCCTGTCAGGCCAAGATCCTGTTTGCCGTCGAGCACCTGCACCGGCGCGGCAAGACCGTGGCGACCGGCGGCATCGCCCGGGCGGCCGCGGCCAAAGTGCCGAGCGTGCTGCGCGTCATCTGCTTCGATGGGCCGGACTGGATGCGCTTCCTGCGCGGCGCGCCGGGTTTCACCGGCTGCGAGCGCACCGCGGCGGAGGAGCCCTGCCTCATCATCTACACGAGTGGCACCACCGGCCGGCCCAAGGGCACCGTGCACACGCATGCCGGCTGCCTCGCCCAGATGGGCAAGGAGACGCGCTACGCCTTTGATGTGCGGCCGGGCGAGCCGTTCTTCTGGTTCACCGACATCGGCTGGATGATGGGCCCCTGGGAAATCATCGGTTGCCTGCTTTACCGCACCCCCATCGTGCTCTTCGACGGCGCGCCGGATTATCCGGATGCGGACCGGCTCTGGCGCACGCTGGAGCGGCTGCGGGTCGTTACCTTTGCGGCTTCGCCAACCTTGGTGCGGCTGTTCATGCGGGTCACCGAGGGCAAGGGTCCGCGCGGGCACGATCTGTCGCGGCTCCGGGTGCTCGGCTCGACCGGCGAACCGTGGGACGAGACCTCCTACCGCTGGTATTTCGAAAACATCGGCGGCGGACGCTGCCCGGTGATCAACATTTCCGGCGGCACCGAGATCGTCGGCTGCCATCTTTCCGCGACGCCGCTCACGCCGCTGCGCCCGTGTTCGCTCGGCCGGCCGGGGTTGGGCATGGATGTGGATGTCTTCACCGACGAGGGCAAACCGGCCCCGCGCGGCACGGTCGGACACCTCGTGTGCAAGCAGCCGGCGCCTTCGATGACGAAGAGCTTTCTGCACGACGATGCGCGCTACCTGGAAACCTACTTCAGCCGGTTCCCCGACGTGTGGTATCACGGCGACTGGGCGCGGCAGGACGAGGACGGCTCTTGGTTCGTGCTCGGGCGCAGTGACGACACGATCAAGGTCGCGGGCAAGCGGGTCGGTCCCGCCGAGGTCGAGGGCGTCCTGATCACGCATCCCGCGGTGAGCGAGGCGGCGGTGATCGGTGCGCCCGACGAACTCAAGGGGCAGGTGCTGGTGTGTTTCGTCGTGCTCAAGCCCGGCGCGGCCCAAACGACGGAGAGGGAACTGATCGCCCACGTCGCGGCCCAGATGGGCAAGCCGCTCGCCCCCAAGGCGGTGCATGTGGTCGGCGCGCTGCCCAAGACCCGGAGCGGAAAAATCCTCCGCGGCACCATCCTCCGCGTTTTCACCGGCCGGCCGGCCGGTGACCTCACCAGCGTGGACAACCCGGCGGCGCTGGATGCCATCCGCGCGCTGGTTTGACCGGCGGTTCCTGCGCGGATCCCCGGCGAATCATTTCACTTAACAAGTGAAATGTTGTCCGTGCGATGCTTGCTGCAGGCCGGGCTGATTTTGGTGCTTTCGGGCTACGATGGGCGGCTGGACTCACATGCGGCGCCGGGTGAAATGAAGTCCGCGCCGCCACCCCATGGACACCCCCTTCAAGACCATCATCGAGCCGTTTCGCATCAAGTCGGTGGAGCCGATCCGGTTCACCACCCGTGCCGAGCGCGCCGCGCTTCTCACCGCCGCCGGCTACAATCCCTTTCTGCTGCGCGCCGAGCATGTGCTCATCGATTTGCTGACCGACTCCGGCACGGGCGCGATGTCGAAACACCAGTGGGCGGGCATGATGCGCGGCGACGAGAGCTACGCGGGGGCCGACTCCTTCTACCGGTTCGAGGCGGCGGTGCGCGACATCACCGGATTGAAGCACATCCTGCCCACCCACCAGGGCCGCGCGGCGGAGCGCGTGCTCTTCGGCACCGTGGTCAACGCGGGCGACATCGTGCCGAGCAACACCCATTTCGACACCACCCGGGCCAACATCGAGGCCCGGGGCGCCAGCGCGCTCGATCTGCCCGTGCCCGAAGGGCGCCAGCCCGCCCTGCGCGCGCCGTTCAAGGGCAACATGGACCTGGCCGCGCTCGAGCGCTGCCTGGCGGAAAATCCCGGCAGAGTGCCGCTGGTGATGCTGACGATCACCAACAACTCCGGCGGCGGCCAGCCGGTGTCGCTCGCCAACCTCCGCGGCGCGCGCGACCTCTGCCGGCGTTTCGGCGTGCCGCTGTTCCTCGACTGCTGCCGCTTCGCCGAGAACGCCTGGTTCATCAAACAGCGTGAGCCGGAATGGGCCGCGGTCACCCCGCTGGAGATTGCCCGCGCGATGTTTGCCTGCGCGGACGGCGCGACCATGAGCGCGAAGAAGGACGGGATGGCCAACATCGGTGGCTTCCTCGCGCTCAACGACGACGGCTGGGCGGAGCGGGCGAAGAACAATCTCATCCTCACCGAGGGATTTCCCACCTACGGCGGCCTCGCGGGCTATGATCTCGAAGCACTGGCCGTTGGCTTCTACGAGGCGTTGGACGAGGACTACCTGCGTTACCGCATCCGCTCGATTGAGTATCTCGGCGAGCAGCTCACGGCAGCCGGCGTGCCGATCGTGCAGCCCACCGGCGGCCATGCCGTTTACATTGATGCCAAGGCGATGCTGCCGCACCTCCCGCCCGGGGAGTATCCCGCCTGGGCGCTGAGCTGCGCGCTGTATCTGGAAGGCGGGGTGCGCGGCGTGGAGATCGGCTCGGTGATGTTTGGCCGTCAGCCGGACGGCACGGAAAAGCCGGCGGCGATGGAGCTGGTGAGGCTGGCGTTCCCGCGGCGGGTTTACACCCAGAGCCACGTGGACTACCTGGCCGAGGTCATCCGGCACGTCCACGCGCGGCGGGAAAGACTGCGCGGCCTGCGCATGGTCCACGCCCCGGCGGTCCTGCGGCATTTCACAGCCCGGTTTGAAGCGCTGGGCGGCGGGTTGATGACCTGACCATGCCGTTCATCCCGTCCGGCGACCGCTGGCTGCGGCGCAGTTGCAGCGGCCGCAGGCCTTGGCACAATTTTCCTCCTATGATCCCACCCCGTCTTATCCCGCTCGCGGGCGCCCTGTTGGCGGCCTGCACCCTGGCCGCCGATCCGGTTCCCGCCGGCTTCTCGGTCAAGCACATGGACCTCTCGGTCGATCCGCGCGTTGATTTCGCCAAATTCGCCGCCGGCGGCTGGTATAAACAGTTCGAAATGCCGGCCGACAAGTCGCGCTTCGGCGCCTTTGACGCACTGGAGGGAAAAAATTGGCGCGACCTCAAGGCCATCCTGGAAGAGGTCTCGGCAGAGACGCATCCGGCTGGCTCCATCCGGCAGAAAGTGGGCGATTATTTTTCCACCGCGATGGACACCGCGGCGATTGATGCCGCCGGCCTGACGCCGCTGCAACCCGAGCTCGACCTCATCGCCGGCATTGAAAACCTCGCCGATTTCGCCCGGGTGGTGTCCCAACTGCGTCAGACCGGCGGCGGCGGACTCTTCGGTCAGTTCGTGACGGCCGACCAAAAGCAGAGCGATCTCAATGCGCTCTATCTCGGCCAAGGCGGCTTCAGCCTGCCGAGCCGCGACTACTATTTTGCCGACCAGTTTGCCAAGATCCGCGAGGAATTTGCGAACCACGTGGCCAAGATGTTCGAGCTGGCCGGCGACTCGCCCGAGGCCGCGGAGGCCGGCGCTGCTGTCATCCTGTCCCTCGAAACCGCGCTGGCGGAAAACGCGAAGACCCCGTTGGAGCTGCGCGACCGCCTCGCCAACTACAACCGCCTCTCCCGCGCGGAGCTGGCCGCGCTGGTCAGCGCCATCCCGGTGCTCGACCTGCTCCGCGACTCCGGGCTCGATCTCTCGGCGACCGACTACGTGATCGTGGGCCAGCCGAAGTTCCTGGAAGGCCTGAACACCCTTTTGACCGCGCGTCCGATCGAGGATTGGAAAACCTACCTGCGCTACCGCACGCTGATCGGCGCCGCCTCGGCGCTCGCCCGGCCCTTCGACGAGGAGTCCTTCCGCTTTTATTCCACGGTGCTGCAAGGCACGCCCCAGATGGAGCCCCGCTGGCAGCGGGCCGCGCGCTGGACCGACCGGGCGCTCGGCGAGGCCCTTGGCGAGATCTATGTCGCCCGGCACTATCCGCCGGAGGCCAAGGCGCGGATGGATGAGATGATCGGCAACATCAAGGCCGTCATGCGCGACCGGCTGGCCCATCTCGAATGGATGAGCCCGGAGACGCGCGAGAAGGCACTCGCCAAGTTCGACCGCTTCGTGGCCCGCATCGGCTACCCGGATAAGTGGCGCGACTATTCGTCCGTCAACATCGTGGCGACGTCCTATTATGATAACGCGCGCGCGGTGGCCCGCTACAGCGTGCGCTACAATCAGGCCAAGCTCGGCCAGCCGGTGGACAAGGGCGAGTGGGCGATGACCCCGCCGACGGTGAACGCCTATTTCCAGCCCACGGCCAACCAGATCGTGTTCCCCGCCGGGATCCTCCAGCCGCCGTTCTTTGACTTCACCATGGATGACGCGGTCAACTACGGCTGCATCGGCGGCGTCATCGGCCACGAGATCACCCACGGCTTCGACGACCAGGGCCGCCGCTACGATGCGGACGGCAACCTCACCGACTGGTGGACCGAAGAGGACGCGGCCAAATTCCAGGCCCGCGCCCAGAAGCTCATCGAGCAGTTCAACGGCTACGAGGCGCTGCCCGGCCTTTACATCAACGGTGCGCTCGCCTTGGGGGAGAACATCGCCGACCTCGGCGGCGTTTCCATCGCCTACGAGGCCTTCCAGCGCTCGCTGGCCGGCAAACCGCGGCCGGAGAAGATCGACGGCTTCACGGCCGAGCAGCGTTTCTTCATCTCGTGGGCGCAGGGCTGGCGCACGGCCTACCGCGACGACGCCCTGCGCCGGCAGGTGATGGTCGGCCCGCACGCGCCCGGCCAGTTCCGCGCCGTCGGCGCGCTCGTCAACCAGCCGGAGTTCTTCGAGGCCTTCGACATCAAGGAAGGCGACCCGATGTGGCGCGCTCCCGGGGAACGCGTGAAGATCTGGTGAGATCTCCTGCAGTTTAACCAACAAGCCCGCATCAAACGATGCGGGCTTTTTTGCGACCTCAGCGGGCGGTCCAGCCGCCGTCGATGGGCAACGCGGCGCCCGTGATGGAGCGGGCGGATTCGCCGCAGAGGAACAGCGCGAGGGCGGCGACTTCCTCGATCGCCACGAAACGTTTCGTCGGCTGCGCCGCGAGGATCACCTCGCGGATGACGCGAGCGCGCGGCAGGTTGTGGGCCCTGGCCTGCGCCTCGATCTGGTTTTCGACCAGCGGGGTCAGCACGTAGCCGGGGCAGATCGCGTTGCAGGTGATGCCGGTTTCGGCGACTTCCAGCGCGACGGTTTTGGTGAGGCCGACCAAGCCGTGCTTGGCCGCGACGTAGGCGGACTTGAAAGGCGAGGCGACGAGCCCGTGCGCGGAGACGAGGTTGATGATGCGGCCCCAGTTGCGCCGCTTCATGCCGGGCAATGCGGCCTGGGTGGCGTGGAAGCTCGCGTTGAGCACCACGTCCTGGATTTCGCGCCACTTCTCCGGCGGAAACTCATCCACGGGGGCGACGTGCTGGAGACCGGCGTTGTTGACGAGGATATCCACCGTGCCGAACGCGGCTTCGGCTTCGCGGATCAGGGCGGTCACTTCCGCCGGCTTCGTCAGGTCGGCGCCGTGGTGCTGCACCCGGCTGCCGGTCGCGGCGAGTTCGGCGCACAGCTTGGCGATCAACGCCGGGTCGCCAAAACCGTTGAGCATGACATTGGCCCCGGCGGCGGCGAAGGCCCGCGCGATGCCGAGACCGATTCCGCTCGTGGAGCCGGTGACGACGGCGGTTTTATTTTTCAGCATGCCGGTTCTCCAAGGTTTGCAGCCAGTGGTCCAACTGGCGCCACGCATCGTAGCGGTCGATGCCGGTCAGGCAGAACGGCTCGGCGAAACGGCAGTGGTCGAAGCAGGGCTTGTGCGGGCAGGGAAGCCCGCCGACCCAGCCCGCCTGCGGATGGCCCGGCTTGAACAGTTCCGGCACCTGCGGGCCGAAAATCGTGAACGTGGGCACGCCGCACAGTGCCGCGACATGCCCCGGACCCGAGTCGTTGCCGAGAAAAGCGGTGCCTTGGGCGATGGTCTCAACGAGGTCGTCCATGCCGGCGGGCTGACGCGCGGTGGTTTCGCCGAACTCGCGCCAGCGCGGCAACTGCCACGCATCGCACAACACTTCGGCGGTCCAGCCGGCGGCGCGGAGCTTGGCGAGCAGCGTGGCGTAGCGGTCGAGCGGCCACACCCGCAGGCGCTGCGACGCGCCGCTGTGCAGCACGACGTGACGCGCCCGCGCCGGCCGCAGGCGCGAGCGGCCGGCGGGCACATCGGGCAGGCCGAGCTCGGCCGCGAGCCGCCGCCAAGCCTCGGGCCGGTGGGTGTGCTGCTCGCGCCGCAGGTCGCGGTCGAGCAACCAGCGCATACCCGGCCGGCCGAAGCCGAGGAGTTTTTCCGGCCGGGCAAACTTGAGAAAAATCTGATCCGAGACGAGAGGCCACACGGACACCGCGGCCTTGAAGTGCCGTGCCCGCAGGGCGCGGATCACCCCGGCGAGGCGCGACCAGGGCCAGCGCGGCAGATCCCAGCCGCCGGAAAACAGCGCCCACGGGGCGACGCACGGAATCAGTTCCACCTCCGGGGCAAACCGTTCCAGCAGGCCCGCAGCGTTGGGCACGGCCAGCAGCGTGACCTCGTAGCGCGTCACGGCGCTTTGCAGGAACGGCATGAGGATGGCGAGGTCGCCCATGCCGCGCAGTTCGGCCACCAGGAGCGCGGGTTTGTGCCGGGCGCGCGCGGGCCGGGCGGCGGGCAACTGGATCTCGGGCAGGGAGGCGGTGCTCATGGGAAAAGCCGGGCGCGGAGGTCGGCCGCCGTGGCCACGCCCGTCGTGCCGAGTTGGTGGACGACCACGGAGGCCGCGGCCTGCGCCAGCTCCATCGCCTCGCGCAGCGTGGCGCCGGCGGCGAGGGCGAGGCTGAGCATGGCGGTCACGGTATCGCCGGCGCCCACGATGTCGATGGGGCCGCGCAGGGGCAGCACGGGCACATGCTCCACCGTGCCGTCGGGAGCGGCGCCGACCATGCCGCGTTCCGCGAGGGTCACAAAGACCGGCCGGCCGTTGTGTCGCGCCAACTCCGCGGCGCCCGCGGTGACGGCGGCCATGGTGGCGGCCGGGCGGCCGGTGAGGACGGCGAACTCGACGGCATTCATCTTGAAGGCCAGCGGAGGAAAGTCGCCGAGGCCGTGCCGGCTGTCGGCCATGAGGGTGAGCCGCGGATGGGTGCGGGAGATTTCCGCGAGCGCCGCGAGCACGCCCGGGCTGATGACCCCGCAACCGCGGATGCCGGCCTGATCCATCACGATCAATACATCGAGCTGCGGGGCGAGAAGGTGCAGCGAGGCCGCCAGCGTTTGCTCCAGGTCGGGGGCGATGGGGGCGCTGGCTTTGAGGTCGAGCCGCGACAATTCCTCCGGCGGCCGTCCGGGGTGGTGCAGGAGCGGCTTGGTGTAGGTGAAGGTCGGCCGGTCGGCCCGGGTGTGGAAATGATCAAGCCGGAGATTTGCCAGCCGTTGCAGGGACCGGCGCAGTTCGAAGCCTTCGCCGTCGTCTCCGCATTCGCCGATTGGCCAGAGGACCGCCGGCGCCAGGGCGGCGAGGTTCTGCGTGATGTTGCCGGCGGCGCCGGGCTGGCAGCGCACGCGGGTGATGTGGTGGACCGGCAGGCCGGTTTCGATCGAGACCTCGGCCCGCGCGGGATCGATATCGAGATAACGGTCGAGCGAGAAATCACCCACGATGCCGACGCGCAGCCGGTGAAAGGCGGTCGTCAGGGCGGTGAAACGGTCCGGGGTCATGCGCTTGGAGGCAAACGCATCGGCCGGAGTGCGGCAATCGCGCTTTGCATTTTTATCGCCAGCACCCACGCTTGCGCAACATGGCGCAGTCCAACGACGCCCTGGCGGACTTCAAACCCGGTTCCCTGCGCGGGACGTCCGGTTACTTCCGTGTCGGCCAGACGCATGGCGGGCAGTGGTGGTTGATCGATCCCGAGGACCGGCCGTTTTTTGCCCGCGCGGTGCATGGCGTGCAGGCGGTGCCGGCCGCGGCGCATGATCCCGCGGCGCGGCTGCGGGCCTGGGGCTTCAACACGCTCGGCTGCGGGAGCGACCGGCTCTACCTTGAGGAAGGGCTCGCGTTCATGCCGGCGGTGGATTTCTGCCGCGGCGAAGGCTTGATGCCGCTGGCGGACGCCCGGGTGCCGGATGTGTTTGAAGCCGGCTGGCCGGAGCGGGCGCAGGCCCGGGCGGCGGAGGTCTGCGCGCCGCTGGCGGGGACCCGCGAGCTGTTGGGCTGGTTTACCGATGAGTTGCCCGCCTGGGCGCGGCCGGCGACAGGGGATCGCCCCGGGCTGCTCCAGAGCTGCCTGAGCCTTGAGCCGGTGCATGCTGCCTATCATGCGGCTTGGGAATTTGTCCTCGCGCTGCATGGCGGCCGGTGGGAGGCGCTGACCAAGGCCTGGGGCGAAACGCTCACGAACAAAGACGCCCTGCGCGAGCGGACGCGCTTGGAGCAGGGGTTGACGGGCCGCGGCTACCTGCGCGATGACGCCCAATGGGTGGAGGAATATGCCCGGCGGTATTTTTCCGTCGCGACGGCCGCGATCCGCACGCAGGCGCCGCATCATCTCGTGCTGGGCTGTCGGTGGGGCGGCCCGGCGACGGCCGCGATGCGGGCCGGCAACCTGAACCCGACGGTGGACGTGCGGGTGATTGACCACACCGAGCTGGCCGCGCAACCGGCGGCGGCCGCGCGGCCCGTGCTGCTGGCGGATTTCAACTGGACGCGGCCCGAGTTCATCCATGAAGCGGCCGCCCGGCCCCTGCGCCGGCTGACGGCGGTGGAGCGGATGCTGCGCCGCGGCCGGCTGGTGCTCAGCCGCGCCGTGGCCCATCCGGCGGTGATCGGCTATGCCTGGAGCCACTGGGCCGACCGGCCCGGCGAGCAGCCCCCCTTTGCCAGCGGCCTGGTGCATACGCATGATTGCGCAGCCCGGGAGCACACGGAATTGTTGACAGCCATCAACGACCGGGTGGAGGAACTGCGCAGCATGGCTGCAGTCACCAACGAGGAACCTGCATGAAATTTTTAACCGCACTGCTTTTGACGGGACTGGCCCTGGGTGTGACGGGCGGGTGCGCCTCGCGCCAGCCGGCCGGGGGTGCCCAAGGGCCCGTGGTCAGCGGCACCGTGAACTACCGGGCGCGGATCGCGCTGCCGGCGGATGCGGTGCTCACGCTCCGCCTGCTGGATGTCACCCGGCCGGATGCGCCGGCGATCGTGATCGCGGAGAAGAGCGTTTCCAATCCCGGCAATCCGCCCATCGCCTTTGAGCTGCCCTACCTGCCGGGCGACATCCGTGCGGGCCGGCAGATCGTGATTGATGCGCGCATCGAGGTGGCGGGGCGGCCGCGGTTTTACGCGGAGAAACCGCATCCGGTCACACCCGACTCGCTGTATCGCTCGCACGAGGTGTGGGTTGAGCTGACGAAGTGACGCCGGGCGCGGGCGGAGCTTTTGCTTGCACGGCGCGGCGCGGCGCGGCGTGCTCACCGGTGCGATGAGCCTCACAATCTGGTGCAACACGAAGTTTAATCCCGCGGCCACGGCGCGGCTGACCGCAGGCGTGGGGGCGCACCGGCTGGTGTGGGCCGAGACCGTCTCCAGCAACGTCCTGCAGGCCGGCAAACCGGATGCGTTGCTCGCGACCGCCGACGTGGCCTTCGGCCAGCCGTTGCCGACGGACTGTCTGAACCATGCCGGGCTGCGCTGGATCGAGGTGACGACGGCCGGTTACACGCGTTACGACACGCCGGAGTTCAAGGAGACGCTGCGCGCGCGCGGCGCCGTCTTCACCAACGCTTCCGAGGTTTTTGCCGATCCCTGTGCCCAGCATGTCATGGCGATGATGCTCGCGCTGGGCCGCAACCTGCTGCCGTCCTACCGCGACCAGTTGGGCGGCCATGACTGGAATTATGAGCAGCGCCGCTACGATTCGCGCCTGCTCACCGGCCAGACCGTGCTGCTGCTCGGCTACGGCGCCATCGGCCGGCGGCTGGCCGCGTTGCTCGCGCCGTATGGCATGACGGTCTATGCCGTGCGCCGGCAGACGCGCAGCGAGACGGGCGTGCGCATCATCCCCGAGGAAAAGATCAGCAGCGTGCTGCCGCTGGCCGACCATGTCGTGAACATCCTGCCCGACAACGCGGCCACCCGCGGCTACGTCAACGCGCGGCGGCTGGCTTGCTGCAAGCCCGGCGCCCGGTTCTACAACGTGGGCCGCGGCACGACGGTGGACGACAACGCACTGTTGGAGGCGCTGCGTTCCGGCCGCTTGGGCGCCGCCTACCTCGATGTCTTCGAGCCCGAGCCCTTGGCCAAGGATCACGCCTTTTGGAACACGCCGAACTGCTACGTCACCCCGCATACCGCGGGCGGGCGGCATGATCAGGACGAGGCGCTCGTGGAGCATTTTCTCGCGAACCTCGCGGCCTTCACGGCCGGCGGGGAATGGACCGACCGCATCGTGTGACTGCGTAAAAAAGCCGCCGGCAGGCCGGCGGCTTTTACGGGCGGCGCAACCGCTCAGGCCCGCGGCGGCGGATTGCACAGGTCCTCGTAGGCGTAGGCGATGGCGCCGATCATGATCGGCAGGGTGATGAACACGCCGATGAAGAGACCGATCACACCGAGGGCGGCGATGATGGCACCGAGCAGGATGAGCGCGAACATCCGGAACCACTGGGCCGTGATCACGCGGCGGCTCACTTCCATGGCGGCCCAGAACTCCAGGCGCTTGTCGATCACCAGCATGTAGGTGAAGGCGTAGCTCACGGCCAGATAGATGCCCGGCAGGATGAGGAGCAGGAAGCCGACCAGCGTCAGCAGGGTGGAGACCAGCGTGGCCAGCAGCAGGGGCAGGAACGCCAGGCTGAAGCCGGCGAACACGTCGCCCAGCTCGGCGGGCTGCCCGCGAATTTTCTTCAGGTAGTAGAGGTAGAGGCCACCGTAGAAAACGCCGGTGAGCAGGAGGCTGACCAGCATGCCCAGCAACGGGATGGACTGGGCGATCATCATCACCACAAACAGGACAAAGGTGCAGCCGACCAGCGGCCAGAAGTTGGCCTTGAGCAGGTTCCAACTGCGCTCGAGGCAGCCGCCGATGCTCAGCACACCGGCGCGGCCGATCAGGTCTTCGGCATAGGCCTTCGGGTCCACGTTGACTTGGTCCGTGCCGCCGGGGCCGGCGGCGGCGGCCGGGGCGACCGGGGGGATGGGGGTGCCGGCACCGTTGAATTCGGGGAAGTCGCCCAGCCGCCGCCATTGTTCCTCGCCCACGCGCTTGGCCTGGGTCTCGAGGTTGGCGCGTCCGCCGGCGATCCATGATTGCACCTGCTCGGTCGAAACCGGGCCGTATTCCTTCCCGTCACCGCCAATGATGATGAACATAGTGCCGCCAGCAATAGACGCCGGCCGGAAGGCGTCAATCCTGCTCCCGACGGCTTCAGTCCCGCTGCCCTACGCAACTATGCGTAGCGCCCCGGCGCGCCGCAGGCTTGAGATTATGGCTGGCGCGACCAGTTTCGCCGCAATCCCTCAACCCAGCTCCCCATGAAGACCACCCTGCGCCTCCTCCTTATCGTAGCACTTGCTTCCGCTCTGCCTGCCTTCGCCCAACGCGACATCGGCAACATCATCAAAGCCCAGATCATCCTCGGCAAGGTGATGGAGCTGAGTGCCAAGATGAAGGAACAGTCGGTGGAGATCGTCGCCCCCGATCCCATCCCCGACAGCAGCGGCCGTTTCCTGCTGCCCTACGACAATGACGGCAACTTGACCGAATGGGCCGAGAAGGCCTTGGGCGCGCAGATGGGTGCCGCGGTCGGCGCCAAGGCGGGCGAGCAGGCCGGCAAGGCGCTGGCGTCCAAAGTTCCCTTCGGCGGCCTCGCCGCCGGCGCCCTCAAGGGCAAATCCAAGGAAATGGGCGCGCTCGCGGCCATCGGTGGGGTGGAGTTCGTGAAGCAGACTTCCACCCAGTCCTTCAACAATCTCGACGACTATTCCGTCTATCTGCACGTGATGTATGGCGGCACGGCCGAGCATGAGAAAGCATTGGCCGCGGCCATGTCGATCTACCCCGCGCTCGAAAAGGGTTACGACGCCTCCGTGCGCAAGGCCTACCAGCAGGGCGCCCGCGCCCAGCGCGCCGCCAAGTAAGCCGGCGAAGGCCCGTCGCCCCGCCGCTCAGCCGAGCGGCGGCGGCGTGGTGCGCCGGCCGAGATCGGCCTGGCCGTCGATAAAATACACGCAGCTCCGCTCGACCAAGGGGCGCGGCGTGGCGGTGGTGGCCTGCTCGACGGCGTTGGCGTTCGCATATTCCATGAAAAATCCGCGGCGCGGCCGGTCGCTGTGATTGAGCAGTGAGCGGTGCAGGGTCAGGCCGGTGAAGGCCACGGCCTCGCCGGGCTGCAGCATGGCCGGCACGCCGTCGCCCTCCACCGGCACGTGCAGGTGCCAGCTCTCGCCCTTGGTCTCGTGCGGCAGCAGGCCGCGCTTGTGGCTGCCGGGGTGCACGTAAACGCAGCCGTTGTGCTCGTTCACGACGTCGAGCGCCACCCACACGGTGATGTTGGTCGCGGGCTCGATGCCCTTCGAGTAGCCGTTGTCCTGGTGCCAGGGAAACTCGCTCTTGCCGGACGCGGCGTCGGGAAACTTGGTCACAAATTGCGTGAACCAGAAGATGAGGTTGGGCCCGATGAGCTGCCGCATGGCGGGCACGTGCGCGCCGTTGAGGCCGACGTCGCGCACCGCGGCAGAGTAGGCCTGGATCTGGCTGCGGAACATCGTCTGCCCGGTCTTGGCGTTGCTGTCCGGCCAGATCGGCGCGGTGCGGAAGCGCAGCTCCTCCGCCTGCATGGCGGCGACCTGCGCATCGGTGAGCACCTTGCCCAACAGCAGGTAGCCGTGTTCGTGATAGTGCGCGATCTGGTCCGGGGAGAGGGTGACAGGTTTCATTGCTCGAATCAGGGCAGGGTGATGCTGCGGGCGGCCGGCTCCGGGTGCTGCCGGTAAAAGAGCGCGGTGTGGCCGACCGCGCCGACGCAGAGACAACGGCCCTCGTCGGCGATTTGTGTGCAGAGCGCGGCGCGTTCCACCCGGTCGGCGGCGAGGAAACGCAGCTTCACCAGCTCGTGGGCCTGGAGCTGCTTTTGGAGTTCCTTGAAAAAAGTCGGCGTGAGGCCGCCTTTGCCGAGCTTCAGCGCCGGGGTGAGCGTCTGGCCCAGCCCGCGTAGATAAGTCCGCTGGGCACCGGTGAGGGAAAAGTCATACATGGGGAATTAGTAGCGAGGAGTGGGCAGCGGGTAGCGAGGAGAAATCCAGAGAGAAACGTGCGTTGGCCGGACTGGTTGGAATAGCTACGCTCCGGCGAGCAGGCGGACAAGGTTTACCCAAATCTACCACACACGATGAATGCTTGGCTATTTGGCCTGTGAGTTCATTTCAACCCGCTCGCAGCATAACCCAACCTAACACCTAACGGGCCAACCCCATTGGTTTCCCGCGACGTAGATTCCACAGTTGATCCAGATGTCGTGCCATAGGCTTGAACAAGCCATACACCAGACGCTGGTCGGGATAGGACGTGAACCCGTCGGCATGTCCCTGTTTCTCGTGGTCGTTATAAAAGCGTTTAGGATAGCGCGCATTCGCCCACGACGCGCGGCCGGCTTGATGTAGAGGGAAATAATAGAGGCGCACTATTGCCGAAATCCGATTCAGAAACTGCGTAGATTTTGGATCGGCACGATAGCACTTAATCCGTTTAAGGCAGCCAATTAGTTTGAGCAGGTCATGCCCCTGCCTTCGCAATTTGCGGTCCACGGTTTGCCGAAGCCCGAGGCTAATATAGGAGGTATGTGAGACCTGCCGACAAGAGGGAAACTGGCAGAGCCACATACCCTTTAGGAACACTTCGGCGCCGGCTTGAAACACCGAATAAGGAAGAAAGCACTGGAGCGGCTCGCCTTGCTGTCCGCCCATCAGTTGAACGTAACCGGTGACGTGGGCGCTTCGCAGTATATCCAAGCCAGCGGAGAACCAGCGATATGGCTGCAATTCTACCTCGGCCGAGTAGCCGCTTTTCAAACGCGGTTTTGATCGTGCCGATGTAGCGTCGAGTTTGTCGCACCATGCTTGGAATTCCTCAATCCGACTATTCTCCTGAAGCGAATTTAGCTCCTTCCGCACAGCTATAGTTAAGGCATCGGCCATGTTGCTGTCATAGCGCGCATTCATATGGGTTGGACCGCTAGGTGTTGGATTTCTTTCCAGCCACTCAGAAGGCTGGATGGAACGTGTCCAGCGGCAATTCCCGCCATTGTCCGGGGGGCAGGTCGCCGAGATCGAGTTCGCCGAAACGGGCACGGTGGAGGGTGAGCACGGTGCGGCCGGTGGCGGCGAACATCCGGCGGACTTGGTGGTATTTGCCTTCGGTCAGAGTCAGCTCGGCTTCGTGGGGGGCGGTGATCTGTAATTCGGCGGGCCGACAGGGCTCTTTTTCGCCTTCGAGCTGCAACGTGCCGGCGGCAAAGAGCGGAATCAGGTCGGGCGTGAGGTCACGGTCCACGGTGGCGCGGTAAATTTTCGGCACCTTGTGCTTGGGCGAGGTGAGCCGGTGCACGAGCGCGCTCTGGTCGGTGAGCAGCAGCAGGCCAGTGGTCTCCTTGTCGAGCCGGCCGATGCTGGTGATCTGCGGATTGCGTGCCCGCCAGCGTGGCGGGAGCAGGGAGTAAACATTCGGGCCCTCGCGTTCGTCGTGGGAGCACACCAGTCCGGCGGGTTTGTGCAGCAGCAGGAGCAGGCCGTCGGGGTGATCGAGCGGTTCGCCGTCCACTTGCACTGCGGCGGACGCGGCCTTTTGGCCGGGATCATCGGCGACGATGCCGTTGACGGTGACCCGTCTGGCGTCGATCCAGGCGCGCGCCTCGCGGCGGCTGCAATAGCCGAGGTTGGCGAGAAGCTGGTCGAGCCGGCGCATGCCGCACTGAACCATGCCCGGGAGGAAGCACACGCCGAAAATGATTCGTCGCGGAGCCGGCCCGGTGCGTAGTAACGGCATGCTCCTGTCCCTTCTGCTGCTTGCGCTGGCCCTGCTCTCACTGGGGCTGGCGTTGCTCACGGTGGTGCGCGTGCCGGTGTGGCTGAACTGGCGGGCAGCATTGCTGGCGGGGGAGTTCGGCTGGTTGCTGGGCGTGGCGCCCTTGCTGGTCGGCGGGACGGCGTGGGCCCGGTGGCCGGATGACGCCGGGGTCGCGGGCACCGCGGTGGCGTTGTCCGCGCTGGCCGTGGGATTGTTTTGGCTGCCGGTGGGGCGCGGCTGGTGGATGGGACGGAAGCTGACGCCGGCGTTGACCAAGGCCTTTGGGGCGGCCCCGCCGCGGCCGGCGGTCACGCCCGGTCCGGTGCAGACCCACGACTATGCGCCGGGGTTGGCGCTGGATTTTTATCCGGTGCGGCGCGCCGACGGCCGGCCGGCACCGTGCGTGGTGATGGTGCATGGCGGTGGTTGGGATGCGGGCGACCGCGCGCAACTGGCCGGCTTCAACCGCCGGCTCACCCGCATGGGTTTTGCGGTGGCGGCGATTTCCTACCGGCTCGCGCCCAAGCATCCCTGGCCCGCGCAACGCGAGGACACGCTCGCCGCCATCGCCTGGCTGAAGGCACGGGCGGCGGACCTCGGAATTGATCCGACGCGGTTGGTGTTGGCGGGCCGTTCGGCGGGCGGGCAGATTGCGACTGCGGTGGGCTATTCGGGTGATCCGGCGGTGCGCGGCGTGGTGGCGCTCTATGCGCCGCACGACATGCGCTTCGCCTGGTCGGTTTCCCGGGAGGACGACGCCCTGAACTCGCTGAAACTGATGCGGCAGTTTCTCGGCGGACCGCCGGAAGGGCGGGAGGAAATCTACGACACGGCGAGCGGTCAGGCACTGGTGCAGCCGGGCCGCACGCCGCCGACGCTGCTGGTGCATGGCACGATTGATACGCTGGTCTGGGTGCGCCACAGCCGGCGGCTGGCGGCGCGGCTGGATGAGGCCGGCGTGCCCCATTGTCTGCTGGAACTGCCCTGGGCGACCCATGCCTGCGAGTTCACCACGCTCGGCCCGGCCGGCCGGCTGACCGCGCGCGCCGTGGCGCATTTTCTGGCCGCGGTGACCAAATAAAGCCCCGCAATAGAAAAGACTCGGCAGGGGGCACGCCATCTGGGATGGCTGGAACCCGTTTCATCCAATCACTTTCTATGTCACTTTGGGAATACAAGGTCATCACCAGCGGCAAGGGGGGCTTCGCCACGCCCGCGCTCCTGGAAAAATTCCTCAACGATCTCGGCCGCGACGAGTGGGAGATCATCCATTACGCCACGCAGGCGGACAATCCGCTGTCCTTCTCCGGGCTCGCCCGGCGCTCGACCCAGCGCGACTGGACCCTGCAGGACGCCGCGGCGGTCGCCGCCAAGGCCGAGGCCGAGAAGCTGCGCGCCGAGTTTGAGGCGAAGTTCAAGGCCGCCACGAGCAGTGCGCCGGCGCCGGCCGAACCGCAAGCGCTGAGCTACCTGGAGGAAAAGGCCGCGCCCGACGATGGCTTCCGCAAGCCGGTGGACACCTCGCGCGACGACGAGCCCGATGCGCCCGAGGAAGAGGAGAAGGATGACTGGGACAAGCTGGGCGAGGAGGACGAGCTGCCGACCTTCTTTGATGCGCTCAAGCCCCATATGCGCCGCAACCAGCGTGGGCCGGGCATGTCGGCCGGCCTCGATTTCCTGGCCAAGAAGTGGGACCTCGCCGAGGAGGATATCAAGGGCGCGCTCGTGGAGTGCGGCTTCCAGATTCCGGCCGACGAGAACGCCAAGCCCGTTTACATCGAATACGACGGCGATCTCTTCTGGGTAAATATCAACCGCCGCGGCGAGATCTGGATCAACACGCGCGAAAAGCCGCGCCCGGTCTTTCGCGTGGTGCCTGGCACCAAGGTCGCGCCAGAGGAGAGCGCGGAGATGGCCAACGGCGGCAACCGGAAGTCCGCCCCTGCGGAAGCGGCTGGCACGCCGGATGCCGGTGTGGCTCCCGAGGTGACCGCGACCCAAGAAGCCGCCGGTGAAACTTTTAAGCCGAAGTCGCAGCAACCGTCCAAGCCGCTGCCGGCCGGCCCCGAGTTGTTGGAGAAGATCCGCCCGCACATGCGTCGCAACCGGCGCGGCCCCGGCGGTTCGGGCAGCACCAGTTTTCTGGCCCGCGCCCTGCGCACGACCGAGACCGAACTCATCAGTTCCTTCGGTGCACTCGGTTTGAGCCTGCCGGAAAAATCCGGCGACCAGCCCGTCTATGCCGAGTTCGGCGCCGAATTGTGGTGGCTCAACAAGGACCAGCGCGGCGGGGTGTGGATCAACGGCCGCGAGAAAAAAGAAGGCGAGACTCTCGCCTCCGCTGCCATGACCGAGGCGGCTCCGACGGAAACCGGCGACACTCCGGCCGTCACCGCGGCACCGGCCGGGGAGGCTGCGCCCGCCCCGAAAGCGGAGACGGTGTTCCCCGCCGTGCGCCTGTTGCTCAAGGCCGGCAAGACCGGGACCTTTGCGGGTGAGACGGAAAAACTGGCCGGCGAACTGGGCAAGCCGGCGGAGGAGTTCATCGCCACGCTCACGGTGCTCGGCCTCAAAGTGCCGGAGAAGGCGCGGGAGAAGCCGGTCTTCGTCGAGCACGCGGGCGAGATTTTCTGGTTCAACCGCAACGCGAAGGGCCAGCTCTGGCTCAACGCCAAGGCCTCGAAGTTCGCCGAGGGCGGCGACGGCGAAAAACCGAAGCGCGGGCGCAGCCGGAAGTCCGGCGAGGAAAAGTCCGGGTAAGCCGGCTTACTTGGGCACCCAGTTCGGTGCGCGTTTTTCGAGAAAAGCCGCCACACCTTCGCGCGCCTCGAGGGAGTTGCGCGCCGTGAGGTGATGGGCATGCGCTTTGCCCAGATCCTCCGCCACGGGCGAGGGCCAGAGTTCGGCGAGCAGTTCCTTGGTGCCGGTCAGTGCTTCGGGCGCGCCCTGCACGAGCGAACTGATGAGGGTGGTCACCTCCAGATCGAGGGCGGCGAGATCGGCCACAACGCGGTTGATCAGCCCGATGGCATGGGCGTGGGCGGCGTCGAAGGTCTTGCCGAGCAGCAGAAGCTCGCGGGCATCGCGCTCGCGAAGTTGGCGGCGCAGAAAAGTCATGATCAGCGCGGGCACGAGGCCGCGGCGCACCTCGGGGTAACCAAACTTGGCGTCACGCGCGGCGACGACAAAATCGCAGGCCGACATCAGGCCCGCGCCGCCGGCGATGGCCGCGCCCTGCACGGCCGCGATCGTGATGAGCCGCGTTTGGGCGAGATCGTGGAGCGTCTCCCGGACATGCGAGGCGGAGATTTCCGCCTGGCCGGGCTGCGCGGCCTCGGCGAGGTCGAGGCCGGAGCAAAACACCGGCCCGGCGCCGCGCAGCACGAGGATGCGCTGCGCGGGATCGCGGCCGGCCGCCGCGATGGCGGCGGTCAGGGCCTTGAGCAGGGCGACGTTAAGCGCATTGCGCTTGTCGGGGCGGTTGAGGGTGAGGGTCGTGACGGGGCCGTTGACGGTGACAAGAAGGGGAGTGCTCATGGGGAAGTTAATCGGTGTGCTCGGTGGGCCCGGTTTCAGGATCAGGCACCGGCATTTCGAGGAGAGCCATGCCGAGCGTCTTGCCCTGGGCGTCGAGCCGCAATGAGCGGCTGCCGCCACCGGCGAGGACGCTGGGCAGGACGAAGTTGAGCGCGGCGAGGTTGGGCGCCTCATAGCGGGTGACGGGGCCGGGCCCGAGCCGCGCAAACCACGCCTGCACGACCGCGGCGGTGAGATGGTCGCGCAGCCAGGCGTAGTCGGCGGGATCGCGGGCGAAGACCGCGATGTTGGCGGAGTTGCCCTTGTCGCCGCTGCGGGCGTGGGCGATCTGTCGAAGTGGGATCATGCGGAGTCGAGGAACTGCCATTGGGGTTTCACCCGGGCCTTCGGGATGAGGCAGGGCCAGTAGGCGAAGACGGGCAGGACCTTGGGCCGGCCGGTGGCGTAGCCGGTCACACCCTGCGGTCCGCAGGTAACGAGCGGGGCAATTTCGCGGGTGAAACGCTCGACCGGTTCCTTGCGGTCCGCGGCCACGCTCACGCGCAGGACGGTTTCGATGAAGTCGGACTCCTTGGTGCGCCGGCCGAGACCCTTGACGCTGTCGCCGGTGCCGAGGCACTCGACCAGGGTCTCGCGAAAAACACAGCCGCGCGACTGCAACCGACGCAGGAGGCCAGCGCCGGCCGAGCGGGCCTTCTTTACCGCGTCGTGACCGTAGATGGTCAGCAGGCCGTGGGCCTTGTAGCCGTCGCGGTAGGTGGCCGAGACCTTGTAGCTGTCGGTCGGGGAGCGGCCGGTCGCGCCGGCCACGCGCACGCGGTTTTCGCCGACCGATTCCACGCCCAGGGTGAGAAACGACACCGTCACATCCGGCGAGAGGTAGTGGCCGGGATCGCCGATCTCGTAAAGCAGCTGCTCCTTGACGGTCGGCACGGTTACGGTGCCGCCGGTGCCCGCCGGTTTGGTGACGATGCAGCTGCCGTCGGCGAAAACCTCCACGATGGGGAAGCCGATGTCGTGGTGGTCGGGGAGTTCCAGCCAGTCGGTTGAGAAGCCGCCGCAGACCTGCGTGCCGCATTCGATGAGGTGGCCGGCGACCGTCGCCCCCGCGATCCGGTCCCAGTCGTCCTCCGCCCAGCCGAAGTGCGCGAGACAGGGCCCGACGGTGAGCGAGGGGTCGGCCGTGCGGCCGGTGATCACGATGTCCGCGCCGGCGCGCAGCGCGGCGGCGATCGGCGCCGCGCCGAGGTAGGCGTTGGCCGTGACCAGACGCGGGGCGAAAGGCACCAGCAGTTCGCCCGTTTCGCAATTGGCAAAGCTGTCGGGATCGCCTTGCACGGCGGTGAGCACATCATCGCCGGTGACGATGGCGATTTTGAGGTGCGTCAATCCGGCGCTGTGCAAGGCCTCCCGGCACGCGGTGGCGCAGGCGAGAGGGTCGAGTCCGCCGGCGTTGGTGACGATCCGGGTTTTCCCGCCGCCATGGTAGAACGGCACCAGCGAGCGCAGCGTCTCGACAAAGTCGCGGGCGTAGCCTGCGCCGGGCTCCTTGGCGCGGACCGCGGCCATGATGGAAAGCGAGACCTCGGCGAGATAATCAAACGTCAGGTAATCGAGATCCGGCCGGGCGGCGACGAGCCGCGCCGCGGCGTCGGACTGGTCGCCCCAGAAGCCGGAGGCATTGGCGATCGTGAGCGGGCGCGGCATGGCGGTTCAGACTTGGATCACGCCGGTGTGGAACGAGGCTTTCGCCGCCGGCCGGCCGGCGAGGGCGAAGGTGCGCAACAGCACCTCGCGGGTGTCGTGCGGCTGGATGAGCGCATCCACCCAGCCGCGGGCGGCGCCGTAGCGGATATCGGTCTGCTCGACGTAGCCGGCCTTCACCTGCGCGCGCAAAGCGTCAAGTTCCTCCTTCGTCCGCTCCTGCTTGGAGGACTTGGCGAGGATGTTGAACACGACGTCGCTGGCCTGCGCGGCGCCCATGACGGCGTATTTGGCGTGCGGCCACGCGAAGATGAAGCGCGGGTCGAAAGCCTTGCCGCACATCGCGTAGTTGCCCGCGCCGAACGAGCCCCCGGTGATGATGGTGATCTTCGGCACCGTCGTGTTGCTCAGGGCGTTTACCATCTTGGCGCCGCTGCGGATGATGCCGCTCTGCTCGGCGTCCTTGCCGACCATGAAGCCCGACACGTCCTGCACGAAAAGCAGCGGAACGCGCGTCTGGTTGCAGTCCATGATGAACCGCGCGCCCTTGTCGGCGCTGTCGGCGTAGATCACGCCCGGCATCTGCAGGCCGCTGGTCTTGGACTGCACGCGCATGCGCTGGTTGGCGACAATGCCTACGGGCCGGCCACCGAGCCGGGCGAAGGCGCAGACGATGGATTTTCCGTAGTCGGCCTTGTATTCGTCGAGCGAACCCGCGTCCACGAGACAACGCATGAGGTCGCGCACATCGTATTCCTTCCGGCCATCCACCGAGACGAGCTCGTAGATTTTCGAAGCGGGGAATTCGGGTCCCGCTGCCTTGGGGTAGGGCTCGCTATCCTTGGCGAGCCGCGGCGCGTTAGGGATAACGCGCCCTGCCTCTTCGGGCAGCAATGCAATCAACGACTTCAGCCGCGCAATCGCCGCGGGATCGTCCTTCTCCTTGAAGTCCACCGTGCCGGAGATTTCCGCGTGCATCGCGGCGCCGCCGAGGGTTTCGGTGTCGGTCTCCTGGCCAATCGCCGCCTTCACGAGCTGCGGGCCGGCGAGGTAGAGGCCGCTGCCCTCGGTCATGAGGATCTTGTCGCAGAGCACGGGCAGGTAGGCGCCGCCCGCGACACAGTTGCCCATGATGGCGGCGTATTGCGGGATGCCGGCGGCGGAAATGACGGCGTTGTTCCTAAAAATGCGGCCGAAGTCATCCTCGTCGGGAAAGATCTCGTCCTGCATCGGCAAAAACACACCGGCGGAATCCACGAGATAGACGAGCGGCAGGTTGCACTCGAAGGCGATGCGCTGCGCGCGGAGAACCTTCTTGCAGGTCATCGGGACGAAGGCGCCGGCCTTCACGGTGGCGTCGTTGGCCACGATCATGCACGGACGCCCGGCGATGTCGCCGATGCCGGTGACGACCCCCGCGCCGGGGAACGCGCCCCATTCCCGATACATGCCGTGCGCGGCCCAGAGGCCGACCTCGAGGAACGATGCCGGCGAATCAATCAGTGCGGCGATGCGCTCGCGGACAAAAAGCCGCCCGAGCTTGTGCTGGCGCTCCTGGCCGGCCGCGCCGCCGCCTTCGCGGAGCTGGGCTTCCTGCTGTGCGATCTCGTTGCAGCGGTCGATTAGCGCGGGAGTTGGGGATGGGTTGGTGGGGTTCACGTGGGGTGGGATTACACCATCGGTCGGAACTTGCCGACCACGCCGGTGAGGCAGGCGGTGATCTGGCCGAGCGAGCAAACCTCGACGGCATCCAGGAGCTCGCCGAAGACGTTGCCGCTGCTGCGGGTGACGTTCTCGAGGCGTTGCAGGGCGGTGGGCGCTTTTTTCGCGTGTTTCTTTTTGAAGGCCTTGAGGCGCTCGACCTGCAGGCGCTGTTTGCGCGGAGCGGTGCGGGCGAGGGGGACGTGCGGGAGCGGCTCGTCGGTCACGTAGCGGTTGAGGCCGATGACCGGCCGGCGGCCGGAGTAGATCTGCTGCTCGTAGGCGTGGCCGGCTTCCTGGATCTTGCTGCGTTGGTAACGCTGTTCCATGGCGGGGATCACGCCGCCGAGGGTGTCCATTTCCCGGAAAACGTCGAGGATACCCTGCTCGACCTGGCGCTCGAGGGCGAGCAGGCCGGGCGCGCCGCCGAAGAGGTTCATCATGTGTTTGAAGAGGCCCGATTCCTCCAGGAGGATGGACTGCGCGTGCGAGGCGAGGAGGGCGTATTTCTCGGTCGGCGTGGTGAAGGGCTCGTCGGCGGAATTGGAGTGGCAGGAGTTGGTGTAGTTCAGATAGGCCAGCATCAGTTCGACGGCGGTGCGGGTGAGATTGTTCTGGAACTCCGCGGCGATGAGCGAGCGGCCGGAGGTCTGCGTGTGCAGCTTGAGGAGCTGCGCCTTGGCGTCAGCGCCGAAGACATCGCGCATGCCGATGGACCAAAGGCGGCGGCAGACGCGGCCGAGCACGAGGTATTCGACGTCGAGCCCGCAATCCAGGAAGAACGAAAGTCGCGGGCCGAAACGGTTCACATCCACACCGCGTTGCCGGAGCAGTTCGACGTAGGTGAAGCCGTTGGCGAGGGTGAACGCGGCCTGCTGCACGGGCGTCGCGCCGGCCTCGGCGATATGGTAGCCCGAGACCGAGACGGGATACCATTTGGGCAGGTTCGGCACGCACCATTCGATCATGTCGCCGAGGAAGCGGAGCGAGGCATCCACGGGGAAGATGACCTCGTTCTGGGCCTGCACCTCCTTCAGGATGTCGGCCTGGATAGTGCCGCGCAGCTGCTGCAGGCAACCGGGACCGAAGCGGCGCTTCGTGGCGGCGAGGAACATCGCGAGGATGACCGGTGCCGGGGCGTTCATCGTCATCGAGACCGACGCGTCCGGGCGGGTGAGGTCGAAGTCGGCGAAGAGCCGCAGCATGTCCTCCACCGTGTCGATGGCCACGCCGCCCTCGCCGACCTTGCCGAGCACGCCCTCGTGGTCGGAGTCGAGCCCGTAGAGCGTGGGGCCGTCGAAGGCGGTGGAGAGGCGGAGGCTTTTTTGGTTCCGCGAGAGGTATTTGAAGCGGGCGTTGGTGTCTTCCGCGAGCCCGAGGCCGGCGAAGAGGCGCATGGGTTCCTCGCCGGCGCCCTGGTCGCGGTCGAGATACATCTCGCGGTAGGCGGCGGTCGCATAGGGAAATTCCCCGGGCAGCCCCTGGCCAAGGAGGAAATCGGCGATGGCGCCGGGTTCGGCGGTGTCGGGCAGCGCGAGACGGGGCAGCTTCGTGCCCGTGGGCGATTGGGTCCACTCGACCGACTTGCGGATCTTCGCCCAACGCGCGCGGAGCTCCGCGGCAAATTTGGCGTCGGTGCGCGCACGCGCGATCTCGGCGGTGACGAATTGATTGTAGGCGGCGACCGCGTCCGCGATGCGACCGAGGGAACTCATATGAAATTGTTCTCCTTCTCGTAATCGTTCTCATGCTCTCGGAGGCAATCGTCCGAGAGAGAACGATTACGATTAAGAGAAAGAGAACGATGACCAATCAGGACAGAACTCATGGCGACACCTCCATCTGACACGCCTTTTCTCCGCCGCGGGCGGGATCGAGTCCGCCGAGTTTGGCGATGACGGCAAAGAGGCGGTCCACGCCAAGATCGGAGTGCTTGGCGGCGGTGGTGGCGTGCAGGTGCTGGCCACGTTGGTTTTGGTCGAGCCGGGTTTGGATTTCAGCCTTCGCTGCGTGGGCGCGCGGGTCGTCACACTTGTTGAGCACGACGAGATCGGCGCCGTTGAGCAGGGCGATTTTCTGCAGCTGGATGCGGCCGCCGTAGTGCGGCGGCAGCACATAGAGCACGGCATCCACCAGTTTCCGGCCATGGAAGACGCCGAAGGGGTCGCTTTCCTGACCCACGCCGACGGACTCGACGAAGATCAGGTCGAACTCGCCCGAGCTGCGCAAAATCTCAATGGCGGCCGGCGCGGCCGCAGACAGCCCGGTGAGGCTGCCGCGCGTGGCGAGGGATCGAAAAAACACGCGGTCGTCCTGCGCATAGATGGCGCTCACGCGGTCGCCGAGGATCGCCCCGCCGGTGCCGGGATGCGACGGGTCGTTGGCCAGCAGCCCGATGCGGCCGCGGGGGATCTTCTGTAGAAAGCGCGAAGTCAGCTCGTCAATGAGGGTGGACTTGCCCGCGCCGCCGGGGCCGGCGACGCCGATGACGAAGGTCTTCCCGGCTGTAGTAGCGGCTTTAGGCCGCGATTTCTTTGCATCGGGGCGTAAAGTTCCTCCTGCGGTGGCGGGGTTCGGAGACCCCACCCTACATTCAGCAAGGGTGATGGCGCGGGCTAGGGCACGGTCGCCCTTGAATTTCCGGTCAGGCTTCGCTGGTCGGGCATAGCGTGTCTTGATCTCCGCCATGATGCGGTCGAGCGGCGTGCCGGCGAAGAAGATCCGGTCCACGCCGTTGCGCTGCATCACGCGGGCGTCGGCCGGCGTGATGGTGCCCCCGCCGCCGCCGAACACGGGGATGTCGCCCGAGCCCGCGGCCTTCAGTTGACCGACGACTTCCTTGAAAAAAACGATATGCCCGCCGTTGTAGGAGGAGAGACCGACGGCGTTCACGTCTTCCTGGATGGCGGCGCGCACGATCGCCGCGACGGACTGGTGGTAGCCGAGGTAAACCACCTCGATGCCGTGGCGGGCGAGCTCAAGGTTGATGGTGCTGATGGCGCTGTCGTGACCGTCGCACAGGGGCACGGCGGTGAGCAGGCGCAGGGGCGGGGCGGCCATGGGGTGGAAGCTAGCGACGGAGGCGCTTCCCGCAACCGGCGAGCGGTCGCCCAAAGGGATGAATATGGCCGGGACGGCGGCCGGGGCGTTGCGGGACTCGGATGGAAAAATACGGTTCTTCGCAACCCCGCACCCCATGCTGCATCCGCATTCGCTTTACCACGACCACCTGAAACCGGCCGAGCTGGCCTTCCTGGAACAGGCCCGCGCCTTCGTCGCCCGCGAGATCGCCCCGCACGCGGCGGCCTGGGAGGAAAAGGAAGAGCTGCCGCGCGAACTCTTTACCAAGGCCGGGCGCGCCGGACTGATGGGCATGCTCGCGCCAAAGGCGGTCGGCGGACAGGAACTCTCGATGCTGTGTTTCTGCCTCGTGATCGAGGAAGTTGCCCGGCACTGCGGCGCGTTTGCGATGAACCTCGCCGCCCACAACGCGCTGTGCGTCGGCCATCCGCTGGGCTTCGCCGGCGAGGAGCTGAAACGGAAAATTTTTCCGAGCGTCCTCAACGGCGACTGGATGGTGGCCTGGGCGCTCACCGAACCCAACGCCGGTTCCGACACCGGCGGCGTCGAGACCACCGCCACGCCGCTGCCGGACGGCACGTGGGAACTCAACGGGCACAAACTCTACATCACCATGGGCCTGCACTCGGACCGGATGGTCGTGATGGCCGTCACCGGGAAGGATGAAAAGGGCAAGAAGGAGTTTTCCGCTTTCTGGATCGAGACGAAGGACATCACGCCCGTGCGCAAGGTAAAGACCTCCGGGGTGCGGGCGAGCAACACCAGCGAGTTTTACCTGAAAAAAGTCCGCGGCGAACTCATCGGCGAACGCGGCCGCGGCCAGCAGGCCGCGCTCGCGTGCCTCGACGGCGGCCGGCTCGGCATCGCCGCGATGGCGATCGGGCTCGGCCGCGGTGCGGTGGACATTGCGAAGCAGCGCATGCTCACGCGCCGGCAGTTTGGCAAGGCCATCGCGGAGTTTCAGGCGCTGCAGTTCAAGCTCGCCGACTGCGAGGTGGAGCTGCGCGCCGCCGAGGCGCTGCTGTTGCAGCCCTGCGTGATGCATGCCCGCGGCCAGCGGTTCAGCCTGGAGGCGTCGGTGGCCAAGCTCTACGCCAGCGAGGCGGCCTCGCGCGCGGCCAACAGCGCGCTCCAGATTTGCGGCGGCTGGGGCTACACCCGCGACACCGGCGTCGAACGCATGTGGCGCGATGCCCGGCTCTGCGAGATCGGCGAGGGCTCCAGCGAGGTGCAGCGGCTGATCATCAGCCGCGCGCTGCTGAAGGCCGCGGCGGAACCGTCCGCTGTCCCGGCCCGGTAGGCCGGAGGTGGCTCAGAACTCCGCCGTGCCCGGGGTGCGGGCGAAGGGAATGACGTCGCGGATGTTGGCGACGCCGGTGACGAACATCAACATGCGTTCAAAGCCGAGGCCGAAGCCGGCGTGCGGCACGGTGCCGTAGCGGCGCAGGTCGAGATACCACCAGTAATTTTTCTCGTCGAGGTGGTGCAGCGCCATGCCCTCTTTCAGCTTGTCGAGACGCTCCTCGCGCTGGCTGCCGCCGATGATCTCGCCGATGCCGGGCACGAGCAGGTCCATCGCGGCAACGGTTTCGCGGCCGGGGGCACAGCCATCGGTCTGGCGCATGTAGAACGCCTTGATCGCGCGGGGGTAGTTATAGACGGTGACCGGGCACTTGAAATGTTCCTCGGTGAGGTAGCGCTCGTGCTCGGACTGGAGATTGTCGCCCCAGGCCACGGGATGCTCCCAAGCCCTGCCGGATTGGTTGAGGATCTCGACGGCCTCGGTATAGCTGCACCGCACGAAGGGTTTCTCCAGGACGAAGTCGAGGCGGGACAGCAGGTCCTTGTCCACGAACTTGCCGAAGAACTCGAGGTCGGCCACGCAATTTTCCCGGATGTCGCGGATGAGGTATTTCACGAATTCCTCCGCGAGGTCCATGTCGCCCTGCAGGTCGCAAAACGCGACCTCGGGCTCGATCATCCAGAACTCGGAGGCATGGCGTGAGGTATGGGAGTTTTCGGCGCGGAAGGTCGGTCCGAAGGTATAGACGTTGCTCAACGCGCAAGCGAAGATCTCCGCCTCGAGCTGGCCGCTGACGGTGAGGAAGGTCTTTTTGCCGAAAAAATCCTGCGCGTTGTCTACCGCGCCGTCTTCGGTCTTGGGCGGGTTTGTGAGATCGAGCGTCGTTACCCGGAACATGTCGCCCGCGCCCTCGGCATCGCTGGCGGTCACGATTGGCGTGTGCACGTAGTAAAAGTTCTTTTCCTGGAAGAACTGATGCACGGCGTAGGCGAGCCGGCTGCGCACGCGGAAGACCGCGCCGAAGAGATTGGAGCGCGGACGCAGGTGGGCGATTTCGCGGAGAAACTCCATCGTGTGGCCCTTTTTCTGGAGCGGGTAGGTGGCGTCGGCCTCGCCGAGCACGGTGAACTTTTCCGCCACCACCTCCCATTTTTGGCCGCCGCCTTTCGATTCAACCAGCTTGCCGCGCACTTCCACCGAGGCGCCGGTATTGGACTTGGCGATGTGGACATAGTCGGGGAGCGCGGCATCCACGATGACCTGCAGGCCCTTGAGACAGGAGCCGTCGTTTAGCTCGATGAAGGAGAAGGCCTTGGCGTCGCGGCGGGTGCGGACCCAGCCCTGGAGCAGAATGGCGTCCATGGGGCCGGTGGCGTTGAGGGCGGCTTTGATCGGAGTGCGTTGCATATGCGCCCAACGAAGCGGGTCGTCCGGCCTGAGGCAAATCAGGAAACGGCGAGGTGCGCTTCCGCCGCGGCCTCCGGTCAGGGTGAAAGCAAGGAACGGGCGTAGGCCAGGGCGCGCCGGGCGGTGACATCATCCGGCGTTGCGGCGAGCACGCGCTCCAGCTCCGTGACGGCCTCGGCGGGTCGTTGCAGTTGGAGCAACGCCAGGCCGAGATTCCGCCGGGCGACGGTGAGGTCCGGGGCGAGGGCAAGAGCTTGGAGGCTGGCGGTCCGGGCGGCGGCCCAGTCCCCGGTCTGCAAATGCAGCGCGCCGAGGTTGGCGTGTGCCTCGGCCAATTCCGGATCCAGCGTGGCGGCGGCACTGAAGGCGGCTTGTGCTTCCGGCCAGCGGGCGTCCGCGGCCCAAGCGCGGCCAAGGTTAAGTTGAATGGGCGCGGAATCCGGTCGCAGGCCGGCCGCGCGGATCAGGCAGCGCCGGGCCTCGGCGGCGCGTCCGGCCGAGAGGAGGGCGTTGCCGAGGTTGTTGAGCACGCCGACATCGTCCGGCGCGAGTGCGCGGGCGCGCTCCAGGCTGGCGATCGCATCGGTCAAATCGCCGGCTTCAAGATAGACGGACCCAAGGTTGTAATGGGCGCGAAAATTATCCGGAGCCTTGGCCGCGGTGTCCTGCCAGAGCGCGAGTTCGCTGCGGTAGGTGTGGTTGCGCGCCAGCGTGCCGGCGGCGGCGGCCATTGCCAGGGCGGCCAGCACTGCGACAAACTTCCGCCCCAACCCGGTGTGCAGGCCGAGGACGGCGGCGACCAGCACGGCGGCGAGGGGCAGATACATGCGATGCTCCGCGACGGTTTGCTCCACCAATGGCACCACGCTGGAGGAAGGCGCGAGGATCACAAAAAACCACGCGCCGAGAAATCCCACGGCCGGGCGGCGCCATAGCGCCCAGCCCGTCGCGCTTAGCAGCGCCGCAAGGAATATGGTCTGCCACCAGACGGCGCCAAGCTGGGTGACCACGGCGGTGCCGTGATCATAGGTCAGCGGCCACGGCACGATGGCCAGCCGCAGGTAGAGAAGAATGGCTTCGCATTGCTTGAGCGCATACTGCCACCACTCCACGCCGAGCCCAAAACCCGCCGCGGTGCCACGCGTGCCGCCCGCCTGCCACAGGATCGCGGCCAACAGAATCCACGTGGTGAGCATGAGCGCGTGCACCCGGCGCCGTTCGCGCCAGACGCCGGCGAAGCTGCCGGCGACGAACGTGCGGTCGTAGAGGATCAGCAGCACCGGCGCGGTGACCATGACCTCCTTCGTGCCCATGCCGGCCAGGCAGGCGACGAAGGCACCCGTCCACCACCGCCAAGGCTGCGGCGAGCGGACGCCGCGGACGAATCCGTAAAAAACCAGCAGGTAGAACAGTCCGCAAAGCGACTCCGTGCGCTGGGCCACGGCCGTGACGGCGGCGGTCTGCAGCGGATGCACCGCCCAGAGCAGGGCGACGGCAAACGCGATCCGCCCCACGTGGGGCGATGCCCAAGCGACTTCCTTGCCCGGCAGTTCGAGTGTGCGCCGCACGAGACCCCACAACGTGAGCACGGCGAGGAGATGGATCAGCAGGTTGGTGGCGTGATAACCCCGGGGATCGAGCCCGCCCGCGGCGTAGTTGAGCGCAAAAGTGAAATTCGCCACGGGCCGGTTGGCGGTGTTGGCGTTGCCGTCGGGCGGTTGCCACGCGCTGCCAAGGCTGCGGATGGTTTCGTTGCGCACTGTGACGGCAAGATCGTCGAACACGAACGGCGCCCGCAGGCTGTTGGCGTAGGCGAGCACCGTGACCACCAGCAGCAGGAGCGCGGCGAGCGGGCGGCTGATGAAGGCGCCCGGCGAATGGGAACCGATGCGGGACAGGCTCACGCCCCGACAGGCAAGAGCAGCGGCTCGCGGGAGACAAACCTGTAAATCACGCGGGACCTCGCGGGGAACAGACTGGGGAAAGCCGCATTCCCGATTGCTCCCGGCGACGGTTGTTTCTTAACCATGGGCATGGCGCAACGTCCGCTGGCCCATGGCCCCATTTTCCGTCTGACGCTGGCTCTCGTGGGTTGCGCCCTCTTCGGCGGGCTCGTCTGGCTGTTGGCTGCCACCTTCGGCCCGGTGCGCCGCGACCCACACAATCCGCCCATCCACCGCTTCGAGGGCGTGAGCGGTCCGGCTGCGGCCACCGTGGTGCCGCCGGCAATCCCGGCGGATTGGCGGGATTACGATCAGGGCGGTCCCAGCCGGCTGGTCATATTGCTGACCGACGAGGATTCAAATTGGGCGGGGCTGGCACATGGGCTGAAATCCATCGGCGTGCCTTTTCGCATCACCCGGGATGCGAACGAGGCCGGTCATCATCGCGTGATGATGGTCTATCCCTCGATTTCCGGCCGGGTGCTGACGCCCGAAGCCTTGCGCATCATCGCGCGGCATCCCGAGACCGGCGGGACCGTGATCGGCTGCGGCATTGAAGGCGGCGGGCTGGAAGAGGTGTTTGGCATCGGTCCGGCCGAATCCTCACGGGAACATCGCAAGCTGCGACTCGATCCTGCGCATCCGTTGTTGGCGGAATTCACGGATCCGCTGGAGCTGGAGCTGCCGGTCAACTCGGCCGATCCCGATTCCGCACTTACCATGTTGAGCCACCGTCCGACCCGCGGTCGCGTGCTGGCCAGCTACGAAGACGGCCGCGCGGCGTTGGTGCACCGGGCGGTCGGGTCCGGACACGCTTACGCGCTGGGCCCAGATGTGGGGCATCTGTTGCTCAAAGGCTACAATGACCGGCAGGAACTGCTGTCACGCTCCTATGCGAACGGCTTCGAGCCCGCCCTCGACACGTGGCTGCGTCTGCTGCGGGCGATCTACCGCGAGGGCGAACCCGCCGCGGTGACCTTGCACACCGTGCCCGGCGGCCGGCCCCTTAGCGTGGTGCTGACCCACGACATCGATTTCACCCGCTCCATCGTGAATGCGCCGGCCTACGCGGCGCTGGAGCGTGAACAGGGAGTCGCGGCGACCTATTTCATCCAGACCAAGTATGTGCAGGACTGGAACGACGACATCTTCATGAACGAACAGGCGGGCCCCATCCTGCAGGAGCTGCTGGCGGCCGGCGCGGAGATCGCCAGCCACTCGGTCTCGCATTCGCGGGTGTTTGAGAACTTTCCTCCCGGCACGGGCACGGAGCGTTATCCGACCTACCGGCCTTTCGTGCAGGAGCGCCTGCTGACGGTCAACGGCACCGTTCTGGGAGAGTTGCGGGTGAGCAAGTTTCTGCTCGAGCGCCTGACCCCCGGCCTGGAGGTGCAAAGCTTCCGGCCCGGGCACCTGCGCAATCCGCGGGATCTGCCCCAACTCCTGCAGGCGACAGGCTACCGCTACAGCTCGTCCACCACGGCCAACAACGCGATGACCCACCTGCCATTTCGGCTCATGCACGGCCGGGCCACGCAGGCGGTCACCGACATCTACGAGTTTCCCGTGACCATCGAGGACGAGCTGCCGCCGCCGCTACCGCAGCGCTTGGGTCGCGCGCTGCATGTGGCGGAACGGATTGCCCGTTACGGCGGCCTGTTTGTGGTGTTGATCCACACCGACAGCACCGGGGAAAAGCTTGAGTTCCAACGCCGGCTCACCGCCGAGCTGCAGGCCAAAGACGCCTGGTTCGGTCGGCTGCAGGATTTCGCGGCCTGGTGGGTGGGGCGGGATCAGGTGGAACTCGACGCCCACCGGACGGCGGATGGATTGCACATCACGCTGAAAGCCCCGTTGCCGGTGGCAGCCTTGGCACTGCAATTGCCCGGCACCGGCTGGCGTGTTGACGCCGGTGAAGCCGGGCTGAATGCCGACGGCTCCCAAGTGCGGCTCAATCTACCGCCGGGAACGCATCACCTGCGGTTGCACCGCTGACGTGGACGGACCGTCGCAAACGATTTTGTGCGTCTGATAGAGCGCGCCGTTCAGCCGGCGCTGCCGTCCTTGCGGGAGTGCAGGCAGATCCGGTTGCCGTCGGGGTCGGCGATCCACGCCATCCAGCACACGCGGGTCTCGACCGGCGGGATGAGAATTTTCACGCCCTGCTTCCGACAGGCCGTGACGGCGGCGGGCACATCGTCCACGGCCAGCGCCACGCAGGCGGGGCCGCTCCAGTCCCACTCGGGATGCCGGTCGTGTTCCGTGCCATTGAGGCAGAGCGTGACGGGTGCGGTGTGAAACTCCGACCACCAGTCGGTCCATTCCTCGCCTTTTTTGAAGCCGAAGAGTTTTTGGTAAAAGGCGCGGGTTTTGCGGATGTCCTTCGTGTTATACATCACGAAGTCGATGGCGCGGACCTGCACGGGAGCCTTGGGCGAGGACAGGGAGGATTTTTTGCGGGGCATGGCGGGATTATACCATGCGCCCTGACAACCTCCGGTCAGGAGCGGTGCCTGCCGAGATCAATCCTCGGTTTCGGTGGCCACGAGCAGGCTGAGGGCGGAGACGATGGCGATGGCGATGAGCATCGCCTGCCAGTCTACCCACCTTACGTCCGGCCGGCCATACGCAGGCATGCGTAGAGTCGCGCCGGGCCGGAAGTCGCCGGTTCAGGCGAGGAAGTGGCCGCCAGCTTGCCCAAGACCAGAATGAGTCAAGTGGATGGCGCAGTAAGACAAGCGTGAGTCCAGCAACTGGTCCAATGATTATACGGATACCTTCGGCGGTTTGGAAACATCGTAAGCTACAAGCAGGCCGTTAGTTTTTTATAAAGGCAGAGGCGAATTCATGGACCGGCATTCCTTCCAAAGCTGAACGATTCGAAAACAGTGCCATCAATTGTGCGGCCTTGGGTTTGCCGTAGTGGGCGGTGAAGGCGTCGCGGGCTTTTTGCTGGAGGACGGGAATACCCTCGGCGCGGCGGCGGCGGTGGCCGATGGGGTAGTGGACTTCGATGCGGTCGGTCTTGGTGCCGTCCTTGAAGACGACCTGCATCGCGTTGGCGATCGAGCGTTTTTCCGGGTCGAGGTAGTCCTGCGAGTATTGCTTGTCCTCGGCGACGACCATCCTGGCGCGGAGGGCGTCGATGCGGGGATCGGCGGCGATGTTGTCCTCGTAGTGGTTGGCGGTGAGTTCGCCGAAGATCAGGCCGATGGCGGCCATGTATTGGAGGCAGTGATCGCGGTCGGCCGGGTTGTGGAGCGGGCCGGTCTTGTCGATGATGCGGATGGCCGATTCGTGGGTGGTCAGGTCAACGCACTCGATCTGGTCGAGCCGATCCTTCACCAGCGGATGGAGCTGCAGGGCGCACTCGACGGCGGTTTGCGCGTGGAACTCGGCGGGGAAGGAAATCTTAAAGAGGACGTGTTCCATCACGTAGCTGCCGAGCGGACGGCCGAGTTTCACGGTATTGCCCTTGAAGGAAACGTCCTGGAAGCCCCAGGTCTTGGCGGTGAGCACGGAGGGGTAGCCCATCTCGCCGGTCATCGCGATAAGCGCGAGGCGGACGGCGCGGCTGGTGGCGTCGCCGGCGGCCCAAGATTTGCGCGAGCCGGTGTTGGGCGCATGGCGGTAGGTGCGGAGCGCGGAGCCGTCGAGCCACGCGTGGGAAATGGCGTTGATGACCTGCTCGCGCGTGCCGCCGAGCATGGCAGCGGCGACGGCGGTCGACGCGATGCGGACGAGCAGGACGTGGTCGAGGCCGACGCGGTTGAAGGAGTTTTCGAGGGCGAGGACGCCCTGGATCTCGTGGGCCTTCACCATGGCGACGAGGACGTCGCGCATGGTGATTGCGGAATGCGGAGTGCGGAGTGCGGAATGAAATGCGGCGGGCGTGGTGCCGGCGGCCTGGTGGCGCGAGAGCCAGTCGGAGACAGCAAGGATGGCGCCGAGGTTGTCGGACGGGTGGCCCCATTCGGCGGCGAGCCAGGTGTCGTTGAAGTCGAGCCAGCGGACGATGGTGCCGATGTTGAAGGCGGCCTGCACGGGATCGAGTTCGTAGGCGGTGCCGGGCACGCGTGCGCCGTTGGCGATGGTGATTCCGGGGACGACGGGGCCGAGGAGTTTGGTGCAGGCCGGGTAGGCGAGCGCCATGATGCCGCAGGCGAGCGTGTCGGCGAGGCACCAGCGGGCGGTGTCGAGCGCCTCGTCGCTGGTGATCTGTGCTTGGAGCGCGTAGTCGGCGAGGTCGGCGAGGAGCTGGTCGGCGGGCGGGCGGATATTGGAGATGGGGGAGGACATGATTGAATCGTTCTCGTTCTCTTGCTCGTAATCGTGCTCTTGAGATTGGAGAGAACGAGAAGGATTACGAGAATGAGAACGATCAGGCGCGCTGTGTAATCTGCACGAAGGGCCGGTCGGCGGGACCGGTGTAATTGGCGGAGGGGCGGATGATTTTGCCGTCGGTGCGTTGCTCGATGACATGTGCGGCCCAGCCGGCGGTGCGGGCCATCACAAAGAGCGGCGTGAACATCAGCATCGGCACGCCGAGCCGGTGGTAGGCTACGGCGCTGAACCAGTCGAGGTTGGGGAACATTTTTTTCTCGTTCCACAGGAGCGTTTCGATGCGCTCGGCGACGGCGAAGAGGCCCATGTCGCCGCTTGTGGTGCTGAGCTGGCGGGCGATCTCCTTGATGATGGGATTGCGCGGGTCGCCGATGGTGTAAACCGGGTGTCCAAAGCCGATGATGATTTCCTTGCGGGCCATCCGGGCGCGGATGTCGGCCTCGGCCGCGTCGGGCGTGGTGTAGCGCTGCTGGATCTCAAGCGCGACCTCGTTGGCGCCGCCGTGCTTGGGGCCGCGCAGCGCGCCGATGCCGCCGGTGAGACACGAGTAGAGGTCGGAGCCCGTGCCGGCGATGACCCGACAGGTGAACGTCGAGGCGTTGAACTCATGCTCCGCGTAAAGAATGAGCGAGCGGTCGAGTGCGCGGACATGTTCTGCCGCCGGCACCCGCTGGTGCAGCAGGTGCAGGAAGTGTCCGGCGATGGAGTCGTCGTCCGTCTCGACCGCGATGCGCCGGCCCGTCGTGGCGAAATGGTGCCAGTAGAGCAGCATCGAGGGAAAGCAGGCGAGGAGCCGGTCGGCGATGGCGCGTGCGCCGGGCGCCGAGGCGGCGTTGCCACCGGAGGAGGGGAGCTTTTCCGGTTCGAGATGCCCAAGCATCGAGCAGCCGGTGCGGAGGACATCCATCGGGTGCGCGGTCGCGGGAATCTGCTCGAGCACATGGCGCAGCGCCGGCGGCAGCCCGCGGAGTTTTTGCAGGCGGGCGCGATAAGCGGAGAGCTCGGCGGCGTTGGGCAGGCGCTCGTGGACGAGCAGGTGGGCGATCTCCTCGTAGGTGGCGTGGTTGGCGAGATCGGCGATGTCGTAGCCGCGGTAGTGCAGATCGTTGCCCGAGTGGCCGACGGTGCAGAGGGCGGTGTTGCCGGCGGGCACGCCGGACAGCGCGACGGATTTCTTGGCTTTGGGGGCGGGAGTGTCGGTCATGATGGTAGGATTATTTCGGCGGCGTGTAGCCGAGCGTGGCGTAGAGGTCGGCGCGGGTTTGCATTTTTGGCACGACGGCCTGCTGCGTGCCGTTGCGACGGAGCGTGGTGTAGAAGTCCAGCGCGGCTGCGGCGGCCATGCGCGAGGCGCCAAGCGGATAGAGTGCCATGGCGATGCCCGCCGAGCGCAACTGCCCGACGGTGAAGCAGGGCGTCTGGCCAAACTCGGTCAGGTTCGCGAGCACCGGCACTTTGATGGCCGCGGTGAATGCGCGGTAATCTTCCAGCGTGTGCAGGGCCTCGGCGAAAATCATGTCGGCACCGGCGGCGACGTAGGCCTGCGCCCGGGTGATGGCGGCGGCGATGCCCTCGTTGGCGGCGGCATCGGTGCGGGCTATGACGACGAAGTCGCGGTCGGGCTTGCCGGTGACGGCAGCCTGCACCCGTGCGACCATCTCGGCCGTGGGCACGAGGTGTTTGCCCGGGAGGTGGCCGCAGAGCTTGGCCGGCACCTGGTCCTCGAGGTGCACGGCGGCGGCCCCGGCGGCGGCGATGGCCCGCACGGTCATGGTGGGGTTCTCCCACCCGGTATCAATGTCAACGAGGAGCGGGAGCGGAACGCGCGCGGTGATACGGCGGACATCGGTCAAAACATCCTCCAGCGTGGTGAGCCCGGTGTCGGGCAGACCGCAGGAGTGATTGGCCACGCCCGCGCCGGAGAGGTAGAGCGCGCGAAAGCCGGCGCGTTGCGCAAGCAGCGCCGCATAGGCGTTGATGGCGCCGGCGATCTGCAGGGGGGATTCGGCCTCTAGCGCCTGACGAAATTGGAGCCCGGGGGTCATGTGGTAGATATGACACAACGACACGCGTTGGCGACCAAAAGGCAGGCGGCACCGGCCGAAAGCAGGGTTTGTTTTGACCGCTATTTGGATATTTTGATGCTCAGCTCCGGCCATGCTTGAAATCACCGACCTCAAAAAATCATTTCGCACCCCCGAGGGGCGGATGGTGGAGGTTGTAAACTTGGAGTCTTTCACCCTCGCGGCCGGCGTGCAGGCGGCGCTGCGCGGCGTGAGCGGCTCGGGCAAGACGACGCTGCTCAACCTCATCGCCGGCATCGTGGCGGCGGACAGCGGCACCGTGCGGATAGACGGTGCGGAGATGACGAGCCTGCCCGAGGCGGGCCGCGACCGGTTGCGCGCGGAAAAGATCGGCTACATTTTCCAGACCTTCAACCTGCTGCAGGGACACACGGCTTTGGAGAATGTCCTCCTCGGCATGGGTTTTGGGCCGCGAGGGGCGGACCGCAGCCAGGCGCGGCAATGGCTGGAGCGGGTGGGGCTGGCGCATCGGCTCGACCACTTTCCGCGGCAGCTCTCGACCGGCCAGCAGCAGCGCGTGGCGGTGGCGCGGGCGCTGGCGAACCGACCGGCCTTGGTGCTGGCCGATGAACCGACCGGAAACCTCGACCGCCGCCACGCGGCCGAGGCGCTGACACTCATCCGCGAGGTTTGCCGGGAAAGCGGCGCGGCGCTCCTGCTGGTGAGCCATGACGAGACGGCGCTGGCGCAGTTTGGGCAGGTCGGGGATTTTGCCGCGCTCAACCGCGCGGTGCGGGAGGCCGGCGCATGACCCTCTGGCTCATCATCCGGCGCTCGTTGCGGCAACATGCGCTGTCCACACTGGTCAGCGCCGGCAGCATCGCGCTGGCGGCCGGGCTGATGATGTGCGTGTGGATGGTGAAGACGCAGGCGCACGCGGTCTTCACGGCAACGAACACCGGCTTCGATGCCGTGCTGGGCGCCCGCGGCTCGAAGCTGCAACTGGTGCTCAACGCCATTTTCCACCTCGAGGCCTCGCCGGGCAATCTGGCCGCGAGCGACTACGAGGCGATCAAGCGGCATCCGGCCGTGCGCACCGCTATCCCGATCGCCGTGGGCGACAACCTGCGCGGTTACCGGATCGTGGGCACGCTGCCCGAGTTTTTTGCCGTCGAATACGTCCCGGGAAAATCCTTCGCCGTGCAGCCGGGCGGCCGGTTTTTCAGCGACGGCGAACGCGAGGCCGTGGTCGGCAGCTTCGCCGCGCGGCGGCTGGGCCTGAAGGCCGGTGATACCTTCCAACCTTACCACGGGCTCAACTTTGATCCCAAGGCCCTGCACGAGGAGGTTTACACCGTCACCGGCATCCTCGCGCCGACCAACACGCCGGCCGACCGGGTGCTGTGGATTCCGCTCAGCGGAGTGCAGACGATGAGCGGCCACGATCCGCGGGCGGCGACCGACGTGAGTGCCGTGCTTATCCAGCTGCGGGCACCGACGGCAGGCTTCATGCTGGACATGATGTATAACCGGCAGGGCAACCGGCTGACCTTCGCGTTTCCCGTGGGCACGATCATCGCGGAACTCTTCAACAAGATTTCATGGTTCGACCGCGTGCTGGCGCTGGTGGCCGGCCTGGTGGCGCTGGTCGCGGCGGGCAGCGTGTTGGCGAGCAGCTACAGCTCGATGAGCGCACGGCGCCGCGATCTTGCCATCCTGCGGGCGCTGGGGGCGAAGCGGCGCACGGTTTTCAGTGCGATCCTCGGTGAGGCCGCGATCATCGGTATGATTGGCGCTGTCGCGGGCTACGCGGTGTATTTTCTGCTCTACGTCGGTGTGACCGAGGTCATCCGGGCGCAGACCGGGGTCGTGCTGCCGGTGACGGCGTGGCATCCGGTGCTGGTGGCGGCGCCGCTCGGCATGATCGGGCTGTGCCTGCTGGGCGGGCTGCTGCCCGCGGTGCAGGCTTACCGCCTGTCGGTGGCCGACACGCTTGCCCCGACATCCTGATGGGATGCGCCGAACGCTCGTGCCTGCGGGCGGAGCCTGGCTACAGGACGGTTTGCGCTACTGTCCGCGCCGGCTTGGTCTGATCGCTGCGGTCGCCCGGCTCCATGCTCGGCACCTTAGATGAAGTTGATTCGGGCCGTCGGGTCAGCGCGCTATACGGGGTATATCGGGTTGGCCGGGCGGAGGCGCAAGGGGCGCATCGCGCTCATTCTGCCACCACAGATTGTTCTCCGGTTTTTTGGCGGTGGAGAAGTCGACGGTGACGGTGGTTCGCACATAGGCGGAGCGATTGGCCAGTTCAGGTGGATGGAAGCGAATCGCGGCCGCCGACAGCAGGGCGGGCCCGGCCAATTCCGCGGTTTTGGGCATCTCCTCCAGCTCGGGATTGATGACCGAGCCGTCGGGCGCGACCAAGCAGCGCACCGCGATCACGTCATCGAACTCCCGATCCCGCAGGGAGCGGGGCAGGACGGGCGGCACATGGCGGATGGTGCTCAGCTGCGCCAAGTTCGCCTGCGTCATCGCCACGCCCGGCTTGAGCATGCCGGAGTGGTCTTGGCGCAGTCGGCGCTTCAGTTGCGCTTCATCGATGATTTCGGTGTCCGGCGGCAGGTGCTGGAAAACCTTGCGACCGATCATGGCGTTGAACTGCTGGTCCAGCGGGGCACGGAACTGGAAGGGCAGGGCAATCCGTCGGGAGACCGGCTCGCCGTCGCGGCGGGCGGGTTCGAAGCGCCATTGGTCCAAGACCGCGAGGGCGGCGGTGCCGAAGGCGGGATGATCCGCCTCCTGCACCCGCGGCCGGGCCACCCGACCCTCCGTGGTGACCGTCATTTCAATCACGGCCTGTCCGCTTTGGCCGGTGTCTTCGAGTTCTTGAGGATAGGCGGGGGCGGGAGTTTCCACCGGAATGGGCGGAGTCACTGCCGCGGTGGCGACGAGCGTGGTGCCCGCCAAGGCGATGATCATCGCCCTAACTTGATTTGAGATTTTCATGGTCATGCAGGATTACTGAGAGGTAACCAGAACGGGTGGGTGGGTGGGAGACATAAAATTCCAAGCAAAACGCGCCGGGAAGGCAAGTTGCTTCAGGATCGAAGCCTCCGGCCTTTGCGGGTGGGGAGAGAGTAGAGATGATTATTTGCGGGCACAAAAAAGCGGAGGTGGGGGATGCCCACCTCCGCTGCAATTTTGTCGG